>Ga0172382_10007376_pt1 | contig 15640 bp, 19 predicted proteins | sample Leawel138RmetaG_FD_122245 | JGI IMG/M metagenome (GOLD analysis project Ga0172382, IMG submission 122245) | Leachate microbial communities from a municipal landfill in Southern Ontario, Canada - Leachate well 138R metaG | ecosystem: Engineered > Solid waste > Landfill > Unclassified | place...
ATCTATTATTTCTTCAGTCCAACCTACACAATACCAATCTATATATTGAGCTATGCGATAATACATTTTTATATGGTAAGCTTTAAATTTACCTCTTGAAATATCAACTCTTCTTTGGGTTTCTGAAAGGTGTTCTGTAACACAACGCCATAATGGCCATAGCAAATTATCTGCTATTTTTTCTTGATTAATTTCTTCTGACATAATTATAAATATTAAGTTATTGATTATTAGTTTCGTTAAATAACATCCAAGATGCAAATTCAAAAAAAGCAGTTCCTCTTTCATTTTTGATTTCATCTTCATAGCATTTCATTTCTTTGTAGCCTATTTTCAAAAGTTTATAGGTTGGATATTGTCCGGATATAACCTCTTTTTGTGAGAATCCAAGCTTTAACAAAAAGCACATGTTAAGATGTATCCTTTTTAACTTTTCTATATCCGGAATCAAATATATTTCATCCAGTTGCCACATGCCGGGCTTATGTTTAAAAAGAATATGTTTTTGCCCTGAATCAGTTAAGCAAACCATTTCGGCACCGGAACAAATAAGATTAAAGATTTTTTCTTTGTCTGCCTTAGTCAAACAATACCATTTATTCCCACAAACAATATGGGAATAAGTCCTAAACCGTTGTGGCTTTTCTTTTCCGGATTGTACCATTACAATATCTGAACATTCGTCAAAGCAAAATAATGCTTCGTTTGAGATAATTGTACCGGGAAAAAGAGAAGCATGATCAGTAAATGTATCTTTAACCCATTCATTAAAAGAAATACCTATACTTTCTTTCCCGGTAATACGACAAAATCCTTTTTGCGCGCCGTATTTAATATTATTTCCTCCAATTCTGTAAACAAGTTCACATGTATGATCCATAATTATAAATTTAAAGATAATTGTACAATGTATTGATATTCTTCTTGTAGACTTTTGACATATCTGTCTTGTTTTGCGATTTCCTCATTTGCTTTGTCTACAATAATCATCTTGTTTCTTGAGTAAAGTTTAAATGGTGTTGTCTTTCTCAATTTGTAATGAAGGTTATACCTTCTTTTTTGTTTTGCATTCATGGTCTAAGTTTTTGTAACACTTTCATTCCGATTATATAAACCAACTCCCTTTGCGCTCTTGGGAGTTCGCTTTTTTTCTTGACAACTTTATAAAACTCTTGAAAAACAATAGTTGGATTAATCTTATTTAAAGGGCTGCTTTTAAAATTTAATGTTTTATTAGGATATTGTTGTTTTAACTTTAAAAGCTCATTATCTCTTTCTTTTTTAATTCTTTCTACTTCCTTCTTTATTTCATTGTAAAACTCTTCTGTTTTACAGAATTCATAAAATTCATGCTGTAACTTTCTTTTTTCGTTCATTAAATTGAATTTTTAATTTATAACACTTGGAGATAGTATCTCCATTTTTTCTGCATCGGTAGTCTTTTCTTTTTGTTCTTGAATTTCACATAATCCTTTTCCAAAATCACAACCGTTTTTTAAAACTTGTTGTTTCTTACAATCATCACTACAACAAGCGTGGTAAGGACATCCCCAATTAGATATTTTACATTTCATAATACTATATCATTAAATGAATACTCGTATTCTTTTTTATGACAAGGTTTTGTTTCTTTACTTGTATTTTCGATAAATGAAACCGGCAAAGTGGTTTGCTCTATCAGATATCTGCTAAATGTTTTCTTCCGTCTTGGAGTTATTATTTTTTCTTTCGTATTCATTTTTATAAATAGATTCAATTTTATCATCAACAATTTTTATTTTATGTAACAGGTAAAATAAAACACTGAACAACAAAAAACAAAATATTAATACTAAAATAAATGCTTTCATTTTGAGTATTTTAAAAATTTATAATTAAATGTACCTAATACTATATCGTTTGTAAAATCCCATTTAAAATCAAAAGAGGTTCGTTGAAAGTTAGTCCCAAAACTAACAACCCCACCTGTTTTTCTATTTTTAAAACAATATGATGGGCCTAACCCAAGTTGTAGCGAAAAAACCTCTTTTTTAACAATTATCTCTGTTTTTGTAGTTGTTATGATTTTTTCTTTTTGATTAATTTTATAATCAAAAGTGAACGATTTTAATTCATTATTAAAAACCGCTATATCGGTATTCAATTCAATATTTGAATCTTTATAGGAAGGATTATAGCGGTTTTCAGTATAATATGCTGCTATAATAGCATCAGTGTCAACCTTCATTGTTTCGGTTTTATAGGCCGTTTTAAGGTATGGTTCTGCAGGAATTTCCACCGTATCGTGTACAATGACAGGAGGCAGAGGGTTCCATGTTGTATCTGATGTGGTATTGCTTGTCACATCAGGCTTCCCATCATCGCACGAACGGAATAAAAGGATAACGATGATCATGCCTATAAGCATGGAAATGATTGATGTTATTATATAGTTTTTCATTTTATTGTTTTTAAAACGTCAACAATACGTTTTTCGGGGTATGGGTAAACAACATCTTCCGATAGGGCAGTTTCGCCATATATTCCCCTATCATAATCTTTAGCTGAATCATTAACACTCCAAAAACAATCACCTTTATAATATGATGGGATATTATGTTTCCTTGTCAACTCCGATAGCAGTTCGCCAAGGGCGTTAAGCTGCCGATCAGAATACATTTCAAAATATTGAAATCCTCTGAAATTAGTGGAAGGACAAAACTCATAGCAGTTTTTAACTGCGATAAACCCTTCTTTTGTAATTGTTTCCGTATTTCTAAGTTTTAATCCTTTAATTTTTACAGGTTGAAATTTTGAATCTTTTTTCTCAACCGGAAAAAAATACATTCCGGACTGCAACAAAGCCCCTTTACTTTGTAATCCTACAAAAAGACGGACTTGATCGTTAGGGGACGTCCTTTCTATCCAGTAATTTTCCGGCACTTGTGAAAATACATTTCCGACAGTGTCTACCATGTAATGTACCGGATATTTATCATCGGCACGACAGATTATTATTTGTAACTTGGCTGTTTTTTCTTGATGGTAGATGTCCTTTTGACACCTTAATTTCATTATGTTCATAATTATAAATATTTAATAATTAATTTCCTTTTTTTTCCAATCCAATGTTCTATTTTTGCACCACGACTATTTACCCAGTCGGGGAGCATACACATGTCTGTAGCCTTAAATAAATGAAAAATACAAACAATCATACATTTGAGCCAAGACCATTCAACTCTACATAATTTCATTGGATTTATTACTTCCCATTTTTCTTTAGGATAACCTTTTTCTACTTTTTCAAACTTGAGATAAGTTTTAAGGAAGTCTTCACCAGTAACTTTACCGGATATATATACTATTGCTTTCATACTTAGTCTTTATATGGTAATTTGATATTATAATCTTTATTTTTAATAGGCTCAGGATCATCTAATATTACATTTATTTTTCGAACCGTAGTAATAGCGTTTGGTTTACCTTTGTAATAGGCCCCAATGATTTTTATTCTGTACGAAAAACGGCCGACAGAACCCAAAACCTCACAATTATACATGTAACTTCTGGTTTTACCTGTAGCAGGAACAAACTCCTTATAATTATATTTCGCTGTTTTTAATTGTGTTTCCATTTTTCTTGTATTTTTTATTGGTTTTTAAAAATTTCTGGAAATCGTTTGAAATATTGATTAAATCCCTCAAGACTTCTTCATTGTGTCTTTCTCCGGAAGCAACTTTTCTAATAAGTGAATATGAATATTTAGTTTTTCCTTTGTTTTGTGAAATGGATTCATCTTTATACTTCCCATAAAGCAGCGAAACGTAATTGTAAGGCAAAAGCCTTCGGAATTGTTTCCTTTTTTCAACATTGAATTTTAGTTCTCTATATGAAATCATCATTTAATAAAAAAATGTTATATTTGTGTGGCGATAAACGTAACTTAATCGCCACAACAAACGTATAAAAAAAAACAATATAAGTGCAGAAAAGTGAAAAAAAGTGCAGATTTATTTTTCAACAATATATATATAATTGAAAATGAATGGGAATGATTTAAAAAAAATAAGATTTAACCTTAAAATAACACAACAAGAAGCAGCAAAACTACTAAATGTGTCTAAAAGAACTGTTGTTATTTGGGAAAAAATGGATGAGTTCCCGGAAAACATTGCACTAAAAGTGCAATCCTCATTCGAGAAAATACTAAAAGAAAAAAATAAAAAATCATGCGAAAATGATTTTTTAAATGAGATTTTAGCGTCTAAAAATTCCGAAATAAACTCCTTAAAAGAAACCATTGAAACGCAAAAAGATCTAATATCTGAATTAAAAGAGAAAATCGAAATGTTAAAAAACGGCGATGTTCCCACTGCCTTAAAAATAGCATCAGAATCTTCACAAAAATATGGGGAGAAGCCTAAATGATAGATTATTAACTATAAAAGAATAAAAATATGTTCAAAAAATTAAAAGAAAAAGCACTTAATTTTCTTGGAATAATTTCAATGGGATTATTTTTAACAAATTGCACTGCTACTAAAAATACCATTTCTCCTAAATTATACAGATCGACAATTAACGATATCAATATGGAGTTAAGTTTTTTAGAAAACGAATTTCGTTTATCAGGTTCAGGGTATGAAACAAAAAATGAATTAAAGGTAACAGGACAATCCTATTCAAAATATGCCGGGTATGGATCCCTTATAGATAATGATTATAGTTTCTATGAAAATTATACATATACTGATACATTAGGAAATACAATTGAATTTCAATTAAAACATAAAAGAGGTCTAGATTATCATGAAAAAGAATATATATATGGTATTGAAGTAATAAAATGTTATTGTTCTGAAAAAAAAATATATGATAAAGTTTGTGCAAATAATGGAATTGTAAAAAAAATAGAACAAACAAATACAGATCAAGAATAAATTTTTTATGATAAAAATCAAACTATGGTCGCTGTAGCATTTGGCGCACTTGGAGTTACTTTATTGGCAACATTAATATTAATTGGACTTTAAACCGGCACAGAAACGGCACAAAAAGCATAAAAAATTACAATAAAATAAATATTTAAAACATTAAAAAACAGTGGGTAAAAATTTCAATAAATGTGAAAGACAAATCGCGAGTTCGAGTCTCGTTTTCCGCTCAAATCCCCGAAACACTTTATTACTTAATATTTTACAAGCAAAAAATATTAAGACACAAAGAAAATCGGCACAAAAACGGCACATTAAAATTTTTACTCTTCTAAATAAAGGGTAAAAAAAAAATGGCAATAAGCGAAATTTCTGAAAAAGATTCAAAAGACAGGTTTTCAACCAACTATTTGCCTGCCGTACTGAAGGAATATAAATCCCGGTGGGTAATCGAATATTATGTAGAGCATCCCATCGAACAAAGGATGGTTAGAAAAACAATTAAGGTAAATAGAATTCTTTCCCGTTACGGTTCTAAAATTAAAGCAAGAGCTCATATTAATAAAATGGTAAATAATATTAATATAAAGCTTGCCGGTGGATGGAACCCTTTATTTCATTCTGAAGATGCAAGATTGTATACCCTTTTAACGGATGTGTTCGACATCTATATTAATGAAAAGAAAAAAGAGTTAAGAAAAAACTCAATGATATCTTACATTGATTTCGGTAATACTTTTATTCCTTACATAAAGAAAATAAGTCCTGACATGTATGCTTCTATGATTACTAGATTAATGTGCGTGAAATGGATTGATGAATTATACATTGAAAGAAATTTTGGCGCATGTCGATATAATAATTTTATTAAAGCCGGAAGAGCCTTTTTTAATTGGGCTAAAGAAAAATGTTATGTAAAAGATAATCCTTTTGATACCATCAAATTAAAACAAAAACATCAAAAACAAAGAGAAATAATACCTAAAGAAACAAGAGAAAAAATAGTAGAATATTTAAATAAACATAATTCTAATGTTACTGTATTGCTAAAGCTAATATACAATTCTTTATTAAGGCCTAACGAAATACGTCTTTTAAAAATTAATTACATTGATAAAAATAACAAATGTATCATTATTCCTTCCAATGTCGCCAAAAATGGGAAACAACGAATTGTTTATCTAACTGAAGATTTATCTAATGATTTAAATTCAATGAATTTACAACAATATCCAAACGAATATTATTTGTTTTCTATTGATTTTAAGCCAGGAAAAAATAAAGTAGGGGGGCATTACTACAGTGCATATTGGGCTAAAATACGTGAGAAAATAGGATTGCCAAAAACAATGCAGTTATATAGCCTTCGCGATACAGGAATATTTGACATGTTAAAAGCTGGTATTGATGACTTGTCAGTGATGCAGCATGCCGATCATTCGTCTTTAGATATGACAACTATTTACGCAAATCATGCCGATCCGCACCTTGGCGAAATAATAAGAGAAAAATCCCCAATTTTTTAAAGCAAATCAACCGAAAGATCCTTAATAAATTTTGATGCTACGGAAATTGATGTATCGCAATCGTTTAATCCATTTTCTTGAACATCAGCAATGTAAACAGAAAGAATTTTTAAAAGGCCTTTGGCAATCTCTTTCCACTCATCCTGTGTTTTTTCAATTAATTTAGTGTTTCCCATAAAATTATATTTTGCAGAAAAAAAAATAACGTTCTGCTACCCGTTTGCCATAATATTCAGTACATATTAATAGGGTAAACAGAACGTTGTTCTGCAAGTATACTGAATAATTATGGCTTAACAAAAGTATAAAAAAATAAAACGCAAAAACAATTAATTTATAAATCAATTAAATGTTTAGCAAATTTAATTTCTGACAAAACCATATCATGGCCTTTAGTAAATTGAAAATTCATTTGTTTGGGTAATAATTTTACATTATCAACCATTACATACCTCGTTTGCATTTCAGAATTTAAAGATTGAGGTTTCAATAAATTCATAACCTCTAAGGCTTTATCGAGAGGAAACAAAAATTTCATTTCAATTTCCTCATATTGTTGGAAATTTTCAACATATTTTTTCATATAGTTTTGTCCTAAAGAATCGCTTCCTGTAGTTTTTAAATCAATTTTCCCGTTTGATAAAGAAGGAAAGCGATATTCATTAGTAGGGTAACAGCGAGTAATGGAAAAGGTTTTCCCAAACGCTGAATGATCAACTATTTCATCGTAATAATATGTTAAAATCATTTTAAAGGATGTAGCTGATGTAGGATAGATATCGCTTAATCCCATGTGTGTTATATTAGGCAAAATATCGCGTGAATATAAGCTTTCTTCTGTATCTAAAGCAATATTCGAAGGAATAAGACAATTAGGCTCTATTTCTTCCGGTTCAGCCTCATCGGATGAACTTCCTAAATCAATCTTTATGTCATTACCTGAATAAACTACCCATCCCCAACTATATGTTTTATTTGTACTGTCGTATAAATGTTTACATTCATACAATTCATTTTCAAGCTTGCACAAATATATCTTCCCTAAATAAGTTCCGGAAGCCGTGGGCAAAGAACTGAATTGAGCAACTTCGCCACCAAAATGATTTTGATCAAAGTCTTTTTGATTCATGCTTGGCAAATGATACCGAAAACATTTTTTTTCAATACCTTGTATTTCCATTTCATCTCTTAAAATATAGTCAGTCAAATCAATTGTTTTTGATTTTAAAATATTTTGTGCAAGCGAAATTTCAACAGTTTTATTAATAGAATCAACATAAAATGTGGTTCCAAACAAACGAAAAATAATATTTAAAAATTCTTTATTTGTAAGGTCTGGACAATGATCTTCTAATTTAATAGATGGAGTAAATATATTATAATTTTCCTGTTGGTAATCATTTGTTGCATCACTATTATATAATGATCTGGGTGTGGCATCTAAGTTTTTCATTGAATGATAAAAAATACGCAATATTTTTTCATCATCAACAAAATCCCCAATTAAATGATATCCGGCAGCTTCTAAAGATTTTTTAAGTAAAAAAGAAAGCTGAATAACAGGAACTAAATTATTTGTGTTAAACAAGTTGTTTCTGTATAAATATTCTACCGCACCCGGTTCCGCTTCCGGGTAGTGTTTAAGCGTAATCGGATTATATGCTTGTCCGTCAGAACCGAAAATAAAACGATTGGCAATATATTGCCTAAAATATTCTGTATTACCATCCGGATCTCCTTCATAACCCCAACCCCATTGAGGGGCATCCCAATCTAATTTAGTCCCATACATATACTTGCAATAAAATGCAGGAAACTTAACAACGCTCCCTGCTAGCATACTTGAAGCAATAACAGCATCAATTTTATCCCAATGGGTTTCCCATGTTGTAGGATCTATCCCAAGTTGTGAATCCTTATATTTATTGTTTTTAAGTTTTTTATCTGCGAACCCAATTGGAAAATAATTAACAGACATTGCAATAGATATATAATCCTTGCGCGCACTTTGCACTATAAGGTTTCCGGAAGCAAAAGGAATGCCTCCGATTTTAACGGAAGCACGATAAATTTTTTCTTTTTTTATGTAAATATAGTCTGCATGTTCAAAAACAATTCCATTTTTATCTGCAGGCACATCAAACGTATAAATAACATCCCCTTCAATTTTATCGAAATTGAATATATTATTATTCATTTCTAGAAAAAAAGAAGTTCCTTCTTCAATATAAATTTCTTGATTGTTGACTTCTATCGTTATCATATTACTTCAATATAATCTATTTTCTTTTCAGAATCTCCTCCATCTTCATTTGTTGCCATTAATTCTACAGTATAAAGTCCTTCTTCATGATAATCGTGTGCCGGATTATCTTCAGTAGACGTTTCTCCGTCTCCAAAATCCCAAAAATATGATACCGCATTTTGACTTAAATTTATAAAAACAACATGTAATGGTATAGATCCTGATAATGGGGTTGCTGAAAATTCCGCAATAGGAAGTATTTGGCCACCGCCGGACGCACTTGCGGATGAGCTTGCCGATGCAGAGGCACTAGAAGAGGCAGAGGCGCTTGCCGATGCTGAACCACTACCGGAATCATCAGTAAAACGCGTTAAATCATTTGCATAATTATCCACTATTTCTTCCCAGTCTAATGCTACGAAATAAATGCGCCAATTGTGGATCAGTCCCTTAAATCCATCATTTCCCCATGATGAATTAGCTATAGTAAGACCTTCTTTTAATATTTTCTTGAACAAAGGATCGATTCCTGAAACCGTATCAAATAAAACGCCATTAACGTATATATTTACATCACCGTTTGCATAAACAAAAGATATTGTTATTATTTGATTTTCAACAAAGTTTTCAAAGTTAATATAAGTATATTTATCTCCATCATAAATAGTTAAGGATTCGGTATATAGCGACCAAAAAACATCATCAGTATAATTTGAAAAATCAGCCAACATTTTATTTGTTTGTTCTAATTCATCTAAACGAAAACATATTTCGATCGTTAATTCGTCGAATGTTTCAACTACCGTACCATTATAACGAATAGGTCCGGCCGGAATTCCTACATTTCCTAAATCAGGGGTTAATTTTATAGCTTTTTCTAAAATTTCAAAAGCCGTTCCACTTAACGTATTCAAATTATTTCCATTCAACGTCAAATCTTCCCATACTGTCAAGTTCTCACTAACATGACCATATAGGGAATTATATATACCGTCTTGGCACATAACAATATCATCTATTATATATCCTAAATCAGGAGCTTGCATTTCATCGGTAAATTTTTTAATGGGTAATTCCTCGGCTTCTAAAGAAACGCAAAACTTGAATTCAAGATTTTGTAAATCTTCATCTTCATCCACAATCGTAAAACTGTCAGGAAGTATGCTAATGCGTATAATTTTATCATTCGAAATAATAAAATTATGTTTGTTTTCAAAAGCATATTTTAGGGCTTGCAATTCGTTTTTTCGTTTGAATCCGGTTCTGGCGGTATAATAAGTCCCTTTATTTTGAATATCAATTTCGTTAAGTTTGTTTAACAAAACTTTGCGCCCTTCAACTGTTTTTTCTTCTTCTAAATTTTCAACAAAAAAGGATTCTAAAAGACCGTATTTATTTTGAAATAAAAAGGTTCTTGCAAAAAACGGTTTAGAAATTACTTGATAAATCCGGGAAAAAACGGGGGAGGCATTACATGTTAAAGATACCGTATATTGAACAATATCTTTGTTGTCTAGCCCTAAAGCATATAAATCCGTACTAAATCTATATATGTTCCCCTGCAACAAAGCAAGGCTTTGTTTTGAAATTGTTCCTACAGTTCCTTGTGCTGTTATGTAATACACTATACAATTGATTGATTTAGTGTCAGAGCAATACATCGTATTAAGATATATATATTGAGGCATTCCTTCAAACGTTCGTACTTTCTCCCCTGAATTCGAGCCCCATCCAATAACGGTATTTATACTATTTAAACTGTCAGATTGATTAGATGGAAGAACAAAATCAACCTTGTTATCATCGTAATATTGACTTTGCAGCTTGCAATTTAAAATTTTTATCGGTCCATATTTTTGTACCCATTCTACTTTTAAGGGAGTTCCATATGCTTCTGCGTATAAAAATTCAACATCAATATGATTATATCTCATCAATTGCGCTCCATAAAAATCCGGAAAAATGGGAATATCTATATATTTAAAATACCTTTCAATAACAGTCATATATACATCAACATTCCAATTTTTATGTGTAAAAAACATTTTAGGAGTGTCAACAACTTCAATCAACCCTTTATCATTATATCTTGAAATTTTATATTTCGCAAACAAATACCACAACTCAGGAAATTCGAGAAGATATGCAGGAGTATGAATTTCGGTAGGAGCGCTCCCAGAATACCCTGAAAATGTAAAATCTAATGGCGTTTCGTTTGTTATGTCTTTGCAAGTGAATTTTAGAATTAACCACCCTGAATTTTCATCAATGAAAATATCAATATCATAATATTCCGATAAAACATAATGATTTTGAAACTTAGAAATAAATTCATTTTTACAATCTTCAAGCGTTGAATAATAACGAAAAGTATCTGCTTCGAGAGCTTTATCTACATCAGTACCGTATATAGCCTCAAATTCAACTTCTTCATTATTAGGTAAGGTAAATAAAATTTTTCCGCTTGATAATGGATGAGGAACGCTAGAGGCTGCTTTAAATATAAAAATATCAATACATGGAGTTGAATATATATCACGATTTAACAATATTCTAAAAAATGGATTGTTTTTTACGAAATCAACGTCCTTTGGTTTTTTAGATAAAACTAACTTCATAATATGGATATATTTTTAAGTTGACTTTCATTAACATCAAATTTAGTTTGAATTTTACGGCTGATTACAGCCTGTCTATTTTTAGGATCTTTTATATATTTGTTCATTTGTATCACTTCTCTTAATAAAAGGTCATCGTTAGCATTGTTTGAATAGTTTGGCGAAGCAGAATAAGAAGCATTTTTGGAAAAATAATTGTCATAATCAGGTAAAGAAAGGGAAGGAGTTGCAAATTGAAGAGCATTAAAACTTTGGGGTTTCCCTTTTTGAAAATCATCTAATGCTTGTATGATTGGGGCTATTGCAGGATTTCTTACTAATGTGTTTGATGCTACCCATTCTTTTTTTCCTTTTTCACCTATTTTTATTATTTTTTCATTATTAATATATCCTCCCGTTTCGTATGGTTCCGGTTCGGATGCAATGGTTGCTATTTCAACGGCTGTAGCTGCTGCGGATATGGCGGTAAGTATGCCGGCAATATAAGGCGTCGCTCCATATTTAGCCCATATACTTGTGATAGATAATGCTGCATTAATAGTTGCTTGCGAAATTGCAGCAGCCTGCTCTGTTTTCCATTGTTCTTTTTTTATTTGTAATTCTTTATCAGCAAGCTCTTTATCTAGTTCAGTAATACGCTCATTATATTCATCTTGAGAGATAATTCCTTGATCAAGCTTGTGTTGTAATGCATCTCTTTCCGAATCTTGTGTCTTTTTATAATCATTAAGTTCTTTTTCATTACGATTAGCAGAAATTCTCACTATTCCATTAGCTAAAGTATCAGCAAATTTACTTGCTTCCTCTATGATTTTATCTAAATCATCTTCTTCAAACCCTAGCATTTTCGCAAGTTTTCCCTTAATTGATAATTTATTATCGCTTAGTTCTTTATCGCGTGCGACTTCAATTTTCTTTAATAAATCCTCTAAATATTTTATCTCTTCATCTGTAGCTTTTAAACCTATTTTTTTCTTTTCTTCGATTGATGCTTTGATAATTTCAACTTCTCTATCATAGCGATCATTAATTGCTTTGATTTGTTTCTCATGTTCCGGAAGAAGACTATCAGAAATTTCTTTGGTGAATTTCTTTATAATATCATTTATTTCTTGGCTCCTTTCCTGGTAAAGGTTTTTCCTTCTTGTCAATAATTCATCAATGGTATTTGTGATATCCGGATCACTTTCAACAGCGTTTAATTCTTGTAATGAATGAATAAGCCGATCCGTTTCGTCAATAACATCATTATATTTTTTCGCCTGTACGGCAACAGCATCAAGTAGTTTATTGTCTGTGCTTTTTGCGGTTAATTCGTTTATTTTTTTATTTAAATCTTGTGCGCGCTTGATGACAATTGCTTCAATTGCTTGCTGTTTTTCATCATCTAATTCAACGGCTGTTTTTTTGTCTTTGAATTTTTCAGCTTCAGTAATCATTTCATCGTAGGCAGCTTTTGTGGTTGCTATTTCCCTGATGAAATCCGAATGTTTATCAAATAAATGCTGACGGCGAAATTTAGACAGACGTTCAAGATAAGCCTTGTATTTTTTTTCGTATGAATTCTCTGCATCAAAGGATCCCTCTCCTGTTCCATTACCGGCACCAGCGATATCGGGTCCCGAATCATTACTGGCTGCTGTTACAGTAGTAGCTACATTTCCAAATTGTCTTTCAATTTGCTTCATGGCTTCTTTCAATTCAGCGCTTGAATCAAGCATCTTATTGATTTCTTTTGACATGTTATTCGAGAAAAAACCCGCAAGACTTCTTGTTACATTTCCAAATTTAGATTGAAGTTTAGGATATATGGTTAAAAAAGATCCTCCTTCTTCAATTAATTTTTTAAGGTATTCTACAAAATCATTTTGTTCAGAAGATCCAATATTTTTCTCAGTCATTTTTTCACGAAATTTTCCAATTGCATTTGTTTGTATTTCTATGTCTTTTGCAATTGCATCAGTTAATAGTCTTTCTTTCATTTGTATGGTAACTTTATCCCGAATACTTGTAATAACGTCTCTATAAGCAGCCTCAATGTCTATTAAAGCTCCTTTTTCATCAAGATGAGATTTTATGATATTCGGATATAAATCGTTTAGTTTTTTCAACGATTTTTTATAATCATCGCTTCCTTTAGTGGTTTTACGTAATTGATCAAATAAATAACGTGCTTCAGCTCCTTGTTTACCCATTTCAGCGCTAAAAGCCTTTGAATTCTTTTCCGCTTCTGTTTGCCTCGTTGCAAGCTTATAAATCCCAATTCCTATTGCGCTTACAGCAGCAAGAATTGCCCCCCATGGCGTGGATGCCATGGCTACTTTTAACATTTTTTGCGCAGCTGCTGCTCTTGTGGCATTGCCTGTTAAAGTATTATAAGCTGCAGATGAAGCTAAAACAGCAACTTTTTCAAGGGATTGTATTGCTATGAGTGATTTAGATGCAGCAGCTTTAAGCAATGTTATTGCCTTTGCCTTAACCATAATAGCAACATAGGCAGCCCAAGCAACGCCAAGCGCGACAACAAATCCTTTATTTTCAGATATAAAATTGGATAATGAGGATATTAACTTAATAAAACCGGTACTTGTTTTTGTAAGTTTTATTAAAATAGGATAGAGCTTCTCTCCCAATTCCAATCTTGTATCTTGGAATTTCTTTCTAGCTTTCTCCATTTCGGCTTGCATATTGTTGTTTTTAACATTGTATTCGTTGATAACGGAAGATCCTTCCTCATAAGCTTTTGTCGCCTTATTTTGCTCTTCCCTAATTTTATCAACATTATTGGCAAGCACGCTGATCACACCTGATGCACGAACCCCATCAAGCCCCATTTCCTTGAACATAGGTGCAAGCTGTGATAATCCTCCTTTTTTTGATAGGGTTTCTATTAAGGTAAGTACAGCTTCATTGGCATCATTTTTCAGTAAATCAGAAAACTTACCGACTTCAACGCCGGCCATTTTTGCAAACTTAGCGGGATTCTGCATCATTTTCATGATGAGATTTTGCATGGCCGTGGCCGACATTTCCAACTGCTGCATGTTCTGATCCAGTACGGATGCATATCCCAACACTTCCGCTTGTGTTATTTTTGCTTGGTTGGCGGTCCCTGAGAGTCTGGCTGTGAACTCCAATAAATACGGCTCTGCAGCTGAAGATGTCTGTCCGATCGTATTGATTGCCGATCCGGTTGCAAGCATGGCTTCTTTCAATCCTTTCTTTCCCACTTCACCAAACATCTCGGCCATTTTGCCGATATTTTTAACAGCATCTTCCCCCAAGTCTTCACCAAGAGCAACGTTTATTTTATCCGCTGCGTCGACGAATTCAAGAATTTTTTCTTTGGATTGTATGCCTAATTTTCCGGCTTCACCTGCAAGACGGTTCAATTCTTCGCGACTCGTCCGGGTATTCATCTTTTTGAATTCCTCATTCAACGCAATGACTTCATCCCTTGTCATGCCGGTATATTTAATGACATCAGCATAAACATCATCCATTTCGGCCAAGTCGGTGGCCATCTTTTTTAAATTACCAATAACTTGATTTATTGACTGCATTCCCAAGGTAGCGCCGGTGATGATGTTTCCAAAGCTACTTAGGGAATTTTTCATTTTATCCCAGTTTGAAACTGAGGATTTCAAACTTTGGTTATGTTCATCTATGACATTACGGAGTTGCTTGATTTTTTGTGCATGCGCAATATATTCATCAGATCCTATCGTCATTTTCTTTTGCTCGTTGATGAGCTTCGACATCTTCGAAGATATTGACTTGATATTATTCTCAACTTCCTCACCGTTGATGTATAAATATATAGACCTTTTTACGCCTTTTGCCATTTTAATAGGATATAAATATTATATTTAAAAGTTAACCCCCCATATAACTCTTTCAGAACTAAATACTTTGAGAACGTGGTTGTAAGCTTGCCTCGTAGACTTCTTTTTCTTCCGCTGTAGCTTCACGATAATTGTCTTTTGTCTCGTCTGTAACAGTTATTTGCGTAACATACAAACGGCTTTCATGTTCTTGTAACGTTTCAGCTATTTGAGTTAAATACATGCCTTCCGAGGCTTTCAAAATTTTTAATGTGTGTTCTTGTATTTCCATGATTATAATGATTTTAAATTTTTATGCACTTGCAAAGTCTATGTATTGATTAGCCACTGCATCAACAAGTAATGCGTTCCATTCCGGGTAATTTACCGCATCGTTTAGCTTAGACCATACCGTTGCGTGTACCGTGATGGTTATTCTTGTTGTTCCGTTCGCTCTGTTTGCAACCATGTATTGAAGTGTATAAAAGTTCAATAGAGGGCTGCTTACGAA
>Ga0172382_10007377_pt1 | contig 15637 bp, 9 predicted proteins | sample Leawel138RmetaG_FD_122245 | JGI IMG/M metagenome (GOLD analysis project Ga0172382, IMG submission 122245) | Leachate microbial communities from a municipal landfill in Southern Ontario, Canada - Leachate well 138R metaG | ecosystem: Engineered > Solid waste > Landfill > Unclassified | place...
AACGGCGCCTGGGGCCTCGGCGGGTTGCTGCCCGCGGCCGTGGCACCGGACGCGCCCAGCGGCGGCCGGCTGGAGGCGCGCGTGCGGGCGCTGGAACTCTCGGAACTGCCGGTGCTGACCGAGAAGGTGCCTGAGCTGTACGGGCAGATAACCGGCACCGCGCAGCTGCGGGACGGTTTCCTCTTCGGTCAGTTGGTGGCTCAGGAGATCGGCGTTGCCGACCTGACAACGCCCGTACAGTTGGCGTTCAGTGGGCGCCCGTCGGACGTTACCGCCGACATCCAGTTGCGCGGCGCCATCGGCCGTGCCAACCTGGCGGCCGGCAACCTGAGCGGCATGTTCCGCTTCGAGCGCTTCCCACTGAACCTGCTCTCAACTGCCGTGGTCGGGCCGGCCGACTTCTCCGCTGACCTCACGGGCGTCATGCGCTTCGACGGGCCCCTCAACAACCTGCCGGCAGGCTACCTGCGGCTGGCCACCGAAGAAGTGCGGCTGGAGCGCATGGGGGTCACCACGCTCGGTAACGTCACGGTCACTTACGACCAGCAGGCGCTGCTCGTGGAGCGCGCAGAGTTCGAGGGCCTCGGCAACTGGCGCGCTTCCGGCGAACTGCGGCAGGAGAACTTCGACTTCCACCTCGAGGCCGAGCAGGCAGACTTCACGCCGCTGCTGGGTCTCATACCGCAGTTCGCGCGGTTAGGCGTGGGCGCCGTGGGTAGCTTCGATCTGAGCGTGCTCGGTAACGCCTCCAACCCCAGCATCGAACTCACCAGCCCCGACCTGCGCGTGGCGGTGGCGGGCACCAGTTACCGCCTGCAGAACACTCACCTGGACTTGGGCGGGGTGACGCTGAACGTCAGCTCGCGCGTGCAGGGGCTAGAGCCCATCACGGGCACACTCGACGTGGAGGGACAGGCGCTACTATCTCTCTTCCCGTTCAACCTGGGCGGTACCGACCTCAGCATCACCGGCGCGGCTGACCTCAGCACGTTCGGACGCCTCACGAGTATCGACGGCCGCTTGCAGCAAATGCCCGATGGCACGCCCGCCGTGCGACTGGAGGGCGTCATGGGCGAGCAGCCACTGACCATCGCGGGAACGCTGGCGCCGCTCGACATCAGGGCCACGGGCGCTGGCGTTACGGCGCGCTTACCCAGCCTGCTGGTGGATAGCGCGGTGGTGGACGCCGACATCCGCCTGGTCACGGAACCGGGCGGCGTGGCGCTCTCCGGCAGCGTAGTTGCGGAGGAGGTCATCGTGGACCCCGCGGTCAGGCGCGCTGCCACCCCCACGCCAGCCGCGGAGGAAAGCGCGGTCGACCCGGACGTAGAGCCCATCCCAACGGTAGAAGCGCCACCACCAGCCGCGCAGGCGAACGCGCCCCGAAGCGTGGGCCTGGCGGCCCTGCGCTTCGATTCGCTGGCCATCCGCGCGCCCGGCCGCGTGACCCTCACCACCAACGTGGGGTCGTTCGAGGCCGGCATGGACCTGGTCCTCAGCGGCACGGGCGCGGAGCCGCGCCTGGCCGGCACCGCTTCAGCCATCCGCGGCAACCTGCGCTTCGGCGGCCGCGACTTCACGATCGACCGCGCCGTGGCCACCTTCACGCCCAACCGCGGCGTCTTCCCCGAGCTGGACGTATCCGCGCACGCCGAGTTCGACAAGCAGCGCGTGGTCTCCGCCGCCCCAAACGTCAGCTTCGCGGCGCCGCGCGAAGGCGGCACGTTCGAGGTAAAGCTCGCCTTCTTCGGACCTCTGGAGCCCACCGACGATGGCGGTTTCCGCTTCGACATCCAACCCATCCTCGGCTCCAACGCCATAATCGAGGTCGACTCGCAGAGCGGAGCTGGCAGCACCACAAGGCCGTTCACGGAGGCCGAACTCATGGCGCTCGTCACGCTGGGGCGCTTCGAGCTGAACGCGGACCTCATAGGCGCCGGCGGCTTAGGCGAAGCGGTCGCCACGGGCGCGCTCGACACCGCCATAGACCTGCTGGTGGTCTCCGGCCTGGAGTCCGCCCTGCGGGAGGCGCTCGGCTTCGACGTGGTCGAAATCCGCACGACGTCCCTCTCGTCCTTGATCGAGGACGGCGGGCAGCCGTTCGGCGTGTCGCTGCGGGTGGGAGGCTACCTGCACCCCGAGCTGTTCGCCTCGTACCGCATCGGCACTTATGACGGCAGCGACCCCGACTTCTCGATAACCAACGAGGTGCTGCTGCGGTACGGGCTGGGGCCACTGGACCTGGACATCATCGGCCGCATCGACCTGCCGGCCGCCGGCACACAGGGTCAGCCGCGGCCCGAGATAGGCGCCGTGCTGGGCTACCAGTTCTCGCCCTGGCTAGGTATCGATGGCGGCGTGACCGTGAGTCCGGTGCGCAGCCGGATCGAGTTCGGCGTCACCATCCGCTGGTGAGCCGCTTGCGAAAAGGTGTACGAGCGCGGCGCTGGCGGGCGTGAGCGGGCCGGCTGGCGCTGGTATATGTGGGCGGTGCACGTTTACGAGCGATGGGAGCAGACCGAACGATGAACCATGAACCCCAGCGGGCACCAGCTCGCCTGACGGTAACGCCGCAGCTTTCGCCTACCAGCCATAGGCGGTTACCGTGCTGAACGTAGACTCTCACGCCTTGCGCTTATCCGGCAGCCGGTTAGAGATGAACCTCGTGCCCGCCCGCCTGGTTGAGAGCGCCATCCGCAACGGCGAGGGCGAGCTGGACGCCGCCGGCGCGCTGGTGGTCGACACCGGCAAGTTCACGGGCCGCTCGCCTAAGGACAAGTTCATCGTACGCAACGCCGCCACCGAGTCGAAGGTGGACTGGGGTAAGACCAACCAGCCTATGGATAAGGAGGCGTTCGAGCGGTTGCGCGCCGACATGGAGGCTCACCTGGAGGGCCGCCAGTTGTACGTGCAGGACGTGAACGCCGGCGCCGACCCGAACCACCGCATCCGCGTGCGGGTAGTGACCGAGTACGCGTGGCATTCGCTGTTCGCCCGTAACCTGTTCGTGGACGCCGAAACCGCGCACGACGAACCGGACTGGATGGTCGTGGACCTCCCCAGCTTCAAGGCCGACCCGGAGCGGCACGGCTGCAACACGAGCACCGTGGTGGCCATGGACTTCGAGCACAAGCTGGTGCTGGTGGGCGACACGGAGTACGCAGGCGAGATCAAGAAGAGCATCTTCTCGGCCCTGAACATGGTCCTGCCGGACGTGGACGTTTTCCCCATGCACTGCTCCGCTAACGAGTCCGTGAGCGGCGCCACCGCGCTGTTCTTCGGCCTTTCCGGCACGGGCAAGACCACCCTCTCCGCCGATGGTCACAGGCACCTCATCGGCGACGACGAGCACGGCTGGTCAGCTGACGGCATCTTCAACTTCGAGGGTGGCTGTTACGCGAAGGTTGTGAACCTGACCAGCGAGGCGGAACCCGAGATCTACGCCGCCAGCCAGCGCTTCGGCGCCTTGCTGGAGAACGTGATCTTAGACGAGACCACGCGCCAGCCTGACTTCGTGAACGTTAGTAAGACCGAGAACACGCGCTCCGCGTACCCCATAGAGTTCGTGCCGAACGCTTCGAAGACGGGCATGGGCCGGCACCCGACCGACGTGGTGTTCCTCAGCGCGGACGCGTTCGGGGTGCTGCCGCCCATAGCGCGCCTGACCACCGAGCAGGCCATGTACCACTTCCTGAGCGGCTACACGGCTAAGGTGGCGGGTACCGAGCGCGGCGTTACGGAGCCCACCGCTACGTTCAGTGCTTGCTTCGGTGCGCCTTTCATGTCGCGCCCGCCGGTGGAGTACGCAGAGATGCTGCGCCGCCGCTTGGAGGAGCACGGCACCCGCGTGTGGCTGCTGAACACGGGCTGGACCGGTGGCGGTTACGGCGTGGGTTCGAGGATAAAGCTGACCTACACCCGCGCACTGGTGCGCGCCGCCCTGCACGGCGCATTAGACGACATAGAAACTGTCACCGATCCGGTCTTCGGGCTGGCCGTGCCCGTGCGGGCACCCGCCGTGCCGAGCGAGGTGCTGCGCCCGCGCGACACGTGGGCCGACCCGGCGGGCTACGACGCCGCAGCACTGAAACTGGCGGGCATGTTCCGCGATAACTTCCGCCGTTTCGAGGCCGCCTTGCCGACCGAGGTGGTGGCTGCGGGTCCGCGCGGTTAGAGCCGCATTCTCCGGCGCTCCATGCCGGACCGCAGCAGCTTAGAACCAGTACGCTCCACCTGTACGCCTAACGGAAAACGCCCCGAGCAAAGGCCTAAAGCCTGCTCGGGGCGCTCTCGTTACTAGTAAGTCAGTTGTTGTTCTCGCCCACCACGGTCTCGCCGGCCAGCACGGAGAGCGCGGCCTGCAGCACGGCGTCGTTCTCGAGGTCCACCAGGGCTTGACCCTGCACGGAACTGGTCTCGCGCAGGCCACCGAGGGCCAGGAGGGTGAAGGTGCCGTCCTCTTCCGCGAGGACCTCGCCGATGACTTCACCGTCAACCACGAGCTGCACCGTTTGGCCTTCGCGCAGACCGCGGCCTTCGGCCACGACGGTGCTGGGGAAGCGCGTGTCGGTCACGATGATGTCGGGCGTAACGCCGCGTTCGGAGATGCTGGTGCGGTCAGGCGTGAGCCATTCGAACGACACGTATTGCAGTTGGCCACCGTCGGAGAGGCTGATGACGGTCTGCCCGACGCCCTTACCGAACGTTTGTTCGCCGATGACCACGGCGCGGCCGCTTTCCTGCAGTGCGCCCGCCACGATCTCGGAGGCGGAGGCGGAGTTCTGGTTCACGAGCACCACCAGCGGCAGGTCGTAAGAGCCGCGCTGAGCGGCGCCGTAAAGCTGCGTCACGCCGCGGGAGCGCTGGTACACGATGGGGCCCTCTTCGAGGAACTCGTCGGCCACGTACACGGCTTGGGGTAGGAGGCCGCCGGGGTTATCCCGCAGGTCGAGGACCAGCGACTGGGCGCCTTGGAGGATGAGCTGGTCGATCTGCTCGACCATCTGATCGTTGAGCAGGCGGTTGTTGAAGGAGCTGAGGGCTACGTAACCGACGTTGCCTTCGAGCAGTGTGCTGGACACGTCCACGATCTGGATGACGCCGCGGGTGATGACGAAGGTGAGGGGTTCTTCGGTGCCGGGGCGGTTCATGACGAGGGTCACTTCGGTGCCTTCGGGCCCGCGAACCAGGTCGGCTACCTCGCTGGAGGTGAGGTTGCGAACGTCGACTTCGTCGACTTTTAGGAACACGTCGCCGCGCTGGAGGCCCGCGCCTGAAGCGGGGCTGCCTTGGTAGACGGTGAGAATCTCGACGCCTTTGCCCGTGTTACGGTCGTGGGCGGTGAGGACCGCGCCGATGCCGCCGAACGAGCCGCTGCTGTCTTGGCGTTCGCGAGCCGCCGCGCGCGGCTCGACGTAGCTGCTGAACTGATCGTCGAGGGATTCGACCATACCGGTAATAGCACCGCGTATGAGGACTTCGTCGTCGACTTCGGTTAGGTACCCGCTCTTGATAGCGCCGTACGCTTGCATGAGGGCCCTACCCGTCGAGGTGTTGAGGAACTCGTTGGTGTAGTCCCTGCCAAGCTGTGCGTTCACGGCCAGGGTGCCAGCCACTAGGGCCACCAGGCCGAAGATGTACCATCTGCGCTTCATTGAGCCTCCAATAACGCTTGCGCGGCGTTTCTTGCCTGTAAGAGTATATGTGCCGTCTGAGAATATTGTGGTTACCTCAGCGCCATGCTTACAGCTAAGCTTTAGCTATGCGGATCCTCTTCCCCACGGCCGAGGTGGCTCCTTTCAGTAAGACGGGGGGTCTCGGCGATGTGGCCTCCGCCCTTCCGCGGGCTTTAGCCCGGTTGGGCCATGAGGTTCTGGTGGTTACGCCCTGGTACCAGTCGGTTAGGTCTGAACCCGCGCCGTATTGGATAGGCGACGTGCAGGCGCCGTTCGATGGCGGCTTCGAGCCGGTCGGTGTGGGCACGCTGGAGAGTAACGGCGTGCGGTACGCGTTCGTAGGGCACCCGGACTTCGGACGGGGCCGTTTGTACGGTTACACCGACGACGTGCGCCGCTTCGCACGGTTCTCCCGTGCGGTGCCGCAGGTGGCGGAGCGGCTCGGGTTCGTGCCTGACGTGGTGCACGCGCACGATTGGCATACGGGCTTCGTGCCTCTGCTGCTCACGCGCGGCTGGCACCTGCCGGCGGGCTTCCCGTTCCTACCGTCGGTGTTCACGGTGCATAACGTGCAGTTCCAGGGCGAGGCCCCCATGGCCGACACTTTGCGCTGGCTACGGCTTGGCAGTAGCGAGGCGCGCAGTTACCTGGACCATTTTGGCGCCGCGAACGCCATGCAGGCGGGCGTGGGTTTCGCTACGCGCGTGACCACGGTGAGCCCCACGTACGCGCAGGAGTTGCAGCAGCCCGAGTTCGGTTTCACGCTGGACGGCACGTTCCGCGCGGTGGCCGGCAAGACGGTGGGCATCCTTAACGGTATTGACGACGCGGTGTGGAACCCGCGCACCGATCCGCACATCAAGGCCCGTTACCACGCGGACGATATGGCGGGTAAGGAGCTCTGCCGAGGCGAACTGGTGCGCCAGTTCGGGCTGGATGACGCGCGCCCTCTACTGGGGGTTGTGTCGCGCTTCGCGGCGCAGAAGGGTATCGACCTGATCTTGGCGGCGGCGGAGCGCTTGTTGGCAATGGGTTGGAACTTGTTCTTCTTGGGCACGGGCGACGTGGAGATCGAGGGGGCGGTGCGTGACCTTACGGCGGCGCGGCCGCGTGAGGCGGCGGCGGTGATTGGTTACGACGAGGCGCTGTCGCACCGTGTTTACGCCGCCGCGGACGCGTTGGCGGTACCGAGCCGGTTCGAGCCGTGCGGCCTGACGCAGATGATCGCTATGCGGTACGGCACGTTGCCGGTCGTGAGGTCCACGGGCGGTTTGCGCGACACTGTGACGCACGGCGTGACTGGTTTCGTGTTCGAGCACGCCACCCCGGAGGGTGTGGCGTGGGCCGCGGAGGAGGCGCTGCAGGCGTTCGGCACGCCCGCCTGGACGGAGATGCAGCGTTCCGGCATGCTGCGGGACTTGTCGTGGGATTCCTCGGCGCGCAGCTATGCCGACCTGTACGCCAGCGTGCTACCGTCGGTACCGTGAAAGATGACGCCCCCATCGATGCATCTGGCGCGCACGACCTGAACGGCGCTCCTGAGCGCGCCCTGGACGCCGAGCAGACGGAACCCAGTTACGCAAGCTCCGGCAACGCGGTCCCGGAGGCCGGCACGCCTACCGCCGCCGACGCCGCCGCACTGGACTGGCGCGCGCTGACAGTTCAGGGCCGCTATAACGCCGCCCGTAATGCTTACTTGGTATCTGGCGAGCAGGACCCGGAGGTCCGTGCGGGCCTGGGCGCGCTGGTGGATGTTCAGGAGCTGCTGCGCGAACGTTCGTACTCCAGGGCCCTGGAGCGCCTGGAGCGCCTCGACGCGCACGCGGATTTCGCGCCGTGGGATCAGCTCGCGGATGAGTTGAAGGTCCTGAAGGACACGGCGGGTGCGCTGGACCGGCGCGACCCGGACCTGGCGCGTGAGTTACTTAGCGAGTTGCATAACCCGTGGTTCTCGGCTGAGGTCATGACCTTGCTCGGCACGACCGAGGTTTACGACAACAACATGGCGGAAGCCGCGGCGCTTTTGGAGCGCGCTATTGAGGTCGACCCGCAGCATTACCGGGCGCTCACGAACCTGGGCAACTTGGCGCTGGAGGACGGCCGGGTGGACGAGGCCATCGACCTTTACGAGCGCGCCCTGAAGATAGATGAGAACTTCCCGAACGCGCACCACAACTTGGGCGTGGCGTACCGGAAGAAGGGCCAGTTGAACAAGAGCGTGCGCTCGTTGCGCCGCGCTCAGCGCACGCAGCAGCGCCACGAGGTGGCGGAGGCGCGCGAGAGCATCGGCAAGTGGGCGGGCCCGAACTTCGGTAAGTACATGAAGTGGATCGTGTGGGGCGCGGTCATCGTGGCGGGTTACTTCCTGCTGCGGGCAGCTGGTTACATCTGATCGTTGCACCAAAAGGGGCGTTGAACTGCCCCTAGATGCTCGATTGCCGCCCAGGCGCCAAGGCCGGAGGCTTTGGGCTCGGAGACGTGGAGCCTGAGACGTAGAGCCGGCACAAGGTACCTCTTCAGAACCCTAGGGATTTTCGGGTTCACAGTTCGCGTTTACGCGAAATCGCAGACTGTGAATCCGAAAAACCGTAGGGCTTTCGAAGGGACACCTCGCCACAGGACGGCTCATGCCTAGACCCAACCAGAACCTCGCCTAGAATCTGCGCCCCAATCGCCAGGCCGAGGTCACCAACCCTCCCGGCGGTACCGCCTTTATTCCACCGTCACGCTCTTGGCGAGGTTCCGCGGTTGGTCCACGTCGCGGCCCAGGCGGTGCGCCACCTCGTACGCCAGGAGTTGCAGCGGCACGGCGTCGACCACCGGCGCCAGCGCTTCCAGCGTGCGCGGCACCCGCAGCACGTGCTGAGCGTGCGCGGCGGCGCGGTCATCGTCATCGTTCACGACCGCCACCACCAAACCATCGCGGGCACGGACCTCCTGCATGTTCGACACCGTCTTATCCAGAAGCGCTGACGCTGTGGCCACCACCACCACCGGCAGCTCCCTATCGATCAGAGCTATGGGACCGTGCTTCATCTCCCCCGTCGGGTACGCCTCGGCGTGGATGTAACTGATCTCCTTCAGCTTCAGCGCGCCCTCCAGCGCCGTCGGGAAGTTCACGCCGCGCCCCAAGAACAACGCGCTGCGGGCGCCCTTGATGACCTCCGCCACCGCGCCGATCTCGTCCCTACGCTTCAAGACCGCCGACACCTGATTCGGCAACTCGCGCAAGCCCTGCACCAACGCCCGCGCCTCCTCGTCAGGCAAGGTGCCACGCGCACGCGCAAACCACAACGCCAGCAGCGCGAACGCCGCCACCATGCCCGTGTAAGCCTTCGTGCTAGCCACACCGATCTCCGGACCCGCATGGATGTACAGCACGTCATCCGCCTCGCGGCTGATGCTCGACCCCTTCGCGTTCAGCACAGCCAACGTGCGAGCGCCACGGCGCTTCGCCTCGCGCAGCGCCTCTAACGTGTCGATCGTCTCGCCCGACTGGCTCACCACCACGCACAAGGTGCGCTCATCGATGACCGGCTCGCCGTAACGGAACTCCGACGCCACCTCCACGCTGGCATCCAAGCGCGCCAAACGCCGCAACAACACCGCGCCGACCTCCCCCGCGTACGACGCCGTGCCAGCCGCAGTGATGACCACCCGGTCGACCGCCAACGCGTCCAGGCCCAGGTCCAACTCCGCGTCCAACCCGTTACGCGCCAGCCGGCCGCCCAGCGTGTTCTGCAGCACCGTTGGCTGCTCGTAGATCTCCTTCAACATGTAATGCTCGAAGCCGCCCTTCTCAGCAGCCTCCGCGTCCCACTCCACCGTGTCGACCGCTCGTTCACGAGGCTGACCGTCCAGGCCCGTAACCACCACGCCGTCGCGGCTGATCTCGGCCACGTCGCCATCCAGCAGGTACACCACCGAGCGTGTGTACGGCAGCAGCGCCGGCACGTCGCTCGCCAAGTAGTTCTCGCCCTCACCCAACCCCAGCACCAACGGGCTCGTGTGGCGCGCCGCTACCAGCGAGTCATGCGCCGCGTGCGCCACCACCAGCGCGTACGCGCCCTCCACATGCGACAGCGCCGCGCGCACCGCCGCCGCCAAGTCAGCGGGCAAGCCGGCGGCTTCCCGCGCGGCGTACGCCTCCTCCACCAGGTGCACCAGCACCTCGGTGTCGGTCTCCGAAAGGAACACGTGACCCACAGCGCTCAGGCGCTGCCTCAACTCCACGTAGTTCTCGATGATGCCGTTATGAATGACCGCCAAGTGGCCATCCTCAGAGAGGTGCGGGTGAGCGTTCGTGTCGTTAGGCCGGCCGTGCGTAGCCCAGCGCGTGTGCCCCAAACCCAAGCCACCCACGATGGTCGTGTCCGCCACGGCTTCCTTCAGGGCCTGCAGTTTGCCGGCGCGCTTCACCATCTGCAGCGCGCGCGGCGCCCGCGACGTGGCGGGGCCCGCCTTCAGGTCGCTAAGTTCATTGATAACGAGGCCAGCCGAATCGTACCCGCGGTACTCAAGGCGCGACAGGCCGTCCAGGATCACCGACGCAGCCTCACGGCCGCCGACGTAACCGACGATTCCACACATAAAACAGTTGTCCTCCGCATTGGGGGAAAGTACTAAGCGACGTTGCTATCGCGGCCATGCTCGGGGGGCGGAGAAACCCACGCGAACACCTGAATATTAGGAACGGTTGTTACCCCGGACGTGCTCGAGTGAGGGGGTGCTGCTCAGGAGGGGCCCGCAGACTTGCGCTTAAGCGGCCATAGCCGCCAGCGTTCGCACTTTCGGTCCTAAGGCGATCAGCCTTTAGAACCTATCCCCCGGCGCCGAGCGCTAACACGCTCCGACCCGGAGGCCCTCCACCTCGTCACCAGGCTGCCCTGCGCCATACCGCGCGTTACTGAAGCGAACCTGGGCTTGCGCTACCTCGGCGTCCTTAGCAGTGGTTCTCCTCGTCACCTCCGGCGTTCCGACCTGAGCAACTGGATAGCACACCGGTTGTCACAGAACTATCACTCAGTTCCAGGGATCGCCCTCGACGAACCAGTTCCTTAGGCCCCTCAACACGCTCTGCTCAAGCTCGCTCTCCGGCGGCTCCAGAAGCGGATACAGCACGATACTTCGCCCCATAGTCACTAGCGGTGAGCGCTGCAACGTGCTGCTCATACCGAACGGGGCGTTCACGGGCGGGTAGTAGATGGCGCGCTGATCGGTCACGCTGCGCTCGATGGGCATGGCGGTCACGAACGCCACTAGCATGGCGAGCCCCAGCACCAACCCGCCGAAGCCGCCAGCCACCATGCTGGGCCAGCGCTGCCGCAAACCAGGCGACGCCAGGCGTTGAGAAAGTACCGCCAGGAGCACGCCGCCGAGCACGGCCGCAGCTATGGCCAGGAGGGGGCTACGCGAGCCCACCACCAACAGGGGCTTGAGCAGGAGCACGGCGCTCACGCCCACAACCAAGCCAACCAGGCGACGTTGCGCCCCGAAGGCAGTAGCCACGGCCACGATCAGCACCAGAACGGCGTCAACCCAGGTGATTCCCATCATGCGCGAACATCGTAGCCCGCACCTTTCACGCTCCTGATGACATTCTGCATAAGCGCGTCGACCTCCGCGTCCGTCAACGCGCGGTTCTCAGCGCGGAACCGGAACCGCAACGCCACGCTGCGCGTGCCCGCCTCCAACCGGCCGCCCTGGTACACGTCGAACGGTTCCAACGTGAGGAGCAGCGGCCCCGCCGCGTCCGCGCACAGCGCCTTCAACGCCGCGAAGCTGACCGTGTCCGGCGCGATGATGGCCAGGTCGCGCTCGGCGTACGGCTGGCGGTTGATCTCCTCGAAACGGATGACGCGGCCCTCCAGCGGTAGCGCCAGCTCCGCCACGTACACCTCGCCCAGCTCGTAGCGCGCGGCCACCTCCGGGTGCAGCCGACCGGCGTGACCCACGTGGCGGCCGTTCCAGCTCACCGCCGCGGCTACGCCTGGGTGCAGGAACGGCGCGTCCGTAGCGGGATCGCCGACCGGTGCCATGACCAGCTCCGCGCCCACCAGGGCCGCCGTGGCCTCCAGGATGCCCTTGAAGCTGTAGAAGTCGCCCTTCAGCTCCGCGCCCCAGCCACTGCCTGCGCGGGGGCCCGTGGTCAGCAGCGCGAGCCGCTCGAGCTCATCCTCAAGGAACACGCGGCCGACCTCGAAGAGCCCGAGCGCCGGCAGGCGCCGGTTCCCCGCGGCTGCCGCCAGCAGACCCGGGTAGAGGGCGGTGCGCAGCACGCCGCGCTCCACGCCCTGCGGCTCCTTGAGGAACACGTGCGGGGCGGGCGCGTTAGCGCGGCGCAGCTCGTCCTCGCCGGTGAAGACGTAACTGACGGTCTCCTGCAGGCCCGCCGCCGCCAGGCGCACCTTCAGCTCGCGGTGGATTGGGTCAGCGGCGGACGGCACGAAGTGCATGTCGGGCACGGTCTCGCCTATGTGCTCGTAACCGTGCAGGCGCGCCACCTCCTCCACCACGTCCTCCTCGATGCTCATGTCGTAACGCCAGCTGGGCGGCGTCACGAGCCAGTCGTCATCGCCGCGCTCTATGACCTGGCAGCCGAGCCGTTCCAGGTAAGCGCGTTGGTCCGCTAGCGGCACGTCGAAGTCCATGAGGAACTGCACGCGCGACGGCCGGAACGCCACCGCGGGCCGGGTGATATCGCAGCCTGTAACGCTGACGCTGCGGTCCACGGTGCCGCCGGAGACCTCCGCGATGAGCGTGGCCGCGCGCGCGGAGGCCAGCAGCTGCAGGTTGGGGTCCACGCCGCGCTCGAAACGCGTGCGCGCGTCCGTGACGAGCTTGTGGCGCTGCGCGGTGCGGCGCACGGTGACGGGATCGAAGTTCGCCACCTCCAGCGCCACGTCGGTGGTGGCGTCGCTGACGCTGTCGTGCCGTCCGCCCATGACGCCGGCCAGGCCGATGGCTACGGACTGGCCGTCCGCGCCGGGGGTGGCGATGAGCAGGTCGGCGGGGTCGAGTTCGAGCACCTCTTCGGTGAGGAGCTCGAGCGTCTCGCCCGGGCGGGCGCGCCGTACCTGGATCACTCCGCCGCCGAGCTTAGCGAGGTCGTAAGCGTGCGACGGCTGGCCGAGTTCGAAGGTCACGAAGTTCGTGACGTCGATGAGGTTGTTCCTTGGGCGCAGGCCTATGGCGCCTAGGCGGCGCTGCAGCCAGAGTGGGCTAGGGAGCACCTTGACGCCTCTTATGCCCCGCAGCGTGAAGCGTGGGCAGCCAGCCTCGTCGTCTATCTGGATGGCGAGGCCGTCACCGCCGCCGGGTTCGCCGCTGTCTAGCCCTTGCGCAGGGTGCTTGTAGGGCACTCCCAGTTTGGCCGCCACGTCGCGGGCTACGCCTAGGAGGGAGAAGGCGTCGGCGCGGTTGGGCGTGAGCTCGACTTCGATGATGGTCTCGCTCCCCCACAGGGTGCTCAGGTCCGCTCCGAGCGGGGCGTCTTGCCCGAAAGTGATGAGCCCGCCAGCGTGGTCGTAGAGGCCGAGCTCGCGGGGGCTGCAGAGCATGCCGTTGCTGGCCACGCCGAGCATCTCGCGTTGGCCGACCTCGAGCCCGTCGCCACCGCCGGCGGCTGGCAGGCGCGTGCCGGGGAGCGCGAGGGCGGTGCGCATGCCGACCGTCACCACGGGCGCGCCGCACACCACCTGGTGCGTGCTACTGCCGTCGGTAACCAGAGTGCGTTTGAGGTAGTCGGAGCCCTCTATGGGTTCGACCTCGAGCACGTCCACCACCACGACGCCGGCGGGCGCTCCGGGGTGCTCCGTCACGTTCTCGACGGCTAGGCCCAGGCCGTCCATGATTTCTACGAGTGCGTCTACATCCGGAAGCGGCTGGTCGAAGAAGGTCTGCAGCCAGCTGAGGGGGAGCTTCACAGGATGCCCCTGAACTGTTCGAGCACACGCATGTCGCCTTGGTAGAAGTAGCGGATGTCAGGGATGGCGTACGGCACGAGCGCCAGGCGTTCGATGCCGAAGCCGAACGCGAAGCCAGTGACGCCTTCGTAGCCGACGGCTTCGAACACTTTGGGGTGCACCATGCCGCAACCGCCGAGTTCGAGCCATTCTTCTCGGCCGGAGCGGGGGTTGGTCCACCAGATGGCGAACTCGGCGCCGGGCTCCACGAACGGGAAGTAGGTGGGTTGCAGGCGTGTTTTGGTGCCTGGTCCGATGAGCGCTTGGGCCATCTCGTTGATGGCGCCGCGCAGGTCGGCCATGGTTATGCGCTCGCCGACCACTAGGGCTTCGAGCTGGTGGAACTGCGCTTCGTGGGTCACGTCCACGGCTTCGTTGCGGAAGACTTTGCCGGGCACCACGAGCTTGAAGGGCGGCTTGTGCGCTTCCATGTACCGGACCTGCATGGGGCTGGTGTGGGTGCGGAGCAGCCGACCGTCGGTGGTCCAGAAGGTGTCCTGCGTGTCGCGGGCGGGGTGGTCGGGCGGGAAGTTGAGGGCACTGAAGTTGTAGTGGTCGGTCTCTAGTTCGGGGCCGGTGACGACCTCGTAACCGAGACTGCGGAAGACGTCGAGGAGCCGGTTGGTGACGAGTGTGAGTAGGTGCAGGCCGCCTTCGGTTGGGCGCGTGCCGGGCAGGGTCACGTCGACGCGTTCGCTGGCGAGTTGCTCGTCGAGCTTGCGGCGCTCTAGTTCGGCCTTGCGAGCTTCGATGGCGCTCTCGACGCTTTGCTTGAGGACGTTTATGCGTTGGCCTTGTTCGCGCCGCTGGTCGGGGTCGAGCTTGCCGAGCTCTTTGAGGCGCTGGGTGATCTCGCCTTTCTTGCCGATGAGCCTCACCCGCAGCTCTTGCAGGGCGGCGGCGTCTGGGGCGGCGGCTATGTCGGCCAGCCACTGTGCAGCTTCGGGCGCTTCGGGCGTTTGGGACCCTGGGCGCTGCTCCGAACCTTCGGTCATGACATCAACTTCCTCTCAACCGGCGCCGCGCGCCGTCGTGCTCGGGTGGTTACGCGTCCTACACGAAAAAACCACCGCCCCTTGCGGGCAGTGGCGTACGCAGCGCGGAGTGCTCACTCCACGCTCAGCAGGTAAAGGCGCGGGAAGCCGCGGGGCTTCTCATGGCCACGAGTTTACGGCCGTGTAGGAGAGTAAGTCAACGCAGTGCAGCGGGTTGTGGGCTTGGCCTGGCGTGGTTGGCGGCCCTCAAAACCGCGCATGCAAGGCCGCCCGCCGCTCAATCGTCCAGCAGCGGACCAAGCACGAACAGGTCAACCAGGTAGCCGCACGACGCCAGCATAGTGTCGAACGCCAGGCTGCGATCAGCCACGCTGGAGACCCACTCCTTGGCGGCGTCGTCCGTGGCGAAGGGGCCCACCAGCGCCTCGCCCCCGTCGTAGTCAGAAGGCGCTAGCGGCAGCACCAGCTCCAGGCGCGTGCCGTCAGCGTCCGAAACCTCGCGGGCCACCGCGCAGCGGCCGCGCCACTCGGGTCTCTCCACCAGCTCGAACAGGAAACCGAGCAGGCGCCGCGCCTCGTGCTTCTCCAGCGGCGGGTCCACGTACAGGGCAGACAGGCGGCCGACGCTGCTGCGCATGACCTCACACCCCGGGAAGAGCGTCAGCAGCAACGGAATCGCCACGTTCACGAACTCGGGGCTGGCCCGTAGGGCCTCACCGAACTCGCCCTCGCCAAGCGTGTGCTCTTCAGCGTCGTTCCTCACCCCGGCATGATAGCGCCCGCTCACTACTCCGGGCGCTCGCCGGTAGCCGCCAACCTGTAGCCACCAACCTTGCGAGAGTGCCCGTAGAAGCGCTATTATCATGGGCGGTAGTAGTCCCGACACTAGTCGAGCGGGTGGGTTCGGGAACCCACCCCTTTTCGTTGGGGCTAAGGAGGTAACATGGAACTCGCGCAGGCAGCCGCCGAGGTGCTCGGGCCCCTCGGGTATGAGGTGCTGGAA
>Ga0172382_10007378_pt1 | contig 15636 bp, 16 predicted proteins | sample Leawel138RmetaG_FD_122245 | JGI IMG/M metagenome (GOLD analysis project Ga0172382, IMG submission 122245) | Leachate microbial communities from a municipal landfill in Southern Ontario, Canada - Leachate well 138R metaG | ecosystem: Engineered > Solid waste > Landfill > Unclassified | place...
CAGGTCGCGCAGCGCGGCCACGCCAAGCCCGGACGATTGCAGGGTGACGTCGATCTGGCGGTTCTTCATCAGCTCGACCGACTCGCCGAAGGGCAGGTATTCAACCTTGGAAAAATCGCTGTAACTCAGACCGGCCGCCTTGAGGATGGCGCGCGCATTGATCTCGGTGCCCGAGCGCGGCGCACCGACCGAGATGCGCTTGTCCTTGAGGTCGGCAAGCGTCTTGATGTTCGCATCGCTGAGCGCGACGATCTGGATGTAGTTCGGGTACACGGAAGCGACCGCACGCAGGCGGTCGAGCGGCTTGTTGAAGCCGGCATCGGCATCGCCCTTCCACGCGTCGGACACCGAGTCCGCCAGTGCAAAACCGATCTCGCCGCGACCGCTCTGCAGCAGGTTGAGGTTCTCCGCCGAAGCCTTGGTCGATTGCACCTGCACCTTGGCGTCAGGAATCTTCTCGCCATAGATCTGCGACAGCGTCACGCCCAGCGGGTAATACACCCCACTGGTGCCGCCGGTCAGCACGTTGACAAAGGTCGCAGCGGAGGCGGTCTGGGTGGCGACGGTAATCAGCGCGCCCAGCAGGCAATTGCGCACAATGCTCTTCATTGGTTGTCTCCTTAAATAGACTTTTTGAATTCACCCATAAATTCTGAGCATTCAATCCATCGCAATCGCCGTGCCAGAAAACATCAGCCAGAAGACAATCGTAAGCATATGTTTTAACTAAACTTTCATTTTTCTTGCCAGACAGGGCCACGAGCAGGTTCCGGGCTTCCGGAATTCAGTCGTGCAAACCGTCCGGACTTTCAGACAAATCGAATGCGCGCTACGTTACCGTATCGCCCAGCCGCTACCCTGCATCCAAACGATCTGGTAAAACTCGCCGCGCGCTACAGATCCCGCCATACGCAGTGAAACAACAGGCATACCGGAGACTTGAAGCATGGAGACAATCGACTGTGTGGTCATCGGCGCGGGCGTCGTGGGCCTGGCCTGCGCCCGCGCGCTGGCGCAGGCGGGACGCGAGGTGGTCATCCTCGAACGCGAGACCACCTTCGGCAGCGGAATCAGCGCCCGCAACAGCGAGGTGATCCATGCCGGCCTGTATTACGTCCCGGGATCACACAAGGCCCGCCTGTGCGTAAGCGGTCGCGACCTGCTCTACCGCTATTGCGCGGAGCGCGGCATCGGCCATCAACGCTGCGGCAAGCTGCTGGTCGCACCGCAGCCGCAACAGATCGATGCCCTGAAGAACATTCATGCTCGCGCGCAGCTCAATGGCGTACACGATCTGCGCTGGCTCAACAGCAGCGAAATTCGGAGCATCGAGCCCGAACTCGACGCCCACGCTGCGCTGCTGTCGCCCTCCACCGGCATCGTCGACAGCCACGGCCTGATGCTTGCACTGCTGGGAGATGCCGAACATCACGGCGCCATGCTCGCACTTGCCAGTCCGGTGCGTGGCGGGCGGGTAGACGGCGACGGCATCGTGCTGCAGATCGTCGATGGCAGCGGCACCGAAACCGAGCTGCGCGCCGGGTGCGTGATCAATGCCGCAGGGCTCGACGCCATCGACATCGCGCAACAAATAGAGGGCGTGCCGGCTGCAGCGCTGCCGCAGGCGCACTTCGCCCGCGGCGTGTACTTCACCTACCGTGGCCGCGCGCCCTTCTCCCGCCTCATCTATCCGATTCCGGAGGCCGGCGGACTGGGTGTGCACCTCACCCTCGATCTTGGCGGACAGGCAAAGTTTGGCCCCGATGTGGAATGGATCGACGCCCCCGACTACAGCGTCGACCCTGCACGCGCCGAGCGCTTCTACACCGCGATCCGCAAATGGTGGCCTGCACTGGAAGATGGCCGTCTCGATCCTGGGTACGCCGGCGTGCGTCCCAAGATTGTCGGCCCCGGCGAGCCCGACGCCGACTTCCGCTTCGACGGACCGGAACAGCACGGCATCCCTGGGCTCATCCAGCTCTTCGGCATCGAATCACCTGGCCTGACGGCGTCGATGGCGATCGGGGAGCATGTCGCCCGGCTCGCTCAGCGAAGCGATTGAGGCCTTATCCGCCCAGCAGCTTGCGCAGGTGATTGGGCAGTGCGAACTGGGCGCGGTGCACCTCGCCGTTGTAGTGCTGCAGTTGCCCGATACCGCGCTCCGCGATGCGCCGATCAACTTCGTCTGCGTCGAGCGCAAGCGGGTCGAGCGTCGCCGATGCGGTGGCCAGGCCCCACAGGCTGCCGTACAACGGGATGTAGAGAAAATACGGCCTGACCACGGCAAACACCTGCCGCAGTCGAGCGACCAGATCGCGCACCCGCTCAGGCTGGAACACCGGCGCACCGATATGCAGGCTGAGCGCACCACCGGGGGTGAGCAGGGCCGCACAGCCGCGCAGGAAATCCTCCGCATACAGCGCCTCGGCCGGGCCGACCGGATCCGTCAGGTCGAGCACGATGAGATCGTAGGTGTCTCCGGCAGCGGGGCCATCCTCCATTACGTAGCGCAGGCCGTCACCGATACGGATATCCAACCGAGGGTCGTCGAGTGCGCCGTTGTGAACCGATTGCAGATGATGGCGGGCAATGTCGATGACCTTCTCGTCGAGCTCGGCCAGCACCACCCGCTCCATGGTCGGATGCTTGAACAGCTCGTCTGCAGATCCGCCATCGCCACCGCCGATGATCAGCGCACTGCGCGGCGCGGCGTGGGTGATTGCCGGCACATGGATGATGTTCTCGTGATAATAGAATTCATCCCGTTCCGAAGTCATGAAGCAGCCATCGAGCCGGAACAGGCGGCCGAACTGGGGTGAATCCCAGACTTCATAATCCTGAAACTCGGAGTGCCCGCGCTCGATCAGCCGCCCGCCGCGATAGAAATAACCTGAATCGTCGTTGAGCTGCTCGAAGATCAGCCCTTCGGCTTCAGGCAGTTTCGTACCACTCATCGCTCAGACCTCGGCAGGCAGGCGACCGCGCACCACCTGGTGCTCGACACGGTCTTCAGGGCCCATTGCGGCGATCACGCGCTCGAACACGCGGCGTGCACGGTCGCTGTTGTCGCGCGAGTAATTGCACACGTACACGTCAAGAGTCACATCACCACTCTCGGGCCAGGTATGGATTGCCAGATGCGATTCGGCCAGCACAACGGTACCGGTTACGCCAGCAGCCTCGCCGGTATTCTCGTCGCGAAACTGATAGAAATATGCGCCAAGCGGCGTAAGCCCCGCATCGCGGCATTCCGCCACGCACAAGGCCTCAAGATCAGCGCACTCACACATGAGTTTGCCAGCGTCAGCACACCGATACAGATCGCCAATCAGATGAAGACCATTCATTTACGGGTTCGATATTCCAGGTTGAAACAAGCATGGAATTCTAGCATGCCGGTCATCGTTAATATTCGTGCAAATATTACGCATTGCGGCACCCGCTCATTCTCTGTGTTCTGCCCCTTGCCTCCAGACATCGCTCGCGAAAGTGAAAGACTCGCGGTCGCGACGCCAGACAACCGCATCCGGATACACCATCAGCCACCACGTCTGCGTGCCCGGGTAAGGGGCTGGGCGTGCAAACCCTTCCGGTTCGAGCAGGGCGACGCACCAGGACGGACGCGGGTCGCGAACCGATCGGTAGACAATCGCGCCGACACCCGCATCGCGCGCAAGCCGCGCAAACGCCTGGGTCGATGAATAATCGGCTGGATGCTCCCAAAGCGCCGCATCGCGACTGAACGGCAACGCACGCAGATCGACTGCGAATGTGGAAAGTGCGGCACGGAAGGCGGTATGGGCGACCGGTTCGATACGCTCGAGATCGACCGCATCCATCAGAAAGCGCCAGCGCCAGTAGCCGAGTTCGGCGCAGGCCGTGCGCACAGTCGCTGCACCATAGAACACGCCGGGATCGATCGCCGCTCGAAAACGCGAGCCCCCGCGCCGCGTCGGATACCGAAAAGGCGCTGCAAGAAGATAGTCGAGCCGGTCAGCCGAGGCGGGAACCGGAGGTTTGCTGTCCTCTAGCAAGCTCTCCAGCACGTCCTGCTCATCCCGGCTATCGACGATTTTCATCGTGGACGCGACATGCTGCGCCTCCACGATGCGCCACGCCGGGCTGCGCCAGGCGCGCGCCTCAGCCGAGACCGCGGGAGGCGTCCAGGTACTGGACGACACGGACCAGCCCCTCCGTACTGCGAATGAGATCGACTGGCCGGCCGTTGAGTGCGCGGTTCTCGCTGTTGAGCCATGCGCGCGCACTGGATTCGTTACCGACGATGGAGTCGAGCGCGCGGAAGGCGCGCACGAACAGCAGCGCAAACTCCCACTCCTTGCGCCCCTGATCGAGCTGATAATCGCCGCTGTAGAGCCGCGTCACCGTTGCCGGGCTAACCCCGAGTACCCGCGCCAACAAGGCACGTGAGACTTCGAGCTGCTCGGCCGCGCGTGCGACCGCCTTGCTCAGAACGGTAGCCGCATCCGGTTTGACGGCAAGCTGGGGGGAAATGACTGCCATGGAGCACCTCCTTTCTGTAGAAATTTTAGCACATCAATATTTCTACAGAAACCGATATGTTTTCGCTCAGGACAAATCGCCGCGCGCATTGCATGAAATGATCGTCACCACCTCTGCACGGACGAACTCGATCAGATCCGGATAGAAACGCAGAAAGCCCGCTTCCATTTCTGCCCATTGCCCCTCACTGAGTGTATCGAGGCTGGCGCCGAGTTCGAGCGGCCGGCGCAGGCGACGGCCGATGCCGTCGAGTGCGCGCCGCAAACCAGGCACGCTGCGGTAAGTCGACAACCAGTCCTGCTCCGCCATGCGCCGCAAAGGCAGTGGCAGCCCGTCCGGCAGCAAGGCCGGATGGTGCAGTTCACCGGCCAGCAACACGGCGTAATTTTCACGCAGGAAGGCGTCGAGCGACTGGGTGTTGAACCCGTCCCAGTGCAGCGTCAGCCAGTGGTCGTAGAACATGTCCACCAGAACTCCGCCAAAGCGTCGCCAGGGCGGTTCGAAGCAGCGCACGGCAGCTCGGTGTTCATGATGCGCATCGGTAAACGCGTCGACCCGCCGATGCAGGCGAATGCCGGTCGCCAACGCAGGCGCAAGATCTGACGGCACGGGCCCCTTCACGAAATCCCCGAGCAGATTGCCCGCAGGCGACGTGTTGCTGACCTGCGCAAGGTGCAGATGTGCAAGAAAGTTCATCCACAATTCACGCCCGTACCGGGGGCTGGCTTCATCGCTGCGTTTTCGGGGCGCGCAAGCTGACGGTCATGCCAGCGCGACAGCAACAGCACCGCAAACAGCGCCCCCAGAAACGCCATGAACATGTCCGATTGCGTATCCCACGGATCGCCCTGTGTGCCGAGGAACTCATCCGCCCCCTGCCCCATAAGGAGCGCGGCGCCCCACTCCACCAGTTCGTACCAGGCGCTGATCGCCATCGCGACACAGACCGACAGAAACCCGGACATCCGTTTTCCGCGGACATAGGCGCCCTGAAGCAGAATCTCCCGCGCGAGCAGGGCCGGCACCAGCCCCTGTGCGAAATGTCCGATCTTGTCGTAGGGGTTGCGATCCGTCGCCAGCAGGTCCTGCAGCCAGAACCCGAGCGGCACCCTGGCGTAGGTATAAGCGCCCCCGACGATCAGGATCACCGCATGCAGGAAGATCAGCCCGTACAGCAGGTCGGTAAGCGGATGCCGCCTGTGCGTCAGGAACAGCACCGGCAGTGCAATCAGCACGGGCGCAACCTCCATCAGCCAAGTGGCACGGTCGTACGGATCGATACCCGACAGCACCAGCAGCATGCAGCACATCCCTGCCGCTGCAAGCAGAACGGGCCTGCGGGAGAACGTCCGATTATCCTTCGGGAGCATGATTCGCCTCACGAGACAATCCGGCCCGATGCCGGACGTGAAGCGACATTTTACAAGGCGGCCTGCCTGCGAACGTCAACGCATCCAGAACTTTGCATCTTCGATCACCGTCACCGCCGGATCTGCGGTATCCGCCACCGTAAAGCGAATCGGGTGCGAACCCATGCTCAGGCTGCCCGGTTCGACTCTGACCTGAGCCGTCGCCGAAGCCGAGGCAGCCGCGGGCACGACGACCTGAAGCGGCGCCGACAGATGAATGCCGTCGATGCCAGACACGCGGATCTCGAAGGTCCGGACACGCTCGCTTGCATTGATCAGGCTGAGCTGAAAGGCGTTCTCGATCGAACCGTCTGCAGCTTCCGTCGCCAGCACGGAGCGGTCACGCTCGATGTCCAGCTTGAGCGGCACGCGGGTGGCGAGCGACCACACCGTGGCCCCTAGCAGGGAAAAGAACACCGCCGAGTAGATCAGCACGCGCGGGCGCAGGCTGCGGCGGATGATCGTGTTTGTCGACGAGCGGTTCTTTAGCGCGTTTTCAGTCGAGTAGCGAATCAGCCCGCGCGGGTAGTTCATCTTGTCCATGACCTGATCGCAAGCATCGATGCAGGCCGCACAGCCGATGCACTCCAGTTGCAAGCCGTCGCGAATGTCGATACCGGTCGGGCACACTTGCACGCAGATGCTGCAGTCGATGCAATCACCCAGCCCCTCATCAGCAGGTACCGCCTTCTTTGACCGGCCACCGCGGGCCTCTCCCCGCGTTTCGTCATAGGCCACGATCAGCGTATCAGGGTCGAACATCACGAACTGGAACTGCGCATATGGGCAGATGTATTTGCACATCTGCTCGCGCATGAAGCCGGCGTTACCGTAGGTCGCGGCGCCATAGAACAGCACCCAGAAAGTCTCCCAGCCGCTCAGCGTGAAACTCAACGCTGCATCGGCCAGTTCGCGAATCGGGGTGAAATAGCCAACGAAGGTAAACCCGGTCCACAGCGAAAGCACCAGCCACGCGCCGTGCTTTGCTGTTTTCAGACCGATCTTGTGTGCGGACCAAGGGGCTGCATCAAGCTTGATGCGCCGGGGCCGATCGCCTTCTATGCGTTGCTCGATCCACAGAAAAATCTCGGTGTAGACCGTCTGCGGACAGGTATAGCCGCACCACAAACGACCGGCGACCGTGGTAAAAAGAAACAGCGCCAACGCCGACAACACCAACAGAATCGCCAGATAGATGATGTCCTGTGGCCACAGTACGAAGTCGAAGACAAAAAAACGGCGCGCATCCAGATCGAACAGCACCGCCTGGCGGCCATTCCACGGCAACCAGCACAATCCGTAGAATACGATCTGGGTCAGCCATGCAAACACCCAGCGCCAGCGCTGAAAAAGGCCACTGACCGTACGCGGATACACCTTCGGATCCGACGCAAAGAGTGGCTGGATCGGGATGACGCGCGGGGGACTGTTCGGATCGGACATTGGGCGACCAGGGGGCTGGATAGGACCGGACATGTTCGCCGGCTTAAGCTTTATTTTTGATGCATGTTAAGGTTATCAGCCCGACGACCTGTAATCAATACTTTAAATACACCTTATAAAATCATGCGCCTCAGTGCCTTCTCCGACTACTCGCTACGCGTCCTGATGCACCTCGGCACGCATACCGATCGACTCGCCACGATCGGCGAAATCGCAAAGCTGTACGACATCTCGGAGAATCACCTGACCAAGGTCGTGCATCAACTCGGTCGTGCCGGTTACATCGACACCCTGCGCGGCAAGGGGGGCGGCATTCGCCTGGCCCGAGCCCCACGCCAGATTCCACTCGGCGAGGTGTTGCGCCACACCGAAACCGATTTCGCGCTGGTGGAGTGCTTCGGCGAGGACTCACGCTGCCACATCGAACCGGACTGTCAACTCAAGCCCATACTGAACGAAGCACTGGCTGCAATGTTCCGGGTACTGGATGGCTACACCCTGGCCGACATTCTGACGCCAGACCGCGGACGGCCTGCGGTGATCAACTTCATCAGATCGCCCTCTGCTGCAGCAAAGACCTGAACGGACACTGCGTCAGACTCAGGCCGTTACCGCGAGCCGCCCCCGGTACAGTTCAATGACCGGATCGATCGACGGCGCAACCTCTTCCGCCGTCTGTACTGGCGTGCTCATGGCCCGGCGGACGACTACTGCCTTGGCACTGGACGTGCGTCCGCTGCGGCGGACAAACCGTCACAGTCGATCGCCAAATCCGCAAGATTGTCTACAGATGTACCCGACCGACGAGTTCACCCAGCGTACTCGTCGGTCTCATGCCGGCCTTGCACCGGCACGCCTCAAGCCCCAACCCAAGAGCGCTCACCCTTTGTCCGCGGAGCCGCCGACACCACCAACCCTTGCACGGACCTTGCCCAGAAACGTGATCACAACCAGGGTCAGAGCGCCGGCGATAATGCCGACCACCACGTCGAGCACCAGCGGCGTTGCCATCCCCAGCACGCCACCGATGCTGGAGACATTGCCCACCACCTCCGCAGCACGCTCGATTCCATGATGCAGCACTGGAATGCCGTGAGTCAGTATGCCCCCCCCCACCATGAACATCGCTGCCGTGCCGATCACCGCGAGCGCCTTCATCAGGCGCGGAGCGGCCAGCAGCAAGCCACGGCCAATGGTTTGCCAGACGGCATTCGTCTTTTCCAGCAGGTGTTGCCCGACATCGTCCATCTTGACGATTCCGGCCACAAGACCGTAGACGGCAACCGTGATCAGCACGCCGATTGCGGACAGCACCGCGAGCTGGGTCATGAGGGGTTGCCCGGTCACGGTACCCAATGCAATCACGATGATCTCGGCCGACAGGACGAAGTCGGTGCGGATGGCGCCCTTGATCTTGTCCGCCTCAAATGCCGCCAGATCAACGTTTTCATCAGCTACCGCAGCCAACTGTTGCGCATGGTGTTCGGCATCCTCGTCTGCATCATGCAGAAACTTGTGCGCCAGCTTCTCAACCCCCTCGTAACAGAGGTAGAGCCCGCCGAGCATCAGCAGAGGCGTCACCAGCCAGGGGATGAACGCGCTGATCGCCAGCGCCGCCGGCACCAGGATGACCTTGTTGCGCAGCGACCCCAGGGCCACTGCCCACACCACCGGCAGTTCGCGCTCCGCACGCACGCCCGACACCTGCTCCGCATTAAGCGCGAGGTCATCGCCCAGCACCCCCGCGGTTTTCTTGGCGGCAACCTTCGTCATTACCGCGACATCATCGAGGATGGTCGCAATATCATCCAACAGGGCAAGCAGACTGGCTCCGGCCATCAGGGTATCCGTTCCCAAAAACTGTGACTATAAAACGTAAAGCCGTCAGATCCACGCATCATTGCGTCGTCGCCACCGGTATCGAGCCAGAATCGGACAACAATTCCGAGATCGTGCTGCGAAGCCACCGGTTGCCGGGGTCGTGATGATAGCGTTCATGCCAATGCTGCTTGACTGCGTAGTCCGGCAGTGGGAAAGGCACCGGGAGCACGCGAAAGGCGCCCCGCCCTTGATACACCTCGCCCAGACGTCGTGGAATGGTCACGAGCAGATCGGTATGTTCGATGACGAAAGCCGCACCAATATAATTGGGTATCTGCAAGGCAATGCGCCGGGAAATGCCCTGGCGCGCGATTTCGCGCTCGATGATCAGGTGTCCGGTTCCTGACGAGCTCACCACCGCATGGTCCTCGGCCTCAAACTGGGCCAGCGTCAGGGTCTGGCCGATGCGCGGATGGTCGGCGCTCACCATGCACACATAATCCTGCCTGAACAAGGCCTGCTGATAGAAGCCGGCCTCCAGCTGGGGCATGAAACCGAGCGCCAGGTCCGCTTCTCCCGCCTCGAGCAGCCGGCTGGTACCGGCCGACAGCGGTGCGATCTCGATCTGAATGCCGGGCGCCACCCCTCGCAGGCGCACCAGCAGGCGGGGCAACAGCACCAACTGGCTGATGTCGGTCATGCAGATGTGAAAGCAACGCGTTGACGACACCGGGTCGAAGTCGCTGCGAAATCCGGTAACACGATCTAGCGAGTCGAGCGCCTCGCGCACTGGATTCAGCAACTCGTCGGCGAGCGGCGTCGGTTCCATGCCCAGCGACGTGCGCACGAACAAGGGGTCCGCAAAGTGTTCGCGCAGTTTCGCCAGCGCAATGCTCACTGCCGGCTGCCCGAGGCCAAGGCCGTCCGCCGCACGGGTCACGCTACGAGTCTTGTAGATCTCGTTGAACACCGCCAGCAGACGAACATCCAGCGTACTCATGCGCCCCCTTTATTCGATTATCGAATTGAATGCATTAGTACCATTGCATGGACCGAATGTCGAGTGCCCGCTAAATTTGATCCATCACAAAAAACACCCCGCCATTCCGACCCGGACCAAACCGCCCGGTGATTGAAAAACATGGAGGGGCACGCCACAGGAGCACGAGACATGCAGGAACTCGGTCGACTTGAAGATCTGCCCGCGGATTACCGTAAAGCGCTCACCGCGCAAAATCTGGTGCCGTTGTGGCCCAGCCTTCGCGCCGTTCTGCCGGCAGGCAAACCCGCCCTGCGCACCCGCCCCACCTTCTGGGCCTACGAGCGCCTGCGGCCGCTGCTGCTGAAGGCTGGCGAACTGACACCGATCGAAAAGGCCGAGCGTCGTGTCCTGGTGCTGGCCAATCCAGGTCACGGCCTGGAAAAGATGCAGGCCAGTTCGTCAATCTACCTGGGCATGCAACTGCTGTTGCCCGGCGAATGGGCCCCCGCACACAAGCACACGCCAAACGCAGTGCGCATGATCGTGGAAGGCAACGGCGCATACACCACGGTCGATGGCGAAAAGTGCCCGATGAGCCGTGGCGACCTGATCCTGACGCCAACCGGCCTTTGGCACGAACATGGACATGACGGCAGCGAGCCGGTGGTCTGGCTCGACGTACTCGATCTCCCACTGGTGTATTACACCGAAACGTCTTACCACAACGACGGCAAGGCGCAGGACGTCACCTCCACGATGGCCGAGCGCAGCTATGCACGCGGCGGCCTCATACCCTCCCCGGTCTTCAGTCGTACCAGCGAGCGCAGCTATCCGATGCTGCGCTACCCATGGGCCGAGGCACGCGCCGCGTTGCTGAATCTTGCCGAAACCCAGCCGAAGATCGAAGCCGTACAGGTGGCCTACGTCAATCCGGAAACAGGAAGCGACTGCCAGAACATTCTTGGCTTCTCGGCACTGATGCTGCGCCCGGGCGAAACCCTGCGCCTGCCTGCACGATCGCCTGCCATGGTGTTCCACATGATCGAAGGTGCGGCCGGAGTCGATATCGACGGCACCGCATTCAATCTCGCAACCGCAGATACCTGCTGCGCCCCCGGCTACACCCCGGTCACGCTGAGCAACCGCTCGGGCAGCGAACCCGCCTTCATCTTCATTGCAGACGAAACCCCGCTGCACAAAAAACTCGGCGTCTACGAGGTGCGCAGCTAAGGCTGCAACACTGGCGCCACAACAGATCGCAAGGCACCGACCTCGCGCACACAAACGACCCGACCCGTACCGAGAGAACTGACATGAGCCAGACCAACTATCTGTGGAACCCCGCCCCGGTGTACTCCCTGCCCGTCCGTGACAGCGAAGCCCGCATGCCGGTGAAGCGCATCTTCTGTGTGGGCCGCAACTATCACGCCCATGCCGTCGAAATGGGGCGTCCGGTGGACAAGAGCTCGATGAGCCCCTTCTATTTTCTGAAGGACGCCTCAGCCCTGGTTGAATCCGGTGCCACCGTCCCCTACCCGGCCGGCACCGACAACTACCACTTCGAGATGGAACTCGTGGTCGCCATCGGCAAGGCCGGCTTCCGCGTCGACGAGAAGGATGCCGATGGGATGGTGTTCGGCTACGCCGCCGGCCTCGACATGACCCGTCGCGACCTGCAACTGGTCGCTCGCGAACAGGGCCGCCCCTGGGATCTGGGAAAGAACTTCGAAAAATCTGCGGTGTGTACCGAGATCGTTCCCGCAGCCGGACTGGGCGTGCTTGAGTCGGGTGCGATCAACCTTCAGGTCGATGGCGAGACCAAGCAGACCTCGGACCTGTCGATGCTGATCTGGAACATCCGCGAGATCATCGCCGACCTCTCCAGCTTCTACCACCTTGAGCCAGGCGACCTGATCTACACCGGCACGCCCGAAGGCGTCGGCGCCGTCAAACCGGGCAACCGGATTACCGGCCATATCGATGGCGTCGCCGACGTGGCCCTGACCATCGGCCAGCCCGAGTAAGCCCACGCCCGCCGTGGCGGGCACATCACGTCAGTACCGAAACGCAGCCGCGCAGGCGGGTGCGAAGGGTGAGCTTTGCCCCTTGCACCGCCCTTCGCCCAACAAGACAAAGTCAGATCGAGGAGACAGTCATGAACGAGAACCTACCCATCATCGTCGCCGGCGGCGGCATCGGCGGACTGGCCGCGGCATTGGCACTGGTGCGCCAGGGCTTCTCCGTCAAGGTGCTGGAGCAAGCGCCCGAAATCGGCGAAATTGGCGCCGGCATTCAGCTTGGCCCCAACGCCTTCCATGCCTTCGATGCGCTGGGCATCGGTGACAAGGCGCGTGGTCGTGCTGTCTATACCGACTACATGGTCATGCACGACGCGCTCGACGAATACCAGGTCGGCAAGATCCCCACCGGCGACGCCTTCATCAAGCGTTTCGGCAACCCCTATGCCGTCATCCACCGGGTAGACGTCCACCTCTCGCTGCTGGAAGGCGCACAGGAAACCGGTCGTGTCGAGTTCCTCACCTCGACCCGTGTCGAGCGTATCGAGCAGGATGAAAACGGCGTTACCGTCCATGACCAGCACGGCACCGCACACAAGGGGATCGCCCTGATCGGGGCCGACGGCGTGAAATCCGTGGTGCGCGATCACTACGTCGGTGACGAAGCCCGCGTGACCGGCCATGTCGTCTATCGTGCCGTGGTCGACAAGAAGGACTTCCCCGAGAACCTGCAGTGGAACGCGGCCAGCATCTGGGTCGGCCCCAACTGCCACCTCGTGCACTACCCGCTGCGCGGCGGCAAGCAGTACAACGTGGTGGTGACATTTCACTCCCGCAACAAGGAAGAATGGGGGGTCACGGAAGGCAGCAAGGAAGAGGTTCAGAGCTACTTCCAGGGCATCTGCCCCAAGGCACGCCAGCTGATCGAACTGCCGAAAACCTGGAAGCGCTGGGCCACCGCGGATCGCGAGCCGATCGCGCAATGGAGCTTCGGTCGCGCAACCCTGCTCGGCGATGCAGCCCACCCGACCACCCAGTACATGGCCCAGGGTGCCTGCATGGCGATGGAAGACGCCGTCACGCTGGGCGAAGCGCTGCGTGTGTGCAACAACGATTTCACCAAGGCTTTCGATCTCTATCAGCGTTCGCGGGTCGCACGTACCGCGCGCATCGTGCTGTCTTCACGCGAGATGGGGCGGATCTACCACGCCAAGGGCGTAGAGCGCCTGGTACGCAACGAATTGTGGAAGGGTCGCAGCGCCGAGCGCTTCTACGACGCAATGGAGTGGCTGTACGGCTGGAACGTCGACAACTGCCTGGCCCGGGGCTGAGCGCGCAACCATGCTGACAATCCACAACTTCTTTCGCAGCGGCACCTCGCACCGGCTGCGCATCGCGCTCAATCTCAAGGAAATCGAGTACGAGTACATCGCGGTCGACCTGCGCACCGAAGCGCATCTTGGTGCTGCATTCAAGGCGGTCAATCCGCAGCAACTCGTTCCCGCGCTGGTCGACGGCGATCTGACGCTGATCCAGTCGCCCGCCATCATCGAATGGCTGGAAGAGCGCCATCCCGCGCCCGCTCTGCTGCCGTCGGACCCGGACGACCGTGCCCGGGTGCGCGCCATGGCAGCCATCGTCGGTTGCGACGTTCATCCGATCAACAATCGCCGCATCCTCGAGTACCTGCGCAAGACGCTGGGTTGCGACGAGGCCGCAGTACTCGCCTGGTGCAACACGTGGATCACAGCAGGCTTCGATGCGCTGGAGACCATGCTCGCGGCCGACACCCGACGCGGAAGCTTCTGCTTCGGCAACGCCCCGTCGCTCGCCGACGTCTATCTGGTACCGCAGGTGGAGAGCGCGCGCCGATTCAACGTTGATCTGACGCCTTACCCGAACATCATCGCAGTCGACCGGGCCTGCGCCGAGCTTGAAGCCTTCCGCCTTGCGGCACCGGGCGTCCAGCCCGACGCGCCGGGCGCAAGCCCCCCCTGAACAAGACCTGTACCGCCACGAAGAACAACAGAGGAGACAAACATGAGAATCCGACAACCCGCCCTGGCTGCAATCGCTGCCCTGCTACTGCCCACCCTTGCGCATGCCGAAGAAGTGATCCTCAAGGTCGCGCACTTCCTGCCGCCGATCTCGACCATGCACGCCAAGGTCATCGAGCCCTGGTGCGAAAAGATCGCGGCCGAATCCGGCGGCAAGCTCAAGTGCCAGATCTACCCCTCGATGCAGCTTGGTGGCACGCCGCCACAACTGCTCAACCAGGCACGCGACGGCATTGCCGATGTCGTGTGGACGCTCCCCGGCTACACGCCCGGCCGCTTCCCGGCCTCTGAAGTGTTCGAACTCCCCTTCATCACCACGACGCACGAGGCCTCTGCGCGCGCGATGTGGGACTTCGTTCAGAAAAACGCGATGAAGGAATTTGCCGGGCTCAAGCCGCTCGGCACCTGGGTGAACGGCCCCAACGTCCTGCACTTCCGCGACAGACAGGTGAATACGCTGGAAGAACTCAAGGACATGAAGGTTCGCGCGCCATCGCGCCTGAGCAATGCGCTGCTCGACGCCCTCGGCGCCACGCCGGTGGGCATGCCGGTTCCGCAGATGCCCGAGGCCTTGTCCAAAGGCGTCATCGAAGGCGCACTGATTCCCTGGGAAGTCGTGCCCGCGACCAAGACGCAGGAACTGACCAGGTTTCACGCCGAACTCGGCAGCGAGCGCGCAATGACGACCGCGACCATGATCTACGTCATGAACAAGCGGAAGTACGAGAGTCTCTCGCCGGAGCTGAAGAAGGTCATCGACAACAACAGCGGCCGTGAATTCTCGGCATGGGTGGCTGCTCAGCACGTCAAGGCTGACGCGGCAGGTCGTGAAGCCACTGTGGCGTCGGGCGGCACCATCTATACGGTCCCGGCCGCAGAAATGGCGAAGTGGGAAGCTGCCGCTGCACCTGTGACCGAAGCGTGGATCAAGGATACACGGGACGGAAAGCGACTCCATGACGAAGCCGTGGCCCTGGTAAAGCAATACTCAAAATAGGACTGCGCAGTCGCACCATACGGAGAATCCAATGCCTGAAGCGCTTGATGTACCTCCCACCGACGCGTCCTGCGCGGTGGGCAGGACAATCGAACGGCGTGGCCGAGGACATTCCAATGGCGACAATCTTCCGCGGTGAGCTTCCTTTCCGGGCATCGGGCATCGTGCGCATCGTCCTGTTCGTCATATTTCCGAGCGCTTCGCTGGTGGCACTACGTGTATTCGGCTGAGGCCACCACCATCAGCGGCTTTCGGTTGAACCCGGGTTCCGGCGGACATGAGTCTGCCGGAACACCGACGGTGACATTCCCGCCAGACGGGTGAAGAAGCGCGAGAAATAGGCGGGGTCGCGAAACCCGAGCGAATAGCCGATACCGGTCACATCGAG
>Ga0172382_10007381_pt1 | contig 15630 bp, 12 predicted proteins | sample Leawel138RmetaG_FD_122245 | JGI IMG/M metagenome (GOLD analysis project Ga0172382, IMG submission 122245) | Leachate microbial communities from a municipal landfill in Southern Ontario, Canada - Leachate well 138R metaG | ecosystem: Engineered > Solid waste > Landfill > Unclassified | place...
AGGCACAGAACTTATTTCAGTGAATGGCGAACTCAAAATTTCCGTAGTGATTGCCCGATGTCATCATACTCCAGGTGGCTCGTACAGATGGCGGATACACTTCGATACCAGTCTTCAGCCCGACGTCACCGTTATCGTCAGAATGAACGCCATTAATGAAGCACCGCTCGACTATTACCTGCTACCACAAATTGATATAGCTACTCAGAAGCTGAAACTAGCCGAGGACAATGGGCTGGCCCTTGACGGCTATCGATTCGAAACGCTCTGTTCCTTTTTTGAGTTGTTAAAGCCAGTAATTATTACGGAGGCCGCCTGATGTCTCGCAATCATGAACAGAAAATTGAAATGATTCCTATAGACATGATAAATGTTCTCAATCCCCGCGCTCGAAACAAAAAAACTCACCTCGAAATCATTAATAATATAGGGAAAATCGGTCTTAAAAGGCCAATAAAAGTAAGCCGGCGATCGACGAACCGGTACGATCTTGTATGCGGAGAAGGCCGTGTGGAGGCCTTTCGATTACTTGGAGAGACAATGATCCCGGCAATCGTGATTGAGGCGCCTGAAGCAGACTGCTTCGTAATGAGCCTCATTGAGAACGTTGCGAGACGACAGCATAGGGCTATCGATATCATGCACGAAATAGGTAGTCTTCATCAGCGAGGCTATTCCGATGCTGCTATCGCAACAAAGATTGGTGTGACAACCAGTTGGGTCAACATGGTGGTCACATTGCTTAGCAATGGAGAAGAACGACTGGTTTCCGCTGTCGAAACGGGGCTTATTCCCATCGGCTTGGCTATTGACATTGCTCGGGCAGATCATACCGAAGTTCAGAATGTCCTCATGGACGCCTACGCCGCTGGCAAAATCAAGGGTAAGAAATTGGGAATAATCCGACGCATGCTCGATCAACGGATGAAGCGTAGCAAAAGCATTAATGACAACAGTTTGGGAAAGAAAAATCCTCCCCGAAAGATCACCACAACCGACCTTATGCGGCTCTACCAAGGTGAAGCGGAAAAGCAGCGGGTGCTGATTAAAAAATCAGATTATACCCAATCCAAATTGCTGTTCATTGTGGAGGCACTCAAAGACCTACTATCGAATGAGGGGTTCACAACATTACTACGGGCTGAACGGCTCGAAACAATGCCCCATGCCCTCGCTGCACGCATTACCGGCAAGGTACTTTAATAATGGACACAGAGATCAAAAACAGTGGCGTCAAGTTAGCGTTTGAACGAGGCATAATTCTCTTGAGGATTGAGCAGATTGTGCCCCTCAAGACACTCCGTTCTGGCACATTGGAAAGTAAAAAATACTCGCAAATATTGAGTTCAGTGCGCGTAATAGGGCTGGTTGAGCCTCCCGTAGTCACGCCCGATCCACAACACGCTGGAGTCTACTTTCTTCTTGATGGCCTTCTACGGATCGAAGCGCTAAAGAACCTTGGCATTGGTGAAGTTGAATGCCTGGTCTCCACGGACGATGAATCCTACACCTACAACAAACGGGTTAACCGACTCGCCGCCGTGCAAGAGCATCGCATGATCGTACGAGCGGTAGACCGGGGCGTGCCTGCGGAACGCATTGCTGAGGCGTTGCACCTCGACGTTGCCACGATTCGACGCCGCTTTCGAATGTTGAATGGAATTTGTCCTGACACAGTTGATATGCTCAAAGACACGACATGCCCCATGCAAGTATTCGAGATTCTCCGTTGTATGGTTCCAATACGTCAGGTAGAGGCCGCTGAATTGATGATAGGGCAAAACAATTTTTCAACAAGATTTGCTCAAGCACTCTTGGCGGCAACACCTGGCAATCAATTGGTCGATCCGCGCAAGCGGAAACCGACACGAGGTAATGCAGTGACATCGGAACAGATTGCCCGTCTGGAACGTGAGCTGGCAAGCCTGCAATGCCAAGTGAGATCAGTAGAGGATAACTATGGCCTGGAAAATCTGCATCTGACAGTTGCCAAAGGATATATTTCCAAATTACTAACCAACCCCCGTATCGTTCGCTGGCTTCATCAGCATCGACAGGAATATATAGTGGAGCTTCAAGCGATTGCTGAAATTGACAGCATCGAGGTTACATCTGCCCAAGACCGGATGAAATCTGTGGTGGCTCGGAGCCGATAAGAACCTCGCGACATAGAAGCACTGAAATGCCCCAGCCAGGGCTTACTGAAACACATTACACGGCCCGTTTGTACTGCTCAGGTTATCATCAGTGTTACTGGGAAAATCGGTGACTACACACAAACACGGTCTTCAGTTTAGTCGGCAGTAGTTCTCCCTTCACACCTCGGCGCAAAAAACGCGCGCGCGTACGCGAATACCAGAGATTGGTTGCAACGTCACGGGATTTTGATGTCCAATGCTGCAAATACCTTGAACAAGGAGCAAACGGTGCGCAGGTTTCTGCTAATTGGATTATTGATCGTGGGGTCAGTTAACGCTGCGCCTGGAGACTGCTATGCCATCAGCGATCCAGACGCAAGGGCTTTTTGCCTCGCCAAGGCTCACGGCGATCCTGGGCGCTGCTACAGTATTCAAGACAAGGCCAAGCGTGCTGAGTGCCTGGCAGAACTACGGAAATAATCCCTCTCGGAAAAAGTCGAATCTCCGCAACAAGTACTACCCACTGTATTAGAAAACTTCTCGAAAGAGTGCCTGTATCTCAGGGTCAGAACGACCATAGCTGACAATCACCACTTCCAGGCCGCTGTTCTCATGGAGATTCAGGGCTCTCTGAATGGCAGCAAATATCCACTCCTTTCGATTGCCGAACACGCCACCGCCAAAGGCACAAGAAGTCCATAGGTTAACGCTGCATACGCTCCCACAGTTCACGACAGGGGTTAGCACACTCAGCGAGGTATTTTGCTTTCTCGTCACCGATACCAAAGGCCCCTTTTTTTGCATACTGCATCAGTTCTTGACGGCGCTTATTACTGGCGGCAACACCTACTGCTCCATCAACATCGGGCAACAAATAGTGGCGGATCAGATTTGCCGTAAATTCTGATTCGCTCCCCTGGTGCTCGTGGTGGCGCAACAATATATCGAAATCCACTTCGGTTACTGGTGTAAAAGGCTGGTCGTGGTACACCATGGCGGCAGTACAAAGCAGCTTGTCCAGATCATTATCTTCATCGAGTAGCTTCAGCACAGTGGCTATGTAATCGAGGCCAACATCCTTTTGAAAAACAATCCGCGCCCTGGCAAGCTGTGCTTCATCAAGGGGAGCCAGTTCACCTTTCCCATCGTAGGCGAACAGTTTTTCCTGAGACACCAGGTCGCTGAATTTGGTGTTGGACAACAACACACCTCGTATACGAAACTGCCATTCTTCGCCGTCGATGATAACGGGCTTAGCCAGTGCTTGCTCCACCACATGGGGCATATACATTGTGCTCAGGGTTTTGTAATCCCCCCAGCCTTTAATACCCATGGTGAGCCCCTTGGGATCGACAAAGCCCAAGGTTTGCACCTTGTTGGCGTTGTCGATAATCCACACCACAAAATCCGGGTAATACCAGTCAGATTCGTCGATTCTGAGGCGGAACGAATTGGCGTTTTTTTCCAGATTGCGCTTTATCCAAACCTCTTTATCACCCCACTGCATGGGCGTTTTCGGGCTGCGGGGTACATTGCCCGCCGGATAGAGGGCTTTTATCAAATCACGAACAAACTTGGATTCGTACTCGTCCAAGGCTCCAGGGCTCACATCCACGTTCTTTTGCAATGGCCGCAGCAGCAATGGCTGGTATGCGCTGGCTGGGGCAATCACCTCATAGCCACCGGCATCCTGAGTAATCAGGGGCAATCCACCCACATCGGGGCAGGCCAACTGGCTGCCAAAAAGATGATGTTGCGACGTGTCGTCTTGTTTAGGCATCAATGCTGTTCCTTGCGGTATTTTTCGGGTAGGCCACTGTCGCGGGCCGGAATCAATTCAAAACGGCTATGGCGGCCTTCCTGCTTGCGATACGCCGCTTCACACATACGCCGTAACAAAGTGGCTGCGGTACGCTGCAGTCGCAGCACATCAGCGTCACGTTTTATTTGCAGCGCCGTGGGCAAGCCGAAAATTTCATACTTGTGGCTGTGAAGCGCAGCTTCGATGGCGCTTGCCTCAAAGCGGAAGTTCCACAGCCCCAGTTGCTGTTTCAGTTGGGTCATCTCCCTGTACAGGCTGAACCTGTCCACCAAAGGCAGCAGGGTTTTGAAATGCTCGGTCAAATCTTCGCCCAGGGTGCCTTTGTCGCCATGCAAACCTTTGTCGCTAAGCCCGGCAGTGACCACGCTGGCTGCCAGTGACAGCTTCACCGTATTCAAGCCCTTCAGCCAGCCTGAACCTTTCAGGTTGACGTCAAAGTCGTGTTTCTCAGGATTGATGGATCGCAACGACTTGAGTGGAGATTTGTCGGGCAAATTGATTTGAGTGGGGCATTCGATTTCCAGGGTTTGCATTACGCCGTTACTGTAGAGACCGTTGAGGAAGGTTTCCAGATAACCTGAACGCAAGCCAAACACATAGGCGGTTTGTAGCGGTTTAATGGCGGAAGGGGCAGAAGGCAGCCGCTTGCCGTCGCGTTTTACTCCGGCAAAACGCACCACCCGGCCGAACATCTGAATAATTAGCGAGCCTTCACCCTGCCCCAGGCGCAACAGCGTCAGGCTGGAGGCGCGGTAGTTATCCCAACCCTCGGCAAAACGGCGGGAACCGATCAGCATATTCAAGCCAGAAGCGTTGTTGTTCAACTGAGCAAACAGAGAGCCAGAAAGAGCATCATCGTCCACCGTGAGCTGGGCGTCGAACAAGGCGTTTTTAAGCCCGGCAGCGTCGCCCACGTTCACTACACCAAAATAATGTACCTGGTCGCCGCGCAACAAGCCCAGCCCCAGTTCGCCATCGGCCTGCCTTAACAAGCGGAACACTGGTTGATCGCCCGGTTGCCAATGGAAGACCTCTTTCAGCACTTGCTCGGCAATATCGCTGGCCTGTCTGCTTTGCAGGGCATCGCGCACCTCCATCGGCAACAGATCACCCCCTGCGGCCTTGATGCTGAGAATATCGCTGATGGACTGGGTCAACTGCGTGGGTTCAGCCAGCTTGGTGGCCACAAAACGCAACACGGCGATAACGTCTGAGGTTTGCTCCTGGTCGCTCTTGTTTTTGCCACCAATCACCGACAAGCCCAATAACACCCACAAGGGGCTGGCAACCTCCAGTTGTTTTTCCGCCAGTTGCAATTGCGCATCAACACGGTGGTAAGTGTGTAACTGGTGCCAATAGCTCAACAGGGCAGCGGTTAGGGTATGTTGTTGCACGGCGTGCTCGGCATCACCCCGGCCATCCAGTTTGACGTGCCAAAAATCCTTGCCGTAGTGGTCGGCATGGAAACGGTCGTAAGCGTAATCCAGCAGCACCGATTTGGCGTAACGGCCAAAAGCGTGTTCCTGCTCGGCTACCTGGCCAAAAGTGGCGGAAAATTCGATCAGTACACCGCGGTGGCCAGGTTGTGGCGAGTCGATACCGGCAAGGTCAGACTGCAAACGCTTCCACAAACTTTGCTCGCTCTTTTGGCCCTTGTGGCCTTCATCGACAAAGATCAGGTTGCGGCCATCCTTGAATACCGACGTGGGCACACTCACCCCTTCGCCTTTTTTGACTTCGGAGAGCTTGTTGATATCCAGCACAATCACCGTATCCGGCGGCAAGCGCCCCATGGCCGAAAGATCGCCGTCGTGAGGGTAGGCAAACACATCCCACTGGTTGAGGTCGCGAAGTTTTTGCGCGTGTTGTACCGACAGGGCATCCCCCGGTGTGATCAAGATAATTCGGTCCCAGTTGTGGTGGTTATGTTCGGTGAGTATCGCCAGGCAAGCGTGCAGAATATGGGTTTTGCCCGCAGCGGTGGCCATCCAAAAAGCCGCAAACTGCAAATCCGCCTCACTAAAGGGGGTGAGTGCCTCCTGTTCCGGCGGGTATTTTTGCAGCCAGTCATTCAAGCGCGCCAGCAGGGCGTTGGCATCTTGCCTTTGCATTTGCCACCAGTGCACAAACAGCAACAGGGCCAGGTACTGGGCATAGCGGGGGGCAAACTGCACCTTGGCGCAGGCAGTGCGAATCTGCAAATCCCATTCGGTTAATTGCAAAGCATCGCCACTACAGACGGAACTGGCCGCCTCCAGGTATTTGCCATCGTCCAATGCCCGTTGGGCGCCGATATTGTTCTCCACGGTGCGCAGTTGGCTGGTGATGGTGTCCAGCTTAAACCCCAGCTCCTGCAACAGTGCGTCCCGCAGCACCAGCGCCTGTTTAAGACGGCTATGGCCGGACAGTTTTTGCCCTTTCACCTTGGCTTTGGGGGCGGTTTTTGCCGTGCTCATGGTTATAGATCCCCACGGCCAAACTGGCTGGCAAATACCGCTTCAATAGCATTCAAACGGTCACTGCCCTCACAGCCAAGCTCTGCCGGTAAATTGGTGTATAGCCGTTGGGCATCGTGGGCTGCCAGCTTGGCGGCAATCCAGGCTTCGCTGTTGGCATGATCACAAACGCGAAAGAACACCGCCACAGTTTGACTGCGGCGATTCTGCCCGGTAATTACCACGCCTTCATCTTCACGGTAGAGCTGGTTGACCTTCAGCCCCAACAGGTATATCAGGCTTTCCACCAGGTCTACCGGTTGGCTCGGCGCTTCGCCACCGCCCAGGGCGCGCTTGAGTTGATAGCCCCAGGGAGAGCGATAGCTGTCGATGGCGCAATACACCGCCTTGCTCTGCCGATTCATGCGATAGCGCAGGCTAAAGGCCGGGTCTTCAAAGGCAAGCGTGTTTTGCTGGCTGTTCTCGGCATCCAGGTTTTCCAGAGTGTCTTCGTATTGCTCCAACGCCTGGATACGCATAAACAGGCCGGGGCCATCACAGGCCTTGGCTTTGCCGCTTTGCCATTTGTGGGCAGCACCGGCTTTTTTCAAACGGGGGATAATCAGGGTTTCAAAGTATCTATTGACCTCGGCGGTAATAAACTTGCGCCGGGTTTTTTCAATACGATTGACTTCCATTACCGCATGGGCCGTGCTGCCGGAACCGCCAAAGCAGTCGAGCACATAGCTGTCGGGTTTTGCGCCTTGAGTAACGAAGCGTCCAACAAAATTGGTATGTTTAGGGGCAAGAAATACACCGGCCTTGCCGAACATTGCCGTGGTTTGTTTTTCACCGTCTGAGTAATCGGTAAAAACACTTTTGCTGACATTACTTTCCACTTCGTGAAGAAAGCGTTTTTGCTGGGGTACTTTGTGTTCATCTGGCCCCCAGGCGATACGGTGGTCGTTGTTTAGCGATTCCCAGCTATTGCGATCCGGGTTTTCAGGATCAATAAATTGCGTACCTTTCCAGCCCCTGGTGGACATGCGTACCGGATTGCCGGTAACGGGGTGAATAGGTTCGTAGTATCTATAATTTGGGTCTTTTGGATCTCTTGTTGTGCCAGACTGTTTTGACTCAGAGGACATTATTGTCCAATCGCTTTCACGGTAGATCCAGATGGCAGCACTTCTCTTTCTTGCATTCTTTTCTTCAACATATTTGCCGTCATCTGTCCGATATTCTGCGCGGTTATAGTTGTAAATTCCTTTCCACGCATCGTTCCTCTTCTCCACCTCCCAGTCCAAATTAAGTGCTTCACATTCCTCTTTTAACTCGGCTTTATGCCTGGCATATAAAGCGCGAATGGCATTTTCGATCTGACTAATAGAGGGGTATTTGGGATTGAGTTCCTGAACAATCGCCATCACCTCCTCATAGCCCGGCTTGGGTTCGCGGAACATGCCGTAGTCTGCTTCTACTGCGGCTTTGGATTTTGCGTATACCTCCACGTATTCATGATTGGTGGAATACGTGGGGGCGCGACCATCATTGGTGTTTTGTACCCAGATGAGCTCTTCTACTTTGTTGTCAACACCATAGGTTTTATCCAGCACTTGTTCGAGCTGAGTTCTTTCTACTTTGTCGATACTGACAAAAATGGCGCCATCCTGGCTCATGCAGTCATAGAGCTTCTCAATGCGGTTTTCCATTAATGCACCCCAGGAAGCATGGCGGTAGCCGTTCTTGTAGGGAATGCCACTGGCGTTGGTGTTATAGGGCGGGTCTATATAAACGCACTTTACCTGCTCGCGATATTTTTCTTGCAGGGTATTGAGCGCCTGCCAGTTATCGGAATGAATGGCCACACCGTCCAGGCTGTCGTCCAGGGGCGCGCTTTGTGTCACTGCCTCTAACAGTACCCACTTGAAGTCTTCGGCCAGCAGGCCGGTGTCCACAGGCAGAGGCAGCCAGCGGGTTTTGGCTTCGCTGGCCAGATCGCCGGGGGTGATGTCTTTGCAGTCTTGTGCTTTTTTGAATTCACCCAGTCCCAGGGCTTGCCACTCGTCATTTTGTGATTTGAGTATGTTGGGCAGTTGTTCTTCCAGCCATTTTTCTCCGGCCAGGCGGGCAATACGATCGAGGGTGATGACATAGCGGGTGGTAAAGACCAGCTTTTTCTTTTCCCACAGTTGTTTTTGGAAATCTTCAAGGGTGGCAAGAAAGTCGATAATTTGCAGCCCCATATGTTTGACGATGCGGCCCACATTAATGGCGCGGCGCGGCAGGTCGTTCAGCTCCAGCAGTTGATCGGTGCTGAGCACTTCGGTTTTGATAAAAATATCCAGGTCGCCGGTTAGGGCATCCTTGAGCTTTTTGTGAATAAAAAAGTCGCTTTGATTGCGGGCAATAAAATGGTTGAGCCAGCGTTTGACTTCGGCCTCGTCGGCCTTTATCTGTTTGCACAGGGCGGCGGCAATATCATTTTTCTGTTTGTCGGACTGCGCGCCCTTGAGGTAGCTGAGCACCAGTTTGTGGCTGCCGTCTTGCTGTTTTTCTACCGCGTGTACTTCGTAATGGGCTTTGTCGGTGGGCTTGAGGTTGGCGCGGGTAGTGTTAAGGGTATCTGGCTCCACTGAAAAGAGGATCTTTTCACCGTTGGTCAGGGTTACCGGGTAGTCGGTAAAGGTGTCGCCGGACTTGATGTAGTACATGTCCTCGGTGGCCCAGTGGAATTCGGTATCTTCCCCGCGGGATTGGATGTAGCGGCTGCCATTTTTGCTGAAGCGGCGCTCGACGATAAAATCGCCATCCTGGTAGTGGCGGGCAAAAAAGTTGTAAAGGTGGTTGAGGACTTCGGTGCGGTCGCTGCCGCCGGTGTGCTGGGCTTCGAGGGTGGCGAGGGTGTCGCGGTATTCCTGCACCAGTTTTTTGAGAGCGGGGATGTTGCTTTGCCCGGTCAGAATGGCTTCACGCTCATCCTGGCTTTGTTTTGTATTCAGCCCCAGCTGGCTTTCGAGGTTGGCTTTGCGTTCTTTGGCTTCTTCGATCAATTCGTGGTCGGTGGCGGTAAAGGCCTTTTCGAGCAATGTGGCCAGGGTGCCACCGTGAAGTTGCTTTGCCTCACCCTTGGTGATGATTTCCCCCAGGAATGCCCGCACTTCCTGATTGTGGCGGCGGATCACCCGGTATATACCAAAATCCAGGGCTTGGGCTTCGTCCAGTTGAAACAGCTCAGTCATCAGTTCGACAAAGCGGGTTTCGGCTTGTGGGTTGTGCATGAGTGATCCTTTTTGTGTGGCGTTTGCTTTTGGGTCAAAGCATTCCGTTTTTCAGTATTCTATTCGATCTGAACTTCAATTAGGCAGGGTGTTGGCCGCACAGCGGTAGCCCGGCGTGGCGGCGTGCAGGCTGTCGCCGTGGATAACCGTCCAGATTGGCCTTGCCAATACCCTTTTTTGGGTGTTGCACCAGGAACCTGTGGGGCACTGCCAGATGGTGATTGTAGACAAATTCCTTGTCCTTGAAGGTCAACTCCGGCATGACGATTCCTTGGTTGTACGCTGGGGTGTGAGTTTTGTGACATTGGGGATGGTGTTATTCAGAACCATAAAATTGTCACAATCGGATTCACTGTCGATCCGCCACTCTCCCAGTTGAACGGATAGGGCGCTGGCGTCGTCGACCAGCTCGGACAGGGTGGCACCGTCTTGAAGGTGTTCGGCCCAGTAGCCGTCGGTACAGAGTTTCAGAGTGTGTTGCGGATGCAGTTGTATTTCTTTGCACGAAGGGTCGTGGAAACGGCGCGCGTTGAGTGCGGCAGTGAGGATATGGCGGCTGCCCAGGGGGTCGAGCTTGAATTGTCTGTCTAATGTGTGTGGCTCATTCAACCATTCCCGCGCCTGGTGCTGGCGCTCCATAACCGCAAGGCAGTCACCTGTGTGCAGCAGCTGGCCGCTTCCCCGATTCAGATCGAGAATCAGTAGGCAGTAGCTGGCGACTTCGTTGAGAAAGTAGTGGCGTAGATCCCGTTGTACTTGCCGCATGGTGTGCAGTGCGTCGGTGCAAGACGGCCTGCCGGGCAATGCGCACAGGTGTTGCACCACTTGTCTTGCCCAGTGACGTGCGAGCCCTTGACCGTTCGCGCCCTTTTCCGCTCCGTCCACTAGCATCGCCACCAGGGTACCCGCTTTGTTGGCGATGGCTGCGGCATCGTTGTTGCTGCTGGTTTGTATGCCCTGTCGGCTGCTCCAGTGAATGGGCATCACACGGCGCCCTTGGTCAGTGCTTCGAGACGGTCATAGAGAATATTTTCGCGATCAGATGAACCTCGGCTTTGGCTGTTGACGGCGTATTGGAAGTTGGGGTCATCCAGAAGGTGGCGCAGTTCCTCGGCGATATAGCCCTGGATTTCCTGCGGCGCCGTGGCGATTTCTTCCAAAAGTTCAGGCCGACCATCCACCATGTTCAACAGATCTTCGATATCCCGACTGGAAAGCGCGTCGCATTTGCCCCGGCCTTTCCAGGCTTCGAGCTTGGTGGCGACAAAATAGACAGGAGATACCAGCTTGATGGTGAGGTTGGCGTCCAGGCTGTAATCTGTTGCGGTCTCCATGGCTTTGGCATACCAGCGATTGGTAAATCCCAGCACGTTGCTGTCTGGCATGAAATCCACCCGGAGACTGCCCAATGTCATGGCGCAGATGGGCATTTCTTCCTCCGTGTGATCAGGGCTGAGACGAAACCCTCTTTGGGCGAGTTGTTTCTGTAGCTGGTGGTATTCCATATGGCTCATGACGTGGACAATCAGGTCAACATCGTCGGTGCTGCGTACCTGTTCCTGAGTGAAAGGGTCAGTGAGCAAAAGCGCAGTGGTACAGCCTCCGACAAAGGTCATTTTGGGACGAAGATCCGCCCCCAAGGCTTCGGCGACCTGTTTGAGCATTTGCCTTTGAAGAAGATGGGGTGTATTCATGGGTTGTCCAGCAACAAGTCTTTCAGCATTTCGCCAGCAAGGTGGTTCTCCCGTGGCTGACCCAGACGAATAGCGTCAATAAGAGCCAGCAGGGCGTACATATCCGGGTTCCTTTTCGCGGCATAGGTGGCGGTTTTAAATAGAGGATCCACCTTCAGACCCTTGGTGTTGCCCTGGGCATCGGGCCAGACAAGCTCGTAATCACCTCCGCTCAACAACTTACCCTTGAGCACCGGCGCCGCGAAACTGGTGGCGATGCCCCTGACCAGTTCCCCCGGTTTGGTGGGAAAGACATATTTGAGTCCGTGAATGATGAAGTCATACAGAGGGCGGGTATTGGCTCTGGGTACTCCTGTCTTGCGATCCCGCCGAGCAAGGCCGATGTCGTAACATCGGTTCAATGCCAGGTTGAGCTGGGTTTTGCTGATGCCTGTCTGTTTCTCCAGTGCGCGGGCTGTATAGCGGGACTGTAGGCTTTCGATGGCGTCGGCGGACTCTTGGATGTCATCCCCTGTGGCAAGATTTTCCTCCCAGTCACGCCAATCGAGTGGCCATGCCTTATGCGGCTGCCTGCCGTCTTCCTGTCGCTGCAGGCTGGCGAGACAAAGCAACAACCCTACATCTTGACTTTTCATAAAGAAACAACCTTGATTGTCCCGAGTCCCGGTTCTAGGGACAATGCTTTCAGAGGTTTTCACCAATGTCAATCTTTCAGAGGCGTTGGCGAAAAATTATAAACCCGATGATGCACGATACCCACACTCTATTCAGTTCTGCAGCTGCTGTTTTCTACCGTTGATACCCCGGCGCCAACACCGCATTGTTGACCCCATAAAGTACCAGATGGTCTTTCAACCACAACCGGTATTCATGTCCTCGCAAACTGTGATCGGGGGAGCAATCCACACTCCATTTGCGCAGTATGTAGCCCGCAGTCGCTGCGCGAAGATTCATCTTGAGCACCCCGCCCTTCATGGCGTAGTCCATTTCGGTGATTTCAGGGTGGGGTTGATCCGGGTGGGGAACCAGCTCTACTTCCACAATCCGGGTCCACTGGATATCCCTGTCGTGGCGTTCGTGGGGCTCAATGGGTGAATCAGTCAGCAGCACGGGCTTGCGGATACGGGTGATGACAAAATCCCGGAACTCCCGGCGCTTGCGATCATAAGCTCTAACATGCCAGCGCAGGCCGGTGTCGATCAGGGCGAAGGGTACTATTTCCCGCGTGGTTTTGCCGCTGGATATGGAGTGGTATTCGACTTTGAGCGGGCAGCACTGGTAGATGGCGCGGGTTACCATGGCCAGCGTATCGAGATCGGGCTGAGCCAAGCGACCCGGTGTCACGCTGGTTATACTGCCATCCAGGTGCGAGGGTTCGCTATCACCAAATCCTTCCGCCAGCCAGGCCAGCACGCGCTCCGCCGGGAAGTTAAACGCCGGGCGGAAGCGTTCTCCGGGCAGGTAGATTTTGTTGCTGCGATCATAGTTGATATTGCCAGGCGCCACTTCCTTGTACAGGGACAGATCCCGAGATGCCGCCGCCGTCTGTATACCGAAGCGGTCGATGAGATCCTGACGTCCCACTTCACCCACAAAGCGCAGGCGCAGCTCCAGGTAGGCCAGTCGGTCGCGCTGAGCCTGGGTTAGCGAGGCAAGGTTGTCGGCGGTCATGGCTGCACGGGTTCCCCATGTTGATTCATGCGAGTATATGGGAGTGTCTTTGATCCGTAAATAATAATTTTATAGATTCTATTTACAGATCATAATGATTCGAACTATGCTGCAAACAATTCTGCACTCCACCTCTTCGCGAGCCAAGCGCGTGCTGTGGTACGCGGGTCGTTTTTCAGCAACCTATCATCAGAACCACGGAGAACCCAGCCATGATCCATTCGTTAACCGATGGCGCCCTTGATATTGTGGGCGACATTCACGGTGAAAGCGACGCTTTGAGTGCCCTGTTGACGCGCTTGGGCTACGATCGATCCGGCCATCACCCGCAGGGACGCAAGTTGGTGTTCGTTGGTGATCTTTGCGATCGCGGCCCCGATAGCCCGGAGGTTATTGATCAGGTGCGCCGTATTGTGGAGGGGGGCAATGGTCAGGCGATTCTCGGCAATCACGAGATGAACCTGCTTCGAGGTGAACGCAAGGATGGCAATGATTGGTTCTGGAATGAAACTTCGGCAAAGGATAGAAAGTACGAGCCCTATACCCGACTGGCTCGTTCCCATCGAGATTCGATTCTGTCATTTCTCGCCGACCTGCCACTGGCTTTGGAGCGGGACGATCTCAGGGTGGTTCACGCTGCCTGGCACCAGGACTCATTCCAGCGCGCTACCGGGATTTCTGGTGGAATACAGGAACAATTCAACCACTGGGAACGGCACACAGATCTGGAGATTAGCTCCCGGGGCTTGTTGACCCAGAGTGCCGCCGAGAAGGATTTATGGGGGCACGCTTTGGACGACCCGCACCAGAGAGTTCCCTTACTGAAAGCTACAGGCACCTGCGACGAGCTGCGTCAGATGGCGAACCCCCTGCGAGTATTAACATCGGGAATTGAAAGACTGACTAAGGAGCCATTTTTCAGCGGTGGCCAATGGCGCTTTGTTGAGCGCGTCAGATGGTGGGACGAATACCATGATGCCAAAGCCGTAGTCGTAGGCCATTACTGGCGCCGGTATGTAGCCATGGACGCTAGCCAAATTGGCAAGGGCGGCCCCAATCTCTTTGAAACGGTTGCCCCCAATGCCTGGCATGGTGTGCGCGGCAATGTCTTTTGTGTCGATTTTTCTGTGGGGGGCCGTTTTCATGAGCGCGGTGCAGACTTGCTCCAGGGGCTCACCACCAAGCTTGCCGCGTTACGCTGGCCTGAGCGAACATTAGTGCTGGACACCGGGGAAGAAATTCCAACAGGAGGCTTTCATGCCTGAGCACTACAGTGAAGAGAGATTAAGGGAAGCCATTTTGGAATGTCGCGAAATGGCTCAACCCGATTCTGCACTGGAATACAGCTCGGAATGGCTGGGACCACTTGAGGATTGCGGTTATTGTGGCGAAAAGCTGACGCCAGAACTGGAGTTTTTTGCCGACTCTGAGATCAACCCGGGTGATGGTATCTGGGGTTTGCTTTGCCCGGTTTGCCTGACCTATGGGGGCAATGAGATGATCTGGGGGAAGGGACAGCTGTATCAATATCAAACCAAAAGCAATTCTTGGGTCTTGGTGGCCGGATTTATGCCCAAGCATTTACAGGATGAGGGGTAGGGTCGGCCAGCAAAAAGTTCGTTCAGCAATGTTTCAGTGTTTCATAGTGCTGTTTCACCATAAAAACTGTTCCCAGCAAGGCCATCCAGTGCTCTACATGTCGAGCACTGAAACACAGAAAATTTTTACGTTGGTAACGCTATTTGTTGATTTATTGAATCTGTCCGATAGGAAGACATGTGCTTAGGATGAGGACTTTTTCATTCTCCATGGGATTCACTTTACCGTTTGCGCAGCTATAATCACTCGGTTGATTGGTTCCCACCGTTCCCGCTCCGTTTTCTTTACAGAGAACGCCACAGGCCACGTCATTACCAAGTTGTTCCCACGTTCCCTGTGTTCTCATTAAAAATAGTAATTCACCATATCAAATAGCCTTGAAGCGATATAGTTTGAAGTACACATGACCTGTAGACAGTATTGTGGGAACCAGGGTTATTGCGGCTCTCACAGGTTGCCGACATCAGTATCATAGCTGTCGATCCAGCAACACCTGACATAACCGTCGATAAATGGAAGGTCGCCACCGCTAGTCACAATTGATAAAAAAAGCAGACTTGTAACGATAGACGAACGCTTCGCCACCCCCTAAAATTGCAGAAATCGTCGGCCACTTATTTTTCTCTGCGCTTATGAGAGTTAAAACCCTCAATAAGGGGTATAAAAAGGGGTACAATAGAATTTCAGATGTTATTTATTGCAACAATATCATTATGTTAATAAAACTATTCCGTTATGCCCCTGCATTTAAATCAATGACTTACAACCAATCGAAGATCACGTTTTTGGGAAATTGTGCCCAAATTTGTGCCCTCGATCCTTTCCGCCGCCGACAGCAAATGATCCGCTGCCAAATGCGCATAACGCAACACCATCTCCACTGTCGACCAGCCACCCAATTCCTGTAACTCCTGCAAGCTGGTACCGCTTTGCACATGCCAGGATGCCCAGGTGTGGCGCAGGTCGTGCCAACGGAAATTCGCAATGCCA
>Ga0172382_10007383_pt1 | contig 15625 bp, 31 predicted proteins | sample Leawel138RmetaG_FD_122245 | JGI IMG/M metagenome (GOLD analysis project Ga0172382, IMG submission 122245) | Leachate microbial communities from a municipal landfill in Southern Ontario, Canada - Leachate well 138R metaG | ecosystem: Engineered > Solid waste > Landfill > Unclassified | place...
ATGCTATCAAGAGTGACGCGTTTTAATGTAAAATTAATTTGTCCGAAAGCCGAAGCACAACCAGCAATTAACATAAAACTAATTGCCACGATCCATAATATTTTATTTATATGCTTTTCCATCATTTATCATTTTTAGATTCATACCCAAAATCTCCAACTGTTAAACTTGTTATTGTAAAACCATCTGCGTCATGGGCCGTTACCTCAATACCCAATCCATTATAATCAAAAATAGTTGGCACAACATCAAAAAAAGTGGTAGAATAAGCAACTACCTGACCAGGCGCTCCCGTTGCGGCTACTGCCATATTTCTCCTGTAATCCAAATCTGAAATATTTCCGGAATTTGCGGCTACATCTATGTAAAGCTCATCAAAATTGTCATTGCATTTGTCAAACGCATCCCTTAATGGATCACCTGATCCATCATTTGCCGCTGTACCTATATTGATAGTCTGTTTTGCCATTACCTTGCAAATTTAAATTTTACTTCTACTGTGCCGTTAGCGTTAAGAGGATTACTAATCTTAACTGCAGGTACAGCAAAAACGTAAGGCTTTTCATATCCCGTGAAAGACTGCTCATAAGTAGTATCCGCATTAGTTATAACCATCTGGCTATCAGGTAAAAACGTAAATGGCATCGTACTTGATATACCATCAAATTCCTGAAAAGAATAAAGATGAGTTAATGTATTGATCTCATTATTACTCCCTCCGAAGGTTATAACAAACGAAGTATCAACATCTGCCACCTCTGTAGCTGACCATGTCGCGCCTGATATGTCAACAACTGATCCATATAAGACCGTATCCTCAGACGATCCTACTAAGTCAATCACTAACGAAACTGAACATTTTTGTCCTGAAACTATCAAGGATAAAGTCACTAAAAATGCAAAAAATATATTTTTCATTATATTATTTTTTATGGTTCCGGAATTGTAGAACAAAAATCAACTACTATATTTTCATTTACCTTCATTTCAAGAATTACACCCGTTAGATTTGTGCTCCAAATATGAAAAGCTGGTGTAAGTCTATATTTCTGATTACCCGTAACAGGGATGATCTCAGGAAGCTGATAGATATTAACAGCTACCTTGTCGGCCATTACCTCCATGGCCTCTCTTATTATTTCGCTCTGAGCATCAGTATTATCGATACTGTCAAGATTTAAAAATGAAATTAACAACCTACTATCTTTCTGCACGTTAAGATTCTTCTTAATCTCAACATCTTTCGATAACTCATTATCAATAACAATTACTGGCAATTCAGTTGACTCAAGGTTAAATGATTGCACATTTGCGTTAAATTTTGATGATAGTATGTTTGTAGCGGAGGGATATAAAGTAGTAATGATTGTCTGTATTTTAGTTACTAAACTCATTTTTTAGACCTTTGTTTTGCCTTCAATTCATTGAAAGCCGATTCAAATTTACTTTTTTCTATATTCGAAAGCAACACTTTAAAACAAAAAGTATCATCACTTTCTAAAATAGTTTCGTAATCAACATTTAAAAAATCACAAAGAGTCTGTAATTCATAGTAATTTACATATTGATTTAATCTTTCTCCACCAGCTTGTTTCTTAAGAACAACATCTTTATCAATTCCGCTAGCCTCTCTAAACTTTTCCCCACGTAATTTTTGCCAGTTTGTAAAGTCCTGAAGAAAAAAAAACCAGCAGGTAGAATTAAAGAAAATGATTGTTTTAAATATTCATCCCTCAATTTATTGACATCATCAATATTATTGCTTTTTGCCTGCGAAACAGCAAGGGTGAAAACAAGCAACTCATAACCCGTCAAATTTGATGACTCAACCTGATGCCTCTGACCTACCGTCTGAATAGTGTTTTTATAATCAAAACCTTTCGGTCTTTTAATTTTTGTAATGTCAGGAACATTACCTATAGCTTTTTCAACTGTCTTTGAGGTCACAGCGAAAAAGGCATCGTTAAATTCTCTTTTCGTTTGCCAGGCAATGTATTTTACATAATCAAGATTATCAATTTTTGACATCTCAATAAATTCTTTTGTAGTAAGATCGTTTATTGCTTTAATCTTATACTTTTTTCCTGAAATGATGATTGGTATTTTCATCAATTTGGCCTTATTGATTTACGATAAAATCTGATTCCATAGCGCACGGGATCTATGACATGATTATTTTTATCTTCCGGTTCATTTAGATATTTGTTTGAAATATCATCGTAAACCCATTTATAATTTTTAAACTCCCTAATAGCATTTTTTGAATCTTTATGCACAAATATAAGAAATTCCTGCATCCTCTCTATTCCATCAATTACACTACCTTCTCCCTTAGATGCGCCAATCGTTGGTATTCCTGCCATTTCGAGCTCGAATTTTTTATCTTTTCTTGATGAATCACAAATCACAAAATTATTTTCAGGATTAACCTGTTGAATATATTTTATCAATTTGCTATTTAGAATTTGAGGTTGATAAATGTGCTCTTTAATATATATTCGATTATTTTCTCCATCAACATTTACCTCTAACAATGTTGTAGGATCGTTACCACCCCAATCGATTACCCATAATTTATATAATTCCACATCCTGAGGTAGATTATCATACTCTTGCCAATTGTTAAAAATAACACCTTCAAGTTGTCCCTCTAATCCTAATCCATATACCTGCCACCAATTCCACCAATAACCACGTTTTCCTGCACGATCTTCTTCATTCGCCTTTTTTCTTGCTTCTCTGAAATCATCGAGCTGTCCTTGTGTTAAGTTTTGTATGTTATCAAAAAAAGTAGAATGTATTTCAGTATAATCTTTGCGTTTATTAATTGCTTCTGTCTGTATCCAAAATTCTTCTGAAGGATTCCAATCAACAAAAATACATTCGCTGGTCCTTTGGATTAAATGATGACAAATAGAAAATGGCATCTTATTTCCTTCATTTATAAATAAAATATCTCTTTGAGCACCTAAAGCTTTCCCGGGACGATCAAATCCTACGAATTCAACAATTGATTTATTTATACGGTATATATATGGATGTTTTGTTCTTACCGTTTCAGGGATAATGCCTTCTCTGTTTAATATGTCTTCAAAATCCCGAATCGCTCCTCCTTCAAGATGAGGAAGAGAATGAGATACTGTTGTGATTATTCTTTGTTTTTTAGAAAATTCAGCAATTAATTTTATGATTTGTAATTCTGAATATGTTTTGCTTGAGCGGGTACCACCTTTATTGCCTATAATCCTTTTCCTTGCATTATAAATAGCTAACGTTTCATCAAAAACACGTGTCGTATTCATTCTTTTTCAAAATTATCAATCAATTTACCAATCTCTTTTTTAGCTTCTTCAGAATTAACAATTATTTCTTGCTTAATAATTTCTGTATTATTTTGATCAATATATTGCTGATCCTTCTCTCCTAGTTGCTTCATTCGCCAGATAGCTGCCGCAGATGTAAAAAATCCTCTTAATGCATTTCTATTAATTCTTTTTGTTATTGCATTTTGAATATTTTCTTTTACAGAGTTTAGAACTTGCTCTGTTTTAGATAGTTGATAAAATTGACAATATGGAATTCCTGTTTGAAAAATAGCGTCTTGCAAGCATAAGCACTCTTCATTTTCCTCTGCATATTTTAGAGCATCTTCAAAACGAGGAAGAGCATTCTCAAGAGTCCATTCCCGAGCATAATTATTTCCTTTAGCCGCTGCCATGTTGCAAATATACTACATTTTAATATTAATACCACACTCTTATACTACAAGGATAAAAAATATTATTATTATATAATAAAGGCTATGCGCAACGTATTGCATATCAATAAGATACATAACACAGTACCTTTTTAATCTTCCTCCCGGTTTTTATAGTCTATGCCGAGTTTTTTTATTATTTTTTTTATCCTTATTTTATTCAATAATGCTCCTATCATTGTTTCAAACAAATACTTATTTTTCCCGCATACAGCACATAAAATATATTTCCCATATATATTTTTTTTTAATAATGAATAATCATAAAATGAAGTATCATTACAATTATCGCAACTAAACATTATATAATTATGTCTTTTTTTCATTACTGAAATTCTTATAGTTTTTATGCCTCTTTTCCTTATCATTAATCACTTTTTTAAATTGATTAATTAAAAACGAAAACATTAAAGTAATCCCCACCTGACGGTTATTTTAAAGTTATCATTGTCTTTTGTTTTTAGTGTATATTAATAGAAACGTATAAAAATACATAATGTTACGATAAATATCAAATATTTATTGATGATATTTGTTACCGGTAAGTGATGATTTAAATCACCTTATAAGTTATTTTCAATTCTCCTGTCATATTTTTCATCAGGATCAGGAACGTATCTTTCATCTTGCCCGCATTCCGGGCAATCTTCTTCCTTTTCATCGTATGTAACTCCGCAATTTGCACATATGCGCCAATGATCAAAAGGATACTCATAGTTGCGTGTCATTGTAATTCTTCTATAGTTTTTTCGAGGTTTTTTATTATTTCTTTTTGTTGCAAAATAGTACTGATCATCTCATCTTCATGCTCTCTATACCACGTATCAAATTCTTGAGAAAATTGTTCAAAGGCAGGAATAAGAACGTTATCAATTTGATCAGCTTCATATAGTCCTGCATCAGTTAATTTTTCCGGCCATACTCCTTCTGCCGCAATCTCTCTTTTCCTGCGCGCTTCTCCTTTTAAAAAGTCTGTGAATTTGTTTAACATCATTGTTTTTTTAGTTAAATTATATAAACCTTTATTTTATTATTTTAATATATTAAATTTCAACGATCGTATTTTTATAGCGTATCCCTTGTTTTTTGATCTATCTCTTAAATTTGCCTATTAAGAATCGTATTTTAAGGCATTTTAAAGAGATGATTTAAATCACCGGTTAAGAATATTTTAAATCATCAATTTTTTATAAAGTATTTTCAATTTTAAGAAATAATATTCAATATCGGGATACTTCTTGACAAAATCAAGATAATTGTCATTAAAATTTTCGTAATCATAAATCCACCCTGCCTGACTTTTTATAGATCCTGGGCATTCTTTTTTACTCATATAATCACCCTTCACATATGCCCATTCCTGCGGAATATAACGCCAGGTTCCTGAATCATTAAACTGAATAAAACTGTAGATTTCTCCTTTAATTTCCCTCCTGAGCTGCCTATATTCCGTATTAACTATTTTATAATTATCCCTAACAGGCATGGGAATAGGGGTGCAGGAAATAAAGCCAAAAATAATCACAGCTATATAAATCCAAAACAAAACGCCATATCCTGCCTCCATCCACCTAGGCATATCTGTATAGGATTTAAAAAAAGCACAATGATAAATTGCCTTTAGTATTGTTTTCATTATATTTTAAGATCATTTTCATTAAATACACCTTTATAATTTTCTTTCTGAAACCTGACTCTTAACTTTTTATCAAAGATTACGCCTATAATCCATGTTAAAATTAACATAACTACTACTAACAAAACTGTAATAATTAAAGATACTTCATAAATTTTCAGGAAAATAAGCAATGTAAAAACAAATTGAACTTTCGACACAACAAATTGACCCCAATTAAACTGATTTAACCCTTTTGATAACAGGTCCCAAATTCTGCTATCTTTATTTTTTCTTTGAGGCGTGTCAACATTATCCATCGCCCATTTTTCAACTTGAAATAATTTTTTCATATTAAATTCTACATTTTTTACTGCTTCTAAAATTGACATACTCATTATTTTACGTTTTAAAATTTATAATATATTTATTTCTTATTTTAAAGTATCAAATTTCAACGATCATATTTTTATAACATATCCCTTGTTTTTTAATCTATCTCTTAAATTTGACCATCATACGTTCGATTATGGGCATTTTAATGCGGTGATCTAAATCACCTGTTATAGATATTTTAAATCAGTAATTACTGTAAGTTTTCCATCAATTGACAATTTAAATTCTGCCCCAGGCACGTAACAATACCCTCTGTATCTACAGCATCCTGATCTTCCATTTCTCGGAAGATAATCACAACAACCTTTCCCACATGGCTCGCCATCTGGAGGTTTAACACATACCTCCTGGGAAGCTTTGCAGAAAAAATAATCTGTTTTTGTTTCTCTTATTGCTTCTGAAACTTCACATTCAGTTAGTCCTCTTTCCTTCATCTCATTAATGATATAATCAAGAGTGTATGCCCTTTCTTTATCAAAATTACCGAAGTATAATTTCTGTTTTTTCATATCTTTTATTGTTTTTATTTGTATCCTCACAAGCAATATTGCAATATTTTTAAAAAGCATCTTCAATTTCATCTGTTTTCTCATACCACTCATTTTTTAAAACAATTTCTTTCGGTAAAAGCCAATTTGAATTATCCCAGTTATTAACACCTCCTGTTGTTTTTTCTTCAAATCTTCCATTAGTATAATTATAAACCAAATTACTTATTCCTTGCTCTCCTAAGTGTTTAAATTTTATCTTCTGCCAATAAACGTCTATCTCGTTTTGCATAATATTATTTTCATTAACAATCCGATGAACCGTAAATCCATAATCGCACTTATTATAAAAGTGAGCAGATCCGGCTACATCATACAAACTTGGAACATCTCCTTTGTTCATCTTCCGTGGATGAGCTATTAAAAAAATTAATATATTATTTAACCGGCAAAATAATGTTAATTTATCAAGAAATTCATTTATATAAGTTGTTTCTGAAATATTCTCTCTTATTTGATGATCTATTTTATTATAAGGATCAATTACAAGTATTTTTATCCCCCTATGTCTAATGAGGCTTTTTGCAGCCTTAAGAATAGCATCAAGAGTAAAATTTTCTTCATCAAGAATATAATAATAATTATCATTTATATATTCAATTGCCATATCAAATTCATATTCAGACGATTTTTCTTTATGAAATTTCTTTCCTATAATCTTTTCAAATATTTTCGCATAGTGATAATTTAAAGGATAGTTTTCAGGCGTAAAATACGCTACTTTCCATCCATATAAAATATTTAATTTAGAAATAATATAATCTACAAATTCTGATTTACCAGAACCTGGAATTCCAGTTACAATTGCAAGTCGCCTCAATTCCCATGAAATATATTTGTCTATTGTATTAATATTTATTTCTAAACCTCTCTGAATACCTTGATCATAGAACAATTTTATTTCATTATATAATGATTTTACATACACAATGCCTTTTACAGACACAGAGTCACAATTTTTCAACAATTCTTTAAATTCTAAATTAGCATATTTTATCAAATATTCATTAGCATCTTTACAATCCTTAAAATTTATAGTGAAACATCTCTCAAAACCTAATCGTCTTATTAATTCATCCCTCAATTCTAATCCTTTAGAATCTTGATCTACAGCTATGTATATTTTATTTTTATTCTCAAAATAATTAATATAATTATCAAGATATTCAATATTATTACCGGCCCCGTTTGGCACACTTATACAAGAATCAAAACCACATTCAATAAATGAAAGACAATCATTTTCACCCTCACAAATAATCACATAATCCATATCTTTCATAGAATCAATATTATAAAATATTCTTTCAGATCCCTTCACAAGTTTAAATGTTTTATTTGCTCCTCTAAATTTTATGTTAACCAATTTTTCATCTAAAAAATAAGGATAGCAAATAACTTCAATCTCTTTATTAAATTGAGGCATGAATTCTTTATCTGTATAAATTTGCATTTTATTCAAAGTATTCTGACTTATCTTTCTTCCAGTAAACCATTTTACTGCTTTATCAGATAAATCAGTTATATTTTTCCATTCAGGAATGAAATATTCTTTTTCTTTTGCGTATGGTTTATATTCAAAAAATGCCGAATTACAATTATGACAATATCCCCTTTTTTGCACATTGTCCCATGCAAAACACTTTTCTTTTTTATTCTTTCTGAATGAAGAACATTCAGGGCATTGATGTCTTTCTTCATAAGTTGAATTTTTTGAATCAAATTCATATATTTTGCGGGTTATTGTTGATTGTATTTTCATGGCATTATTTTTCTTTTATTCGCATTCTGTTTTAAATAAGGCATTGTATTGAGTATTTTTGATTTCCAATTTTGTATTTTTTTATTATTCCCATCTTTCCAGTCATTAACGATCCATGACTTATACTTATTTTCAAGAGAAATAATATCAATATCAGGATTGTTTTCCAAAACATATTTTTTAAATTCTGAAAAATCCGGTATATATATTTTCTTTTCATTCTTTTCATTCTTTTCATTCTTGTTTGTGGTTGATTGTTGGTTGATTGTTGGTTGATTGTTGGTTGATTGTTGGTTGATTTGCTGGTTGTTATTATTGTTTACTGTTTGATAACTATCATAATTACAAATAGTTATAATAGTATATTTGTTGGTTGTTTTGATGGTTAATTCGTTGGTTAATTTTAATCTGTTCATACACGTGCGTATGGATTGTTCTGAGATTCCTGTATCTTTAGACAATATTTTTCTTCCAGTAATAAGCTGTCCTCTTTTAATCTCTACACCTTGCCATATATTATTTTCATGATTAGCTTTTAAAAGTAAATATAAAAATAGATGTACCATCTCACTTTTATCAAACCATTCCCATGTTAAAAATTTTCTATGTAATTTTATCCAGCCTTCCACTTACAATAAGTTTGTTAAATTATATCAAAAAAAATTATTTTAATCTTCTAAAAAATGATTTATTTAGTATTTTTCTTTGTTCTGCTTTTCCTGATTCGACCCAATTATACACTGTTTTTTCACTCAAAATATCATTTTCGTACATAAATTGAATTATGTCAACATATCTTTTATTTTCAGTTGTTACAATCATTTTATAATTTTTAATTCCTAAAAATCCGGGGCCTCATCTACCCCGGATTACAAGTTTGTAAAATCATCAAAACCCTTAACGTTTAATCAAAAACCCAACCGCAATATAGTCAAATTTTTTAAATTACAAAACTAAAATTGCAATTAAAATAATAGCTGAAATTAATATCATGAAAACCAGGTTCCTGAATCCTTCAATATTTTCCATCTTTTTCTTTTAAAGTTTCACGTTTAATTTTCTCGCAATAATTTTCAAAACAACGCTCCAGTTTTCTCCTGTGATCTTCGCATTCTATTAACGACATTCCAGGAAGCACTGTAAAATTTTGATTTTTGAAACTGAATTTTACATACCAAAACCCGTTTTTCTTTTCAATATATGTTTTCATTCCCTAGTTATTTTATGTATGCAAATATTCTCATCTTCTTTTCTGTAATAAGCCTGCATTTCATTCACAAACCGATCCACTTCTTTTTCATTCTTAAATATAAGCCTTAAATCCCGAAGATCTACCGTTTTCAAATCTTCTTTTCTACCGTTCAGCTTCAATACCCTCAATCCTATTAATTGTATCATCTTTTTAAGTTTTGTTCCCCCGCCACAAATTTGGCATGATATATCATAATCATATCTTCAGCATTAAATATCTTCCATGTTATTTCATAAACTCCATTTTCATTTATAAATTTATCACCTACATTTAAAGATATTAAACCGTTACATTGACACAAATATTGATCCCATTTTTCAGTATAAAATATCGTGTAATTTTTATTTTTTTTCATATCTTATTTTTTTAAGTCTTCTGGCCAAAATGATACATCTTTCTCCATTTTCAAATATTATAAGCATATTACCGTTACGCCCACGTATGCACTTACCATCCTCACGTCTAATAGCATTACACTTTAGATTTTTTAACCGGGAATCTGTTAAGCGATCTCCTGAATATATATAATCAAATTTTAACATCCCAGAAGCGCATGAATAATTGACTTTTTATCGTATTCTGATGTATCCTCAAAAATTTTGCTCTCAACAGAATCGAAAAAAAGATAATTTTCTTTAATATAATTGTATTTTTCAGAAAAATCAGGCTCATAATCAAGATGATTGTTAATAGTTTTGCAAGCATACATAACTGTTGCATGATCAAACCCTCGCTTATTTCGCTCATTTGCAAAAAGAGCACCTATCATTCTAAATGACTCAGTACTTTTTTTACGATCTTCACATAAAATAGCCATAATTACCTGTCTTTTTTCAACAAAAGACCTGGTATGCATCCTGCTTAACAAAATATTCCTGTCGATCTCATATTCATTGCATATAAAACCGACTAATAAATTAAATCTTTCTTTAAGTGTTTTCATTTATATAAGTCTTTTTGATCTGATTTATCCCAAAAATAATCTAATTGTCGCTGTTGTTCTATTAACTTTAATTCTCTATTTTTTGTTATCTCCTTTGCAACAAAATCAAATGTTTTATATATAAATAATTCAATTTTAGGATCAAGCCAACCAGCAAATTTTAAGGCAAGTATCCGGCACATCCACGTACCTTGACTTTTTCCATTAGAAAAATTTCCTCTTATTATTGTAAGAATCTCATTATCAGTGAGACGACTATAATCGTTATCACTTTTTATAGCCTCTATAAATTCTTCTGTTTGAGTAAGTTTTAAAAAGTCACTCATCCTTTTATTCGGAAACGCTCTTAACATATCCGTTGCATTGACCATTTCGCTTTCAAAATCAAAAGCTATTAATCTGTCTTTGAATTTTTCTATTTTCATATTTCTTATTTTAAAGTATCAAATTTCAGCGATCGTATTTTTATAGCATATCCATCGTTTTTTAAACTATCTCTTAAATTTGACCATCATGCGTTCGATTGTGGGCGTTTTAATGAGATGATTTAAATCATCCTTTCCAGATATTCTAAATCATCAATTCTCTGCGCATGATAGTAACCATACGTGTAATACCCGTTTATTACTTTTTTTTCCCAGTTTTCAGGTACTCCGTCCAAAAATTGTCTTTTCGTAATAGGGGTATTGTTGTAATAGTAATAGTAATTTGTTTTCATTTTAATAATGATTCTTTGTATAAATCGGCCTTCCTGATAATTTGTAATTATGAACAAGCCTTAAATCACTTTTAGAAATCAATTCATTATGCGCTTTGTCGTGACATCTCCTGCATAGAGCAATCAAATTCTTAATATGATCTTTTTCTTTGCTCCCTCCTAAACCTTTGTTATCAATATGATGTATGTCAACAGCTTCCATTCCGCAATATTCACACAAAATTTTATCGTCTTGCGCTATTTTAAAATATTGAAAATATATTTTAGTGTGTTTTTTCATTTGTATAAGTCTTTTTGATCTGATTTATCCCAAAAAAAATCAAGTTGTGCCTGCTGCATTCTTAATTGTTTTGTTGTTTCAATTAATGATTTTTTTATTTCAAAAATTGCCCATCTTTGAAATAAAATAGCCTTATCACTTCTTAATCTTAAACCTATTGCAATAATCTCATCGAGATTATACATTTCTATCTTCCTGTTATTCAAATTACTACGGATTTCCGTACTAACTATAAGTCCATCTTCTTTTAGTTTTTTGATATTATCGCTCAAAGTCATTGCAGGAACATTGTACAATTCCATTAATTGATCTCTATTTGCATAAACTTCGCTATCCTGTAAGTTTATTGATGTATTTTCAAATTTTATTAATTCATTCATAATTCACAATTTACTAATTATTTTCATCAAATTCATTAGGCAAAGAAATTTTTACGCTTAAATATTCAGCGGCCCATTGAATCACGGAATCAATAAATTCCATAAATTCCACGGTTTTTAATTCTGTAGTGCTCCGATTGATTACTTTGATCTCTCCAGTTTGTTCATTAGTTATTTCTTGTTTTAAAAATTCCTCCTTTAAATATTCGTGACTTTGTTCAAGAGATAATTTATAACCTACATCAAAAAGACCATCCCGAACAATAGGTACTACTACGGCCCAGTAATATGCATTTTGATTGAGCGATCGTTTTCGGTAAATCTTTTCAAGATGTAGAAAATATCGGCCCTTCGGAGATGTTTTAAGGCATAAATCAAATTCCCTCCTTTTAATTATTTTTAAAACACCTTCATTATCTATCTCGCAAAGGGCAGATATATTTCTCATTTTATTAATAAATTACCTAAGTTAAAATTTTAGAAATTTCTATTTTTTATCATTCATTTTTTCAATATAATCAATGATTTCAGCAGCTCTTTTTCGATCCTTATCAAAAAATTTATCTGCAACCATCCTTATTAATTCTTTTTTTTTCATAAAAGCGTTATTGCAATTACTGTTGTACTTTTTTTCGCAGCAGGCTTAATGATTTCACCTGTTTCTTCGATTACGAAAGGTTCTTTTAATCCTTGCAAAAATTTTTCTCTTGCCCTTACCTGTTCCTTAATCATATTCTCTTTTATTTTCAAAGAAACAAGTTCAGAATCATTGCAAAACGTGTAGTCATATTGAGGCGTCTCCCGGATCTGAAATTTACAACCGGCATATTCAAATGTTTTTCCGTTATATTTCAATGCTTCAGTTAAAATATAATCTTTAATTTCTTCATCTTCTTCCAGGTTCTTAATTACTTCCCTGAAAGCTTTCAATTGTCGCTTAATGATAAGCGGATCAGTATTCCCGCTGAGGATTTCAGCTTTTGCGCTTTCAACAAAACTTTTTATCTCTGAATATGTTGAAGGCAATACGGTTAATGTGCTTAATGTATTCATCAATAAGGTAAATCATCAATTATTTCTGTGTCTTCTTTAAAATTTGCAATAGGTTTGATGTCACCTTCCGGAAGAGCATTGTATGATTGATCTTCTTGTTCGACTACTTCTGTTGCTTCTTCTTCAATCTTCTGATTAAGATAATTTGCAAGATATACCTGCAATTTCTTATCCATTTCAATTGCAAGATTATTAATTTCAGTAGTAAGTTTAAATTTCTCAAAAACAGGAACCAGGTATGAATTTGTGCCCTTTTTCTCTTCTTTGCACTCTTTTACCCCGCAGGCGTACTGTTCCGCATTAAATTTTTTATCCATCCAACCTGAAAATGCCGATCCATGCAATTGAAAATTTACAAGTTCATATTTATCTTTTCCGGTTATTAACATCGCATAAATTGACTTACAAAATTTTCCACCTTCCCGGAAAGCAGAATCTTTTATGTCCTGATATTTACCGACAATTTTTATTCCACCTTCGAACGATTTGACATTAAGAATGTCATCTTTTAAGGACCTGATTTCGTTTGAATAGATTCCACAATTATTTTTCTCATTAAACCCTTTTATTGTTGATAATTCATCAAGCACAACGAAATAAAACGGCATAGATATTTCAATCTGTTGTTCTTTTTCTTTATCCCAAAAGAAAAATTTTCCTTTGCTACCCTTAAATTCTATGAATTTTGTAGCAGGATTTTGTACCCGCGGATTACTTTTACTCATTGTTTTTAGTTTTTAATTATAAATTATTTGATTTTTCAATAATATAATCGTGTGTTTTTTTAAGAAGCGTAGCAATATTTGTTAAGATGTTAATTGATTCTTTACATTTCAAATCAGGCAAAGAAATATTGATTATCTCTTTAGCTAATTTAATTAATTTTTCTTTATCAGGAGCTAATAAAGCAGCCTTTTCCCGTGCTTCATTTTCTCTTTTTATTTTTTCCTCTGCATCTCTTTTAGATTTCAATTCTGCATCTGACTGAACCTTTGCTTCATTCGCTTTACGGGTTGCTTCCTGTTCTTTTTTTAATTTAGCCTCAATTATTTCCTTGTCTTTTTTTGCCTTTGCTTCAATAACGTCACACTTCTTTTTTGCCTCTGCTCTCTCCTGGGCAAGTTGTTTTTCCTTTGCTTCGTTTTCTTTTTGAAGCCTTAAATTTTCAGATTCAATCCGTTCACGTTCTTTTTTGTCCTTTTCGATTTTTGCAAGTCTTAGTTCTTCTTCCACCCGCTCAGCTTCTTTTTTTTGATCATATTTGTTTTTAAATCCTTCAAATATGATTTGAAAAGACTCATCTGTCATGTCTTTTAAATTGTAAAAGCTCAAATCAATACCCTCAGAATAAGGAATTAATTTTTCAAGTCGAATAGTTAATCGTTCTTGTTTCGCTTTTTCTTCCCGAATTTCGTTTGCCTTTTCAACTTGTAAAAATGACTCTTCTGCAACCTTGCACGATGCAGCGATAAGATTGTAAGCTGCTTGCTCAAGATTCCCTTTTAAAAGATATATCTTTTTACGATCTTCTTTTAAATTACTAGCGCCGGTACGAATTTTTACTGTCATTAATCGCAATTCTCTTGCTATAGTTTCATCAATTTCTTTAGGATCATTAAAATTTATTTTAACTGCTTGTTCCTGAATTTCTGTAAGTCTGCAAATGAAAGGTAGATAAGATTGTTTAATCTCTTCACCTTCCTGAATTGCAATGCCTGATTTCTTTACAACTTCTTCAAGTTGTGTGCTTTTAATTTTTACTAATTTTTCAATCATTGTTTTTAGTTTTAATTATTAAATAGGATTGTAATATCCGTCAGGATCTGTACCGATTTCTTTACATATCTTTTCCAAATTTTTAACGGAGATTTTTTCACCTTTAAAAATACGATACATCGTCATTTTACTGATCCCTATTTTTTTAAATAAAGATTCTGATGATATTTCAATACATGATTCACATATAAGTTTATACTTATATCTCAAAAAATCAATTTTCAATTTTGCATTGTCTATTTTTATGTTCATGATCTTCGTTTTAATTTCTACTGCCAAAACCCCTGAGACCTAGGCCAGCAGGGGTAAAACAAACACAATAAAATTTTATAAGTGATTATAAATTGATTCTCCAAAATTTACAATGAAATTTTTCTCAATAATATCCCTGGTTATCAGGATTTCTCGAGGATAGATTCCTTCATTGAAAGCTTTGTTAATATTATTTGTAAGATTTTTATGTGCGATTATATCGTTTATTTTTCTCAAAATAGGCTGTTTTACAGGATCAATAGGATCATTATCGTATCTACCATCCATAATATCCTGTATTTTTTCTGATAATTTTACATTCTTAATTGAACCAGAAATTTTTCCTAATCCTTTTTCGTAATAATTTTTTTGTGTTTTCATTGTTTTTGTTTTTAGTGTTTATTAAATTATACGTGTAAATATATATAATGTTACGATAAGTACCAAATTATTATCGGTGATATTTGTCACCAGTTAGTGGTGATTTAAATCACCAATTTACATAAGGTAATTTATGATTATCTATTTCAATTGATTTTATCCTCCCTACATTGACAGCATTATAGATTGCCCTTTCAGTCCTTTTATCACCAGTTATTTGCTTCCAATTTTTCACTGTCACAGGAACAAGTAATTCTGTTACAATTTCTTGAAGTATCAAGTGTAAATCTTCTTTTGACAATTTACTTAAATTTTGTAATTGCTTATCTGTTATCATTGATTTTCAATTTGTTATAATATTCATATTTTTGAATTACTGTTACACACTAGTTGTGTGCAATAGCCTTTCTTCGTAGCAAGGTTACTGCTTAATAATTCTTTTTTATTTAATTTTTTGCCCACGCTCATCAAATTTTTCAAATTTGTTAAGATTATCGGTTACAGAATACTCC
>Ga0172382_10007386_pt1 | contig 15623 bp, 15 predicted proteins | sample Leawel138RmetaG_FD_122245 | JGI IMG/M metagenome (GOLD analysis project Ga0172382, IMG submission 122245) | Leachate microbial communities from a municipal landfill in Southern Ontario, Canada - Leachate well 138R metaG | ecosystem: Engineered > Solid waste > Landfill > Unclassified | place...
TTCAGAGAGAACTTGAAAGGGTAAAATCAATAAACGAAGAACTCAACAGGCAGATGGAAGAAACAGAAAGAGGCAAGGTAATAGTTTTGGATGCCTTTGAGAAGGACATTGAAATAAGCGAAGGCGTAATAGTAAAAGGTGGATTGAAGACTAGAGAGAACGTAAAAATTGAGAACGATGCCCTTATCAAAGGAGATATAATAGCCGGAAAGAATGTTACCCTAGGAGACAGAACTACTATTCATGGAGCTGTAAAATGTGACGGATCCCTAATAATGGGTGAAGAGGCAGAAATCAGGGAAGAGATTTTTGCAGGCAATGCTTTTATTTCAAATGGTAGCATCATACCCGTTTCAATCAAAACTACTGGGGACGTTAAAGGTGGGGAAAGAATTAAAATTGGTGGCGAATTTATTGTTGGTGGCGACGTGTTCTTAGGCAGCGAAGCAATAATAAAAACAAAACTTGAAGCAAATGGAAATGTTTCAATCGGGGAGAACAGCAAAGTAATGAAAGATATAGTTTCAGATGGAGATGTCGTATTAGGCGCCAACAGTGATGCGAAGACGATCAAAGCAAAAGGAAATGTTACAATAGGCCACAATTGTAACGTTAGCAAGATTTTTTCAGATGGTTCAGTTACTTTGATGGATGGAACGCATATCATCGAGGGAATAGAATATAGAGGCTCAATAAAGATAGGTGGCGGCGTAACTCTAGAAGGAACTATACGAACAAGAGATAGAGGAATAGAATTTTAAATAAATATTTTTTATTTATAAATTCCTCTTTTTGTATAAAATATGGCTATCCCGCCAATTATTAATCCTATCAGCAATCCTGCAATAAAGTATCCGACAAAAGCGTAGGATTTAGTTGTTGTCAAAGTTGAGGATTTTTCAATTTGTACTTCTCGTTCAGGAGATGCTTCTTCTAGAGATTCTAAGAATCTAAGTGCAAATGCCACGCCTTTAGAGTATTTATAAAGAATTATTGAGCCTATCTTATCAGATTCTTCAAATGTAGAGGCGTATTCAAAGTAACTTTCAGCCATTAAAGGCTCTCCGCCATCTTTTCTTGCAAGATAAATTGCTCGCCCAGCTTCTTGTTTTGCCCGTTCAAGTCTTTGTTTTATCACTTCTTCTCCCGAAGACCATAACTCAATTGAAACACTAGATCTCACCTTGCTGTCAATAGCATCAAAAATAGCGGCCGCATATTTTCCTTTTTCATACTCACTTTCAGCTGCTGTGAGCAACTCGGCACTTTGAGTAAGCAATGTATTCTGGCCAGTTAAAGTTTGTGCGTAAACAAGACTTAGTCTTGCGTCCTCAATCCTCTGGCTTGCATTGTACTTTATTTGTGACTCTTCAATTATAGTTTCCCCTTTAGAATTTTCCTTGCTTACATCCATCCACAATTTTGCAGTTTTTGCTCTTTCTTGAGCAAAGTTTGCATAATAAATAGCATCGTAATATTTTTGATTGTAGAAATTTTTCCAAGCATCAGCTATTAAATTCTCAGCTTCGATGGCCCTTTTTTCAGATGCTGCGAGACATTCAAATGAGGTAATACCTCGGATATTTGCCGATTCATTTGTTATTAGTTGATTTGCTTCATCTAGCTCTTTTTGGGCTGCTTCAATCTTAGTTTTGATCATAGTTGAATCCTTATTTACCATAACGTCAATTGAATCACTAATATAGTTCAACTGTATTTTGGCATTGAAGACGTTGCTCATTGCGCTGTAATACCTCTTTTCGGAAAGATTTTTTTTAGCCTTTTCGATATTTGAATTTGCCCTAGTTAAGAAATCATTTAGCGTTTGATATTCTCTGTAGCCTATAGTCTCAGAATTTAGTTTATGGCTTGTAGTGATAGAAAGTTTCTCTACCGTCACAAACTCAGAAAGGGCTCTTGATTTGACAAAATCAGTATTTACAACAACGTTGGCGGGAGGCTTATCTTCTTTTATCCTATACCCTGTAAAATACCATAGTGCATCTACTGCGTCATCAACTTCAATAACAGTAATCCCCCAACGGCTCTTTGCATGCTCAATTACGTTAACAGTATCAATTTTATTCTCTTCAATTATTTGGATGACAGATTGCCCACTTGGTATAAGGAATACCTTTATTCCTTTTACATTTGCACCCATTATTTTCTCCAATATGCCCCCAACAGGCCCTACAGTTCCGTCAGGATTTATCATCCCAGTCATCATGACCTCTGGATCTATATCAAGCTCTTTAATCGAGGCTATAGTGGCTATAGTAAGTGCCGCTCCCGCCGAAGGGCCACCAATTATAGGAGAATCTGCTCTAATTGTATAGAAATAATCATATTTGGAATGGGGCACCTTTAATATGTCTGAGGCAACTACAGAAGCGAATCTGCAAGAGGCCTGAGTATCAAGTTCAGAGAGTGGCCAGGTATCAACAAATACTCTTCCAGTACCAGGTTTTACTAGAACGGTGGCATCAAAAACTGCACCCTCTAGCCCAGCATCTGTCCTTTTTACTGCCGGCACCTTAATTGTAATAGATTTCCCATCTTCTTGTGATAATAAAACTGGCAACAAACTAGTGAATAGTATGCTAAGCAAAAAAATTGCCAATATTTTTTTATTCATTAAAACACCTAGATATTTTCTAAAAGTTTTTGGATTCTGCTATAGCACGCTTCAAGTTTTTTCCAAGCGTTGTCCATGTCAGCTTTTCCAATGCTGGGATTTTGTATATTATCAAAATAGAATCTTGTCAAATCCCGATACATCTGACTCATCTTGAAGTATTCATGAGCTTTAGCGTCTACGAGGCTATTTGTCAAATTATCGATTTCAATGATAAAGTCTGCCCAAGTATTGATCTTTCTTCGCTCTTGAGCTTTTGGTGTTTCAATTGCAGCTTCTGGGATAGTTATGGGAGGTGTTTGATATATTTGTGTTATTGGTTCTTCTTTTTTCACCTTTGGCTCAATTGCCTTTTCTTTGCCAACGCTAAAGATAGATGATTTTTCTTTTGCCTTGTGCTCAGGTATCCCCGATTGACTCTTTTTCTTCGTGGAAATAAATCTAACAAGGAAAATTAGAAAAACAAATAATACAATTAGTGCTGAAAATATTATCATCCAATACTGAGATAAGAGAGTTTCTAGAGAAGCCATTAATAGAAAGATTATAAAATTGCTTATAACTTTTTCTATAAACTGGAATAGTTATTAGATAAAGGAGAAAAAAGCGATTACCGAAATCTTTAAATAGTTTTTTACATTATTATTTTTTAATATAAATCAAACTTATGTATAAAGATGGTAATCTTTAATAAATAACTGTAATAATGGGATACTTATGTTTAAGATAGATGTTTCTTCCTCATATGAGAGATTTGGGCTAGAAAAAAATCCTTTTACATATCTATCGTCTGAGGCTATAAGGGATATCGAAAAGATTCATGTTTCTCAAGAGATAGATTCTCGTATCGCAGATATTCTTTCGGACGTTATTGGGGAAAATTCAGGGATAGCACTCTCACTCGTTGGTCCTTTGGGATCAGGAAAAACTCAGAGATTAAAAGGGGCCCATAAACTTATACAGGAGTCTGGAGGAATGTCAATCTATCAAAAGATTGACTCAAATGATATAATTAAAATAACGCTTGATATTTTCTCATATTTTTCTGAATATGAAGATGAAGAGGAAGCCCAACAGCCTCTTGAAGAAGCTACTGAACTTGGAGAAGATGCTTATGCAGAGCCGTATCAAGAAGAAAATCTTTCATTTTTTCAGAAAATAAAGAGGTTTTTCTCAGGAGAGGCCAAATTTGTACCGAGGGTAGAAGAATACGAAGATTCTGAACTTACAAGGGCAAATTATAATTCTCAAGACATTGGAAATCAGCTAATAGATTATTTAGGAGAATACAAAAGATCTGCACTCATAGTTGACGAAATGGAAAACATTCTGACGGCCTCAAATACTGACCTTATTCTTTTCTTTGAATTTTTGAGGGAATTTATCAGCAACATGCCTGAATCTAGCGTCTTTATCATGGCCTGCACCAATAATGCTTATGAGAGGATAAGAGAAATTAATCCTGCCTTTTTAGCAAGGCTCCATAATGAATTATTCTCAGAACCCCTAACTGATGAGAGGGCAATAAAACTTGTCCAGAAGAGGCTTGAGTACAACAGGAGAAAATCAATAATAAATCCACTTTTTCCATTTGAGGAAAGCGCCATAGTTCTTGCAAACAGCATGGCAAAGGGAAATCCAAGGGAACTGCTAAAGCTGCTTCATACCACATTGTTTACGGCGACAAGGGATAACTTTGTCGAGTTTATAGACGACAGATATCTTGCAAAAGTTTTAACTGGGCCATCATCAGTTGAAGAATACATAAGAAGAGTTCCTTCAGATTTGAGGGAAGATGTTAGGATAATCATTGAAAAGTATGGCGGAGGGCCAGTGACATACATACAGCTTGCAAAGGACACCCAAAAGTCAGTGACAAAGCAGTATACTAAACTGGAAGAGCTAGTTGCAATGGGTATTTTGGCAAGCGAAAAGGGAAAATACCAGGTAAATAGCTCTGTTATCCAGATGGTTAGGGCTTCTATTAGAAAAGAAAATGAGAAATCTAAAGAAGGCAAAAAAGAAACAAAAAAGTGATTATTGCTTCTTTAAAAGGCCTATAAATTCACTTCCGTTAATTAAGCCGAATCTACCTTTCTTTGCTTCTTTTTCGTTGTAGCAAGATGTCTTGTCTTTCTGAATCTTTTCTGAGTAAACTGCAAAAGGTACTGGATCTGATACATGTGTCTTTAGTTTAATAGGTGTCGGGTGATCGGCTACTATGCTTATGTTATAGTCAAATCCTTTTCCTTCTAGTTTATTTAGAAGTCTTCCGACAACTCTTTTGTCAAGATCTTCAATTGCTCTGATCTTCATTTCAAAGTCTCCAGAGTGTCCTGCTTCATCTGGCGCTTCAACATGTATATATATGAAGTCAATATCATCTAGGGCTTTTACGGCATAATCCGCTTTCCCTTCATAATTTGTATCAATGAAACCTGTTGCGCCAGGAACATCGATGACTTTCATTTCTGCACCATAGCCTATCCCTTTTATCAAGTCAACAGCAGAGATTATGCCACCCTTCATCCCAAATTTCTGGAAAAAGGGTTCCATAGGTATTTTCTTGCCCTGGCCCCAAAGCCATAGCATGTTGCCTGGATTCTTACCCTCAGATATTCTTTTTTTGTTGACAGGGTGCTCCATTAATATCTTTTTGGAGTCAAGCATCATCTTGTTCAGTATATCTGCATTTTTACCTTTGATTAGATTATCAGATACCTTTTGCCCAACTACATCATGCGGAGGTGTGCATACAAAGCTATTATCTCCCTTATAAACAAATAGGTGCCTGTAACTTACTCCTGGATAAAATTTTCCGACGTCAAACGATTTAGAAACTTTTTTTATGAGGTCTGTTGATTCGGGTGTTGTAATGTGGCCTGAAGAATAATCTTTTATAATTCCGTTTTCTTCTGTAATAATATTGCATCTAAATGCTATATCACCTTCTTCAAGTTCAACACCAATGCTATATGCTTCAAGAGGCCCTCTCCCGGTATAGTACTGTTTAGGGTCGTAACCTAAAATTGAAAGATTTGCAACGTCAGAACCTGCTTCAAATCCATTTGGCACTGTTTTTAGTTCCCCCATAGCACCTTCCTTTGCAATCATGTTGATATTTGGGATTTCAGAAAGCTCAAGAACTGTTTTGTTTCCCTTAGCCTCTAAAGGATAGTCTGCCATTCCATCTCCGCACACCACTATGTATTTCATGTCACAAATGGATATAAGATTGTTTAAAAGGTTTTAGAAAGTTCTAAGATATGTTTTGATAAAAAGAGGCAGAAAAGACAATGCTTTAGGATCTTTAATCAAGGAAAAAATAGTCTTAGAATGTTCATCATAACTTCCATTTTCATTAAGAATTTGTTTTTTTGATCTGAAAAAATCAAATATCTTGTTGAGTTCCTTTTCACTTAGATTTTCATATATTTTTCTAAGGAGCAAACCCCTGGATATTTCCTTTCCTATTAATTTATCGCACATTTTTGGGTAATCATTGTATCCGCCAGAGATTACTGATTTAGCTAGACATTCAGAAGCTAAAGCTCCATAGTACACACCCCCACCTGACAAAGGCTTCACCTGGCACGCTGCATCACCTAAAAGGAATACTCTATCTCTATAGACATCTCCCCTACCTACCGGTATCACTCCGGCCTGAACTTCAATTATCTCCCCTTTGATGTTTTTCTTAAACATAAACTTGCTAAGCGATTCTTTAGGACTTTCTGAAACAGTGCCTATCCTAAATATTCCATCGCCTTCTGGGATAATCCAGGTAAAAAAAAGTTTTTCTAAATAAACTTGAACAAAATTTTCTAGATTCAAATCCGCTTTAATCCTGACCTGATACCCTTTGTAGTATCTTAGATTGTAATCAAATTCTTGAGCCCTAACTCTAGATGTGGGCCCATCTGAGCCGATAAGCAAATCAGTGTTAAATTTTCTCTTGTTTGTCTTTAGGGAAATCTTTTCTTTGTATCTATCAAATGATTGAAATCTTTCATCAAAAGAAACGTCAAGGCCTTTTGAAAGTGTTTGGTCAAATGCCGACCTATCAACTACATAGGATACCCCTTCCCTTTTGAGTTCAAATGACTCATCCCCAAAATTGACTATAGCGCCGTCAATTCTGTTTAGTATTGATGTTTTAAAGTTGAAATTATTAAAGTGATCAAAATATTCTTTCCCAATCAAGCCAGAGCAGGAAACAGGCCTTCCAATTATTTTATGCTCTTCGATTATGCTGACTTCATGTCCTGCTTTTTTAAGTAAATGAGAAGCTAAAAGTCCCGCCGGGCCGGCCCCAATAACTGTGATTTTCACAAAATCATATAGATTAATTACCTTATAAATAGTAGCTAATGTTTGTATAAAAAAGAAAAAAGGATATTAAATTTTTATCCATTTTGATTCTGCCATCTTAGACGAATCAGAATTTTTGACTTTTGCAGAGAAATAGTAACTTGTTGGGCAAACATTACATGCTTCACAAACAGCATTTCCTGACTCTACCTTCTTAACTTCAGTAAGTTCTATCTTGTAAACATTGCTGTAGTATGCAATTATGAGCTCACTATCTGTTGGGGCTTTAATAAACTGAATATGACCTTCGGCATACCATTTTTCCCATGGTGTTTCTTCACACTGCATTGGCTGGAATTTCATGGTTATTGCTGCATTGATCGTACATCCTAGGGAGAATACCAACAATAGTATAGGTATAGCAATCAAAATCTTCTTCATATTTACAACCAGAATAAATAATGAGGGCTAGATATTTAAATAATTCGGGTTTTAGAAAAAAAATAAAAAATTAATTTTTTCTCTTGTAGAGCATTGCCCCCAAAGCTATTGTTATAAGTAACAATATTACGGAGATTCCTTGGAATATTACTAGTTGATTCGAAATTGAAGAAATGTCTGATTTGAGCTGAGTTATCTCTTTTGATTCATTTTGAGCCTGTTTTATTGAACTAAATAGCTCATCTGCATTGTATTGGATCATTTCTGCTATTGTGTCTGTACCGGGAATCGCTTCGGGGAAATTTGAGAATACTATGTGTCTCCCGCCAATCTCATCTGCCAGTTGTGCCCCTAATGCTGTTCCGCTTTGAAGGTTATCAATGACAAATGCAATCTTCTCATCCTTTCCTTCGACAACAAGATTTTGAACAGTCTGGACAGATAATGTTTCAGGTGGCTGGTATATTTCAACAACTTCTAGACCAATCCATTCTGAGAAAGGTTTTTGCCATGCCATTACTATTGCCTTGTAATCTGAAGTTCTAAGTTCTTTTGCTTCTGTCATTATTTTTTCATTAAGTGCATCTAATTCTTGAGAAACTTCTGCGGTATTTTTCTCATAATATGATTTATTCTTTGGATCTATCTCTATCAGTGCATCCTTAATTGAATTAATTTTTGCTTTGGCAAGAGGTGGTGTTCCCCATGCATTCTGGAGCATAAGTTTTTTGATATTTGTATTTTCCGATGCACTAATCATGCTATCAAGCCAAGGCTCAACGCCATGATAAACTACAATAGATGCCGTATTTATCTCAGACACCGTACTTGGCCTTACATCAAAATGGTCTGGGCATATCCCGGGCTGCACCAAAGCTATAGCATCTACCCTGTCCCTGCCGACCTCTTGTACAAAGTATTTCATTGTAGTTGTCGTGCAAATTACCTTTATTTTTTCTGCAGAAGAGAAAGTAGGCATTGAGGATAAAATCAACGCTAAAATAAAAATCGATACCATTATTTTCTTGATAATAATCGCCTCCGTAATACGAATTTTATATTCGTGTTACTAATAAACTCTATCATTTATTTATAAAGATTTTGATTGTTTTTTATTCTAGCTTCTATTGCGAAATATATTGAGGCGTAAAAAATTATATCTACACTTGATAAGAAAAATATATAAATTAAGTGCCATAATTTGAGGCGGTGATATAAATAAAAAAATTAATTATAGCTCTTTTTATTTTTAAGAAAAACACTTATAAAGTTCTTATCAACCGTTCTTTCAATGATTAATCCGAACAACACAAGAATGGTTCCAGGATGGAAATTTGCACCTGTGCCTATATGCTACGGGGGGGATCTAAGAGCAATTGCATTCTGCTGTCACCCTGGGTACCCTTTAACATTTTCATTTAAATGTGGACTTCCTAAAGCCTTAGAAGAGCTTGGAATAACTAAGGAAGAATATATTGAGATAAAAGATAAGTTCTCAAAAGAGCACGACTGGGATAGCGAGCTTGTCTGTTTCAAATCGCTTTCTTATTGCTGTATGAGGAGAAGCGGATGTATGGGAGGTAGGGATATAGCCCTATCTAATAAATATAAAGATGAAGAGGCTTATGAAAAATATTTTGCCTTAAAGAGAAAGCTCTGCGTTGAAATATTAAAAAAGGCTAGAAACAAAGAAAAGGTAAAAGAACTCCTAGAATATGAACTTTCTAGACCAGAGCCTTTAATCGAATAATGTTATTTTTTATACTGTCCTTTTTATTGAAGACTGCTGAGCCTGCTACAAGAATATCTGCGCCAGCATCTCTGATCTTCTTTATGTTTTTTTCGGTGACACCGCCATCTACTAAAATCTCTATATCGCTGCCCTTTATTAATTTCTTTGCTTCCTTGATCTTTGGCAGCATTGTTTCAATGAAACTTTGTCCGCCAAATCCTGGATTTACGGTCATTAAAATAAGTAGATCCATTGAGTCTAAAAGATGAGTTATAGTACTTATAGGAGTTGATGGATTCAAAGCTATCCCCGATTTTACCTTCAATTCCCTGATTTTGTTCAAAAGTCTGTGCGGGTGGTAAGATGCTTCAATATGAAAAGAGATGTAGTCAAGGGAGATATCCCTGTTACTTTTATCAAGGACGTTAGAGAACAGCTCAACGTAATCAGAAGGAGTTTCTATCATGAGATGGACATCTATTGGCAGGGTGGTAATCTTTGAAATTGCATCGACTACTAGTGGCCCTATTGTGATATTTGGGACAAAATGACCATCCATCACGTCAACATGAATTAAATCTGCACCAGAATTTTCTGCTTCCATTATGTCGTCTCCTAATCTAGAGAAATCAGCAGAAAGAATAGAAGGTGCAAGTTTTGCCATGAGATTAAATCTCCTTGTGCTCTACCTTTTTCCAGTCACACATGAACTTTTCAATGCCTATGTCAGTTAGCGGATGCTTGATAAGTTTCATCAAAACATCATAAGGTACAGTTGCAATGTCTGCGCCCATTAAAGCTGCCTGCAATACGTGGATTGGATGTCTTATACTTGCAATTATGACTTCAGTTTCAAAAGAATAGTTCCTATATATCTGCTGGATCTCTGCGATAAGATTCATGCCGTCATTTGAAATATCGTCAAGTCTTCCAACAAATGGGGAAACATATGATGCACCTGCTTTTGCAGCCAAAAGCGCCTGAGTTGCAGAAAAGATAAGTGTGACATTTATCCTTACACCTTGCCCTGACAGCTCCTTCACTGCCTTTAATCCTTCCTTTGTAATTGGAATCTTTATTACAATATTCTTGTGGATGTCTGATAATTTCAGCGCTTCTTCAATCATCCCCTTATAGTCGGGGCATGTGACTTCAGCTGATATTGGCCCATCGACAATTTTACATATCTCAAGGATTAGGTCCTTGAAAGGTTTCTTCTCCTTAGAAATTAGCGAGGGATTAGTTGTTACTCCTTCAATTAATCCCAGACTAGCAGCTTCCTTTATCTGTTCAATATTTGCAGTATCCAAAAAAAACTTCATTTTATCTCCCCTATGATAATTATAATTATCTTTTCATTGTTATAACGTTTTTTGACAGTTTATATATTTCATTTGATGTAAGATTATATATCTGCATCAAAAGTTCGTAGTCCCCGCTTTGAGCAAATGTGTCTTTTATCCCACATCGTAAGACTGGAACTGGATACTCCTCAGAAAGAATTGATGAAACAAGTGCACCCATGCCAATATAGATATTATGCTCTTCAGCTGTGACAACACCCCCTGTTTTTTTCACTGATTTAATGATACTTTGCCTGTCAATTGGTTTTAAGGTGCTTAGATTTAATACACCAGCTGAAATACCTTCAGGCTTTAGTTTCTGTGCTGCCTCAAGTGACTTTGATACCATTACACCAGATGCTATTATTGTGACATCGTCCCCGTCCAATAATGTCGTGGCTTTTCCTAGCTTGATTTCATCTTCACTTTCAAAGACATTTGGAACTTTACTCCTCCCAAGTCTTACATATGTTGGACCTTTCTCTGAAGAGATTTCTCTTATTGTCTTCCTAGTCTCAAATGTGTCGGCAGGTACCATGACCTTTATGTTTGGAAGTGCGCACATGAGTGAAATATCTTCAATCATCTGGTGTGATACACCATCTTCCCCGACTGTAATGCCTGCATGAGTTGCAACAATTTTCACGTTCGTCTTAGGATATGCAACAGATTGCCTTATCTGATCGTACACCCTACCAGCTGCAAACATTGCAAATGATGAAGCAAAAACAGTTTTTCCTGTGGTGGCAAGTCCTGCAGCAATTCCTATCATATTCTGTTCAGCTATACCGATATTAAAAAACCTGTCAGGAAATTTCTTTCCAAACGAAGATGTTTTTGTCGATGATGATAGATCAGCATCAAGCACTACTAAATCCTTTCTTGTTTCTCCAAGCTCGGAGAGTACTTCTCCATAAGCATCTCTTGGAACTCCAAAGCCAGTCATGAAATAGCCTCCAGATCTCTCATAGCTATCTTAAATTCCTCATCAGTTGGTGATTTACCGTGAAATGATACATTGTTCTCCATAAATGACACACCTTTTCCTTTGATAGTATGCGCAATTATAATCTTCGGTTTATCTGTGATATTTAGACCTTTGTTTATTGTTTCAATTATTTCCCGTATGTTGTGCCCATCTACTTCGTAAACTTGCCAGTTGAATGCAATTAGCTTGTCTTTTAGAGGCTCAAGAGCCATGACCTTTTCTGTAGGTCCGTCTATCTGCAACATGTTTCTATCAATTATTGCAGTTAAGTTTCCAAGCTTAAATTTAGGAGCTGCCATCATGGCTTCCCAGACCTGCCCCGATTGAAGCTCCCCATCGCCGAGCAATGCAAAAACCCTAGAATTACTGCCATCAAGTCTAAGTCCTAAAGCCATCCCTGTAGCAATTGATAGCCCCTGACCTAAAGAACCAGTTGAAATCTCTATCCCCGGAGTCTTTGTGCAGGGATGGCCCTGGAGAAGGCACTTGGGCTTTCTCAAATTCTTTAACTCGCTCACATCAAAATACCCTGACTCAGCAAGAGCGGAATACAAAGAGGGGCATGCATGGCCCTTACTTAAAATGAATCTATCTCTTTCAGGCCATGAAGGATTTTTTGGGTCATGATTCATTATGTGGAAATATAGGGATGTTACAATATCTGCAGAAGATAGAGACCCACCAGGGTGGCCAGACTTGGCAGAATAAATCATTTCAATTATATGTTTTCTAATTTTGTTCGATTTTTTTTTCAAATCATTAACCGTCGATTCATCCAAAGGCTCTTTTGTTTTCATCTTATCTGACATGATTTAATTTTTCTCAATATAAATGATTTATGGTTAATTCGTAAAGGTGATGAAATACGCACGCTAAACTTTTTATATATAAAAAATAAATAATAATCATGGAAACTTGTGGCATTTGCAGCAAAAGAATAAAGGACAATCTTGAGATGTGTTACTGCAGTTATTGTAACATGACCTTTCATTTCACATGCATCGACGAGCGACCCTGTCCAAACTGTGACAAAGTTCTAAATATTGCGCATGTGAGACTGGGAAAGCCGGCTGAGATCTTTAGAAAAGATGGAAACAAGGATGTCTTTATTGAAGAAGTAGATATTAAGCAGAAAAGCGAATCAATGTCTCCTGTAGAAGAGAGTTTTGAAAAACAAGGTATAACTGAAGAGGACATCCCAGAAAGGATGAAAGACAATTTCTACTCAGAAGATTCGGCCAAGCCTAGAAACGTTCCACCAATGAGTCCAATGGTCGAAAGAGGCCAGACACTTAGAAGAAGGGAAATGCCAAAAAAAAGGATGGGTATATCTAAGAAAAAACTGCTTTTCGTTGTCTTAGTTATCGTTCTTTTGATAATAAACATAGTTGTAATTTTTTATGTTCTAAATGACGGAAATATCCCATTCCTAAATATAAAAATTGGAGGAGGAGAGGCCACTTCAAAGATCTTCTTTAATTTTTAACCAAAAACGATAAAAAGAGTCTACTTAGTTTTGCTGTGGGGACGATATTGCTCAAAAATTTAAAGAAAGAGTTGGAAAGCTCAATAAGAAAAGCTGTTAGTTTGGAACATGACTATGAGATAGTTTTTTCAAGACCGCCTGATTTTAAACTGGGCGATATTGCAACTCCGCTATCTTTTGAGCTTGCAAAAAAGTTAAAGAAAAATCCCATCCTAATTGCAAAGGATATTGCAGAAAATATTATTCTCCCAGAAGGCATAGAAAAAGCAGATACTTCTGGAGGTTATATAAACTTCTTTTTTGATAGAAATTATTTTTCAAAAAAAACTGTTGAGGTAATAATCGGTGAGGATAGCCTTTACGGAAAAGGAGAGAAAAAGGAAGAGAAGGTGATGGTTGAGTATTCACAACCTAACACACACAAATCCTTCCATATAGGTCATCTAAGAAATGTCTGCCTTGGAGATGCTCTGGCAAATATAATGGAATTCTCTGGATATGAAACTGTAAGAGCCAATTATATCGGAGACGTTGGTGCCCATGTTGCTAAGTGTTTGTGGGGATACATGAAGTTCTATGATGGGGTAATCCCTGAGAAAAACAAAGGAGATTTTCTGGGAAAAGTCTACTCTGAATCTGATAATAAAATAAAAGAATCTAATGAGTATCAGGAAGAATACAAAGTCGTGCTGAAAAATCTATACGAAGGGGACAAAAAAACTCTTGATGTCTGGAAAATGACAAGAGAGTGGAGCCTTGAAGAGTTTAATAGAATCTACAAAGAGCTTGGGGTTAACTTTGATATTTTCTTATACGAAAGTGAAGTGAAGGATGAAGGCACCAAAATAGCACGTGAACTTTTGGACACGGGTGTTGCAAAAAACAAGGAAGGTGCGGTCATAGTTGATCTGAAAGAGTCTGGCCTTGACGAGTTTGTGATCCTAAGAAGTGATGGTACGGCTCTTTACTCAACAAAGGATTTAGCACTTGCAGAGAGAAAGTTTCAGGACTTTAGGATTGACCGATCATTATATGTTGTCGGGAGTGAACAAAAATTCTACTTCAAACAGCTTTTCAAAACATTGGAGCTTATGGGATTTAGTCAGGCAAAAAAATGCTATCATTTGTCTTATGAACTTGTCATGCTTGAAGAGGGTAAGATGTCCTCTAGAGAAGGAAATGTCGTACTGTATTCAGAACTAAAGGATGTTGTGAAAAAAGAGGCCCTAAATCAAGTTAGGGAAAGAAATATAGTAAATGCCGACAGTATATCTGAAATCGTTACTATGGGTGCCTTGAAGTATAGCATGATGAAGGACAATAACAAGAGAATCATCTTTAACTGGAAAAAAGCTTTGGATTTTGAAGGGGATACCGCACCATACATACAGTACGCCCATGCAAGGGCATCAAGCATTCTAAAGAAAATAGGAGAGCTTAACTCTGAATTTAGAATAGACGATCTTAATGAAAAGGAGTATAAGCTAGTTTCATTGTTATCAGAATTTCCTGAGGTAGTCGAGAGGGCCTCAATTGATTATCGGCCTGACTTTGTTTCTAATTATGTCTATGACGTTGCCAAATGCTTCAACGAGTTTTATCATGAATGCCATGTTTTAAATGCCGAAACAAACAAAGATTTCAGGACATCCCTTGTTAAAGGGACAAAGATCGTACTGAATAATGCTCTAGGACTTCTTGGTATAAAAGCTCCAGAAGAGATGTGATACTCACTTTTGAGTATCTACCCAAATGTTTATATATCCTCTTAATTTAATTTTTTTGGTGATTCGCTGAAAGCTAAAAGTTCAAAGAATATCGCCTTTACAGCAATTTTTGCAGCTTTAGGAATTCTATTTGGAACGATACTGCTTATTCCAACGCCGGTACCAAATGTTTATCTTGATCTGTCCCACGTTGGTACAGTTCTTGCTGCTATATTATTGGGTCCGGTATTTGGGGGTATAACTGGATTTATAGTCGGAATATGGCCAGGAATAACTTTTGGAAATTTTTTTGTACCTCCTTTTAAAGCTTTGACGGGAATTTTTGTTGCTATTCTGTCCAAAAAGACAAGACCTGGTATAGCAGTCTTTGCTGGATACCTCCCTGAGGCATTTTTAACGTACCTGACACTTGCAGTATTAAAAGTTCCATATGGGCTTCCATCGCCTGTCGTATATACCATATTGGCGAAGGCTTTTGCTGAAATTATCGTACTAGCTGTATTGATGGAAATAATAATGACAAATAAAGGATTAAAACAGTTTCTTCAATCAAAGGTAGGATTTTTATACCTTTGATATTTTTAATTTATGTGAAGAAAAAACAGCTTGAAATCTTTCTTTCAAATCTAAAGGAGATGGAAGATCCCGATATGTTTGAGGAGCAGTACACCACCCCAGGCGACATTGCTGCTGAAATCATCTTTTTTGCCTACCACAGGGGAGATATAGAAGGAAAGACTATAATTGACCTTGGCGCAGGTACAGGCAGGCTTGGCATAGCTTCTCTCTTATTAAGGGCTAAAAAAGTATATTTTGTAGAGAAAGATAAAAGGGCAATAGAGATTTTGAAGGATAATTTAGAAACATTAACTTTAAAAAGTAATCAAATCTTAGGAGAATACGAGATAAAGGATGGTGATGTTTTAAACGTCCTCCTGCGAGGGGACACTATTGTTCAAA
>Ga0172382_10007388_pt1 | contig 15622 bp, 11 predicted proteins | sample Leawel138RmetaG_FD_122245 | JGI IMG/M metagenome (GOLD analysis project Ga0172382, IMG submission 122245) | Leachate microbial communities from a municipal landfill in Southern Ontario, Canada - Leachate well 138R metaG | ecosystem: Engineered > Solid waste > Landfill > Unclassified | place...
AAACAATTCTGGATTTTACTGCAGACGGAATACCGCAAGCGCCAAAGCTCCTACTGGCTGCCGGTATGGATCATCGCAGGCGTCGCCCTGCTGATCCTCCTGCTGCTGCTCGGGGCGCTGATCTTTGCTCCCTCCGAATTACACATTGGCGGTGTGGACGGCGGCAGTGCGGAGATCCGGGTTGCCGCTTACAGCCTGATCTTTTCCATGGGAATCGTGTTTTTAGTTTTCATGGTGCTGATGGCGCAAAGCAGCCTGAATCGCGAACGACAGTTGCTCTGTGATAACTTCTTTCGCTGTCAGCCGGTCAGTATCTGGAAGGCCGGTGCCGCAAAATATCTAATGCATGTCTTCGGCGGATCGCTCCTGCTGGCCGTATTGGCCCTGGTAGCAGCTATCCTTTTGTCCTTTGCCATGCTCTTTAGAGGAAACGGATTCCCCATCGGCGCCGCCCTGGGCGGGGCCTTCCTGGGCTGGGTGGTTTACCTGAAAGTATGTCTGGTGATCGGCAGCCTGATCTACCTTTTTTCAGCGATCTTTAAAAGCAGCGCCTTTATTAAAGGTGTTGCGGCGCTGGGTATCCTGGAAGGAACCTTTGTCCTGATCGAAACGATTTTTCGGCATCAGATCGCCTTACCGGGTGTTTTCAATACCTTGTTTTCCATGATCGGAATGCTTTTTGACGGCGATGCCGATCCGAAGATGCTGAATGCGGGCATGATCCTCGGAGACATCCGCATTCTGTGGGGCATATTATTTGCGGCTATTTGCTATTTTCTCGGAACATATATTTACCGGCATCGTGCAAACGGTGAATCATAGATTTTTGCATCAGAGCCCGTACACAGGAAGAGATCCCGTATCCCACCGGAGCATATCCATGACGGTGATCTCTTCCTGCGGCGGGAAAGGCGGGGAGAAGATCTTAATGTATTCAGGGTATATTGTAAACAATGATTACCGGCATCGGAACACGAATATTTCGTGTTGACAGCATTCTGTCCAGCAATACGGAGTTGCTGCAGAATACGGAGCGCTATTCACATGGCGATGTTCTGATCGCCCGGCAGCAGACCGGGGGCCGTGGCCGTTACGGGAGAAAGTGGGTGTCGGAGGAAGGCGGGCTTTATATGAGCTTTTTACTGAAAGCGATCGGGAGCCCCCGTGAAGTGCCGCCGCTTTCCCTGCTTGCCGCACTGGCTGTCCTTCGGGTACTGCAACGCCGTTGCAACGCCGATTACGCCATTAAATGGCCAAATGACGTATATGCCGGAGAAAGAAAGATCTGCGGAATCCTTCCGGAAACCCGGGTCATGGGCGAAGAAACCCATGCGGTGATCGGTATCGGAGTCAATGTGAACAACAAGATCCCCCGGGACGCATCCTTGCGGAATCCCGCCGCCAGCCTGCGGGAATTACGGGGAAAAGACACGGATATCGATACCTTTGCCGACGATCTGATCAGACAGACCGACGCTTTTTTCCGGGAATGCGCAGAAGCCGGTTTCCACGGTTTTTTAACCGGACTCAACAAAGTCCTGTATCGGCGCGGACGCGAACTGGAACTGCAGATCCCCGGCGGGGGAAAGGAAGTTGTGATACCGCTGGCATTTTGCGAAGACGCAACGCTGCGCTGTCTGCGAAACGGGAAGGAAGAGAAGCTCTATATTGGAGAATTATAGTTTTCTTGGGGATGAGAATAAGACCGCGGTTCCCTGAACGGACCGCAGGGAGGGATGAATATGGGCGGCGGAAAAAAAAGAATCCTGTTGCTGATCATGGTCTTTCTGTTCAATGCGGAAGTATTGAAATCCGAAAGCGGCGATAAGAACGGGGCTTTTCGTGAATATCGCTTTTTCTACGGGGGCAGCAAAGATCTTTATGCCGTGGCAAACCTCGGCGTAAACAGTTACGCGGCCTTGACCGATCTTTATTATCTGAAACTGGCCGGATATATACCGGAAAAAGTCGAAGGTATCAGTGGGGCAATATGGCAGACCTGCTGCAGTTTTATGCTGACGATCTGGCCGCATGAGTTCGGTCACTGGACACGCGCGCGGCAGGTCGGCGCCGAGTTCGTCTTTGTCAAATTCGCTATTCCCTGGCCGGATGCCCGCATGGACCTGCCGCCCAATATTGATCTTTTCTCAGAAACCCTGACTTCGGTCGGCGGTTTTGAAATCAACAATCTGATGCACCGGATGATCGCCGAAAATTACTATGCCCGGAATTACGGCTATGCAAATTTGGGTATCCATGCCTTTATCCAGCAGATTTATTATCCGGCCTATGCCTTTGTGGTGGCGCCGCTGGTCAGCCGGGGATGGATTAACCCCCGCAATGCGGACATCTGGATCCATACCATGGGAGATCCGGTAGAATCAACACTGCTGACATACCGGAATTACAGCGGGATCCCGATTCCCGAAAGCGGCAAACCCGTCGATCCCGGACTGATTTCCTATTACCGTGAGTGCCTCTGGCTGAGCCTGATCTGGACGCTGATAAATCCCGGACTTTACGAAGGAATACGCGCTTTTACCGTTCCCATGGAAGAAAGTGGCGGCTATATGGAACCCCTTGTCCTGGGAGGATCGGGTAATTCCTGGATGTACGGGACGCTGTTTAACGCATCTCCGCTGGGTTATGAACTTTACTTTGATCAGCATATCCGTATCGCCGGGCGTTATGTACGTTGTTCCCTCCGTTACGGGCGGCCGTTTAAGAATTACGGTATCGAATTACGCGTGCCGGAACTCGGACATTGGGAGAAATTTCGTATCGGGGCGGATCTGGCCTACTGGTATCAGGAACCCTTCGGACACGGCCTGCAGCTTGGGGCCGAATGCGGCTTGTCGGACGGGCTCTCGGGAATATATGTATCCGGCGGCTGGAAAAGTCCGGGATATGTACTGGGAATGCCGGTGGAGCAGGGATTATATTTACGGGGCGGGATCAGCCTTTTCATGGACAAAGTGGAATAAAGGATCCTTTGCGCGCAATACGGACTATTACAATGGGAAACGTATTCCTGTATTGATCCATAAAAAAACGGACAAGCGTTCCGGATAATTGACAATTGTGCCACCAAGATCTCCGGCTGTGCGACGGGAGTGAAAGCCAAGATCGATAAACGGTGTTTCCAGAAAGAAACAATTACCGAACATCCAATTCAATCGAAAAGCAAAGGGAATATAAAATGCCGAAAATTCGGTGGAAAGCCCTGTGGCAGGTTTAATAAAATATTCCCGGTGGTATCCGAGCCCCAAACTCAGGACAGGTGTAATAACAAAAAATGCGTTTTTATATTTTGCCGGGTAATAATCAATATAAAAGCGCTGAACGCATAAATTTCCGCCTAAACCTTCGCGGTCTCCCCCGATGAACTGATTGCTCCGTAGGTGCTGTTTGCTCAGCTCAACATTGATGGACAGCAAACGCCATCCCCAGCGATGATTGTCGTTCCTGTGCAACCGTTGGCCGCAAAAAAGGGTATAGTTGCGGATTCCAAGATTGTTGTAGTTGTTCTGCAGTAATTCGCCCTGTTCAATGCCGCAGTGAAAGTCAAATTTCGGCGTTGTTATTTCGGAATACAGGCAGGAAATCGTAATTCCTGAAAGGATCAGCAATTTGGTAACAATTTTCCGTCCCATCTTAATTATTCCTCCGTTTCGTCAAAGCGTTTTCCGGGAAAAATCAGCGAGATTCAATACGTTTGTATTTTTTCAGGATCTTAAGCGTTTTGTCAAGCGGCAGCGCATCCACTTTGCGACCCCCGGCGCCCTTCATACTTTCCGCAGCAAAGAGGGAATTGATCACCGCTTCTTCCGTCGCCTCGATCACGGCTTCAAACAGTAAATTTATATCGTCATTGCGCAGAACGCGCATCGTGTCATACATGGAATCGCTTTCGTAGGGGATGCGCAGTGCTTCGGCGGTGGAAAGCGCGATCACAAAATCTCCGCTCCCGTTGGACGCAATGCCGCCGGTCCTGGCAAGTCCGAACATTGCCCTTGCGGCAAGCCGTTTCAGATTGCGTGCGCAAAGCGGGGCATCGGTAATTACGACGATCATACAGGAACCGTCAGGGTCGTATTCTTTTTCCACGGAACTGAAACTATAGCGTCCCAGCTCAATCCCGACGGGCACTCCGTCGATCTGCAGAATACCGCCGTAATTGCTTTGTACCAGTACGCCCAGCGTATAGCCGCCGCGGGATTCCGGCAGAACGCGCGAGGCGGTCCCGATACCGCCTTTAAAGCCGAAACAGACGGTCCCGGTTCCGGCGCCGACATTCCCTTCCGCGACCGGCCCGCCTGCGGCGTTTTGCAGGGCTTCAAGGAAATCTGTTTTTGTCAGGACCCGTGCACGAATGGCGTTCAGTGCGCCGTCATTGGTCTCGCCGACGACAGGATTTACACTGCGCACATCGCGGTTTTCCGGGAAAGCGAAGGTATAGTCGATCAGTGCCGAAGCGGCCTCGGGTACGTTGAGGGTATTGGTCAGTAAAATGGGTGTTTCGATATTTCCCAGTTCCGCCACCTGGGGATAGCCGCTCATTTTTCCGAAACCGTTACCGAGATGTATGGCGGCCGGCACTTTGTTTTGAAAAATGTTATCACTGTGCGGAATAATGGCCGTGACGCCGGTACGGATGGAATCCCCTTCGATCCGTGTCAGATGTCCGACCCTGACGCCCTTCACGTCCGTGATGGCGTTATAAGGGCCGGGCCGCAGAATGCCGATCGAGATCCCGTAATCGCGGGCGCGGCCGGCGGCAAAACTCAGGGAAACAAGGACGGCCATAAGCACAAAGATAATACGGCGGACTTGAATAGGATTATGCATAAAAACTCCTTTTGAGGACCCTTATCGCCTGGGCCGGATCCGATAAGAGGGATTTTCAAGAGATAAAATTATAACACAAATACGGGAATGACAACAGGATAAATTTCCGCTTAAAGCCGGATACCGGGGAAGACGGATATCAGCGGATGCTAAGACAGAAAATCCCAAGAAGGATCAGAAGGATCGTGATCCCGAGAGAAAAGAACCAGAAAAAATAAAAGGGTCCGGTCTGCCCGGAATTGATTTTTGTCAGCTTTCTGTAGCGACGCAGAAAAAATACCGGCCGGAAGTTCAGGAGAAAAAAATTCGGGGTATTTTCATCATAGCGTTTCAAATAGCCGTAGATGGACAAGACCGGCCACAAATAGATCACAAATGCGAACATAAAGAAGACAACAGAAAAAGTGATCATAATAACCCCAACCTTCCTTATCGCTTAACACCTGCCGGAAAAACGGGGCACGGCACTAACGGGTAAAAAGAACAAAATCACAGTAACAAAAAGCCGGGCAGGAATCGGATGAATCATATGAATACTTGTAAAGAATATAATAAAAATCGCGGAGAATCCCAGAGAATAATTAAGAAATAATTTAGGAATGCTTATAATTTAGTTTATCTCTGTCTTCCGGAACCTGGGGATCAGGAAGCGGCCAGAACGGATTCGATATTTTCAAGCAGATGATCGAGTTTTACGGCATCCCGACCGCCGGCAGTAGCCATATGGGCTTTCCCGCCGCCGCCGCCGCCGAGTTCCTTGCCCAGAATACGAACCAGCGCAGCGGCACTGACGCCCGCTTTGACAAGATCGTCGCTGACGACACAGAGTAATTGCGGGGTATCGTTCAGAACGGCGGCAAAGAGAGCGATTCCGCTCTTCATGGTTCCGCGCATCCTATCGCCAAGCTCTTTCAGATAATCCATGCTTTTCACATGAACACGGTTCACATAAAGCGGATGGCCCTTATAGCTTTTCGGATCTTTCAGGTATTCCGCCATGTCGGATGTCAAAACGGCAGTGCTCAGTGCCTTATTGGCCTTTTCGAGCTGCTGCAGTTCTTTTTGCAGGTCCCGGATCTTTTGCCGTATTGCGTTTTCCGGGCATTTCAGTTCCTCGCTCAGGGCATCCAGCAGATCCTGGTCGCGCTCCGCAAGCTCCAGTGCCGCGGTTCCGGTAAGGGCCTCAATACGCCGAATACCTGCCGCTACGCTGCTTTCGGCAAGAATGCGGAAACTGCCGATATCGCCGGTTCGGCTGACGTGGGTGCCGCCGCAGAGTTCGGCGGAGACCTCGCCCATCCGGATCACCCGCACCACATCGCCGTATTTTTCTCCGAACAGGGCCTGTACCCCGTCGTGGATGGCTTCACTGTATTTTTTTTCTTCCTCGCGGACGGGAATATTGGCAAGGATCTCTTTATTGATCTTGTGCCGGATCTCCTTCAGGGTATCACGGGGAATTTTTTCAAAATGTGAAAAATCAAAACGCAGACGGTCCGGACCCACATAGCTGCCGGCCTGATGCACATGTTCACCCAGGACACTGCGCAGTACCGCATGCAGAAGATGGGTGGCGGAATGATTGCGGGCGGTATCCATGCGCAGGCCTTCATTGACCCGCAGAAGGATCGTTTCGTCTGTGGCAAGCAGGGATTCCAGACAGCTTTCTTCGGGGATGTGTACAATGTCGTCGCCGATCTTCCGCGTATCGTCAATACGGAACATATGTTCTCCTGCGGAAAGGTAGCCGCGGTCACCAATCTGTCCGCCGGCTTCGGCATAAAAGGGCGTTTGATCAAAGACCAGGTAACAGCGGTCTTCATCCAGGGCATATTTCATCAGTTGCGCCGGCGTTTCCAGGGTTTCGTAACCGACAAAACGGGAGCTTTCCCCTTCCCGGATCACGGTCCAGTTCAGGGTCTCCGTATCGCGCACCTTGAATTTTCCGGCTGCGCGAGCGCGTTCCCGCTGTTCTTCCATAAGGATCTCAACGGCGGCCTCGTCGAAAAGAAGTCCTTTTTCTTCCGCCAGCAGGCGGGTCAGGTCTAGCGGGAAACCAAAGGTGTCGTAAAGCCGGAACACCTCTTCGGCAGGCAGCATCTTATCGCTGCTTTTTTGCGCTTTACGCGCGACTTTATCAAACAGATCCAGTCCTTTGTCCAGGGTGTTCCCGAAGGATTCCTCTTCGGCGCGGATCACGCGCTGGACGTGCTCGCGCTGGGCCGTCAGATTGGGATATACTTCTCCAAGGATATGCATTACGGCAGGAACCAGCCTGTAGAGAAAAGGTTCTTTCATTTTCAGCTCCCGGCCGAAGCGGGCTGCACGTCGCAGGATCCGGCGCAGGACATAGGAGCGTCCTTCGTTACCGGGTACGGCGCCGTCGGAAATGGCCACCGACAGCATACGCACATGGTCTGCGATGACCCGATGCGCCATACCGTCCGGACCCGGATCATAAGCGACATTGGAAATGGCTTCGATCTGATCGATAATGGGCCGGAAGAGATCGGTCTCATAATTACTGTTCTTGTTCTGTAGAACGGAAACAATGCGCTCAAACCCCGCCCCGGTGTCCACATGCTTGTTTTTAAGGGGGAGCAGGGTGCCGTTGGCCAGCGCGTTGTACTGGATAAAGACCAGGTTCCATAGCTCCTTGTAATCGGGATCGCCGCTGTTGACCTTTTGCGGATCCTGCGCGGCAAGGTCTTCCCCGCAATAATAATGGATCTCGGAACAAGGCCCGCAGGGACCGGTATCGCCCATGGACCAGAAATTGTCTTTTTCACCGAATTTCAGGATGTGCGAGGCCTCCAGTCCGGGAATCGTTTTCCAGATCTCCAGCGCTTCGTCGTCATCGCGGTAGACGGTGGCGTAAAGCCGGCGGGGATCCATGCCCCAGATCTGCGTAAATAATTCCCAGGCCCACATAATAGCCTCTTTTTTATAGTAATCCCCGAAACTCCAGCTTCCCAGCATTTCAAAAAAGGTATGGTGATAGTGATCACGGCCCACCTCTTCCAGGTCGTTGTGTTTTCCGCTGACCCGGATGCATTTCTGGGTATTGACCACCCTGCGGAAAGGCGGATCGATCTCTCCCAGGAAATAGGGCTTGAACTGATTCATGCCCGCATTGGTGAACAGCAGAGTGGGATCCTGCTGGGGAATAACCGGCGAACCCGGAACATAGGTATGTCCGCGGCTTTCTTCAAAGTAGGATATGAACTGCCGGCGAATTGTTTTTGAATCCATGTGCGTCCTCTTTTAAACAACGATCCCTTTTCGATGCAAAGATAAATTTAGTGAACGGCGACCCGAATTAAAAGATGTATTTCAATTTCACAGGCCGCGGAATGAGAACCGAATTGCAGCCCGGAAGAAGCATTGATCCCCGGTCACAGGGGCGTTTCCCGGGCGTGATATTCCCCTGCCCGGACATTTAACATATCCCTCCATTGCTTTTTGGAAGAAATCATTGTATTTTCATTCCGATATACACGGTAAACTTTTTAAAAAAAGCGGAGCAAATATGTCAAAAGTATTATTAGTCGGAATTGACGGGGGAGCAACCAAGATCAGCGGATGGACCACCGAGGTTATTAAGGATAAGACCTTTAATCTCGGCGATATCAATGTTGTTAAGGAATACCGTGAATATGACGATTTTATGCCGTCTTTTAAACCTGTGAACATTCAGCTGCAGCTCGGAGAAATGAACGAGGGTGAGATCGAGCTGACCATTGAGGAGCAAAAGCACGGGAAAGCGTACATGTATGCCGCCGCCGATGTGATCATTGAGCTGGCGAAGAAGGTGGGGGCGGACCGGGTGCTGGTCGGCATCGGTATGCCCGGATTAAAATCGTCCGATAAGCGCGGGATTGTCGTGCTGGCTAACGGCCCGAGAATGCCGAAATATTGTGATGTGATCGAAAAACGCGTAGAAGCGGCCGGCATCAAGATGGACAAGCCCATTCATCATTTGGGAAGTGACGCGGATTATTGCGGTATCGGTGAAGAATACAGTCATGACGGCCTTTTCCGCGACGTAAAGAATTCTTACTATTTAGGTGGTGGTACCGGCGTGGCGGATGCCATGAAACTGCAGGGCAAACTCCTGCCTTTTGACCAGGCAAAGACCTGGATCGCCAAAACCTGGGAAATGAAGAACAGCGAAGGCCGCTCCATGGAAGGGTACGCATCTTCCGGCGGTATCCAAAAGCTCTATGCCGAATTTGCCGATATTCCACTGGCGGAACTGCAGGAAAAAGAGATCTATCCGCCGCAGATCCTTGACCTTTTTGACGAAGATGCGGCCGCAAAACGCAGCTTCAATGACGTCAGCTACAACATCGCAAAATTGCTTTATGAACGGCTGGTTACCATCTACGGCGGTTGGCATCACTGTTTTGAGTTTGTTAATTCCAACCGTGCGGACCTGAGCGAGAAACACCCCTACCGCGGTACGTTGCTGGACAGCATCATCATCGGTCAGCGCCTGGGCGACCTTTTGGGGGAATCGAAAGGGAAACATGTTTTTTATGAACCGATGCTGGAATTTCTGGGAAAATTTATTGTTGAAACCCCCTACCTGGACCTAAAGTTTAAAAATCACTACCTGAAGGGTGAGCAGTTCAACGAAGCACTGATAAAGACATCCCGGCTTCGTGAAGCCCCCGCCATCGGCGCGGGCGTGGACGCCTATCTGACCTATCATAAGGAATAAAACCCGCTTGAGCGATACCTTAATAAAATTAAAATTCAAAGGGAACCGTCGGGAACACTACCGGAACCCCATGGAATTCCCCGTTCAGGCCGGAGATCCGCTGATCGTTGAAAACGATAAAGGCCTGGATCTCGGCGTAGTGGTTGCGGTAACCCGCGAATTCCGGCCGCAGACGGGCATTTCTCCCTTTGAGATCGCGCGAAAGGCCAATGAGCGCGATCTGGAAACACTGCGAAGGAACCGGGAAGAAGAAAAGGCCATTAAAACACAGACACGGGAAAAGATTCGCGAATTGGGACTGGTCATGAAACTGATGGATGTCGAATATCAGCTGGACCGCAAGAAATTGTCCTTCTATTATACTGCGGACGAACGGGTCGATTTCCGTGAGCTGGTCCGCATTCTTGCCGGCATGTTCCGTACGCGGATCGAAATGCGGCAGATCGGTGTGCGCGACGAGACCAAACGTATCGGAGGTATCGGTGTCTGCGGTTTGGCGCTTTGCTGCGGCGCCTTTCTGGAAAATTTCGATCCGGTCAGCACGCAGGTGGCCAAAGACCAGAGCCTCCCCATGAATCCCCTGAAACTCAGCGGTCAATGCGGCAAATTGAAATGCTGTCTGCTGTATGAGCATGGATTTTATCAGGATGAATTGCGAAGATATCCGCCGGTTGGCGAAGCCCTGCTGAAAGATCAGCGCAAAGGCTATATCCAGAAAATCGACATTTTCAACCAAACCGTCACTTGCAGTTTTGAGGATGACAGCATTGAACTGATCCCGCTGGAAGAGATCCCGGACTATATGACGGCTGCCCAGAAAAAAGGCCTCAAGAAATTGACAAATGTTTTGCAGGACCTGCTTGAAGCCGACGTGAACGCGCTTGAGAAAATTGAAGATAAATAATTAAGAACGGAAGCAAGATGAAAAAAATCGGATTAACGGGCGGACTGGGCTCCGGAAAATCCGCTGCCCTCAGATTTTTTTATGCGCTGGGAGCCAACACCCTGAACGCGGATGATATTGCAAAACATCTTTTGAAAAGCAACCCCGCTCTTATCGCAAAGGTCAGGGAAAGCTTCGGGCACGACTGCTACGAAAACGGAGAACTGCAGGCCGGCATTCTGGCCGCCAGGGCCTTTTGTTCAGCGGAAAAACAGCAGGTTCTGAATGCCATTGTTCATCCGCCGCTGCGAGAGTACCTTTGCAAATATCTTCAGGCCTCATCCGCCATTCCGGGCGTCATGGTGGTAGAAGCGGCCCTGCTGTTCGAAGCCGGTTTCACAGAATTATTTGATTTGAATATCCTGATCACAGCCGATACGGCCGTCCGCATCCGCCGGGCGGAGGAGCGAAAGACGCTGAGTCCGGAAGAAATCCGGCGGCGCATTGCCCTGCAGATGCCGGACGAGGAAAAGCGGCCACTGGCGGATATTATTATTGAGAATAACGGCAGTGAAGATGCATTGCAGGAAGCCTGCCGCGAGATTTGGGAAAGCCGCATCCGGGTTTCATGAGTTTCGAACATGCCCCGAGACAAACCCGGAGCAGTTTATACTTTTAAATAAAAATTGTTTCATACCCGCCGGCATTATCGTAATTTTTTTATATTATAGCGGTGGAAATGATGAAAAGTACACGACGCAGTATCTCTCTAATGTTAACATGCCTGGCGATGCTCTTTGCCCGCCCGGTCACTCCGGAAGAAGCCCTCGTCTTTGCCCGGGATTTCTTTCCGCAGAAGACCCTGCAGGAAAGCCGGGCCATCAATGACGTGCTGTATCTGTATAATTTTCAGGAAGGCGGTTTTTTGCTAATGTCCTCCGACGATGCCTTTCCCGCGATTCTGGCTTATTCGGAATCCGGGAGGGCGGGGGAACCGCATCCTGCCTTTTTGGAATTTTGCGAACAGTTCGCCCGTGAGATCCGCGACGAGAAGGCCGCACTTCGGCAGCGGCATCTTTCATGGGATATCCAAAGCCCCGCCTTATTCAAAAAAACGGTTCAGAGCGAAATAGAACCTCTCATAACCAGCACCTGGAACCAGGCGCCCTATTACAACCAGTATTTCCCCTACTTTACGGTACCTAATTATACCGATCGGCGTGCCTATGCCGGCTGTGTTGCGGTAACGGCGGGTCAGCTGCTGCGATATTACCGGCATCCCGTAAAAGGACTGGGATACCGCGAATATTACAGTAACGACACCGACAGTCTTCTGAGCGTCGCTTTCGATACCGCCTATTACGACTGGGAGTTCATGCCGGATTCCCTCACTACACGCTACGGCGGACTGACGGCCGGAATGGACCAGGTCCGGGAAGTGGCGCAGCTCCTCTTTCAGATCGCCGTTTCGGTAGAAATGGAGCTCAAGCCGGACGGTTCTTCCGCTTCATTCGACGACCTGATCTATGCCCTGGTTGCGTATTTTGATTACGACCCCGGAATGCGGATCCTGCGAAAAGATCAATACGACGCGGTGAGCTGGCGAAACCTGCTGACGGATGAACTTGACCGGGGATATCCGATAGCCTACAGCGGCCAGGGCAGCGGCGGACACGCCTTTCTCTGCGACGGGTATCGCCTTTTGCCGGACAGCCTGGATTATTTTCACATGAACTGGGGCTGGGGCGGCGCTTACGACGGCTGGTTTATGCTGACTGCGCTGACACCGTCAAGCGGTTATGATTATTCGGGTGAACAGCAGGCGATTTTTGACATTCGCCCAAACAACGACGCGATCACCCGGCTGGCATACAGCGGTTTTGAAGGCTGGCAAAGCGGTTGGGCCTACGAAGGTCTCGGATTTGTGGAAGAGAACGGAAGTTATGATATGGTTTACAGCGGTACCTATGCCTACGCCTTTGATGCCGCAGACCAGTGGCTGATCACTCCCAAGATCCGCATAGCGGACCGCGACAGCGTAGTGCTGTCCTTTTATGCAAAAATGCTGAATAGCGGGAGACAATGCGATATCCTGCTTTCCCAAAGCGATACCGCTCCCGCCGCGTTCAGTGAAAAGCTCGGGACCATCGCCCCGCATACGAGTTCCTGGAACGAATACCGCTATGATCTGTCGGATTACCGCGGCCGGGATGTGCACATTGCGTTCCGTTATCTCAGCAGCGCCGGTTTCATTGCCGTTGACGAATTCTGTATCAGTATGCCAAAAAGCAATACGGGCATTGCGGAAGGGTATCCGGATGCCGTTACCTTTATGCGGAACGATCCCAATCCCTTTAACGCCCGGACAAGAATATTCTTTTACCTGGCGGATCCCGGAGATGTTTTTCTGAACATTTATAACCTTCACGGAAGGCTTGTCCACTCCCTGCCGCCGGGAAGGCGGGAAACGGGGTCCCATATTCTTACCTGGGATGCCACCGCCTTGCCTTCCGGCATCTATCTGGCCGTACTGAAGGCGGGAAACACGGTTCTTGCAACGCACAAACTGCTTCTGGTAAAATGAAATGAAACGTTATCTTACCCTTGCTTTTCTTCTGATCTTTCTCCTTTTAATGCCCTTTCTGGCGCCGGCCCATGCCGAGGGCTGGGGCGCATGGAGCATTATTCCCCCGCTGGTGGCCATCAGTCTGGCTTTTATCAGCAAGAATGTGGTGGTTTCGCTGTTCATCGGGATCTTTTCCGGTGCTTACCTGATCGCACTGCAGTCGGGATCGGTCTTTTCGGGCATACTGCGGGCCTTTGTGCTGATGACCCGGGAATTTGTGGCGGCCCTTTCCGATCCCTGGAACGCCGGAATCGTGGTGCAGACCTTTACCATCGGCGGACTGATCGCTCTGATCTCTGTCATGGGCGGAACGCGGGCCATTGCGGAAAAACTGGCAAAGCGCGCACGTACCGCGGCTTCGGCGCAGATCTATACCTGGCTGATGGGCATTTTTATTTTCTTTGACGATTATGCCAATCTGCTTACGGTAGGTCCTATCATGCGTCCGGTCATGGACAAGATGAAAGTGTCCCGGGAAAAGCTGGCCTTTATTATCGATTCCACAGCCGCTCCCATTGCGGATATTGCACTGATATCGACCTGGATCGGTTATGAGCTTGGTCTGATCAAACACGCCTATGCGGCCATCGGCGTGGAGGCAAACGCCTATCATGTCTTCATACAGACGATCCCCTATCGTTTTTACAGTCTTATAATCCTGTTCTTTATTGTCGTCAGCGCGCTCAGCCGCCGGGATTTCGGTCCCATGCTTAAGGCCGAACGCCGTGCACGTCTTGAAGGCAAAGTGGTTGCGGACGGTGCGCAGATCATGTCCGCAGTGGACACCGAAAGACTGCAGGTCCTTGCAAAAGGCAAACTTCGGGTCAGCAATGCGCTCGTCCCGGTGTTGACACTGATCATCGGCGCTTTTGCCGCCTTGTTCTACAACGGTTACACGAATATTCTGGCCGGCAGCGATACGGAGCTGGTCGCGCTGGTCCGCGGACCGTTTTCCTTTACGGTGTTCCGGGAGTGTTTCAGTGCCGCCAACGCCAGTATTGCTCTGACGCAGTCCGCGATCCTTGCCAGCCTGGTCGCGATTTTTATGGGCTGGAGCCGGCGTATCTTTGGGCTGAGAGATGCGGTAGATGCCTGGATCAAAGGCGCCGGCGGCATGGTCATCACCGTGACGATCCTTATTCTTGCCTGGTCACTCAGCGGCGTGATCGGCAAACTGGGTGCTGCCGATTATCTGGTGGGCATTATCAGCGGCAAGATACCGCCTTTCCTGCTGTCCGCCGTGATCTTTATTTTTGGTGCACTGATCTCCTTTGCCACGGGGACTTCCTACGGCACTATGGGAATCCTGATGCCGCTGGCGGTTCCGCTGGCCTATGCCGTGTCGCCGGAGCCGGTATTCTTATATATGTGCATCGCAGCCGTGCTCAGCGGTGCGATCTTCGGGGATCATTGCTCGCCGATCTCCGATACCACGATCCTGTCGTCAATGGGTGCGGCCTGTGACCATATTGCGCACGTGAACACGCAGATCATCTATGCCATTCCCGTGGCTTTCATCGCCATCCTTATTTGCTTTATTCCCACGGCTCTCGGTTTGCCGGTCTGGATCAGTCTCTTGCTGGGCGCAGCGGTAGTGGCGGGACTTATTTATACCTTTGGCCGCCATCCGGAAGATCCGATGCCTGCAAAAAAGATGATGAAAAAGTAAAAGAGAAAAGCCCGGGATGGAAACGGTAAATTTATGACTAGCCTGCGATCTTGAGTTTGAGTCAAATAAATTGATATCAATTGAGTCGAATGAACAAAAACGAATTGAGTCAAATAAACGAGAATGATTTGAGTCAATTAGATTCATCCCAATTGAGTCAATTTATTTGACTCAAAACAATTGACCCAATCCATACAATTCTTCATCAGAAAATCCCCTCAAGCACCGTATATTCCCGCATGTACAAAAGCATTACCTGCAAAAGCGCCCTGAACCGGCTGAACAGCAATTATCTTCCTTTTCGCTGGGACCTGAATGTCTACCGCGGCTGCGCGCACCGCTGTTCTTATTGCTATGCGCTGTATTCCCACGAATATCTGCAGGGCGGCGATTTTTTCCGGAATATCTATATCAAGGAAAATATCGTTGAAGCACTGGAAAAGAAATTACGCAGCCCGTACTGGAAACGGGAATATATCAACCTCGGCGGCGTGACGGACAGCTATCAGCCCATAGAAAGAAGCCGAAAGATCATGCCCGAAATTCTCCGGCTGCTGATCCGCTACCGTACACCGGCGAGCATTTCCACAAAATCGGATCTTATTCTACGGGACCTGGATCTCTTTGAAGAGCTTTCGCGTGTTGCCGGCGCGGATATCGCATTCAGCATCACCACAATGGACAAGGAAATCTATCCAAAGACCGAGCCCGCCTCCACACCGCCGCCGGAACGCTTTGCGGCATTACGTGAGATCGCCAAAACGGATATCCGCTGCGGGGTGCTGTGCATGCCGATACTGCCATTCCTGACGGACAGTCCTGAAAATCTTGAGGAAATTTTCAGAATGACACAGGAAAGCGGGGGAAATTATA
>Ga0172382_10007394_pt1 | contig 15609 bp, 14 predicted proteins | sample Leawel138RmetaG_FD_122245 | JGI IMG/M metagenome (GOLD analysis project Ga0172382, IMG submission 122245) | Leachate microbial communities from a municipal landfill in Southern Ontario, Canada - Leachate well 138R metaG | ecosystem: Engineered > Solid waste > Landfill > Unclassified | place...
GCTTCCGATGCCATCGGGCAGGCCAACACCGCCCTGGTGAACAAGATGGCCGAGCTGCGCAGCCCCTCCTGAAACAGGGCCCGCGATCGCGGGCGGAATGCCCGCCGCCCGGGCTATCCCGGGCAGGCCCGCGCGCCCGATCCGGGCCGGGCGGCCGGGCCGCCAAAAACCACAATATTGGTGTAGACTTCATGAAAAATACAAATTGACAGATGTTTGAAACATTTGCCTTCTACGGAGACTCTCATGAAAACACCATCACGCAGTGTGTTGCTCGCCGTGGCCATGGCCACGGCGTTTGCTGCCGGCAGCGCCCAGGCCGCTGACCCCATCCGCATCGGCGGCATCTACCTGATGTCCGGCAGCGCGGCATCCTATGGCGAATTCGCCAAGCAGGGCGCGTCGCTGGCCATCGACGAAATCAATGCGCAGGGCGGGGTGCTGGGGCGCCCCCTGGCCATCCAGATCGAAGACAGCCAGGGCAAGGCGGCCACGGCCATCCAGGTGGCCCGCAAGATGGTCTACCAGGACAAGGTCGACCTGATGATGGGGCTCGACAGCTCCGGCGTGGCGCAAGGCCTGGTGCCGGTGCTGCCCGAACTCGGCAAGCCCTTCATGATCACGCATGCCGCCACGCCCGACGTCACTGGCAAGCTGTGCAACAAGTACACCTTCCGCCTGAGCGTCAACGTCAACCAGAACATGATGGGCGCCGCCGACATCGCCGCCGACACGGGGGCGGTCAAATGGACCACGATCGGTCCAGACTACGCCTTCGGCCACCAGTCCTGGGAATTCTTCAGCAAGTACCTGAAAGAAAAGAAACCCGATGCCGTGCTCATGGAAGACCAGCTCGCATTCCCGAAGTTCGGGGCTGAAGATTTCACGCCGTTCATCAACAGCGTCATGGAAAGCAAACCCGACGGCATACTCATCTCGCTGTGGGGCGGCGATCTGGTCAACTTCGTGCGCCAGGCCAATGACCGCGGCTTCTTCAAGCAGGGCTTCAAGGTCCTCATGAGCGTGGGGGCCGCCACCGAAGTCCTCACCGCGCTGGGCGAGCAAATGCCCGAAGACGTCTGGCTGGGCACGCGCTACTGGTACGGCTCCTGGGACAACCCGGTCAACGCGAAATTCGTGGATGCCTACAAGAAGGCCTGGAACCAGCCGCCCAGCTACAACGCCGAAGGCGCCTACATGGCGGTGTATTCCTTCAAGAATGCCATCGAAAAAGCAGGCTCGGTCGAACCCGATCAAATCATCGCGGCGCTTTCGGGCCTGACGGTGCCCGCCCCCACGGGCGATCTCACCTTCCGCGCGGGCGATCACCAGGCGCTCATCGGGCCCACCTGGGGCCTTACGGGCGCCATGAACGCAGCCGACAAAATCCGCTCGCTCACGCAGCTGCACAACTTCGAGGGCGCCAGCGTAACGCCCCCGGTCGACCCCGAGTGCAAGCTCTGACATGGCCGGACTCGGGCTGGCCCTGCTGAACAGCCTGGATATCGGCCTGCTGCTTTTCATCATTGCAGTGGGCCTGAATATCATCTTCGGGGTCCTGAACGTCATCAACTTTGCCCATGGCGCCCTGTACATGCTGGGCGCCTACATGGCCTTCGCCCTCATGGCCGGCCTGGGGCTGCCGTTCTGGCTCACGCTGCTGGTGGCGCCGCTCGTGGTGGCGGCCGTGGCCATTCTCGTCGATCGCAGCATGCTGCGCTTCGTGTACCAGCGCGAAGTGTCCGACAGCCTGCTGCTCACCTTCGCCCTGCTGCTCATCCTGAACGAAGCCGTGCGTCTCATCTGGGGCACGGGCATCCACGTGATCGATCCCCCCGTGCCCCTGCGGGGGGCCATCGACCTGCCGGGGGGGCTGTCCTATCCGCGCTACAGTGTGTTCGTGCTGCTCGTCGGCGCCTGCACACTGGTCGGCCTGTGGCTGCTGTTCAACCGAACCCGGCTGGGCAAGATCATGCGCGCGGCGGCCCTCGATCGCGAAATGGCCCAGGTCCTGTGCATCAACACACGCCTGGTCATCACCGGCGCCTTTGCCTTTGGCGCCTGGCTGGCGGCCCTGGGCGGCGCCGTGGCGGCCCCCATGCGGGCCATCGATCCCGGCATGGGAGACAAGATCATCATAGAAAGCTTCATCGTCGTCGTCATCGGCGGCCTGGGCAGTTTTCCGGGGGCCTTGCTGGGCGCCATCATCCTCGGTCTGATCCATGGCCTGGGCGGGCGCTATCTGCCCGATGCCAACTTGGTCCTGCCATACATCGGCATGGCACTGGTGCTGTTGTTCAAACCCCACGGGCTGATGGGGGCAAGGAAATCCGCATGAATCTTTCCCTGCGCCTGTTCTTCGCGCTGGCCGCGCTGGTCCTGCTCTACGCCCTGCCGGCCCTGGCGCCTTTCTTCTATATCTTCATCGGCACCCAGATCCTGATCCTGGGCCTGTTCGCCGCCAGCTTCAACCTGGTGTTCGGCTATACCGGCATGCTCAGCTTCGGCCACGCGGCGTTCTACGGCATGGGCGCCTATGCCACCGCCATGCTGCTGCAATCGCTGCAGTGGCCGCTGCTTGCCTGTCTGCTGGTGTCGTTCGTCGCCGGCTTGGTGCTGGCGCTCATCATCGGGTTCTTCTGCGTACGGCTCGACGAGGTCTACTTCGCCATGCTGACGCTGGCATTCGGCATGATGGTCTTCGGCGTCGCCCACCAGTGGCGCTCGGTCACCAATGGCAGCGACGGCATCTCGGGGTTCTCCGTGGGCTCGCTGGGGCTCGGGCTCGATCTCACCCTGGGCAACCCGGCGGTCTATTACCGCGTGGTGCTGGTCATCGTGGTGCTGGCCGGCCTGGCGCTGCACCGCATCTGCAATTCCTCATTCGGGCTCATTCTGCGGGCCATCCGCCAGAACCCGGAACGCGTGGCCTTCTGTGGCCTGAACATCCGCCTCTACCGGCTGGCCGCGTTCACCATCGCGGGGGGCTTTGCCGGCCTGGCAGGTGGGCTCATGGCACCCTTCCTGCGCATCGCCAGCCCCGAGCTGGCCCACTGGAGCACGTCGGCCGAACCCGTCCTGATGACCATCCTGGGGGGCAGCGGCTATTTCCTCGGGCCTTTCCTGGGGGCCGGCCTGTTCGTGCTGCTCGAAACCTGGATCACCAGCCTGACCCAATCCTGGATGCTGTTCCTGGGCATTATCCTGGCGCTCATGGTCATGTTCTTTCGCCGCGGGGTCCTGGGCACCGTGCTCGATGCCATCCAGGCCAGGCAGCGCCGGAGGCAGCCATGACATCCCCCCTGGCCGGCGAACCCACGGCCGGCGAGCCCATTCTGCGCATCCGCGACCTGGGCAAGCGCTTTGGCGGCTTTGCGGCCGTATCCGGCGTCTCGCTCGACGTGCAGCGCGGTGAAACCCTGGCCATCATCGGGCCCAACGGCGCCGGCAAGACCACGTTCTACAACCTGCTCTCGGGGCGCATGGCGCCATCGCAGGGCAGCATTGTCTACAAAGGCCAGGAAATCGCCGGCCTGCCGCCCTACCGCATCAGCCGCCTGGGGATTTCGCGCTCCTTCCAGATCAACAACATTTTCACCGAAATGCGCGTGCGCGAAAACGTCGAAGTCGCCCTGACGGCCTGGCACCGCGAAAGCCGGCGCTGGTTCAATCGCGCCGACCGCAACCCAACCATCCGGCGCGAGGCCGACCGCCTGCTCGAACAGCTCTCGCTGGGTCACCTGGCCGAGCAAATCGCCGGCACCATCAGCTACGGAGACAAGCGCCTGGTGGAAATCGCCGTGGTCCTGGCAACGCAACCTGAGCTCGTGCTGCTCGATGAACCCACCGCGGGCATGACCCCCGATGAAACCAGCCGCATCATCGCGCTGGTCCGGTCGCTGGCGCAAACGGGCCAGTACACCTTCCTGATCACCGAGCACGATATGCGGGTGGTCTTCGACCTGGCCGACCGGATCCTGGTTCTGCACCACGGCAGCCCTCTGATCCTGGATGCGCCCGCCGTGGTGCGCGCCAACCCCGAAGTCCGCCGGGCCTATCTCGGCAGCGAAGACGTCGAAATGGCGGGGGCTCCATAATGCTCGAAGTCCAGGACATCCATACCTACTATGGCGACAGCCACGCCCTGCAGGGGGTGTCCCTGTCACTGCGGGCGGGCGAAACCGTCTGCCTGCTGGGCCGCAACGGGGCCGGCAAAAGCACCACCCTGCGCAGCATCATGGGGCTGACCCCGCCGCGCCGGGGCCACATCCGGTTCGAAGGCCACGACATCACCGGCCAGGCGACCTGGCGCACGGCGCGCATGGGGATCGGCCTGGTGGTCGAAGACCGGCGCATCTTCCCGACGCTGTCGGTGCGCGAAAACCTCGAGATCAGCACCTATCGGCGGCCGGGCAGCACCGGCGAGTGGACCATCGAACGGATCTTCGATCTCTACCCCATGCTGGCTGAAATCGCCGATCGCGACGGGGCCAACCTGTCGGGCGGGCAACAGCAGATGCTGGCCGTGGCGCGCTCGCTCATGAGCGAACCCAAGCTGCTGTTGCTCGACGAACCCAACGAAGGCCTGGCACCGGTGATCGTGCAGCAGATCGGCGAACTGATCGACGCGCTGTCAAAGACCACCACCATTCTGTTCACCGACCAGAGCGTGCATTTCGCCATGAAGCATGCCCGGCGTGCCTATGTGCTCGAAAAGGGGCGCATCGTTCATCAGGCCGACAGCCAGGAACTCCTGCGCGACCACGCCACCCAGGAACGATACCTCTCGGTCTGAGGCCCGCCGGTGTGCGCGCAAACCGGGATACGGCGCCCGCCTGCGATTGCCTATACTCGAGACACAGATCCAGGGCTGCGGATGTGAACTCTCTCGTCAACCCATTGCTGCGGTTTTTCACGGGCTACTACCTGTTCGGCGGCCTGCGCCAGGCGGCTGGCATCCTGCTGCCCGCGCTGGTCGTGGCCGGGCACTTCGGCGAGCTCGACACCGGGTTTGCCGCAGCCATCGGCTCGGCCTGCCTGGCCATCGTGGATTCTCCCGGCGGGCCGCGCCGCTATGGGCGCAACGGCATGCTGGCCGCCCTGTTCCTGGCCTCGGCCACCGCCATCGTCACAGGCCTGTTCACGGAAGTCGGCTGGGCCCTCTGGCTGCTGGTGCCTGCTTTGTGCTTCGGCTTCACGATGCTCAATGTCTACGGCAAGCAGGGTGGCTTGCTGGGTTTCGTCTGCCTGCTGGTGATGACCCTCACCATGCGCAGCCCCATGACGGGGACACAGCTGACGCACTACACGCTGGCCATCTTCCTGGGCGGGGTCTTCTACCTGGGCTTCAGCACCATCCTGCGCCGCCTGATGTGGCGCCTGGAAACCCGTCAGGCGCTGTCGGTGGCCTTGTTTGCCACCGCCGACTACATGGCGGCCCGGGCCCGCCTGTACGACACGCAGTTCACCCTGGATGACAGCTATCGCCAGTTGACCCTGCGCCAATCTGCCATGACCGACGCCCATCAGGTCGCCCGCGACGTCGTGCTGCGCGAACTGCCACAGCACACAGACACCCGCGAGAACCGGTTCCGCCAGGCCCTGGTCAACCTGTTCACCGACATGATCGCGCTGCTCGACGGCATGCTGGCCACCCAGACCGACTACGCGCGCTTGCGCCATGGCCTGCCCGACAGCGACATTCTGCTGTTCTCGCGCGACGCGCTGAACAAGCTGGCGGCCAACATCGGCCAGATCGCACTCAACGTGGCGCGCGGCCAGCACAGGCAGGCGCGCAACAGCGTCAAGGCCGAACTGCGTGCGCTCGAATTCGAACTGCAGAAATGGCGCGGCCAGGGGGCCCTGACCCAGGATCCGGAGCTCTACGCGCTTCTGGTGCAAGTGCTGCGCCGCCTGCGAACCATGGCCCGCCTGGTCGAGCGCATGGCGCAGTGCGCCGCACACCCCGAACAGGCGCGGGTCGAAGATGAGCGCACCAACCGCAGCCTGAACCGCTTCCTGACGCGCCAGCGCTGGCAGGTCAGCATGCTCACCAGCAGCCTGAACATGCAGTCGGTGCACTTCCGCTACGCCTTGCGCGTCGCCGCGGCCGCGCTGCTTGCCATGCTGGTCTCCAGCCTGATGCTCGAACTGGGCGAGCGCCACGAACTGCCTGGTGGCCTGGCCAGCCGCGGGTACTGGATCGTGCTGACCGTGCTCATCATCATGAAGCCCGGCTTTGCCATCACCCGGCAACGCAACGGCTGGCGGCTGACAGGCACGCTGTTGGGCTGCGCGCTGGCGCTGCTGCTGTTCACCGTGGTCGACAACGTCAATGTGCTGCTGACATTGCTCGTCGTCTCCGGCATCCTGGGCTACGCCCTGATCCAGGTGAACTACATGTTGGCGGCCACCTTCATCACCCTGCTGGTGATGCTGGCCTTTCATTTCCTCGATCCGGCCGACTCGGCGGCCGTGATCGGCGAACGCCTGACCGATACCGCCATCGGCAGCCTTCTGGCCCTGTCCTGCAGCTACATACTGCCTTCCTGGGAGGTGAATTCACTGCCCCAGCTGGCCCGCACACTGCTCGGGCTGAACCGCGACTTCCTGCAGCGCGGCCTGGCGCTGGTCGCCCTGTCTCGCGGCCGGGGCAGCCCGCAAACCGACCCGGCCGAACTGCTCGAGACCGAGCTCGGCTGGCGCCTGGGCCAACAGCAGGTGCATTATGCCTACAGCAACTTCGCTGCCACGTTTTACCGCATGATGGACGAACCGGTGCGCCATCAGAAGCATGTGCAGGCGTTCAACCGTCTGCTCATGGAGCACAACATCCTGGCGCTGCAGACGGCGGCCATCATCCCGCAGCTTCGGCAGCTCGCGGGAGAGCCCGACGGGATCCGCCGGGCGCTGGACGCCACCCTGCGCTTTCTGGACAATCAGGAAGCCAGCCCGCCTCGCACACTCGAGACCGATGACGCCCACGCCGCACTGGCCTACCCGTTGCGGCAGATGATCAACGCCGCCCAGGGGATACGCGACACCATGCGCGAACTGGACCTGCTGGCCCGTCCGGCCGCTGCCCAATCCGCCAGCCCGGCATCGGCCACGCCTGCGCCTCGGGCAGCGCCCGAAGGCTCAGGCGGTCCCTGACGGTTCAAGCAGCCCCTGAAGACTCAGGCGGCCCCCGAAGGCAGCGGGATGAATTCCTGGTCATCCCCAACCGGCAACGGCATGCGCTGCATCCGCCAATCCGCCCTGGCCTGCTCAAGCCGCTCGCGCGACGAGGACACGAAGTTCCAGGAAATGTGGCGCTCGCCGATGGGTTCCCCCCCGAGCACCATGACGATGGAGGGCTGGCGTGCCCGGATATCGACGGCCCGGCCCGGGGCCAGCACCAGCATGCGGCCCGCAGACACCACCTGGCCATCGAGCTCGATCTCGCCCCAGGCCACGTAGACCGCCCGTTCGGGATACTGCGTGCCCAGGCTGCGCACGGACTCGGCGCGCATGTCCCAGTGCTGATAGAACAGGGGCGAATACACGGGCACGGCAGCCGTCTGGCCATCGAGGCGGCCGGCGATCAACCGCCCGGTGACGCCATGCTCTTCGAATTCGGGCAATTGGGCGGCCCCCTGCAGATGGTGAAAGCTGGGTTCATCTTCTTCGTGCGCTTCGGGCAGCGCCACCCAGGCCTGCGCCCCGTGCATATTGGCCCCATGCGTGCGCGCATATTCCAGCCGCTCGCTATGGGTGATGCCCCGGCCGGCCGTCATCCAGTTGACCTCGCCAGGGCGGATTTCCTGATGGCACCCAAGGCTGTCGCGATGCGTGATCGCGCCGCTGTACAGGTAGGTGACGGTGGACAGGCCGATGTGCGGATGGGGCCGTACGTCGAGCGCGCGCGGGATGCCGGGCGCCAGCTGCATGGGACCCATGTGGTCGAAGAAAATGAAGGGCCCCACCATGCGGCGTTTCCTGAAGGGCAAGAGGCGCCCCACCTTGAAACCGCCGCCCAGGTCATGGGGTCGTTGTTCGATCCACAAGTGTGCATCCATGAGGTTCTCCAGAGCGGGCAATGAGCGTGCGCCCATGATACCTCTTGTGTTCATGCGCCACGGCGGCCGTGGCGCGGGGCGTGCCCTGGGCGGCCGCGACGGCGGTCCACCGGCCCGTCGGACGCTGATTGGGCTCTTTGAGCACCCACCGCCTATACCCTATACTTGTGCCTTGGCAGAAAAAGCGGGATGGCCTGTTCCTGCGCACAAATGCTTATGCTGAATAGACATAAGGCATGAACAAAAACTCGAAGTTGTTTTATATTCTGCCTGTATGCGCCCATTGTCGGGCCTGACACCGGAGCAAGACACATCATGGCAAACAAACGACTCTTCCAGACACTCGCCGTGGCGGCTGCAATCGCCCCCATGGCGCTTTTCAACACCCCGGCCGCGGCGGCCGACGACGTCGCCAAGATCGGGGTTTTCGTGCCACTGACGGGTGAAAATGCCGAAAACGGCCAGCAAATCCGCAAGGCCGTCGAGCTGTACGTCGATCAGTACAACAAGCAGGACCACCGTCACAAGATTGAACTCGTGGTGCGCGACGACCGCGGCGAACCCAAGACGGCCACCAACATCGCACGCGAATTCGCCCAGGACAAGGACATGATCGCCGCCGTGGGCAGCTTCACCAGCACGGCCGCCATGGCGGCGGCCCCCATCCTCGACAAGGCGGGCATCCCGCAGATTTCACCCACGTCGTCGCACCCCGATTTCACCGGCCTGGCCAAATACGCGTTCCGTGGCACGCCGACCCAGGCGATCGAAGCCGACCGCATCGCCGATTACGTCGCCGATGTACTGGGCGCCAAAACAGCCGCCATCGTGTACCGCCAGGATGACTGGGGCAACTCGGCCGCCAACGTCTTCAAGAAAAGCTTCGAGGCCAAGGGCGGCACCATCGTGGCCTCCGAAGCCGTGGCCCCCGACACCCGCGACCTGCGCACCCTGGTCACCGTCCTCAAAGAAAAAAATCCGGACGCCATCTACGTCGCCGTGCACTATGCCAGTGGCGCCGTGCTGGCGCAGCGCCTGAAAGCCGCCGGCTGGGATCCTGACGTCATCACCTCCACTGCGCTGTACACCCACCAGCTCATCGACCTGGCCGGGGGCGAGGCCGTCGAAGGCTGGTACGTGCCGGCGTTCTTCTTTGCCGAAAGCACCGAGCCGGTCGTGCAGAACTTCGTGACGGCCTACAAGAAAGCCTACGACCAGACCCCCAATGCCTTTGGCGCCGTGGGCTACGACTCCATCGCCATGATCGGCACCGCGCTCGACGACATCGGCCCCATGGGCGCCGAAGGCCGCAAGGCACTGGGCGACAAGCTGTTCGACGTGCAGGTGCGCGGCACGACCGGCGCGATGAAGTTCGACCAGAAAGGGGACGTCGACAAGACCATCACCTGGCTCAAGATCGAAGACGGGGAGTTCGAGCCGGCCAACTGAAGCACCCAGGCCCCTCAACCATCCACTCTTCCTGAAACATGATCGTACTGATCGAGCAGTTCATCAATGGCCTGGCCATCGGCAGCGTGTATGCCATCGTGGCCCTGGGTTTCGCCCTGGTGTTCGGGGTGGCCAAGGTGGTCAACTTCGCTCAGGGCTCGCAGGTCATGGTGGGGGCCTACCTGGTATGGGCCAGCACCGCCCTTTGGGGCCTGCCGCTGTGGGCGGCGTTCGTGGTCGCCCTGGTGGGATCGGTGCTGATCGCTTTGCTGATCGACCTGATCGCGGTCGAATGGCTCGGCGATTCGGCCGAAATCGCCCCCCTGCTCAGCACGCTGGCGCTGTCCTTCATGCTGGACCAGGGGGTGCGCCTGATCTGGTCTCCAGACCCGGTCGCCTTTCCCAACCCTTTCGCGGACGTCAGCCTGCAGTGGGGTCCCCTGTACGTGGGCGCGACCGACGTGATCATCCTCGGCGTCACGGTGATCTTCATGGCGCTCTTCAGCCTGCTGCTCAAGTTCAGCTGGCTGGGGCGCTCCATCCGCGCCGCCGCCCAGGACCCGGTCGCCGCCCAGCAGATGGGGGTGCATACCGGTCCGGCCAAACTGGCCGTGTTTGCGCTCTCCGGGGCCCTGGGGGCGCTGGGCGGCGTGCTGGTGGGGATGTACTTTCAGCAGATCGACCCCGCCATGGGCCTGCCGTTTGGCCTGAAAGGCTTTGCAGCCGCCATGGTGGGCGGGGTGGTCAGTCTGCCCGGCGCCGTGCTCGGGGGGCTGGTGCTGGGGGTGTTCGAATCCCTGGCGGGGGGCTACATCGGGTCGGCCTGGCGCGATATCGGGGCATTTTCGCTGCTGCTGCTGGTGCTGGTCCTGCGCCCACAAGGCCTGCTCGGCTCGCGCGCCCTGCAGGGCCTGGGCGGTTCGCGGGGGGCAGGCGCCATTCCAACCACATCGCCGCTGGCGGATAATTCCGGGTTTCCGGTCACCGTCATGGGCACGCGCCATATTCCCATGGGCTGGACGATCGGCCTGACCCTGGCCATCGGCCTGATCGCCAGCTTCCAGATGGATGGCTACTGGTCGGGGGTATTCGCGCAGGGCGCCATCTTCGCCACGGCGGCCCTGGGGCTGACCGTACTGACGGGCTTCACGGGCTACGTTTCGGTCGGCAACAGCGCGCTGATGGGCATCGGGGCCTACGTCTGCGCGCTCATCACCACCAAACTGGGCTGGCCCTTCGAAATGGTCTTGCTGTCGGTCATCGTCATTGGCGCCATGGCCGGCTTGCTGTTTGCCTATCCGATTCTCAAGCTGTCGGGCCATATGGTGGCACTGGCCACCCTGGCACTGGGCCAGATCGGTTATCTGGTCATGCTCAATGCCATCCCGATCACCCGCGGCCCCATGGGGATCGGGGGGATAGCCGAGCCGCACTTTGCCTTGCTGGGTGGGCGTTCGCTGGATTTCCCAGGCGCCATTACGGCCATCTGTTTTGGCGTCCTGCTGCTGGCCCTGTTCCTGGTCCACCTGCTGCAGCGCGGCCATCTGTCCCTCAACTTCCGCCTGATCCGCGAAGACCGCCTGGCGGCCGATGCCTATGGCGTGCATGCGACGCCTTACGTGGTCATCGCCTTCATCATGAGCAGCATCATGGCCGGGCTGGGCGGCATGATGTTCGCCTACCAGCAGTCGTACGTCAGTCCGGATTCCTTCCTCATCCTGTTTTCCTTCCTGCTGCTGACCATGGTGCTGGCGGGCGGCATCGTTTCGCCCTTCGGGGCGGTGGCCGGCAGCATCGTGCTGATCGCCCTGCCAGAGCTCCTGCGCGGGCACGCCGAATACCGCGAGCTGATCTACGGTGCGATCCTGATCCTGATCATCAAGTTCCTGCCCTCTGGCCTCACGTCGCTGTCGTTCGGGCGCGCACGCGCGCTGGCCGGCGCGAGCCAGGCCAAGCGCGGCACCCCGCAGGGGAAGCCATGATCACCATCCAGGGCTTGAGCAAGACCTACGGCGGCCTGCACGCCTGTGACAATATCAGCCTGAGCGTGGAACCCGGTTCCACCACGGCGATCGTCGGGCCCAACGGCGCAGGCAAATCCACGCTCGTGCAGCTGCTCTCAGGCGTCACCCGCGCCGACGCAGGCAGCATACGCTTCGGCGACATCGACGTCACCCGGCTGTCGCCCGCCCACCGGTTCTCGCTGGGCATGGTGCGCAGTTTCCAGACCGCGCGCGTGTTCCCCGGTCTGAACGTGCTCGACAGCGTGCGGGTGGGCGCCTACTACGGGCTGTTCTACGCCAGCCATCCTTTTTCGCTGGGCAGCACGGTGCGCGACGCAACGGCCTCGCTGCTGCAGCTGCCCTCGTGGCACGTGCGCTATCGCGAGGCCGAGCGCCATGCCCTGGAAATCATCGACCTCTTCGGCGAACGCCTCAGCCCGCGCCTGGATCACTACACCTTCACGCTGTCGTACGCCAACCGCCGGCGGGTCGAAATCGCCCGGGCCCTGGCCAGCCGGCCCAAGCTGCTGATGCTCGACGAGCCCACGGCGGGCATGAACCCCACCGAAACGGAAGAGCTCGCCCGCCTGCTGCGCGACATCAAGGCGGCCCGCCCCGAACTCACCCTGGTGTTCATCGAGCACAAAATGAACGTGGTGCGCCAAATGAGCCAGCGCGTCATCGTCATGGACGCCGGGCGCGTCATTGCCGACGACACCCCGGATGCGGCGCTCAACGACCCCAAGGTGATCGAAGCCTATCTCGGAGGAGGCCACCGTGCTGCTCAGGCTTGAGTCGGTCAACGTCTTCTACGGCCCGGTCCAGGCCCTGCACGACGTCAGCATCCAGGTGGCCGCGGGCGAAGTCGTCGCGGTGCTCGGGGGCAATGCCTCGGGCAAATCGACCACCATCAAGACGGCGCTGCAGCTGGTGAAACCGCGCGACGGCCAGGTGCTTCTCGATGACGAAGACCTGGCCAGCGTGAGCACGCCCGAAGTCATCGCGCGCGGGGTCGCCTCCATTCCCGAATCGCGCCGCTTGTTCGCGGAAATGACGGTCGAGGAAAACGTCCTGATGGGGCTGTATGCCCACCGGCGGCGCCTGACCCGGCAGCAGGTGCGCGCCCGCCTCGACGAGGCCATCGCCCAGTTCCCGCGTGTGCAAGAGCGCCTGCGCCAGGTGGCCGGCACCCTCTCGGGCGGCGAGCAGCAGATGGTGGCGATGGCGCGCGCCCTGATCCAACGGCCGCGCATCATTGCCATCGACGAGCCGTCCATGGGCCTTTCGCCGGCCTACGTGGACATCGTCTACGACCTGCTCTTCGAATGGAAAGCGCGCGGCACCACCATGCTCATCGTCGAACAAAGCGCCAACCGGTCGCTTGCGCTGTCGGACCGCGCCTACGTACTGCAGAACGGCGCGGTGGTCATGCAGGGGGCATCGGCCGATCTGGCGCGCGATCCCAACATTCAATCGGCTTACCTCGGAGGTATGTAGCATATGGACAAGAAACAGCGTTTCATGGCGGCGAGCCGGGGTGAACCGGTAGACCATCCGCCCGTCAGCAGCTGGATCCATTTCGGCAGCGCCCTCTGGGAACCGGCGCTGGCGGCCGACGTGCACCTGCGTTTCGTGCGCGCCTACGACTGGGACTACATCAAGGTGATGGATGACTACCGCTTTCCCACCGAAGGCGGCCTGCGCGAAGCCACCACGGTGGACGAACTGCGCGCCATCGGCAGCCCGCAGCTGAAGTACGACAACTTCGAGCGCCAGCTCGAAGTCCTGCGCCGCATCCGCGACGGCGCCCCGGGCGTCCCGACCCTGGATACCGTGTTCTCCCCTTTCCAGACCGTCATCCGCGCGCTGGGCGATGGCGTGGTGCCGCTGTTCAAAGCGCATCCACAGGTGGCCCACGAAGTCATCGGCCAGGTGGCCGATCGCCTGGTCGATTTCATCCGCGCTTCGGCCGGGATCGTAGATGGCATCTTTCTTGCCGTGAACGGCGCCGATGCCGGGGCCGACGGCTGGGGGCTCGATGCGGCACAATTCGCCGACTGGATCGCCCCCTACGACCGGCGGGTACTCGAAGCCGCCAGTGACCGGGTCCGGGTCATGCATGTGCATGGCTACGACCTGATCCCCGAGTGGGTGGACGGCTATCCGGCCGAAGTGCTGAGCTGGTCGCACAATCAATCGCGCCCCACCCTGGGCGAAGTCGCGCGCGGCGGGCGCCACATTCCCATGGGCGGGCTGGACGAAGTGGGCACCTTGTACTGGGCGCTGAGCAAGGTGCGCGCCAACGTACTGGCGAGCCGCCAGGAAACGGCCGATCGCATCATCGTGGCGCCGGGCTGCACCATGCATTCCGATACGCCGCCCGCGATCTTTCACGCACTGGCGGCCGCGGCCCGCATGCCCCTGCCGGCTCCGGCACCGCGGCCCGGAGGCACTGCATGAGCCGACGCTATTTCATCAACGAGCCCGACGAGTTCGTACTCGAGGCCGCTGAAGGCCTGACGCTGGCCCACCCCGAGATCGCCTGGCAGCGCGAGCCGTTCTTTCTGTACCGGCGCACGCCCGCCCCCGGCAAGGTCGCGCTGCTGTCGGGCGGTGGAACCGGGCACGAGCCCCTGCACGCTGGTTTCATCGGCCCTGGGATGCTGGATGGCGCCGTGCCGGGCGCAGTGTTCGCCTCGCCCACCGCATTCCAGATCAGCGCCGCCACCCAGCATGTGAACGGCGGCCAAGGGGTACTGCACATTGTCAAAAACTACACGGGTGACGTGCTGAATTTTTCCATCGCCGCCGAGATCGCGGCCGATGAAGGCATCCCGGTCGCGCGTGTGCTGGTCGATGACGACCTCGCTACGGATATCGCCGGTTCGCGCACCGGGCGCCGGGGCACGGCCGCAACCCTGGTGGTCGAAAAGATATGCGGCGCCGCAGCCGAAGCGGGCGCGGACCTGGACGCGCTGGCACAGCTGGGCGCCCGGGTCGTGGCGCAGACCCGCTCCATGGCCTTGTCCCTCGATGCCTGCACACACCCGGGCACGGGGGTCAAATCCTTCGAATTGCCACCAGAAGAAGTCGAATTCGGCGTAGGCATCCACGGGGAACGCGGGCGGGGCCGCATTGCCTTCGATCGCGCCGATGCTCTGCTGGCCCAGCTGGTCGAACCCTTGATCCAGGCGCTGACGCTGCAGCACGACACCCCGGTGCTGGCGATCGTCAATGGCCTGGGCGCCACCCACCTGACCGAGCTGTACCTGCTTACCAACAGCCTGCACCGCCTGCTCGCCCGATCGGGCATTCCCGTGGTGCGCACGCTCACCGGCTCGTACGTCACGGCCCTGGACATGGCCGGGGCGTCGGTCACGCTGACCCGCATGGATGACGCGTTGCTGCGCTGGTGGGATGCCCCGGTCCACACACCCGCGCTGCACTGGTCGGAGAGACACCATGGCTGACGCATTCGCACGACGCTGGCTGGCACATTTCTCTGCCGCCTTCGAGCTCGAAAAAGCCCACCTGGGCGCGCTGGACCGCGCGGCAGGAGACGGCGACTTCGCCGTCAACCTGGCGCAGGCGCTGAAACGCGCCCAGGCGGGCGTCGACGCCCTGCCCGCCGACGCCCGCGACGCGCAGGTGCTCGGTGCCACCGCCAATGGCTTCCTGCACACCGGCGGAACCAGCGGACCCCTGCTGGGCATGTGGCTGCGCGAGCTCGCCAAAGCGTGGACAACCCACGATACCCCCCTGGCGGCACTGGCAGCCGGTGTGGCTGCGGGAACTGCCGGCGTGCAGCGGCTGGGTGGCGCCGGGCCCGGCGACCGCACCATGGTCGACGCCATGCTCCCTGCCGCCGCAGCGCTGACGCAGGCCCTCGAAGAGGGCGCGACCCTGGCGCAGGGCCTGGAGCAAGCCGCCCTGGCGGCCCAACAGGGTGCCGAGGCCACCACCCACATGGCCGCGGCGCTGGGGCGGGCCAGCTATGTGGGTGACGCCGCGGCCGGCATCATGGATCCCGGCGCCGCCGCGATCGCCCTGTTCTTCCGTGCAGGCAGGCAAGCCTGCGGCTCTTGATCGAGGAGAGCCCA
>Ga0172382_10007396_pt1 | contig 15609 bp, 12 predicted proteins | sample Leawel138RmetaG_FD_122245 | JGI IMG/M metagenome (GOLD analysis project Ga0172382, IMG submission 122245) | Leachate microbial communities from a municipal landfill in Southern Ontario, Canada - Leachate well 138R metaG | ecosystem: Engineered > Solid waste > Landfill > Unclassified | place...
AGTTTACCACCCGGGCACCCTGGCTCCGCGCGGTCACCCTTTCACGCTTCCGGCCGTGTGCTGCCCGGTCAGGGCGTCCTGGAACGAGTAGAAGATGGCCAGGATGGGGATGCTGCCGAGCACCGCCGACGCGGCCATGGCGCCCCACTGCGTGGCGAACTGGTTGGTGGTGAAGTTCCGCAGGCCCACACCCACCGTCCAGTGTTCCTGGCCCACGAGGAGCGTGTTGGCGAGGATGAACTCGCTGTACGTGCCTATGAACTGGTTCAGGAAGATGAACAGCAGCATGGGGATGCTGATGGGCATGATCACGCGCCAGAAGGCGCCGAAGCGCGTGGCCCCGTCGACCATGGCCTGCTCCTCGAGGCTGGGGCTCAACGAATCGAGGTACCCCTTGAAGATCCAGGTTGAGAAGGCGATGGCGCCGCCCGAGTACGCGAGGATGAGGCCCGGGAAGGTGTTGAGCAGATCGAGGCGGCTCATGAGGTAGAAGATGGCCACGAGCGCCATGAACGTGGGGAACATCTGCACGAACACGAACGTCAGCAGCGTGTTGTAGCGCCCCTCGAACTTCATGCGCGCGAAGGCGTAACCGGCGGTGGTCGAGAGCAGCACGGCCAGCACGCCGGTGGTTCCGGACACCAGCAGCGTGTTGCGGATGTAGAGCGGCACCATGCCACCGATGCTGGCAGGCAGCTTACGGCCCTCCGCGGTGAGCCCGTAGAAGTGTTCCGGTCCGATGGTGGCTACCAGCAGGGCGGCGGAGCCGAAGATGGTCCAGCCCGCCACGTTGCGCACCACGTCTATGCGGCGGGAGTAGTACCCGAAGCGGGGTAACAGGACCGTGCCGATTATGACAACGATGGCGGCCACCAGGATGGCGGCGAAGAGCCAGTGGTACCAGACGAGGTGCGTCTCGCGCAGCACCTTCTCGTACTGCACTACCGAGATATCGGCGGGGTTCGGGAGCACACCCGCGCGTACGAGGATGTTGCCCGTGCGCGGCAAAGCGCCGGCCAGCGTGTCGTTGCGGTTGAACGACACGGACAGCAGGTAGACGACCGGGTAGAACACGGCCAGCACCACGAGCCAGATGAAGATGTGCGTGCCCGCAGTGACCGCGTAGCGGGCAGCGCGCAGCGGCCGCGTGGCCAGCCCGTACAGGTAGGCCATGCCGGCTATGGCGCCAATGACGAGGAAGAAGGCGCTCAGGAAGCGCCACCAGGCGCCGGGAATGACCAGCATGCGTTCGCGCATGATGGCTTCTGGAGCGGTGGCTATGAGGGCCCAGACACCGACGATGGTGAGGATAGCGACCAGCGCCATGGAGAAGTAGTGGACGCGTTTGCCGGTGTTCATGTGCGCGCCTCGTCCTTCAGTGCCCCGGTGACCCTGAAGTTCATCAGGCTCACCGCCAGCGTTATGACGAAGATGATGAGTGAGATGGCCGACCCGAAGCCGTACGCGTAACCGCCTTGGCTCCTGAAGGCCTCGTTGTAGGCCCAGCTGATGAGGATGTCGGTACCTCGGGCCGTGGCGGTGCCCCACGACACGGGCGGGCCGCCGTCCGTGAGCAGGAAGATGACGTTGAAGTTGTTGAAGTTGAACGCGAACGAGCTGAGGGCGATAGGTATCAGCGCGGTGCGCAGGAGCGGGCCGGTCACGTTCCAGAAACCCTGCCACGGGCTGGCGCCGTCTATGCGGGCGGCTTCGTAGATGTCGTCTGGTATGGCAGAGAGCGCACCCAAGGTGGCTGTCATCATGAACGGCAGGCCGAGCCAGAGGTTCACGAGTATGACCGCGCCGCGCGCTGCGTTAGCGTCGCCGAGGAGCCAGTTGATGGGTTCGGCGCCGATATCAAGGAGCGCCATGACGCGGTTGATGGCACCGAAGTTCTGGTTGAGGAAGCCTTTCCAGACCTGAATGGTGATGACGCTGGGTAGCGCCCACGGGATGATGAGCAACGTGCGGTAAAAGTTGCGTAGGCGCAGCGCCTTGTTGTTGAGCAGCACCGCGATGAGGATGCCCGCAGCCAGGTTCAGCAGCACGGTTATGAAGGCGAAGCTGATGTTCCAGACGAAGACGGGGATGAGCGCGCGCGGCGCGGACGCCATGATGGCGCGGAAGTTGCGCCAGCCCACCCAACCGAAGTCGTTGTAGCGCGCGATAGAGACGGCCTCGGTGCCTTCCGGCAGGGGCTGGTTGAGCGTGAGGGTGGTGCCTTCCAGCGTAAGGATGGTGCGCTGGATGGCGGCCCGGTCGAGTTGCACGCTGATGGCCTCAAGATCGGTGGGGAAGGGCGGCGCGCGCTCCAGCGTGAGTGTCACGCCATCGTGCGCTACCACGCGGATGCTGTCAGCGAAACCGAGGTCGGGCATGTAGAGCTCGACGCTCTGCACGTCGCGGCCAGCTGGGGGCGCCTCGGCGAGGGTGAGGGTGGTGCCGTCAAGGTCCAACCCGCGGAGTTCGACCTCGCCGGAGGCGTAAACGACCGCCCGCACGTCGTTGCAACCGTTGCGGAGGTTGTGGCAGGCGAGGTTGCTAACGCCCTCCAGTTCCAGGGTGGCGCCGTCGATGCTGAGGATGTTCGTCTCGGTGGTGGGGTTGAGTTCGCCGTTTCGGATGCCGGCGTAGTCGGTGAAGGCTAGGCCGATGGTGAGGATGACCGGGAAGAACGTGAAGGTGAGAAGGAAGATTATGGCCGGGAGCAGGTAGTACCACGGCATGATCCAGGCGAAGCGCTGCGCGATCCACCTGAGGATGAGCACCAGCGCCACCACGCCGATGGGTAAGCCCATGAAGGCGGGTACGTCGGGTGCGAACAGTCGAACGAGAAGATAGCCGGCCACGCCGATGGCGGCCGATAGCGTTAGAGCGATCGTGAGGAGCCCGAGCGATTTGAAGAGCCCGCCGGCGGCGGTCTTGCTGCGGGGCAGGTACTGCTTGGGTGAGCGCGAGATATCGATGGCGTGAACCCCCTGCTGGCGGAAGGGCCGTGGCTTGGTGAGCCTGGCCGCGGCGCGCGCCGGGCGCCGTCAATAACTGCGGCCAGGGAACGTGCCCCTGGCCGCAAGTCTACTACCTGGGCCTTGGCGTTAGGCCCGGGTTATTCCTCAGGCGTTACTCGCCCTTGATCTCGCGGACGGCCTGCTCGAGGACGGCGCCGACGTCGGCGTTGGCGTCTTCGGTGATGACGTTGAGGGCGTTACCCATGGGGGACCAGACGGCGCCCATCTCGGGGATGTTCGGCATGGGCTCAGCGTGGATGAGCGCAGCGCCGAAGCCGGCGATGATGGGGTCGTCGACCACTTCGGCGAGCGCCGAGGTGGAGGCGGGGATGCGGCCGGAGAGGCGCGCCATGGAGACCTGCGCGTCCTTACGGGAGAGCCACTTGGAGAAGTTGGCGGCTTCGACCTTCAGGTTGCTGAAGGAGTTAACGAGCACGCCCTGCACGCCCATGAAGCCCGAGAACGGGGCGCCGTCGGCAAGGGGCGGTACGGGGTGCACGCTGACGTCGAGGCCGACTTCCTGGTACTGGCTGATGGCCCACGGACCGGTGTAGATCATGCCCAGAGCGCCGTCGACGAAGAGACCGTTAGCCACGTCGTAGTTGGTGCCGGAGGGGATGAGGCCGAGCGCGAAGCGCAGGTCGTGAAGCGCCTGAGCGCCGGCGACGGCGCCTTCGTTAGCGAGGCCGATGTCGGCGGGGTTGAGTGCGCCGTCAGCGTCACGGCCGAAGACGTAACCGCCCCAGGTGTGCAGCCAGCCGTAGCTGAAGTAGAAGTTGTTGATGTCGAACATGAAGCCGAAGGTGTCGGCCGTGGTGAGGTCACCAGCCAGTTGCATGGTGGCTTCGTACGTGGCAGGCAGTTCGCTGACGAGGTCGTTGTTGACGATCAGGGCGGGACCTTCAACGTACATGGGCAGGCCGAAGAGACGACCGGCGTAGGTGTAGCCCAGGCGAGCCTGTTCGCTCAGGTCGGAGAGGTAGGCGCTGGTGGCGTAGGTGCCCATGTCGAGGAGCACGCCGCCGACGGCCATCTCACCAATCTGGTCGTGCGGTACACCGGCAAAAACGTCGCCGGCCTGGCCCTGCGGGGCGGCCAGGAGCGCTTGTTGCTTGAGTTCGTTCACGTCTAGGCGAACGATTTCGACGTCGACACCGAACGCTTCAGTGAACGAGGCCGATTCTTCGCGGAGCCAATCGAGGGTCTGATCCGTCCAGGTGGTCCAGACCGTTAGGGTCTGCCCGAAAGCCACACCGAACGTGGTCAGGGCAACAAGCAATGCTACGAGGAACTTCCTCAAGGTTGATCTCCTTCCAGAACGTCTAAGTGGGCACGCCCCGAGGCACACGCCTCCGGCAGGTCTCCCACCCGACCTGTCTCTAAGATACTAAGCGCGCTTCGACCGTGTCCATGAGACGATTGACCCTTCCTTAACATCGTTCACTCATTTGCGTGAGCGGCGCTTGGCTCGCAGCTCGCTCACCGCGCGGGTGGGTAGCGCGTCGCGCAGTCTGAAACGCCCACTTGGGGTGCTTTGCACCACGCCTTCGAGCTCGAGGGCAGCGAGCGCACCGATGAGCACTCTGGGCTCGAACGGGCAGGCAGCGGCCAGGGCGTCCAGCGTGACCTCGGTGCCAGGTTCGAGCGCGGCCCGGATGGCGGCGGTCACGCCAGGGTCCACGTTGGCCTCGCTACCTATTGCGCCCGACGTCGCCCCGCGGCCTGGCGCCGCGCCACCCCCCGGCAGCGCACCCCCGTCCGGCGCCGCACCGCCGACCGCGAACAGCGGCTGCGCTCCGGGCATGGCCGCCATGCGCTCGAACTGCGAGCGCTCAGCAGCAAGCTCGTGCGGGTGGCGCTGCGCCAGTTCCTCGAAGCGCGCCAGCACGTCCGAGAACTCGAACACGAACTCTGCGCCTTCGCGGATCATGTTCAAGCAACTCGCGCCGCTGGTGGTCCACGGGGAGGCCGGCACCGCCATGGTGTCGCGCCCCTGCTCCAGCGCGTGCGCGACCGTGCTGTTGGTCCCCGACCGTACGCCTGCCTCTATGACGAGCACGCCGCGACTGAGGCCGCTGATAACGCGGTTGCGCTGCAGGAAGCGGTACGGCAGCGGGGTAACGTCAGGCGCCCACTCCGACAAGACGGCGCCGCCTGCCGCCAGGATGCGGCGCGCCAGGCCCGCGTTCGCGGCCGGGTGGAGGTGCCCGTGGCCACCGCCCAGCACCGCCACCGTGCCGGCAGGCCGCGGTGTGGGCACCTCACCTGGCGCCCACTGGTAATGGTGCTGTACGACCGCGCCGCTTGCAGCCTGGTCACTAGCCTCCAGGGCGCCCTCGTGTGCCGCGGCGTCGATACCGATGGCCAGACCCGACACCACCAACACACCTTCACGTGAGAGGGCGCGGCCCATGTCGCGCGCGAAACTCAGTCCGCCTGGCGTGGCGCGGCGCGTTCCCACCACCGCTACGGCGCGCACGTGCCTAGAGGTGTACGCCAGGTGGGGCGGCAGCACGCCCTCAACGAAGAGGATGGGGGCGCAGCCGACCGGGTCGTCGTGCAAGGCGGGCGGGTAACCCGCGTCCTCCCAGGTGAGCACCTGCAGACCAGCGTGAAGGGCGGCGCGTACCTGCGCCCGCGCCGCGGGCAAGCCGCGGAGCACCTTGGCTACCTGCTGGGCGGCTGCGTTCCTGGTTATCTCCAGCGCCTGCGCGACGTCGGCCGCCGGCGCGTGCAGAGCGGCCTCCAACGAGCCGAAAGCGGTAACCAGGCTCCTGAGCGTGGGCGCCTTCATGCCTTGCGCGGTGAACGCCGCCTGGTAGAGCGCCGCTCGCTCTAATGATGGAACAGCCGCGCCGCCGCCTTGTGGTGCGGCCGCGGGGGCGGGGAAGACGTGCCGAACACTGCGCATGCCCTGACTCATGCACTGACTATGGAGCGGCACCCGCCAACTGCGTGACGGGTGCCGGGGGTAGTGCCTAGGGATGGTGGGTTTCAGTCCAGCTTCCAGCGGCTCCCTTGCGGCGTGTCCTCTATGCTCACCCCGAGCTCGGTCAGGCGGTCACGCAGTTCGTCGGAGGTAGCGAAGTCGCGGCGGGCCCTGGCGCGCTGCCGCTCCGCCAGCACCATCTCCACCAGCCCCTCCACGGTGGCTAGCGCGTCGTGCACCCCGTCCTCGCTGGCTGGCACGCCCAGCACGCCCGTCTGCAGGTCGTCGAACAGGGCCACGGCGCCCGCCCTGTAGGCCGCGCTCGCACCGTCCTCCAGCGCTCGGTTCACCGCCCGGGAGGCGTCGAAGAGGGCGGCAATGGCCTGCGGTGTGTTGAGGTCGTCGTTCATGGCAGCGGCGAAGCGGTCGCGGTACTCCTGGAACGGCGCGTGATCGGGCTCCACGCCCTCATCCAGACCGTGCTGGGCGTTGCGGTAAGTCTCGCGCAGGCGTTTGAGGCCCTGGGCGGAGGAGAGGAGGCCTTCCTCGCTGAAGTCGGACACGCTGCGGTAGTGCGAGCGTAGTAGATGGAAGCGCACCACCAACGGGTCGTAGCGCTCGAAGAGCTGCTCTAACGGGATGAAGTGGTTCTTCGACTTGGCCATCTTCTCGCCCGCCAGCGTGATCATGTTCCAGTGCAGCCAGTAGCGGGCGAAGCCCTTGCCAGCCGCTTCGGCCTGGGCGATCTCGGCTTCGTGGTGCGGGAAGACCAGGTCGAGGCCGCCCCCGTGGATGTCGAACTCGTCACCCAAGTACTTGGTGCTCATGGCGGTGCACTCGATGTGCCAGCCGGGGAAGCCGTCGCCCCAGGGGCTGGGCCAGCGCATGATGTGGCCGTCCTCGGCCAGCTTCCAGAGCGCGAAGTCGCGCGGGTCGTCCTTGTCGGCGCGAACCTCAACACGGGTGCCCTCGACCTGCTCGCTTGGGTCGCGCCCCGACAGCTTGCCGTAAGCGTCCCAGGCGGACACATCGAAGTAGACGCTGCCTTCCTTTTCGTAAGCCACGCCGCGGTCGATGAGCTGCTGGGTAAGCTCCTGTTGCTCGATGATGTGCCCCGTGGCGCGCGGCACGATGCTGGGGCGCCGCACGTTCATCTGGGCCATGGCGTCGAAGTACGCCCAGAAGTACTTCTCGGCCACCTCCATGGGTTCCAGTTTCTCTATCTGCGCGCGTTTAGCGAGCTTGTCCTCGCCGTCGTCGGAGTCGTCCACCAGGTGACCCACGTCCGTGACGTTGGTAACGAAACGGACCGAAAGCCCGCCGTACTCCAGCCAGCGCCGCAATACATCGAACACGACCGGCCCTCTGGCGTGCCCGAGATGCGGGTCGGAGTAAACGGTAGGTCCGCACATGTAGATGCCGACGTGGCCTGCCACCACGGGTACGAACGGCTCCTTGCGTCTCGTGAGGGTGTTATAGAACTCGAGCTGCACCTTGTCCTCCGGATGCCCGGTCGGCGACGCCAGCCAGGCTGTGTGCATGTGTGAGATTGTTGGTAACGAAGCCGGCGGCTTCGGGAAGTGCGGATCTAGGTCTACTGAAGCGCGCCACGCTAGGCAGACCCTGAGGCCCTGTTGCGGCTAGCGTCCGCGGGTGCGTACGGCAGCTTCAGCCGCGCGGACACCCAGGCAAGGGGCGCGGAGCGGGCAGACATCGCGCGGCGGCCGACAGGGGAGAGAACCCGGCGGGAAGGCGGCGCGAAGTGTTACGTGACTGTCCCACGCGGCGACTGTAGCACGGCGCTGCAGCGCTCCCAGCGGCCCCCACGATCCTGACCCGGCCCCTGCCCTCCTTGGTAGATTCGGCTCGTGGCGCACGTGACCGTTGGTAAGGCAGCTAGGCATGAGGAAACGATCGAGGGTTCGCGCTTCCTGGCGTACGTGTGGCCCGCAGCGGACCCCGAGGAGGCCGCGGCCCTGCTGGCCGCCGTTAGAACCGAGCACCCTGACGCCACTCACCACTGCTGGGCTTACAAGTTCGGTGACAGCCAGCGCTTCTCGGACGACGGTGAGCCTGGTGGCACAGCCGGACGGCCCATGCTTGAGGTGATCCTCAAGCGCGAGCTCGACATGCTGGCCGCGGTGGTCGTGCGCTATTACGGCGGTAAAAAGCTCGGCGCGGGCGGCCTGGTGCGCGCTTACTCCGGTGCCGTCAGCAAGGCGCTGGATCAGGCGGGTGTGCGGGAAGTGGTCGACATGGTCACGGTGACCGTGACGGCCGGTTTCGCGCTGGTCGACGTGGTGCTGCGAACGGTGGACGAGCTGGTGACTCAGCACCCGGACGCGCGTAAGGGGGAACCAGACTTCGGCGCGGAAGGGCTGGAGCTAGAGCTGACGTTACCGGTCTTCCAGCTGGACGCAGCCAAAGCGCGTCTCACTGAGGTCACGAACGGCGGCGTGCGGGTGCTGAGGCCGGACGAGTGAAAACTGCGCCCCGCGGTACGCCTCGCCCGATCACGTTCTGATCGCGGGACTTGAGAGACTCTTCAGGAACCCACTCGTGACCTGTCAAGTGCGTGCCTAACGTGCCACGATGTGGTCATGGCCAGACTGTTGACCCTAATGTTGGCTTCCGCTGCGCTGGTGTTGGCGGCCTGCGCCCCGTCGCAGCAGACCGGTGAGGCTCACGCCACCATCGCCATGATGAACGCGCCGGCGCAGGCGCGCATCGGTGGTGCCGCCGACGCGGTGCAGGCTGAGCTTGAGGGTCGGGCGGACGCCCCGTTCGGCTTCGTGTCCAGCTTCACCATGCGCTTCCTCGAGACGCATAACGACATGTTCCATAGCCGCGCGGCGCCCAGCGCAGCGCGGATAGCGCGCACCCATAACGCGGACCTGGCGGTCATGATCGGGGCCCCGGTCCTGGAACGCACCGTGACCGAAAGCCGTGACGGCAGCAGCCGCCGCATCGACGTCTCTGTGGCGCTGGAAGCCCAGGTCGTGGACCCGCGCAACGATTCCGTGGTGCAGGTGCTGCGCACGCGCACGCATCAGGGCTCGCGCGTTGAGTCGACCGCTATCCCCTTACCCGAGCCGGAGCACGACCCCACGGTGCAGGCGCTAGCCGACCGCGCCGCGCCCGAACTGGCGTCCTCGTTGCTGGCGGAACTGCCTTACCTCATCAGCTCGTTACTCATCGGAAGTAACGGCGGATGATCTCCTGGTAATCGAGAGGCAGGTCGCCCTCGCTGAGGGCTTCCTCCGCCGCGCTCTGGTACGGAGCGTAGCTGGCGCCGGGCGGTAGCTCCACGTCGGTGCTACCCGGCAGGCGCACGCTGCCGGCTACCGTCTCGGGCCCGTCCCTAAGCACGCCGGGTAACTGCTCCTGCTGGCCACCTGCGCCTGTCGGGTCGGTCAGCGCTTCGCCCGGCGTTGAGCCGCCCAGTCCGGCGCTATCGGCCCCTTCCTGGTCGCTACCGGCGTCGCCTATACCGGCGCTGACCTCCATGGCTCCGTCCCCGTCCTCACCGCCGGCGCCGGCCTGCCCCTCGTCGGGTTGCTGAGCGTCCGGTCCGCTGCCCTCATCGCCTTCCTCACCGTCCGCGTCGGCACTGCCGTCGCCTTCGGCGCCGTCTTCCTGACCAGGGTCAGCCTCTTCGGGTCCGCCGGTGTTGTTGGGAGAATCCACGGGGTCGTCTGACGTGCCGGTGGGCTCACGGTCCGTTGGTTCGCTGGGGCCGCTCTGCTGGCCGCTTTCTCCGTCCCGCGGTTCGGACTCGCCCTGCCGGTCCGCGTCGGCGGCGTCGTCAGGCGCAGCCGACCCATCGGTAGGTGCACCGGACGCGGCGGGGCGCTCCCGTAACGACTGCAGGTAGCGCGCCAGCGGCGCCTGCCCCTCCGCGTCGCCCTCAGGCAGGTCGGTGACGGGCGCCTCGGGCTGCTCCTCGTCCCGCCCGGGCGCGGCCCCTGGTGGTTCGGCGCGGCCCGGCGCCGGCGGTTCGGGTGGTGCCGGCTCCGGCATCTGCTCCGCTTCCAGTACCCCCTCCGAACCGCTACCCGGAGCGGTGGGAGCAGGGCGCGTGAACGGCGTGGTGCTGGCACCCAGGAACTCGGGCACCAGCACCAGCGCCACGGCCACCACCAACGCGGGTAGCCACCAAGCGGGTCTAGGTTCGCTCTCGTAACCGCGGATGCTCAAGGCGGCCCGCTCCAGCACGGCCTGACCGAAGCCGTAGGTGTCGTCCGCGTCGGCACCCGGGCCACCGCCTGCCCCTTGGCCACCGCCGTCGCCGGTACCCGCCGGCACCGCCGTCTGCTCGCCGCTCTGCAGCAGGCCCAAAGCGGTCTCGTAGCTGAGCCCGGTTTGGCGCCGGATGGAGGCCAGCGCGGTGTCTACACCGCGGCGCAGGGGCCACACCGCACCGATCAGCAGAGCGGCCAGGACCACGAGGGCGCGCCCCGTCAGCCCGAGGGGCAGGAACAGCGCCACTACGGCAGCTGCCAGCGCCGCAGCGGCCGCGTGCAGCAGGCGGCGGTGCACGCTGGCCACGCGCGCCTCGTGCAAGTGCAGGTCGAACGGGGTGCCTTTGAAGCCGCGACCGACCGCTGAGCGGCGCCGGCTGGCGCCGATCACGAGCTACCACCGCCGGTTGGCGCTGCCGCCACTGGACTACGGCGAGCGCGCAGCGGGAACCGCCGCGGACCGAACAGGTACAGCAGCGTGAGCAGCGTGGCCGCGCCGGCCACCAGGGCGTAGGACGAGGGCGCCAGCACCGACGTCCACGGGTTGAAGAGAGAGGTATCGAAGCGCAGGTCGAGCCATGCGAGGAACACGGTCACGCCAGGCACCGCGATGGGTAGGAGCCAGCCGAGCCGGGTCACGCCGACTAGTTTACGGAGCATCAGGCCGAGTCCGTAGTAAGCGGGCACGGTCAGCACGGCCACGAGCGAGCTCCAGGCCAGGCTGGTGGCGGGGTAGCTAGCCGCGTGACTGACCACCTCGAACGGCACGCTCAGCAGTACCCACAGTAGGAGCGCGCCCAGGGTGTAACGCGCCTCCGCCAGCCAGTGGGCGCGGTCACCACCCAGCGCCAGGTGCCCGGGCAGCGCGATGAGCGCCTGTGAAGCCCCGAAGCCGGCGGCGGCTAGGGCCAGGAACGTGTTGCGCGCCGGCGCGAGCGAGAACCAGCTCTCGTTCGCTAGCGTGCCCGTGGCTGGCCAGGCGAAACCGAGCACCACCACCAGCGCGGCTAGGAAGAGCGTGAAGAGTTGCGCCATGTCGGAGCGCATGGCGCGAGCGGTGAGTGTCTCGAGGACCCTCATGGGCCGTTACCTGCGGAGCTAGGAGCGCTGCGGAACGGGTCCGTGACGGGCTTTTCCGGCAGCGGCGGCGCGCCGGCGGCGGCCACCAGTTGCACGTCCGGGTAGACGACCCAGGTGGTGCAGCCCGCCAAGCAATCGTCTTGCGCCAGCCAGGTTCCCGCCGGCAGCAGCGGCGCTAGTGGCGCGGCCCAGTCGGCGCTGCCGCTCTCGCTGGGCCGCACAGTGCCCGAGTTGGCCGCCAGGTCGCCTTGCAGGCCCTGACCCACCAGGTAGAGGTTCAGTAGCGGCCCGGGCCCGTGGTTGTACGGCGCCCCGTCCTGCACGGTGAGCTGAGCTTGCCCGAGCCGCGGCGCTAACTCGAGGAGCACGCTGCGCCACCTGTCGAGCGCTATATGGGTGCCGGCCGCGTCGATCCAGTAGGCCTGCGGCATGAGGGGTCTGACGCGCTCGTCCAGGGTGATGGTCGTTTGAGGCATGGTCAGGACCTCGCGCACGGGCATGACCGCGGCCAGTTCGCCCCCCGCCAGTGCCAGCGAGGCGCGGCCCTCGAGTTGCGGGGCGGCGGGGCGCAGCAGCTGCCACGCCACTAGCGAAACGAGCCCGGCGACCGCAATAGCCGCGCTAAGCCCTGGAGCACCGGCGAACCTCAACAGCAGCAGCACGCCGAGCGCGTAGACCGCCACCATGAGCACCACCATGTGGTCCTTGATGGGGGCCGGCGGCTCCACTAACTGTCCCTGCACTAGTGCCGCCTGCAGCGCAGCCCGGGCGGGCACCTCCACGTGGCGCATGACCTCGACAGCCAGGGCACGACCGCCCTCCACGTACAGCAGCGCTCCGCCCCCGAGGCGCACCGCGTCGGCGCCGTTCAGGAGTAAGAGCAGCTCGTTATGGCTGGCCGGTAATGGTCCGGCTAGCACCACGACGGCGCCGCCGGTCACTGCAGAGGCCACCGCCTCCAGCCGCGGGGCGGCGGACGTACCGTCTATGACCAGGCTGCGGACCCCAGCGTAGGCGGCCGGCTCCTGTGGCAGCAGCGCCGCGGTTACGTCAACGAGTCTGGTGCCGGGGCCGAACGCGTCGAGGTAGGGCAGGCGGAAGGCGCCTGGGTTGCTGGTTAGCACCAGGTCGAGGGGTCGGTCGTCGGCTTCGCGCCCGGCGATGCTGCCGCTGGCGAGCACGCGTTCCGGTGTGGCGAGGCGCCAGCCGAGGGTGGCGAACCGCGGCAGGTAGACGAGTTCCTCGAATATGGAGACCCCGGCGCCGCCCCTGACGTTCAGCGTGATGGTGAGGGGCACCTCTCCGGAGCGGAGCGTGCCCTGGTCGATCTGCATGGTGAGGGTGGCTGGTGGCGCGTCGCGCAGTTCCAGCCTGAGCGGGTTCCAGGCTTCAGCCACCGGCTGCCCCGCCACCCCGAGCGCGAAGCTAACGCCGGCGGCTGGTTGCAGCGTGGCGGCGGAGCCGGACTGGGCGCCAGAACCCGTAGATCCTTGCGCGGCGGACCACGCGCCCGGCACCACGCCTGAAAACGCGCCAGGGCTGACTCCTACCCAGACAGAGGCCAGCAGACCGCTCAGGCCGCTCAGGTACAGGGCCAGCATCAGGCCAGTAAGGGCCAGCGCCGGCTGGTGGCGAGGACGCGTCATGTTCGCCTGCGAGTATACGGGCGTGCCTGGCACCGCTGCGTCTCGGCCCTGGGCAGTAGCCGGGACTTGCACCGACAACGGCCTAGAGGCTCCGGGCCCCGGCCGCGTGGCAGTGGGCCAGCGCACCCGGTGCAGTGGGCCAGTACACCCGGGGCAACGGGCCAGTACACCCGGCGCGCGGCGGTCCTCAATTGCCAGCGCGCTGCGGCACGAGCACAATGGCGCTGACCACGCGCCGTTCGGTGCTGCGGTTCACGGCGCGGCCGTCGATCACGAGGGTGGTGCTGCTGCCGCTGTCGAGCCGCATGGCGCGGTCGGCACCGAGGGAGAGGAAGAGCGGCACAAGCTCGGAGGCGCGCATGGTCTCGGCCACCACCAACAGGGTGGAGCCGTCGGCTGTGACCCCCACGGCGGCCTGCTGCGTGAGCCCGTCCAGGATGCGCTGCCCCGTGGCGAAGCGCTCCAGTTCCGGTTGATAGGCGGCGAGGCCGCCCTTCACGAGCAGCGGACCGGCCTCCACCGCGTAACGTGCCTGCCCGAACGCACTCGGTTCTATGAGCGTGTCCAGGATCACGCGGTCGCCCTCGTCCAGTAGCGCCAGCGAGCGGTTGCCCGGCGGGTACACCAGCGCGTAACCGCCTTCGGGCACGCGCCGGGGCCCGATCTTGTTCTCCACAACCCGGCCGTCCTGCACGAGCAGCACGCCGCGGGTGGCGCTGCCCGCGAACGCACCCGCCGTGCGCACCACGTCCACGTCGTCGACCTGGGCGTTACCCACGTCGATCAGACCGGAGCTGGTGTGCAGCCTGATGGTCACGTTGAGGCGGTCGATAAGCGGCGGCTGGCCTGGGCTGAAACCTATGCTGGCCCGGTTACGGCTGGGCAGCGACTGCAACCCGTGATCCACGAGCAGGTACCCGATAGCGCTGAAAGTGGTGGTGTCGAAGTAACCGGCGTTCAGGGCCACCAGCGCCCCGGAGGCCAGTTCGCTAGTGGTGCGGGGCACGCGGCTCTCGCCCACCACCCGCAGCTCACCAGCCGCGGGTTCGATGCGGACCACGTGCACCACGCTGCCACCGCTGGTGGTGTGCACGGTGAAGCGGCGGTAGACGACGCCGGGCGCCAGGTCGCGCTCGGTCTGAACCACCGGGGTGAGGTCCCGTTTGGGCATGAGGTCAAGCACCAAGCGCGTGGGGTTGGCGAGCGGGAATACGTCGTAATCCAGCGCCGGACCGGAGACCAGCAGACGTGTGCCGCCGTCCGCCGAGAGGATGTTGAGGGCCACGCCGCTGACCTCGTCGGGCGCTAGTTCGGGGAGCAGCATGGCGGGCAGCCAGAAGCTCAGTTCCTGCCCGGCGGCCATGTGGCCGCTACCTCGCAGGCCCTCCAGTTGCGTGACGGGCAGGCCAGGCAGGTCTAGTACCACCCGCACCTCGGCCCCACCACTGGTGCGCACGCCCTCCAGGCGCGGCGTGCTCACCCCGAGCGCGTCCAGTACCGAGGCGTTCACGAGCACATCGCCGTCCCTCACCACCGGCGCGTCGGCGCTGATGCCTGAGAGCCAGCCGAGGCCCGCCACGTACGTCTCGTGGAAGGCGCCGTAGCGGATCGTTACGGCGTCGTCCGTGAGCGTAGTGTTGGCGCCAGGTAGCCGGTAGTAGAGGTCACCGGCCGTTTCACCAGCGTCCTGTGCGGCGGCGGTACTCAATAAGGTGCTTACGAACATGAGCGCTAGGAGCGCTAGGTAGGGGAGGGAACGCCGGGCCGCCGCTGCGCGCGGGGGCCTGGTGAGGGGGGCACACGGCATGCAGGTGAGTCTGTCAATTCCAAGGCTGAACATCATGAGTGCCCACTACATAGCCGCGGCCGGCTACGACCGAGGGGTGGGCCGGGCCGGGCTGTTAGAACGCCTGGAAGAGCGTGCGGAACGGCTCTATGTCTACCGCGCCGCCTAGTACTTGGCTGAGCGCGTGCTCGAAGCGGTGCGCCTCTACCTCGTGCCGAGCGAAGGTCAAAGCGCCGAGCTCAATGGCGCGGCGGCGCAGGTCGGTTTTGGCCCCCTGAGCGAGGTCTATGACCGTTAGGTGGGGGCCCAGCAGGGCGTCGTTAACTTTGGCGCTCGCGTCCACTCGCACGACCAGGTCGGCCCGCTCGAGGAACGTGACCGCCAGCGGGTCCGAGCTGGCGCGCGCCATGACGGTGGTGCCGGCCGCTAGGGGTAGCGCTCGTTCGGCTGCCACTCGGTCGTCGTCGAGCAGGGTCAGGGAGGCCACGCCCATGCGGGCCAGTTCGCGCGCGAGGGCCTTGGCCTTGTAGGACGCGCCGAGGATGACCGCGTGCGCGCCGCTGGCGTCCCAACGGCGGCTGGTGAGCATAGAGGCCACCGCCCGGCCGAAGGTGTGATCGGCGACGATACCGGCAGGCGTGACGGTGAGCGTGTCGGCAGCGCCGAGCTCCTGCGCGTCTAGCGAACTGCGGTCGGCCAGGCGCTGGACCTCAACCTGAGCGGTTTCGCCCAGCACCACGGCGCCGGCGAAATCGAGCCGTGCGAGGGCGCGCATGAGTTCGCTGGTGCTGCCGGGCGGTACGGGGTGAAGGTGGAAGCGGTCGGCCGAGTCTCTGAAAGCCCTGAGCGCGTGATTGAGGTCGGCGTCGTCAGAGACCAGAGCCACGAGGTGCATGCCGACGAGTGTATCAGTTGCCGC
>Ga0172382_10007397_pt1 | contig 15607 bp, 13 predicted proteins | sample Leawel138RmetaG_FD_122245 | JGI IMG/M metagenome (GOLD analysis project Ga0172382, IMG submission 122245) | Leachate microbial communities from a municipal landfill in Southern Ontario, Canada - Leachate well 138R metaG | ecosystem: Engineered > Solid waste > Landfill > Unclassified | place...
CCGAAGGTCGCCCTGACCACGCTGATGCGCAAGCTGATCGAACTGGCGAATGCGCTCGTCAGGGAAGACCGGCAATGGACGCCGAAGGGGGCTTGACCAAGACGGATACTCGCAATGACGGGAAACGGCAACGGCACTCCCTTCCCCCGTCATTGCGAGGAGGCGGAGCCGGTGCGGCAATCCACGCCGCCCCGCGCGGGGCCCGGGCCATGGATTGCTTCGCTTTCGCCCGCAATGACGGGTCGGGCCGGCCCTACCCCCGCTCCCCGAACAGCGCCGAGCCGACCCGGACATGGGTTGCGCCCTCGGCCACCGCCGCCTCGAAATCGGCGCTCATCCCCATCGACAGGCCGGCAAGGCCGTTGCTGTCCGCCATCCCGCGCAGCATGCGGAAATGCGGGACCGGGTCGGCGCCCGCCGGGGGAATGCACATCAGGCCGAGCAGCGGCAGCCCTTCGGCGCGCACCTGCCGCACCAGCGAATCGACATCGGCGGGGGCGCAGCCGGCCTTCTGCTCCTCCTCGCCGGTGTTCACCTGCACGAACAGCGCCGGGCTCTCGCCGCGTTCCTGCGCCAGCCGCGCCAGCGCGGTGACGAGGCGCGGGCGGTCGACGCTGTGGATGGTGCCGAACAGGGTCGCCGCGGCGCGGGCCTTGTTGGTCTGCAGGGGGCCGATCAGGTGCAGGTCCAGCCCCGGCACCCCCTCGCGCAGCGGAGTCCAGCGCGCCTCGGCCTCCTGCACCCGGTTCTCGCCGAACACCCGCTGGCCCTGTTCGAGAACCGCCGCCACCCGCGCCGCCGGCTGGGTCTTGCTGACCGCGATCAGGGTGACGGCGGCGGGGTCGCGGCCCGCCCGGCGCGCGGCGCTTTCGATTCGGCCGCGGATCGTCTGGACCTCGCCCATTCCTGCCCCCCTCGCTGCCCGCGCGGCCATGGTTTTGCCCGCGATGCCCGGTTGTTGCCCCCCCTTAGCACCTGTGTGGCGCGGTTGCATCATTTTCGGGGCGCGGCTGCACCACCGGGCAGATTTGCTTGAGAAGCGGGGGGGAACGTCGCAGTAACAGCATCAATGCTGGTTGCACTGGCATTCGCTTGAATGCAAAACACGAGGGAATCTCCATGAAATACATCCTCCTCGCTTCCGCTTCGGCCTTCGCCTTCGCAGGCGCCGCTGCAGCCGAAGTGACCTTCTCGGGCGACGCCGAGCTGGGTTATAATGACAACGCCTACCCTGATAACGACGGCTTCTACTGGTCGGCCAACATCGGCGTGGCGCTGACGCAGGAACTGAACAACGGCCTGACCGCCGGTGCGTCGGTCAACTTCGATATTGCCGACATGAACCTCGGCATGGGCCTCGATTCCGCCGACTATGTCGTCTGGCTGGAATCGGAGAATGCCGGCCTCTACTTCGGCACCACCGACACCGCCGCCGGCAAGCATTGGTCGGGTGTTGATGGCATGGAAGCCGACAACTTCACCACCGATGCGTCGGACGCAGTGGGGCGCCCGCATCGGGACTCGACCGGAGTCTACTATGATTCCATCAGTGGCCTCTTCGGTGGCTACCCGCATCACTATGATAGCGCTCCGGCAGTGCTTCGGGGCGATATTTCCTACGGTGGGATCGACGCCTCGGTGTCGTATCTCGTCAATATGGATCACCCGGATGCGGGTCTTGAGCAGCTCTCGCTCGGTGCCTCAGGCAGCTTCGGCAACTTCAACTTCGCCCTCGCCTATCAGGACGGTATTGATGGCGGTGACAGCAGCTCGTGCTCCGGAATCGGCTGCATTCTTAATAACTGGAGTGGCCCGGGCGGCGGCGCTTGGGAAGCGGGCGGCGACTTCAGCACTGACCGTGTCTTCGGTCTGAGCGTCGGCACCACCTTCGGCGGTGCGGATGTGACCCTGGCTTATGCCAAGAACGACACGCAGAACTTTGACTCCATCGGTATCCAAGGCTCCTACCCGATCGGCCCGGTCACCGTCGGTGCATACTTCGTCGCTCAGGACGGTGGTGACGGCAACACCTGGGGCATCACCGCTGACTACGCCTCGGGTCCGATCGGTGTCTCGGTCGGCTACGAAGCCTACGAAGCTACCGGTGTTGACGCTGACTGGTGGATCGACGCTTCCTACGATGTCGGCAACGGCCTGACCGTCTATGCCGGTGTTGCCGGTGCGGGTGATGCGCCTTACATCGCTGGCGAGTTCGACCTCGGCAATGGCGCGGCCCTCGGCCTGTCCTATGCCGACGACTAGGCGCATAGCCAGGACGACGAGATCGGCGCCCGTGACTATCAGGAAGGCGCGACTGCCTGGGTTTCGTTCACCTTCTGAACGACCCGCCCCTGACGGGGTTCCCTCACGACAACGAAGAGCGGGCTCCGGCCCGCTCTTTCCATTTCCGCCCCCGGCCATCGCGGGGGGCGGCAGCCGCCTCTTCTGGTCATCGCGAGGGGCCGCAGGCGACGCGGCAACCCGGAACGCCGGGCCTCCGGGGTGCTTCGCTGCGCTCGCAATGACGAAGGACCGATCACCCCCCTGCCGGCAAGGGCACTCCCCGCCACCTCCGCCCTTGCCCGATGCCGCCGGGGCCGCTAGACATTCCCCATGACCTGCCCGAGGGGCCCGATGCGCCTGACCGCCCTTGTCCGCCCGACGCTCGTCCTCGCGCTTGCGCTGGGCCTCGCCGCCTGTTCCGGCCGCGGCGTGCAGCGCGCCCCGACCGAGGAAGTGGCGGTGAACCGCTACCTGTGGAGCGCGGCGCTCGACGTGCTCGACTTCCTGCCGATCGAGACCGTGGACCCGTTCACCGGCGTGATCGTCACCGGCTTCGGCACCCCGCCCGGCGGCCGCACCGCCTATCGCGCCACGGTCCATGTCAGCGACCCGGCGCTGGACGCAAGGGCCCTGAACGTCGCCCTCGCCACCAGCACGGGCCCCGTGGACCGCGCCACGCAACGGGCAGTCGAGGACGCGATCCTCGACCGCGCAAGGCAGTTGCGGATCCGGGACCGGGGGATCTAGGGGCATCCGGGCCGACCGAAACGGCGGCAGGCGCGGCCGCCATCTGGCCCTCGCCCCCGCCCTGCGCTAGAGACATCGGGCAACCCGAAGGGCCTCCCATGTCACGATATTCCGCCGCCGAGATCGAAGCGAAATGGCAAGCAGCCTGGGACGAGGCCGGCACCTTCCGCGCCGCGCGCCGGCCCGGGCAGAAGAAATACTACGTCCTCGAGATGTTCCCCTATCCTTCGGGGCGCATCCATATGGGCCATGTCCGCAACTACACGATGGGCGACGTGGTGGCGCGCTACAAGAAGGCGCGCGGCTTCAACGTGCTGCATCCGATGGGCTGGGACGCGTTCGGGATGCCGGCGGAGAACGCCGCCATGGCCTCGGGCGGACATCCGGGCGAATGGACCTATGCCAATATCGCCGAGATGAAGGCGCAGATGCGGCCGATGGGCTGGTCGCTCGACTGGAGCCGCGAATTCGCGACCTGCGACCCGGAATATTACGGCCAGCAGCAGGCGCTGTTCCTCGACATGCTGGCCGCCGGGCTGGTCTACCGCAAGGCGGCGGTGGTGAACTGGGATCCGGTCGACATGACCGTGCTCGCCAACGAGCAGGTGATCGACGGCAAGGGCTGGCGCTCCGGCGCCGAGGTCGAGCGCCGCGAGCTGGTGCAATGGTTCTTCCGCATCTCCGACTATTCCGAGGAACTGCTGTCGGCGCTCGACGGGCTCGAGGACTGGCCGGCCAAGGTGCGGCTGATGCAGGCCAACTGGATCGGCAGGAGCCGCGGGCTCGAGATGAGCTTCGCCCTGACCGCGCCGCTGGCCGGGCACGAGGCGATCGAGGTCTACACCACCCGCCCCGACACGCTCATGGGGGCGAGCTTCGTCGGCATCTCGCCCGATCATCCGCTGGCGCGGGCGCTGGAACGCGACCGCGCCGATGTCGCCGCCTTCTGCGCGCAGGCACGGCACGGGGCGACCAGCGCCGAGGCGCTGGAAACCGGCGAGAAGCTGGGCCTCGACACCGGGCTGCGGGTGGCGCATCCGCTGAAACCGGGCGAGGACCTGCCGGTCTGGATCGCCAACTTCATCCTCATGGACTACGGCACCGGCGCGATCTTCGGCTGCCCGGCGCATGACCAGCGCGACTTCGACTTCGCGACCAAATACGGGTTGCCGATCCCGCCGGTGTTCCTCCCCGAGGGCACGGACGAGGCGCCGCTGCGCGAGGCCTATGTTCCGCCGAAGGAACAGCCCGTGCGCTACATCCGCGGCCTTGCCGGCAGCGCGGTCCAGACCGGGGCCGAGGGCGTGGCCGCCGCCATCGCCTTCTGCGAGGCGCAGGGCATCGGCCGCGGCGTCACCCGCTTCCGCCTGCGCGACTGGGGCCTGTCGCGGCAACGCTACTGGGGCTGCCCGATCCCGGTGGTCCATTGCCCCGCCTGCGGCGTGGTCCCCGAGCGGAAGGAAAACCTGCCCGTCCGCCTGCCGCAGGACGTGAGCTTCGACCAGCCCGGCAATCCGCTCGACCGGCATCCGACCTGGGCGCAATGCTCCTGCCCGGCCTGCGGCGGCCCCGCGCGGCGCGAGACCGACACGATGGATACCTTCGTCGATTCGTCATGGTATTACGCCCGCTTCACCTCGCCCCGCGCCGATGTGCCGGTGGCGCAGGACGAGGCCGGCTACTGGATGAATGTCGACCAGTATATCGGCGGGATCGAGCATGCGATCCTGCATCTGCTCTATTCGCGCTTCTTCGCCCGGGCGATGATCCGCACCGGCCACCTGCCCGCGACCTGCGCCGAGCCCTTCGCCGCGCTGTTCACGCAGGGCATGGTGACGCATGAGATCTACCGCACCAGCGATGCGCAGGGCCGGCCGGTCTATCATTTCCCCGAGGAGGTCGAGGACGGCCGGCTGAAGGCCACCGGCGCGGCGGTGCAGGTCGTCCCCTCGGCCAAGATGTCGAAATCCAAGAAGAACGTGGTCGATCCGGTCAATATCGTCGCGCAATACGGCGCCGATACCGCGCGCTGGTTCGTGCTGTCCGACAGCCCGCCGGAACGCGATGTCGAATGGACGGCATCCGGCGCCGAGGCCGCGCATCGCCATCTGTCGCGGGTCTGGCGGCTGGCGCAGGAGGCCGCGGCGGCGGGCGAGGGCACCGGCCCCGGCGATGCCGAACTGACCCGGGCCATGCACCGCACCATCGAGGACGTGACCCTCGGCATCGAGAGCTTCGGCTTCAACGCCGCGATCGCGAAGCTCTATGCCTTCACCGGCGTTCTGGCGAAATCGGATGCCGGCGACACCGTGCGCCGGGCGGCATTGCGGACCCTTGCGCAGCTCATGGCGCCGATGACCCCGCATCTGGCCGAGGAGATCTGGCACCTGCTCGGCGGCGAGGGGCTGGTGGCCGAAGCCGCATGGCCCGCGGCCGATCCGGCCTTCCTTGCCCGCGACGAGGTGACCCTGCCGATCCAGGTGAACGGCAAGCGCCGCGGCGAGATCACCGTGCCGCGCGACATGGCCCGCGAGGAGATCGAGGCGCTGGTCCTTGCCGATGCCGCCGTGCAGCGCAGCCTTGGCGGGGTGGTGCCGAAGAAGCTGATCGTCGTGCCGGGGCGCATCGTCAATGTGGTGCTCTAGCCTCACGCGGCGGGGGGTTCTGGGCGCCGGGCTGGCGCTCGCGGGCTGCGGCTTCGTGCCGGCGCTGGGCGAGGGCGGGGCCGGCCGCTTTCGCCACGACACCGCGATCACCGCGCCGGCGACGGTCGACGGCTATCGCCTGCTCGCGCGGCTCGAGGACCGGCTCGGCCGGGCCGAGGGCGGGCGCTGGCATCTTGCCGTCACGCTTGCCATCGACGAGAGCGCCGCCGCCTATGGCGCCGACGGCAGCATCGGCCGCGCCACCCTCACCGGCGAGGCGCGGTGGCGGCTGAGCGACGGCGAGGCCGGGCCGCCGGTCGGCGAGGGGCGGGCGCGGGCCTTTGCCGGCTACGATTCCGGCCTTGGCAATACCGTGGCGCTGCGCGCCGCGGCCATCGACGCGCGCGAGCGGCTGGCAGTGCAGCTTGCCGACCGGATCGTGACCCAGATGCTCGCGCTCGGGGCCGGCTGATGCTGCTGCGCGGGCGCGAGGCGACGGCGTTCCTGAAGGCGCCCGACCCCAAGGCGGCCGGGGTGCTGATCTCGGGCGAGGATGCGATGCGGGTCGCCGATGCCCGGGCGCAGGTCGCCGCCGCGATCACCGGGCCGGAGGCCGAGGCCGAGATGCGCCTCGCCCGCCTTGCCGGGGCCGAGCTGCGCAAGGATCCGGCGGCGCTGATCGACGCCACCCGCGCCGCCGGCTTCTTTCCCGGCCCGCGCGCGGTGGTGGTCGAGGAGGCGGGGGACACCCTTGCCCCGGTCATTGCCGCGGCGCTGGAGGACTGGCGGCCGGGCGATGCGCAGATCGTGGTGACGGCCGGGGCGCTCACTCCGCGCTCGGCCCTGCGCAAGCTGTTCGAGGGCGCGAGACATGCCGTCGCCATCACGCTTTATGACGAGCCGCCGGGGCCCGAGGAGGTGGCGGCCATGCTCGCGGCCGCCGGGCTGAAGCGGATCGCGCCCGAGGCGCGGCGCGATCTGGCCGAACTCGCGCAGGTGCTCGAGCCCGGGGATTTCCGGCAGACGGTCGAGAAGCTCGGGCTCTACATGTTCGGGCAGGATGCCGAACTGACCCCGGCCGATGTCGCCGCCTGCGCGCCGCTGTCCTGGGAGGCCGATCTCGATTCGCTGGCCGATGCGGTGATGGACCGCGACGAGGGGCGGGCCACCGGGCTGCTGGCGCGGCTGGTCGCGCAGGGCACGGCGCCGGTGGCGGTGGCGATCGCGCTGTCGCGGCGGGTGCGGCAGTTGCACCAGATCGCCGCCGACCCGCAGGCCCGGGTCTTTGCGCGCGGCGGGTTCCGGCGCCGCGACCTCATGGCACGGCAGGCGCGCGACTGGGGCGCCCCGGCGCTGGGCACCGCGCTGGGGCTGGTGGTGGACTGCGACCTGCAACTGCGCTCGGGCACCCGCAGCCCCGAGGCCGCGCTGGTCGAGCGGCTGGTGATCCGGCTGGCGCGGCTGCGGCGGTAGGGACGCCCCGTCACCGCGGGCGCCGCTCCCCCGTCATTGCGACCCCCGCCCCCGTCATTGCGGGCCCCGGTTCCCGTCATTGCGAGGCGGCGCAGCCGCCGTGGCAATCCATGAAGCCGGGCCATGGATTGCTTCGCTGCGCTCGCAATGACGGGGGCGGGAGCGAAAGGAAAGGGCGGGCCCTGCGGCCCGCCCCGGTGGCTGTGGCTCCTGCCGGAACGTCAGGTGCGGACTTCGTCGTCGTCCTTGTCCTTCTTCGCCAGCGCGATCAGCAGCGCGACGCCGAGGATCGGCAGGATGATGCCCCAGCTCGAACGCTGCGGCGCCGGCTCGACCGGGACGACCACGGTCGGTTCCGGCGCGGCGGGGGCAAGGCCGCCGGCAAAAGCGGTGGTGGTGGTCATGGCCGCGACGGCGGCGGCCGCGATAGTCTTGGAAAGGCGCATGTTCGTGATCCCCTGTGAATGAGCAGACGCGGGAAGGCTAAACCGGCGCAGGCGGGGCGCACAAGGAGGTAATTGACGGGGGCCGGAAAAAGGAAAGGGCGGGTCTTTCGACCCGCCCACCCAGAGCAAGCGATTGCTCGCTCGGCGCGATTCTATCAATCGAGGGTCTCGTCGTCGTCGCTATCCTTCGACGCCAGCGCGATCAGCAGGGCCACGCCGAGGATCGGCAGGATGATGCCCCAGGAGGAGCGCTGCGGCGCCGGCTCGACCGGGACCACCACGGTGGCTTCGGGAGCGGCGGGGGCAAGGCCACCGGCCATGGCGCTGGTGGCAGTGAACGCGGCCACGGTGATGGCGGCGATGGTCTTGGTGAGACGCATGTTCTTTCTCCGGTTGAATAACAAGGCGTTGCCCTGTCCATATCGCCAACGATGGGTCGACTCAAGGCGCTTGTCACCCGCAGCTTTCCGCGCGGCGCAATCTGGCCGAAATTCGCGCAAATTTGCAACAGTCCGGCGGCACGGATAAGGCACCCCGACCCCGCGCCCGGGGGGATTGCTTCGCCCGGGACCGGCAGCGGGCGGTCAGAGCCGGTTCAGCCGGGCATAGCCGACCGCGGCCGAGACGAACTGCCGCGAGGCGAGGATGTCGCCGGCCGGGTCGAGCCAGTAGGCATTGTCGAACACCAGCGGCCGGCTGGCGCAATGTTCGGTGAATTTCACCAGCACCACCGCGCGCAGGCCGAGGTTCACCTCCTCGGGCCCGTCGCGGGTGATGGTGCAGGTCAGCGACAGGTCCGAAACCCGGTCGAGATCGTCGAGCCGGTCGAGCCGCCGCTCGACCGTGCCGCCGCCCGCGGCCAGCGCGGCCCGGACCCCGGCATCGGAAAAGGCCAGCAGGTCGTCGATCAGCCCGCGGGTGGCGACCAGCACCCCGTCGTGAAAGGCGAAAGTGGCCCCACCCTGCGCGGCCCAGGTCTCGTCCCGGCCGTTCCTGCGGATCAGCCGCGCCGGCTGGTTCAGGCCGATATTGGGCACATCGGCGATCATGAAGTTCTCGGGATTGTCGGCGATGGCCTGCGCGGTGAAGCCTTCGGACTCGACCGGCGGCGTATCGAGCGCGGCATTGTCGCCGCGCAGGGCGCCGATGATCGCCGCCCCGGGCAGGCTGGAAAGGCTGAAGCCGGTCCCGCCGCTGCTGCATCCGGCAAGGGCGAGGGCGGCAAGCGCCATGAATGCCGGAACCTTCATCGCCAGAACCGCCCCCAGCCGGATTCGAGATCGGGCACCTGCCCCTCGCGGATCACGTCATAGAGCCGGTCGCTCACATTGAGCCGCGCCCCGGCATCGCCGGAATAGAGATCGAGCCCGATCCCCGAGCGCCGCCGCGACGGCGTGCCGTAAAGGAAATCCGCCGGCATGCTGATCCGCACCCCGGCCGAGAAATCGTCCTGGTCGGGGTCGTCGCGATTCGCCTCGGTCACCGTGACCTGCCCGCCGATCCGCCAGCCGTTGCCGAACTCGCGGTCGAGCGAGACGCTGGCCCCCCAGTCCCCGGCCAGGTAGCGGCCGACATCGAACTGGGCATGGACCTGCTCCGACAGCGCATAATAGAGCGACAGATGCCCGGTGACGGTGCGGTAGTCGTGATCGGCGCTGCCGCAGTAATCGGTGCCCCCGGCAATGCAGTAGTCGCCGAAGCCGAACATCATGTCGTTGGCGCGCTGCGCGACATAGTTGACCTCGGCGCCCAGCGCCCAGCGGGTGCTCACCGGGCTGTAGAGCAGCTCGGTCGAGACGCCGCCGAACATGCTTTCCAGATAGCCCACGGTCACGCGGCTGTAGAGATCGCGGCCCGGCCGCTCATACCAGGCGAGTTGCAGGCTGGTGATGCCGGGATTGCCCTCGGAGGCATAGAGGCCCGAGAGCCGCCGCACCGGCTGCGTGGCGCCGGCGCTGACCGAGGACGGCAGGTCGTGCGGGACCAGCGAATAGCGCAGCACCCCCGAGAGCACGAGATTGGGCGCGAAGGCATAGCGCGCGGTCGCCTGAAGCCCGGCGTCGATGCTGATCGGATCGCTGCCCCGGAAGAACGTGACCGAGCCGTAGGGCGCGATGCCCCAGCTGAAGCGCGACCCGTCCCGCGGCAGCGCGACCAGCCCGGCCTCGCCGCCGGCATCGGCGAAGGTCGCGCGCCCGAACGCCGCCTGCGCCCCGCCGGGGGCGTTCTCGAGCACCTCGAGATCGCTGCGCCGGAAGGTGACGGCCGAAAGCGCGATGCCCTGCCGCATCGGCTCGAGGGTGATGCTCTCGATCGAGGGCGGCAGCACCGTGGTCAGGATCCGCGCCACCCGGCCCAGCGCCTGCGCCTCGGCGCGATAGGTGGAATTGGTATAGCGGACCCGGGCGCTGCGGTCGCCCAGCTCCACCGCCACGGCCGCGAAGCCGTCGGCCGCGAGCGCCGCCGCGATCTCGTCCCGGACCGCCGATTCGGGGCGCGCGGCCCGGTCCCAGCTCTGCGCGGCGCGCAGATCGGCGGTCCGCACCGCCACCGGCACCGGCGCCGGGTCAAGCCCCATCGCATAGGGCCGGTCGTGCGGATTGAAGAGCAACGTGCCCGAAAGCGCGATCTCGCTGCCGTGCAGATAGGCGAGGCCGAGCTGGTAGCCGGGCTTCGGCCGCCAGTTGATGCCGAAGTTCAGCGGGCTGCGATGCTCGAACAGCGGATCGCCGTTCTCGTCGCGATAGGGCTCGCCGGGGGCATATTCGGCCTTGATGACGAAACGCTCGGACGGCGCCCATTCGATCCCGCCGAACGCCGCGGCATCGCCGCGGAACCAGGTATCGAGCGGCACGCTCTCGTCGGCATGGGCGGCAAGGCGGTCGGCAATCGCCTCCCCGCCCGCCAGCCGCCCCCAGCCGAGCCCGGCGGTCAGCCGGAACGAATCGCCGAAGGTGCGGGTGGCGACCAGATATTCGCCGGAATAGGGGCTGACCTGGAGGAAATCCTGCAACCCGACCGCGATGGCCGGCATCCGCTCGCCCTCGTCGATGATCTGGTAGCGCAGGTCGAGGCCGCGGCCGTAATAGCTGCCAGGGGCGTGATAGTCCTGCAACCCGGTGTAGCGGAAGGTCCCCGAAAGCCGCGGGGTGATCTGGAAGGTGAAGCTGGTGCGGCTCTCGCCCTCGCGCAGCGCGAGGGTGCCGGCGATCTGCCCGTCCTCGGCCACCAGCGCGCTCGGCATGTCGATCAGCCCCGGGGTGCCGGACAGCGTATAGGTCAGCCCCCGGTCCTGCGCCGCGGCCGGAGCGGCCAGCGCGAGCACGGCGGCACCGAGGGCAAGCGGTCGGCGAAGGCTCATGGATCACGTCTCCCCAGTCGTGCCGACAGCTAACCGCAAACGGCGGCGCTTGCAAAGGCCGGGTTGCGTCCGGCGGGTCAGGCCGCCAGCCGGGCCGCCGCCTGCCGCCCCGCCGCCCGCCCGGTGGCAAGGCAGGCGGTGAGCAGGTAGCCGCCGGTCGGCGCCTCCCAGTCCAGCATCTCGCCGGCCGCGAACACGCCGGGGCGGTCGCGCAGCATGAACCCGTCGAGCGCGTCCCAGCGCAGCCCGCCGGCGCTCGAGATCGCCTCCTCCAGCGACCGCGGCCCGGCATGGCGGACGGGCAGGGCCCTGAGCACCGGCGCCAGGTCGGCAGGCAGCGGCCGGGCGAATTCCTGCACCAGCGCCGCCCGCACCGGATCGAGCCCGAGCCGCCGCAGCCGGTTGGCCCCCGAGAGCCGCGCCGGCAGCCGGGCGATCCGGGCGGCAAGGGCATCGGGCGCGAGGTCGGGGAACAGGTCGATGGCCAGCGCGGCGCCCGCGCGCAGCGCCGGCGACAGCGGATAGATGCCGCCGCCCTCGATCCCCCGGGCCGAGATCACCACCTCGCCGCGCGACACCTGCCCGCCGGCGATCAGCGCCACGCCCTTGACCGGCCGGCCGAAATGCCGGGCCATATGCGGCGACCACTCGACCCGGAGCCCCACATTCGCCGGCCGGAACGGCGCCACCAGCCCCGGCAGATGCGCAGCCCAGTCGCCGGTTGCGCCGAGCTTCGGCCAGCTTGCCCCGCCCAGCGAGAGGACGGTGGCACCGGCACCGATCCGGCGCGGGCCTTCTGGCGTGTCGAACAGCGCCTCGTCCCCGGCCCAGCCCCGCCAGCGCCAGCGCCGCCGCAGCACCACGCCCGCAGCGGCGAGTTCGGCCAGCCATGCCCGCAGCAGCGGCGAGGCCTTCATCGCCACCGGGAACACCCGCCCGGTGGAGCCGGTGAACAGCTCCTGCCCCAGCGCCCGGGCCCAGTCCTGCACCTGCGCCGGGCCGAAATCGCGCAGCGCCGCCTCGAGCGGCGGCGGTAGCGGGGTGAAGGCGCGCAGGAACGACTCCGGCGCCTCGTCCCGTGTCAGGTTCAGGCCGGACTTTCCCGCCATCAGCAGCTTGCGCGCCGGCGAGGGCATCGCCTCGGCCAGGGTCACCGCATGGCCCGCGCGCGCAAGCTCGGCCGCCGCCATCAGCCCGGCCGGGCCGGCGCCGATCACCAGCGCCCCGCTCACCGCGCTCACCGCCCGAGGCCGAGGGTCTCGCGCAGCCAGTCCTCGCGCAGCGACAGCTCCTGCCCCAGATATGCGTCGGCATCGGTGCCCGCCATCCAGACCAGCGCCCGCGCCGGCCATTCCGGCGGGACATGGCCGGACCACGGCAGCCGGCTTACGTCATTCACGCCGCTGGCGGCGATGGCGCGCTGCATGTCGGTGGCCACGGTCCCGGGCGAAAGCGACAGCGCGCGGATCCCCTGCGCCGCATGTTCGAGATGGATCGAGCGCATCAGCATCGCCGCCCCGGCCTTGGTGGCGCAATAGGCCGACCAGCCCTCGCGCGGGGCATGGGCGGCGCCCGAGGAGACATGCAGGAAGCTGCCGCCGCCCGCGGCGATCATCCCCGGCAGCGCCGCGCGGGCGAGGTGGAACACGCCCTTAAGATTCACGTCCACCGCCCGGCCCCAGTCCGCGGCATCGGCATCGGCCGGGGCGGCGATCGGCTCGATCACCCCGGCGTTGCTCACCACCACGTCGAGGCGGCCGAAGGCGGCGACGGTGCGCTCCACCGCCCCGGCCACCGCCCGCGCATCGCCGATGTCGGCCGGCACGACCAGCGTATTTCCGCCGATCGCCGCCGCCAGCGCGTCCAGCGCCCCGCCGTCGCGGGCCATCAGCGCAAGCCGCGCGCCCGTGGCGGCAAAGGCGCGCGCGGTGGCGGCGCCGATCCCGCGGCTGGCCCCCGAGACCAGCACGACGCGTTCAGACATTTCCGTGATCCTCGCAGGCTGCCCTTTTCCTAAGGGTAGTTGGCGGTTATCCTGCGGTCCATAGCCTCCGGGACGGGAGGAACCATCCCGGCGCCTCGGGCCGGGAACCGGGGCTCCAACAGGAAAGGGACGAAGATGACCGCACTGCACCGAGGCCTTCCCCTCGCGGGGATCGCGCTCCTGCTGACCACGACCGGCGCGCTGGCGCAGGTGACGGCGCAGCAGGTCTGGGACGACTGGCGGACGAGCATCGCCGCCAGCGGCCAGACGACCGTGAGCACCGGCTCGGAAAACCTTGCCGGCGGTGTGCTCACCGTCACCGATCTCGCCATCGACATGACCGCGGAGGGCGGCACCACGCATGCCGTCGTGCCCGAGATCGTCTTTACCGAACAGGGCGACGGCTCGGTCGCGATCACCATGTCGCCGGCGCAGACGCTGCGGATCGTCTCGGCCGCGGACGAACATGGCGACAGCTTCGACATCGGCCTGATCCTCGAGCAGACCGACGGCGTCACCACGGCGAGCGGCGCCCCGGGGGCGATGACCTATGCGGTCGCGATGCCGCGGGTCACGCTCCGGCTCGACCATGTCATCGCCAACGGCGAGCCGGCCGAGGCCGACGGGGCGGTGATCCTCAGCAATCTCGCCGGCACCTTCACCTGGGGCATGCAGGGCGATCTCTTCGATATCGACTACCGGATCTCGGCCGACCGCGCCGATCTCAAGGTCTCGGTGAACGAGCCGGACGGCCCTGGCAACCTGACCGCGAGCGGCACCTATGCCGGGATGCAGTCGGACGTCAGCATGTCCTATCCGTCCGGCATCGACAGCGAGGATACCGAGGCGCTGTTCGCGGCCGGGTTCCGGATCGAATCGAACGGGCAGGCCGGCGCCGCCGAGACCAGCTTCAGCTTCGTGGACGGCGACAGCACCGCGCAGGGCAGCCTGCGCTTCACCGGGGCCGGCAGCCATGTCTCGGTCTCGCAGGACAATTTCGCCTACGAGATGAAGCTCGAGGGCATCGGCCTCGACACCACCGGCAGCGAACTGCCGTTCCCGGTGTCGCTCTCGGCCGGCGAACTGGGGCTGCGGCTGGCGATGCCGATGACCCCCACGCCCGAGCCCGCGCCCTTCGCCGGGCGGATCTCGCTCGCCGATCTCGAGGTGAGCGACGGGATCTGGGACATGCTCGACGCCGCGCGGGTGATCCCGCGCACGCCGGCGACCGTGACCGTCGATCTCACCGGCACCGCGATCATGACCCGCAACATCCTTGCCGAGCCCGGCGAGGATTTCGGCATGTCCGAGGCGCCGGGAGTGCTCCACTCGCTCGATATCAACACCGTCGACCTCGCCTTCGGCGGCGCCACGGCCCATGCCGACGGCGCCTTCACCTTCGATCCGTCGGACACCACCACCTTCGACGGCATGCCGCGCCCCGAGGGCCGGATCTCGGTGGCGCTGTCGGGGGTCAACGGCCTCATGCAGAAGCTGGGCCAGATCGGGCTCCTGCCGCCCGAACAGGCGATGGGCGTGACGATGATGCTCGGCATGTTCGCGGTGCCCTCGGGCGACGACCAGATGACCTCGACCATCGAGGTCGGCCCGGACGGCAGCGTCACCGCCAACGGCATGCCGCTGCCGTTCTGACCCTGCGGCGCGCCGGCAGCCGGCGCGCCCGTCACGAAAGGGGCGAGATGAGGGGAACCGCCGCCGCACTGGCACTTGCCCTCGCCGCGGCCGGGCCGGCGGCGGCCGGGATCACTGCCGACGACCTCTGGCAGGGCTGGGGCGCCGCGCTGGCACGGGCCGGCGCGGTGCAGACCGGCACCGCCGAACGCGAGGGGCCGGTCGTCACCGTCACCGGCGCCGGGGCCGCGATCGAACTGCCGGCCGCCCGGATCGGCTGGGAGATCGAGCGGCTCATCCTCACCGAGCAGGGCGACGGCAGCCTGCGCCTCTCGTTCCCGCGCGCGGTCCCGGTCCGGGTCGCGCTCGCGCTCGATCTGCCCTGGCACCAGGCGGCGCTGACCCTCGCGGGCGAGCTGACCGCCGAGGATCTCGACTGGCGCTTTGCCGGCACCCCCGACGACCTGCGCGGCAGCCTCACCGCGCGGCGGCTCACGCTCGAGATGACCGGGACCGGCGATGCCGCCTTTGCGGTGGCCGAGGATGTCGAGCGCAGCAGCCGCATCCGCACCGGCGATGCGCCGCTGGCCGGCGGCGAGGCGCGGGTCGGGCATCTGGTCACCGACATCTCGACCGGCAGCGAGGGCCGCCTGCAACGGCGGGTGGCGGACTATCGCGAACTCGCGGCCTCGTTCGAGCTGCGGCTGCCCGGGACCGCGCCGGATGTGCCGTCGCTGTCCGCGATGCTGCGGGCCGGGGCGCGGCTCCATGCCCGCGGCGGCGCCGAGGCGATGGAGATCCGCCGCACCCGCCACGACCGCGGCGAAATCCGCCGCGAGGCGGTGCAAAGCCTGCGCGATGCCGACTGGTCGTTGGTCCTGACCCGCGGGCGCGGGCTGGAGCTGGCGCTCGGCAACGGCGGCTTCACGCTGGCGCAGCAGGGCGAGACCCGGTCGCAGGGCGAATCGGCGAATCTGCGCCTGCGGCTGCCGCTGATCGCCGGCCGGGCGGCGCAGGAGGCGGCGCTTGAGCTCGG
>Ga0172382_10007398_pt1 | contig 15605 bp, 17 predicted proteins | sample Leawel138RmetaG_FD_122245 | JGI IMG/M metagenome (GOLD analysis project Ga0172382, IMG submission 122245) | Leachate microbial communities from a municipal landfill in Southern Ontario, Canada - Leachate well 138R metaG | ecosystem: Engineered > Solid waste > Landfill > Unclassified | place...
CGCTTGAAATAGTCGCCGAAGCTGAAGTTGCCCAGCATTTCGAAGAACGTGTGATGCCGGGCGGTGTAGCCGACGTTTTCCAGATCGTTGTGCTTGCCCCCGGCGCGCACGCAACGCTGCGCGGTGGTCGCCCGGTGATAGGACCGGGTGTCCTTGCCGGTGAAGACGTCCTTGAACTGCACCATGCCGGCGTTAGTGAACAGCAGCGTCGGGTCGTTGCCCGGCACCAGCGGCGAGGACGGAACGATCTGGTGTCCTTTGGACTCGAAAAAGGACAGGAATTTCTGACGGATCTCGGAGGTTTTCATGCGTTTGGCCGCTGGGGGAAACTAGCCGGCCATTATATGCGCTTTGAGGCCGGGCACTGCGCGATCCCGCTCGTCTTGCGCGGAACGCGCGCCCCTTCGCGGTGGCGCGCGGAATCCGTGCGCAGACCGCCTTACAGCGCCTCGATGGCCGGATAGAATTCGCGGTTCTCGCGCAACATCCGCGTATGGACGTTCTTCAGCACAGTATTCGCCTCGGCCCGGAAGCCCTCGGGGCTGCGGGCCAGCAACGTGGCATTGCCCCAGCGGCGGGCGAAATTGATGAAGGCGCTGGCGATGCCCTGCATGTCATTCTGGTAGGCCACGCTCATGCGCGCCATGCGGTCATCGCCGCTTTTTTCCAGCGAGGGGTACAGGATGCGGTCTTCGATGGCCAAGTGTTGAGTAACGACCTGAGCCAGGGCTTTCAGCTCGTGGGCGATATCCACGGCGTGATCGGCGATCCCCTGATGAGACAACCGGCGCAGCATGCTGATGCCACTCAGGATTTCGACATGCTGATGCTTGAAACGATCAATATTCATGATGAGATTTCCTCGCCAGTGAGATTCGGCAGTCTGTGCCGCATAAGATATATTTTAAATAAATCTTATTGTGCACGCAAGAAGGCCGCCCGCCGCTACGGCGGACCTAGATGAGATGCTCGTATTCGTCCGTGCCGGCGTCCGGCTCCCAGGAATGGCTGGACAGCCAGGCCCGGATGCGCGCCACGGCCTGGGACCGCAACTGGGACACCCTGCCCTCCGTCACATCCAGGACGGCGGCGATTTCTTTCTGGTTCAGATCCTGTTCGAACTGCAACGACAACAGCAACTGTTCGCGTTCCGGCAGGTTGCGGATCGCCTCGATCAGCACCGAGCGCAAGCCTTCGCGCACCAGCCAATCCAAAGGATTGCCGTCCTGGCCGCCCGCCACCGAGTCCAGCACGCTCTCTCCATCGCGGTCCTCGCGATGCAAAGCCAGATCTTCGTACATCAGGACCTGGACGCCGCGCGCCTCTTCGAGCAGAACCTGATAATCGGCCAGATCCATCCCCATTTCCTCGGCGATCTCGGTTTCGGTGGCCGGGCGCAGCAGGCGGTGGCGCAGTGTCTGGATGGCGTCCTCGATGCTGCGCGCCTTGGCGCGCACGCTGCGCGGCAGCCAGTCCTGGCTGCGCAGTTCATCCAGCATGGCGCCGCGGATACGGGTGACCGCGTAGGTCTCGAATTGCGCATCGGCCTGTTGCTGGTAACGCCGCACCGCATCCAGCAGCCCCATCATGCCGGCCTGCATCAGGTCGTCGAGTTCGACACTGGCCGGCAATTTGCCGATCAGCGCCAGGGCCTGCCGGCGCACGAGCGGCGCATGACGGGCGATCAACTGGTCCTCGGAAAGAGGCATCGCACAATCCGTGAAACACATCATAAAATGCAAGTATGCACTAGGAACAGCCTCGATGTTTTTCCAAGAAGCGCAACTTTCCCCCGGGAATTTCCCGCACGCGGTCTCATCCGGTTGGCGCACGTCCCGCCCATCCGCCTCCGACCCTAAAGTTTTTCCGGATATGGCCGTTATGCCAGAGTGAAAATCCAGGATCTGCCCGATCCGGGGGATAGCCTCCGGACGCCACCTGGTCTGAACCAGCCCTTCCGGACAGGAGCTCGCATGATTCACCCCATTGGAAACCAACTGGCATCCTCAAGCCTGGGTCTGGCGGCTCCCATATCGGAACGCGCACAGCCCCAGCCCGCGCCCGCCGCCCAGGTCACGCCTCCGGACGACACGCAGGCAGGCCGCTTCGGCAAGCAGGCGGATCCGCGAGAATTCGGCCTGCGACAGCCGATCGAACCCCCCCAATCCTCCTTGGAAAAAGCGCTCGAGTCCATCAACAACAGTCTCAAGGCCTGGTCCACCGGCGTGCGCTTCGAGATGGACGAGGAAGCACAACGACTGGTCGTCTCGATCGTCGACAGCGAGACCGGCGATGTCCTGCGAACGATTCCATCCGAGGCAGTCCTGAGGGTCGCGAAAATGATCACCCAACTCCAGGGCGCCGGCGTGAACACCCAGGCCTGACACTCGAACTGAAACGAAATCCCGCCCCATACATCGCCTTTGCCGCCGCCAAAGCGGGGCATAATGACTGAATCGGAGAACCACACCATGGCAACAGTCTCTTCTCTCGGCCTGTCGGGCCTGCCCCTCACCGACCTGCTCAACAACCTGCGCACCAATGAAAGCAAGGTGTTGAGCGCCATCAAGGATCGCCAGACGGCGGCGGAAACCAAACTGTCCGCCTACAGCAAGCTGAAGGACGCGGTCGCCTCCTTCCAGAAGGCCGCCCAGGCCGTCGGCAAGACCGATGCTTTCGGCGCGCTCGCCGTCAAGTCCGGCTCGGATGCTTTTTCCGCGACGGCCGACAGCTCGGCCATCCCGGGACAGTACGCCATCAAGGTCGACAAGCTCGCCTCGGCCCAGACCCTGGTCTACGCGGGCCGGGCGGACCGCACAACCGACATCGGCACCGACGGCACCCTGAGAATCACAGTCGGTGGCACGGAAAAATCCATCGATCTGACCGGCAAGGGCACGTCCCTGAACGACCTGGTGGCGGCCATCAACGCCGATTCCAGCATCGGCGTCAACGCCACCATCGTCAACGACGGCACGCCTGGCAGCCAGTACCGCCTGCTGCTGACCAGCCGCGAGACCGGCACGCAGAACGCCGTCACCAACATCGCGGTCGACGGCAACGCCGACCTGCACTCCTTCCTGGGTTATGCGGGAGGCGGTTCCACGGCGGGCGTCACGGTCCAGGCCGCCTCCGATGCCGAACTCACCATCAACGGCATCGCCGTCACCAGCCAGAGCAATACCGTCGAAAACGTGATCGACGGCGTCAAGCTGACGCTCAGCCAGACCACGACCAGCGCCGCCAACCTGACCTTGACCCGCGACGACAGCGTCGCCAAGAAGGCCGTCGAGGACTTCGTCTCGTCCTACAACAGCCTGCTGGGCACGATCAAGACCCTGACCGCCTACGACACCACGGCGAAAACCTCTTCGGCCCTGACCGGCGATTCGCTCGCCCGCACGGTGCAGACCCGCATGCGCGACGCCCTTTCGGGCGCCATCGACCCGGCCAGCGGCGCCACGCTGTCCAAGATCGGCGTCTCCACCGATCCCAAGACCGGCGAACTGAAGATCGACAACGACAAGCTCACCAAGGCGCTGTCCGAAGACCTGAGCAGCGTGAAAGCCCTGTTCACCGGCGCATCCGGCGTCGGCACCCGGGTGGACCAGACCGCCGAATCCCTCGTCAAGTCCGACGGCGCCTTCTCCACGACCATAAGCGGCCTGAACAAGACCATCGCCGAAATCAAGAAACAATACGACGCGACCTCCGATCGCATCGATCAACGCATGGAAACCTACCGCGCCCAGTTCACCCAACTGGACGCCATGGTCAGCCAGATGAATTCACTCAGCAGTTACCTGTCTCAACAACTCAGCGCGCTCAACGGCATCAAGAGCAGCAAATAACCGGTCATGACCTACGCCCCCCGTTCCCGCTCCGCCCGGGCCACCGGCTCTTACGCCAACATCGGGCTCGAGACCGAAGTGCTCAGCGCCTCGCCCGAGCGCCTGATCTCGCTGCTGTTCCGGGGGGCCCTCAGAGCCATTTCCCAGGCGCGTCATCATCTGCAGAACGGCAACATCGCGGAACGCGGCAAGTCCCTGTCCAAGGCCATCGACATCGTGGATTCCGGATTGAAGGCGGGCGTGGACGCCGAACGCGGCGGCGAAGTCGCCCGATTGCTGATCGCATCCTACGAACTCATCATCCGCGATCTGATGCAGGCCAATCTGCGCAGCGACGAATCCAAGCTCGATACGGCCGAAAAGATGCTGATCGACTTGGCCGGCGCCTGGCATACGGCCGTCGACCCTCAATTCGGCGATCCCCCTCCCAGCCATTGACAGGAATCCGCCCTTGAGCATGCCGCACCTCACCCTCCTCGAGCGCTACCAGGAAATCGCCGACCTGTCCGGCCAGATGCTGAACAAGGCCCAGACACAGGAATGGGACGAGCTCGTGGCGCTCGGCGCCCGCTACCAGGCGGCGGTCGAGCGCCTGAAAACGCTGGACCCGCTGGATGACGACCAGAAGAACGCCAGGCGCGAATTGCTCACACGCATCCTGGACGACGATGCCCGCATCCGCCAGCTGATTTCTCCCGAACTTGAACGCCTGAGCCACCTGCTGGGCACGTTCAAACGCCAACGCACCGTCCTGCAAGCCTACTACAGTACGGTCCGCCCGCACTAGGGCCCGCCCCCACCCAGGAATCACGCCGTCATGAGCATCGGGGCTCCTTCCAACCTCGGCACACTGCTGATCCAGCGCCTGGACGCCGTACTGGGCACCACGCTGAGCCAGCAGGCCAACCTCGCCTCCGGCGCGGGCCCGCAGGCGGTTCCCCAGCCGTCCAACCCCGAGAACCCGGGCGCGCTGCAGAACCCGACTCAGCGCCACCCCCGGGAAGCGGTCGACCAGGCCAGCCAGCAAGGCCGTCAGCAGGCCGCCGTCGGCAAGGCCGTGCGGGACATGCGGCTGGACAACCTGCTGGGCCGGAGCACGACCTTCCACGGTTCCACCCAATCCGCCCCGACCACGTTGGGCTACGCCGCCCGCATCATCCTCGCGCTGCTGAATCAGTTTCCTCATGAAGGCCAGGCCGTACGCGGACAATCACCGCTGCTGCCCAATGCCGGCGGCGGCCCGAAGGCTGGCGGCAACGTCCCCGCGCCGCCGGGCGGCGCGCCGGCGCCGGGTGCGCCCGCACCCGCACCAGCCCCCCAGACGGGCGGTGTCGCACAGGCCTGGGCCCAGCTCGCAACATCGCTCGGACAACCCGGAGCCCTGGCCGCCCGATTCGCCCAGGCGCTGTCGCAATCCGTGCAAACGAGCGGCCTCTTCTATGAGTCCCATCTCGCACAATTGGCCGCTGGCAAGGCCACGCCCCAGGCACTGCGGCAAGAACCTCAGGGCCGTATCCCGCCCCAGCCCCCCGCACCACCGGGAGGCGCGGCACAGAACGCCCAGCAGACCGCTCCCTCTCCCGGCGCCCCTGCCGCAGCGGGTGGCGGCGCCAGCCCCGAAACCACACAACCCCATGCGCCTGCCGGCCAGACCCATACCGCGCCCGTCCCCGGCATCGACCCCCAGACTCAACTCCTGGTCCGCCAGCAACTCGAAGTCCTGGCCAACCAGGCCTTCATCTGGCAAGGCGAGGCCTGGCCGGGCGCCGACATGCAATGGGAAGTCCATCGCCGGCCGCCGGACGACGAAGAAGACCGTGATTTCCAGGAAGATCATTGGTCCACCCGCCTGAACCTGCATCTGCCGACCCTGGGAGACGTGCACGCGCGCCTCAGCCTGTCCGGAGACCAACTGGTCATGCGGCTGACGGCCCCCCAGTCCGCCGAGCAACTGGGGCAAGCCATCGAACCGCTGCGCGCCCGGCTGCTGGCGCAAGGGCTGCAGGCCAGCCAACTTTCCGTCCTGGCCAAGGACGACGACTCCGACTCAAATCTGCCGGATCCCCGGGATAATGAAATCGCCGCACCCTGATCCCCACCGGCCCAGCGCCGTCGCTGTTACCTATGATCCGACGGATTCCGCGCCCCGGGTCGTGGCCAAGGGATACGGCAACTTGGCCGACACCATCGTGCGCACCGCGCGCGAGCACGGCCTGTACGTGCACGAGTCGCCGGAACTGGTCGGGTTGCTGATGCAGGTGGATCTGGACGCCCACATTCCTCCCAAACTCTACATCGCCATCGCGGAACTGCTGGCCTGGCTGTATGCGCTGGACACCGAAGGGGGCGTCGTGCGGCGCCCCGACGACGCGGAAACGCCCACAATCAAAAAAAATCCCGCCGGATAAATATCCACGGCGGGTGTCGGAATCGCCTTTGCCCCCGCAGGGGCTGATCCGGAGCCGTCAGACGGCCATGTTGGCGATTTCCTTGTAGGCGTCGACCAGGCGGTTGCGGACCTGCACCGAAGCCTGGAAGGCCAGACCCGCCTTCTGCAAATCGATCATGACATTGCTCAGGGAAATGTCCGGATCACCCATCTCGAAGGCCTTCGCCTGGTTGTTTGCGGCATTCTGCGCATGGGACACTCGATCCAGGGAGCGGGACAGCTCGGCGGCGAACCCACCGTTGCCGCCCCCGGCGGATGTGATCGGCCCCGCCGACAGGCCCTGGGACTCGCGCGCCACGGCGCGCATCTGGGCAAGCAGGTTTTCGACACTGGCGAGGGCCTGGGAGGTCATCATGATGAACGGCTCGGATGGAAGATGGACATGCCGGCCACCGGTTGCATGGCGAGCCGACAATGTACTATACGGCCAGCCCCGGACCGGCAAGCCCCGCAATAGCGGGGATAAGAACGGACACTTCCCCGGTTTGCCCCGCACGCGCGAACCAGGCCGGATCATCCTAACTAAGCCCCAAAAACGGGGTTTTTCAGCGCTTGCCGGAACATCAATCGCCGCCATAATGGCCGCCAATATTCCATCATTCTGCCGTAACAGCATGCACATCATCCAGACTGTCGGTTTCTGGCCCGGGCGCGACCTGGCGGCACCCTCTGCAACTTCCTTCCGATGAATCCCATTACCGACTGGATGAACCGCAACCCCGCCCTGGCGCGGCTGGCGGCCCTGCCCCGACCGGTGTTGCTGGGCCTGGGCGCGGCGATCGTCGCCCTGCTCGTCGTCGCAACCCTGTGGATGCGCGAACCGGAATACCGCGCCCTCTTCTCCAATGTGGAAGCGCGCGACGGCGGCGCCATCGTCTCCGTGCTCAACCAGCGCAACGTTCCCTACAAATTCGCCGACAACGGCGCCACCATCCTGGTGCCCGCCGATCAAGTCTACGCGCTGCGTCTGCAGCTGGCCGAGCAGGGCCTGCCGCGCGGCGGCAGCGTGGGCTTCGAACTGCTGGACGAACCGAAATTCGGCGCCAGCCAGTTCTCGGAGCAGATCACCTATCAGCGCGCCCTCGAAGGCGAGCTTGCCCGCTCCATCGAAGCCCTCCAGCCCGTCAAATCCGCCCGCGTGCACCTCGCCATTCCGCGTCAGTCATTGTTCGTGCGCGACCGCGAAGCTCCCACCGCCTCGGTCCTGCTGACGCTCTACCCCTCCCGCACCCTCAGCGAGTCCCAGGTTTCGGCCATCGCCTGGCTGGTGTCCTCGAGCGTGCCCAAGCTCAACGCCGAATCGGTCTCTATCGTCGACCAGGACGGCCACCTGATGTCCTCGCCGGGCGGCGAGGCCGGCATGGACAGCACCCGGCGCAATTTCATCAATGATGTCGAGCAGCGCACGACCCAGCGCATCCTGACCTTGCTCAACCCGATCGTCGGCGCCGGCAACGTGCGCGCCCAGGTCAGCGCCACCGTGGATTTTTCCCAGCGCGAACAGACCTCCGAGGTCTATCGCCCCAACGAGACGCCTGGCACGGCCGCCATCCGCAGCAAGCAGACCAGCGATTCGGCGCAGAACGGCATGCTGCCCCCGACCGGCGTCCCCGGCGCCCTGTCGAACGAACCCCCGGCCAACGCCACGGCCCCGATCCAGACCGCTGCGGCCAACCAGGCCACGCAGGCCCCGGCGGCGGCCGGCACCCAGAGCCCCCCCGCGCAGACCAGCGGTACCGGCACGGTCAACGGCGCGCCCGGCTCGGCCCGCCAGGGCCAGGGCTCCGTTCGCAACGACGCCACCGTCAACTATGAGGTCGACCGCACCATCAGCCACGTCAAGCACGAACTGGGCTCGCTGCAACGCCTGTCTGTTGCCGTGGTGGTCAACTATCGTGACAAGGACGGAGAACCGGCTCCGCTGGACTCGGCCGAAATGGACGACATCAACGCCCTGGTCAAACAGGCCATGGGCTATTCGGCCGATCGAGGCGACACCCTGAGCGTGGTGAACAGCGCCTTCACCGACCAGGAGCCCAAGTTCAAGCCCTGGGAGAACCCGGAATACCGCGGCCTCGCCCTGCAAGTTCTCAAGGTGCTGCTGATCCTGGCCGTCCTGTTCTTCCTCTGGCGCTCGGTCGTGCGGCCGATCGTCCAGGGTTTCGCCAACGCCCAGGTCGAACGCGCCAAGAACGAGGCCCACCTGGAGACCATGCGCGAACAGCGCCGACAGGACGAACTGCGCGCCTCGGAAATGAACCGCTACGAGGAAAACCTGGACACCGCCCGCCAACTGGCCCAGCGCGACCCGCGCGCCGTCGCCATGGTGCTGCGTTCATGGATGGATCCCAAGAATGCCAAATCCTGACAACGAACTGACCCGCTGCGCCATCCTGATGATGTCCCTGGGTGAAGATGCGGCGGCCGAAGTCTTCAAATACCTGTCATCGCGCGAGGTCCAGCAGATCGGATTGGCCATGGCCAATCTCAAGCAGATCACGCGGGCCGATGTCGATCAGGTCCTGGAGGACTTCCGCCGCGAGGCCGACCAGTTCATGGCCGTGAGCCTGGGCTCGGACGACTTCATCCGTTCCGTCCTGACCAAGGCGCTGGGCACGGACCGCGCCGCCGGCCTGATCGAGGACATTCTGGAAGCCGGCGAAGGCACGGGCTCGGGCATCGATGCGCTGAACTGGCTGGAACCAGTCAACGTTGCCGAGCTGATCGCCGACGAACACCCCCAGATCATCGCCACCATCCTGGTTCATCTGGAGCGCGACCGAGCCTCCGCCGTCCTGGCGCTGCTCAACGAACGCGTGCGCAACGATGTGATGATGCGGATCGCCACCTTCGGCGGCGTGCAGCCATCCGCGCTGCATGAACTCACCGAAGTCCTCAACGAAGTCCTGTCCGGCCAGGGCGCCAAGCGCTCGAAGATGGGTGGGGTGCGCACCGCCGCCGAGATCCTGAATTTCATGAACACGGCCGAGGAAGAGGCGGTGGTCAGCAGTCTGCGCGAGATCGATGCCGACCTGGCGCAACGCATCATCGACGAAATGTTCGTGTTCGACAACCTGGTCGACGTCGAAGACGCCGCCATCCAGCTCATCCTCAAGGAAATCGACACCGCCTCGCTGACCATCGCCCTGAAGGGAGCCAGCGAGGAACTCTGCGCCAAGTTCTTCAAGAACATGTCCAACCGCGCGGCCGAGATCCTGCGCGACGATCTGGACGCCCAGGGGCCGGTGCGCATGTCCCGCGTGGAGACCGAGCAGAAGGCCATCCTGATGGTGGCGCGCAAGCTCGCCGACGCCGGCCAGATCAACCTGTCGATGGGCAACGACGAGTATGTCTGACAAGTCCGGGCCTTCCATCGATCTGGCGACGCGAGCCCGCTGGCAGCGCTGGGAAATGGAATCCCTGGACGCGCTCAAGCAGCCGCTCGGCCGCCGCGCCAGCGATCGCGACCCGCTCTACCAGGCGGAACTCGCGCGCCGCCGCGCCCAGGCGATCGCCGAGGCGCGAGAGGAAGGCCTGGCTCAGGGACGCGCCGAGGGCTTCGAGCAGGGCCGCCTTGACGGCCACGCCCAAGGCCTGGCACAGGGTCACGCCGAAGGCCATGCCCAGGGCCTGGCACAAGGCCACGCCGAAGGCCATGCCCAAGGTCACGCGCAGGGACTGGCCGAAGGCGCCGATCTGGCGCGGGAGCAGGCGGCCCGGCTGGACGGCCTGGCGCAGGCCTGCGGGGCCGCTCTGGATGGACTCGAACGCGAAGTCGGCCAGTCCGTCATCCAGTTGGCCGTACGCATCGCCGAACAGGTGCTGCGTACCCACATCCGCGACTGCCCCAACCATATCCTGGACCTGGTCCGCGAAGTCATGCAGGCCCGACCCGAGCAAGGCGGTTCGCTGCAGTTGCGGCTGCACCCCGACGATCTCGAGCTGGTGCGGACTTTCCTGCAGCAAACCCCGGATCCGGCCCGCTATCGCCTGAACGCCGACGCAAGCATCACACGCGGCGGCTGCATCGCGGAAACCGCTCTGGGCTCCGTGGACGCGACGCTGGAAACCCGTTGGCAACGCATCATTGCCGCGCTGGGCCAGACGGGTGCCCCCCCATGAATCCGGACACGGCCGCGACACGCACGCCCGGCGCGCGCTGGCGCGCGCAGCTCGCCGCCTGCGAGCAGCGGGTTTCCGCCCGCCAGCCGACCAGCCGGCAGGGGCGCGTGACCCGCGCCACCGGCCTGGTGCTCGAAGCGACCGGTCTGCAACTGCCGGTCGGCGCAGCCTGCAAGGTTCAGGTTTCGCTTGATCAGGACCGCTGGGCCGACGCCGAGGTCGTGGGCTTCCACGCCGACACCCTCTACCTGATGCCGCAAAGCGACATCACCGGTCTGCCTCCCGGCGCCCGCATCGTGCCCGCCGAGACTCTGTGGCTGGATCCCGTCCCCCTGCCCGACGAGGCCACGGACCTGGCCGACACCGAGGCCGCCATCGTCACGGACCAGGTGCGCCATTTGCCGGTAGGGCACGCCCTGCTGGGCCGCGTCCTGGACGGCGCGGGCCGACCGCTGGACGGCAAGCCCCTGCCTTCCGATCTGGAGATGGCGCCCCTGACGGCCCTGCAGATCAACCCGCTGACCCGCGCGCCTGTGGACACGGTGCTGGATGTGGGCGTCCGGGCCATCAACGGACTGCTGACCGTCGGTCGCGGCCAGCGCATGGGTCTGTTCGCTGGATCGGGGGTCGGCAAGAGCGTGCTGCTGGGCATGATGGCCCGCTACACCCAGGCCGATGTGATCGTGGTCGGCCTGATCGGCGAGCGAGGCCGCGAAGTCAAGGAATTCATCGAACTGAACCTGGGCGCCGATGGCCTGGCCCGGTCCGTGGTGGTGGCCGCTCCGGCGGACGTTTCGCCCTTGCTGCGCCTTCAGGGCGCGGTCTACGCCACGCGGCTGGCGGAATTCTTCCGCGACCAGGGCAAGCACGTGCTGCTGATCATGGACTCGCTCACGCGCTATGCCATGGCCCAGCGCGAAATCGCCCTGGCGATCGGCGAGCCGCCAGCCACAAAAGGCTACCCACCGTCGGTATTCGCCAAACTGCCGACTCTGGTGGAGCGCGCGGGCAACGGCGCCCCTCAGGGTGACCGGCCGGCCGGATCCATCACCGCGTTCTACACCGTACTGACGGAAGGCGACGACCAGCAGGATCCAATTGCCGACTCGGCGCGCGCCATTCTCGACGGCCACATCGTGCTGTCGCGCAGCCTGGCCGAATCCGGCCATTACCCGGCCATCGACATCGAAGCCTCGATCTCGCGGGTCATGTCCGCCATCGTGCCCAATGGTCAGTTCCGTCACGTGCATCTGTTCAAGCGCATGATGTCTCGATACCAGCGCAATCGCGACCTGATCGCCGTCGGCGCCTATACTGCGGGAAACGATCCGGAAATCGACCAGGCCATCGAACGCCATCCCTGGCTCGAGAACTATCTGCAACAGGGCATCGACGTGCGCGTGGACTATGCCAGCGCGGTGGCCGCGCTGGCTGGCGTGTTGGGAGAAACCCATGAGCCCTGAAACATCGCTGGACGTACTGATCAACCTGACCCAGGACAAACTCGACGAGGCGGGCCGGAACCTGTCCGAACTCAGCACCCGGCGCCGCGAGGCCCAGGGGCAATTGAACACCCTGGACGACTACCGCGCCGACTACACGAAACGCCTGCAGAACACCACCGAGCAAGGCTTATCGGCCTCGAATTACCACAACTTTAGGCAGTTTATTGCCACATTGGACGAGGCCATTTCCCAGCAAAATACGATCATCGCCCAGATCGACGTGCGACTCGAGGCCGGACGCAAGCAGTGGCATGATGAAAAACGCCGCCTGAACTCCTACGAAACCCTCAAGGCGCGCCAGATCCGGCAATTGCAATATCGCGAACACCGCCGCGAACAGCGCGCCAGCGACGAGATCTCGGCCGGCTTGTACCGGCGCCAACGACAGCCGCACTGAAACCGCACACGCCATGAACATGCCCGTCCTTCCTGTCACCAGCTCCAGCCCGTCGCCCGCGGACAACCCGGCGCGCGGCGCGGACACCGCTGCCGCGACGGATGCACCGGCTTTCTCGAACGTGCTCTCGCAACAGCGTGAAGGTACCGCCCGTCCCGCCGACTCGCACCGCTCCGAATCCCGTCCCGCCGAATCCCGTCGACTCGAAGAAGCCGACCGCCACGCGGCCCCGGATGCCGCCGAGCGGCACGACCCTCTCGGGCCGGACGAAACCCTGGCCCTGATCCTCGACAGTGCGGCACTGCCTCTGATGCGGCCTGTCTCCTCCGTCGTGCAAACCGCTACGCCCCATACCGGCCAGGCCGTCCACACCGATCCACGCACGGCGCGTCTGCCGATCGACGTCTCTGGCAAGACACTCACGGATTCTTACGACGCCACCCAGGACGCTCGGGCCTCCGGTGAAGACGACGTGATCGAAATCACCCGCATGCCGCGCACCGACATGGCAGCCACGGTCCCCGCCGCCCGCGCCCCGCTGCACACGGATGCGTCGACCTCTGTCAGCCCGAGGGAAACCGCTCGCACCCGGAGCGTCTCCACCTCTATACAAGCGCCGCAATTCCACCAACGGAATACCGATCCGATGCCGGATGTCGACCGGTTGCACGCTGACCAGGCCGCCGCAGGCGCATCAGCCGTCGAATCATCCATGCACATCCGGACCGCGCACGGCCTCGAAGCCCCGGCGCCGGATGGCGCGGCCATGGCCTCGGCTTCGGCCCCCGTCGGTGCCTCCCTGCTGCCGGCCACGACATCGATGCCGGCCGCCGCGCCCGTCGCCGTGCCCACCCCGCTGTCCAATCCGCAGTGGCCCCAGGATTTCAGCCGGCAGATCCTACATCTGACCCAGAACCTCGCCGGCGCGGGCAATACCGTGCAGATGCACGTCAATCCCCCGGAGCTCGGACCGATCCACATCACCTTGCACGTGGGCGACTCCATCGCCCAAGCCTCCTTCGTCTCGCCGCACGCCAGCGTGCGCCAGGCCCTGGAAAACGCGCTTCCCCACCTGGAACAGCAACTGGCCCAGGCCGGCCTGTCTCTGGGTCAGGCGGATGTCGGCGACCAGCAGCCTGGCCAACAGGCTCAGGGCCAGGCGCCCTCGGCGCGCAATGGCGACTCCACCTTCAGCCTGGACGGCCAGGTCGCGGATACGGCGACCTCTACGGCCACGACGATCCCCAGGACCGTCACCCGTCCGGACGCGCTGGTGGATACTTTTGCGTGAATACTTTCGCTTTCCTGGGCAGGACCCGCATTAAAATGCTTCATTTTGCCCTCCAGTCATCGTGACGCATTAACCCGGAACCATGCTCAGGCTACTCAAATTCATTCTCTTGCTCATTATTGTCATCGGCGCCTCGGTCGGCGCGACGATGTGGTTCACGAGCAGGGACAGCACGCCCGGCGTCCTCGCCGCCGCCCAGACCGCCAGCCAGGCCCCCCAGGCGCCGCCAATGGTCCCTGCGCCGATCTTCGCCGAACTCGATCCTTTCACCGTCACGCTGTACGGTGAAACCCGCAACCGGATCCTCTACACTGCGATCACGCTGCGCATGGGAGACGAGGCCTCGCGCAAACAGATCACCGACTATATGCCCGAAGTCCGCGACCGCATTCTCAAGGTGCTTTCGGCGCAGCAACTCCCCCTCATCCAGACGCCTGAGGGCCGCCAGGCCCTGACAGACAACCTGAAAGCTACCCTGGCGCGTCCGTTTACCGCGCAACTGCCCGGCCCGCAAGTCGCCGACGTGCTCTTCACCGCCTTCGTGGTGCAGTAATGGCCTACCAGAGCATGCTCTCCCAGGACGAGGTCGATGCCCTGCTCGCGGGAGTCACCGGCGAAGAAACCTCGGACCAGCAAGCCCCGGTCGAGCCCCGTGACGGTGTCCGTCCCTACGATCTGGGTTCGCCCGACCGGGTCGTGCGGCACCGGATGCAAACCCTGGAGCTGATCAACGAACGCTTCGCCCGCCGTCTGCGTTCGATGTTCTTCGGCTTCATGCGCCGCAACGCCGACATCACCGTCAACGCGATCAAGATCCAGAAATACTCGGACTTCGAACGCAATCTGCCCGTGCCCAGCAATCTGAACATGGTGGCGTTGAAACCCCTGCGCGGCACGGGCCTGTTCACATACGACCCAAACCTGGTTTTTCTGGTCATCGACAGTCTGTTCGGTGGCCACGGCCGCTACAACACCCGGATCGAAGGGCGGGACTTCACCAATACCGAACAACGCATCATCCGTCGGCTGATGGGACTGACGCTGGACTGCTACCGCGAATCCTGGGAATCCGTCTATCCGCTGGAGCTCGAATACCTCCGTTCGGAAATGCACACCAAGTTCGCGAGCATCAGCACGGGTAACGACATCGTGGTGGTGGCTTCTTTCAACATCGAACTGGGTTCGTCCGGGGGCAAGCTCAATATCTGCCTGCCCTATTCCATGCTCGAACCCATCCGCGACCTGCTGACGCGTCCGCTCCAGCAGGCCGCATCCGACGCGATCGACCAGCGCTGGACCCAGCAACTCTCGCGCGAAGTCCGCAGCGCCGAGGTCGAACTTGCCGTCGAGTTCGCCCGAATCGATACTTCCATCGCCGAGCTGCTGCATCTCTCCGTGGGCGACGTGCTGCCGGTGGACATCCGTCCCGCCGTCACCGCCCGCGTGGGCGGCGTCCCCGTCCTGGAATGCGGCTACGGCACTTTCAATGGCCGCTATGCCCTGCGCGTGCGCAAGGTTCTCGCCTCGCCCGACGACTCCGACAAACTGCTAGCCCGCACGAAAAAATGAGCGACATCAAAGACGATACCCAGGACCCGAATCTGCCGGGCCAAGCATCCGGAGGCTCCGCGGAGGACGACTGGGCCGCCGCCATGGCCGAACAGCAATCCGCGCACGATCAACCCACCCAGGCCAGCGGTCTGGGCGCGGAGGACGACTGGGCCGCCGCCCTGGCTGAACAGACCGCCGCGACCCAGGCGCCAGCCACGGCCGCCCAGCCCGCCGCCTCCCAGGTTTTTCAGCCGCTGTCAGGACAAGCCTCCGAGAGCGACAGCGATATCGACATGATCATGGACATCCCGGTCCAGCTGTCGGTGGAACTGGGCCGCACGCGCCTGACAATCAAGAACATCCTGCAACTGGGCCAGGGCTCGGTGGTCGAACTCGACGGCCTGGCCGGCGAGCCCATGGACATCTACGTCAACGGCTA
>Ga0172382_10007400_pt1 | contig 15602 bp, 17 predicted proteins | sample Leawel138RmetaG_FD_122245 | JGI IMG/M metagenome (GOLD analysis project Ga0172382, IMG submission 122245) | Leachate microbial communities from a municipal landfill in Southern Ontario, Canada - Leachate well 138R metaG | ecosystem: Engineered > Solid waste > Landfill > Unclassified | place...
ATTGCCAACGTCCTCTACATCCTCGACCGGTTCCGCTACAAGCAGTCCGCTCCTCCGACTCAGGTAGCCTAACCCTTAACTGGCTTGGGGGCTGAATAGGCCCCCGGCCATCTCCAAAGGAGGAAAGCAAATGAGAAATTACAGTCCTTCAACAAGGGAAGTCATCGGCGACCTCATCATGGGGATGCACGTCGAAACCACGGGCGGCGTCCTTGTGGCGGCAAACTTTACCGACACGGCCCAGACGGAGCTTTTCAACATCTACGGTCGGATCGGAGTCAAACAGCTTTTCATCGAACTCACGGCGGCGGCTGACGCCAACGCAACCCAGGTTCTTTTCAACTGCACATTCACCACCCCGGTGATCGCCGTCAATGCCATGTGCGTGAAGTGCGCGAGTATTGCCAATCTCGGCGCGTATGGGCGAATTATGTTTGTCGGCGGTGCTGTTGCTGTCGGAACGGCATCAATCAGCGACAGTGCCGGGTTGACCGATCTGGAAGCGGCGGGCTTGATGCACATTCTCGGCGGTGTCTCCGCTGCGGGTGTGGCGACAGTCGGAACCATTGGAATGCTTGGCGACGACGCGACTCAGGCGGCAACCATCGCGGCCACGGCGCATCTCTTCTACGTCCCGATGTCAACGGGAGCCTACGCGGAGGCGATCCTGTAAAGGGGGTGCATCATGGCAGCTTGTCTTGAAACAGTCATCAAGCGTTGGAACGGCGCAGACGGCGATCAACTGTCCGTGACCACGGACGTGCCGGAGGGCTCCACCTTTCATGCTGTTGATACGGGGGCGAAATACGTTTTCCATAACGGCGGATGGGTGGAGGACTTGAGGGATATTTACGCGATTCAGCAGGCGGCGGTTTAGCGCCGAAGGGAGGAAATGAAAATGTACGGTAAAATTGGAAGGATAACCTCGGCATCGTCCGGGTCAAATCCGCTCCGGACGAATAATCTGGGCGGCCTCATCGTAGAGGGCGACTATGGAGACGCTACCCTCGGCGGAAAGCAGTTCTTCGCCACGGCGCTTGACATGGAAGTCGCACTCTATACGGCAACCTCCGCAATCGGGTTGATCATCTACAACCCGCCGGGATCTGGCGTCAACTGCCTGTTCAACAAGTGGTCTGTCATCGTTTATGCAACCTCGGCGGCCATGACGGGCGTGGTGCTGGCAATCTCGGCTCAGACTACAACCCCGACCACGACCACGGCGGCTCCGCTGTGGGGCTCCACCCTGCTGACGGGCAGCGTCGGGCTTACGGGCGGGGCAGCCCTGGCCTACTCTGTTGCAACCATCGCCGTTGCTCCGGTTCTTGCGTGGCCTCTGTTCCATAACACGGCGGCGATCAATACCGTGGGCGCGGAGGTGACAAGCGGTGACCTTCAGGGCGCGATTGCGGCGGCTCCGGGTACTGTGACCGTTATGGGCGCACTCGGCGCGGCTGGCGTGAACGTCAACTTGGCCCTGATGTGGAAGGAAGTTCCGGTCGGTTTGTAGCCTGACCACTTACACCGGGGCGGGCGGTCGACGCCCCGGTTTTAGCATGAGCCTATGAAAACTGGTATCGCAAAGCAGAAAGAAGAAGCCGCCAGAGCAAAGAAGCAGAGACGCAAGAGGAAACGGCGATGAACGCAGTCTTAAAAACGGCTCCAACCCTATACCCGATCACGCTGGATGAGCTGAAGCTCCATCTTCGGCTCGACTCCGGTTCGTTTGACGGCAACCTGACCTTGACCCAATGCCTTGCCTACGGATCAAAGGCCATAGCCGACAACTACACGACCCATGTAGGCACGGGCGTTTCTGTGATCGGGAAGCAGGCTGAAGTTCTTGTCCACCACGGAACGAATGGTGCGACCGGAACCGTTGACACGAAGATACAGGAAGCCGACGCGTTGGCTGGACCTTATACCGATTGGACGGGCGGGGCGTTTACTCAGGTCACGACGGCGAACCATAACGCCGACTACAAAAAGCAGTATACCGGATCAAAGCAGTATATCAGGACCGCATCGAAGGTGCTGCTGGCCGCCTGCGAGTTCGGTACGTCCATCCTCGTAAATGCCGCTACAACCGCCGAGGATTCGCTCCTGACGGACATCCGGGCGGCAGCCATAGGACACGTTGAGGACATCACCCGAAGGCAGCTATTGACGCAGACGTGGTATTACTATCTCGATTCTTTCCCGGCTGATAATTTTATCAAGCTCCCCTTCGGCAACCTTCAAACAGTTGACGCGGTGAAGTATTTCGACAGCGACGGCAACACGACAACCCTCGCTGCCCTGACTGACTACCTCGTTGAGACCAACGGGCCAGGTATCGGGCGGCTCGTGCTTCCTTATGGTGAAGGCTGGCCTTCGTTCACTCCGTATCCCTCGAACCCGATCTCGATAGAGTTCACCTGTGGCTGGACTGCTGCTGCCTCAATCCCCTATCAGATCAAGGCGGCCCTGCTGCTCGTATGCGCCGACTTATGGTCGAACCGGGAAGGGCAAGTGTTGAATAGTTTCGGGTATCACGAAAACAAGGCGGTCCAGAATTTACTGGCGAGCCATCGGCTCTGGGATGAGTTTTTATGAGCATCGGGGACCTCTCAAAACGTGTCACATTGCAGCATCCCACAAAGGTTTCAGACGGGATGGGGGGATGGACTGTAACTTTCACCGATGCCGCCACGGTTTGGGGAAGTGTGTGGCCCGTGAGCGCGAATGATACCATCCAGGCCAATGCAACGGTTATGGTCGTGACTCACCGGATAAGGATAAGGTATCGGAGCGTACTCAAGACCTCATGGCGCGTGTCATGGGGCGGACGTTATTTTACGATTGTGAGCATCATCGACCCCTCGATGGATCATAAGTTTCTCGATCTATTGTGCAAGGAAGCGGCGTAATGAAGGCAGTGACAACAGCCATATTCACTAAGTTCGGCGGCTCATCCCTTGATACAGCCATCGGCGGGCGGCTGTATAAGGGGGCTGCGCCTGACGGCGCCGAGTTCCCCTATGCGGTTTACGGTTTGGTGTCAGACATCCCCGACAACGTGTTCGCAAAGCATGGCGAGGAGGCGCGTTTTCAGTTCGACCTTTTCAGTTCGGCGTCAAGCTCCGGGGAGGTGGAGGATTTATATACTTATCTGAAAGCTCTTTACGATGACTGCGCCTTAACCATAACCAGTCAGACGCATATTTGCATGAAGCGTGAGCTGGCCTTCCTGTCCGTGGAGGATTACACGACAACGGCGGGGACGCAGAAGGTGTTCCATTACGTTGTTGACTACATGATTTTAACCGAGTTCACATAGAAAGGGACCGCATGAAAATCCTTATCACCGCAAAATATGTATCCGGTTCGGCCAGCGAGGGCGGCTCTTCCAGATTTCTGCACCTTGTCGGCAAGACCCTGAACGCGATGGGGCATGAAGTCACTATGTCGCCGTATCCGAAGGATCATATTTCCCATTACTATGACCTCATAATCTGCTCTCATCATATCGAGGCGATCTGCAAGAACCCGGCGCACAAAGTCTTTATCGCGCACGGCTGGATTCCCGACGAATACATGAACCCCGGCGCGGATCGGTATGTCTCCGTGAGCGAGGAAGTCCAGAAGTTTAACCGGGAGAGGGGCTTCGAGAGTGACATCATTCCGCAGCCGATAGAGATATTGGCACAGCGGCGCCCTCATAAGGCCCTTTCCCGCATTCTAATCGTCCGGCGGTATCCGGTGGATCCGGATCCGTTCGAGTTCCTGTCAAAACGGTTCGAGGTTCGGGTGAGTGACCTCGATAAGCCCGTTGAAAAGCAGATCGCCTGGGCGGACCTCGTGATCACTTTAGGGCGCGGAGTCCTTGAATCATTCGCGCAAGGCAAGCCCGTTCTGGTAGCCGATAATCGGGAGTATATCGGGGCATTTGGTGACGGATATGTAACCCGCGACAACATAGGCGAGATTGCAAAGCACAACTTCTCGGGGCGGCGGTTCAAGCACAAACTGACACGGGAATGGATCGAAGGCGAGCTACAGAAGTATAACCCGGATGATTCGGATTTTCTGTATGCCTATGTCAAGGAAAAACACGACGCGAAAAAGGTTTGCGCCGAATACCTGAAGTCAAAGCAGGTACACCTTGTCATTCCCTTCTGGCGAAAGAATCAGAAGAACGTCCTGATTGAGGCTTACCGCCCGATGGGGATTCACCTCCATCCGATCATGTTCGAGGACGAGGCGATTGATTGGAAAGAGCCGTGGATTCATCCGGCGATCATCCCCATGAAGGCCGAAGAGATGAAAGGCAAGGCGGTTATCCCCGGAAACTTCAAGCGCAACTGGTTCATTCAGCATTACCCGATCATCGACAACGACTACTACGTCTGTGCCGATGACGACGACATGTATGAACCGGGAGTCATGGCGGCAATCAAAAAGCATGATGAGGATATTGTCGTTATCTCCATGAAGCGCGGGCAGGCGATCCCCGGTAACGTGGCGTATTTGAGGCGGTACTGCACGAACACGCTCGAAGCGCACCCGGGCAACATCAAGAAAGGCCAGGTCAGCGGGCAGCAGTCCTTCGTCAAGGGCAAGATATTCCGTGAGCATCCGTTCTCGCTGGACTCCGGGACATGGGATGGCGAGATGGCCATGCACCACAAAGCCGACAAGGAAGTCACGGCCTACCGCCCGGACCTGTTTGCCCTGTTCAATTACTTCGAACCGGGGCGGTGGATAAAGGAACCGAAGCTCACTTTCGGAGTGCTTATCAATGACCGCATCCGTTTTGACATGGTGCTCCGGCGGTCTCAGATCGTCGGCGATGTCCGTTTCCTTGAAGGCGCGGAATCGGCCACGCAGGGCTTGAACAAGCTCCTTGACATGATGGCTCAGGAAGGGACGGACATTGCCGTACTGACACATCAGGATATGTATTACAGGGAGGGGTGGATCCCCCAGGTGCGGGAACAACTGAAGCTGCTGCCTGATAATTGGATTGTGGCTGGGGTGGTCGGTAAGGATAATCAGGGCCGGATCTGCGGGAAGTTTCAGGATATGCGGATTCCGCTTCATTTCGATACGAGCAACTATCACGAGTTCCCATATCCTGCAGTTTGTTTTGATGAGTGCTGCCTCATTATCAACATGGCCTCCGGATTCCGGTTCGATGAGGAAATGGAAGGTTGGGACTTGTACGGGACGCTGGCAGTCCTACAGGCGTGGGAGATGGGCGGCACGGCGTTTGTAATCGATGCTTTCTGTGAGCACTACTGCCTGAGGCCGTTCACATGGACGCCGGGCAAAGGGTTCCGGGTGGCCTATAAGTGGCTGCATAACCGCTACAGCAAGATTTATAAGGTAGAGTCGACGGCGATAGGGTTGCCGAAAGAGGCAATGAGGTTTGAAACATCGGCTGCGTAAAGCAGTCTTAACGAGGAGGTAATTGAAATGGCAAAGGCATGCGGATTTCACGGAAAGGTGATGTACGGCTCCGTGGTGGTTGCGAACATCACGGAATGGAGCATCAGCGGGGTGGCGATTTCAACGATCAAGAAAGACGCCGCATTCGGCGATACCGTCGCGGAGTATTGCGTTGACGGCATCAACGACCCCGGGACGATCTCGTTCAGCGGGAACTATGATCCGGGAGACAGCACGGGGCAGAAGGCGCTCGCAACGGCATGCAAGGCGGCTACGGCCCTGACGAACCTGTATCTCTACTCCAACACCTCGACTTTTTGGAGGGTCGGAGCAGGCGGTTCGATCTACATCACCAAGTGTGACGCGATCAGCCTCCCCCGGAGCGGCATCGGCACGATCAGCTTTGAGGGGCAGGTGACTGGCGCGGCAATGGAGCAGGTCGGCACGGGCTCCTAACATGTTAGCCCTTAATGGGCGGAAAGGTATGGAGCATGACAGTCATCAATATCGACGATGAGGTTGGGCGGTATTTCGAGATGGACGGAGGCGGCAAGGTGAAACTGCGCACCATGACCGCCGACGTCCTGAAGGCGATCCGCAAGCAGGCGGTAAAGAAGCGGGTGGAGTTCAAGAAGGTGGAAGGGACTCCGCACCGCTTCGAGTGGGAGGATGTCAACGATGAGCTTCAAAACGAGCTGTTCTGGGATCACATCATCCAAGATTGGGAAGGGTTCACCGACGGCAAGGGAAATCCCATCCCCTGCACGAAAGAGAACAAGCTGAAGCTTATGCTTCGCTCCGTCAAGTTCTCTAAATTCATTACCGAGTCATTGAAAACGCTCGCGGATGAAGAGGCAAAGCAGTTGGAGGCGTCCGAAAAAAACTGATCGAGGCGGCGCAATGGACTATTGAGTATGCCCCAAGTTGCGCCGGTTGCCGGCAGATATACGCAGAAAGGAAGCCTCCCGGAGAGCCGCCGTGCGAAACGTGCCGGATTGAGGCAAAGGTGAGCAATGAGGACGCTATAAGGGTTTATATGATGGTCCAATCTCAGGTGTTGACTATGCACAACGGAAAGCATGACGTGGTTATCGGGCTAAACCAGCTCGCAGTTTGGGCGGCGATAGACGCATACGGGGTGCGGGACAGGACCGGCACGTTCGAGCGAGTGCTGCGCCTGTTTCACCACTTCCACGGGAGGATGTGATGGGGCGGGCAAAGGTAACGCTGAAAGACTGGGCTCCGGCGGTCATCACGGCAGAGATCGAGAACAAGGCGATGGGCGGCCTTGAAAAAGCCTGTGAGCAGATAGCAGACCGGGCGCGGAGTTTATGCCCGGTGGATACCGGGACACTGCGCGATACCATCCGCGTCCGTCGTTTATCCGGCGATCCATTTCTGGATGTTCGGGTCTATGCAGGAAGCAGGATTGCGGGAGGCGGTTCAAAAAAAGGCGCGGAGCGTGGGGCGTTCTATGCTCCCATAATAGAATTTGGATCTGTGAAGATGAGCAAAAAGCCTTTCCTTCGCCCCGCGCTCGACTCGGTGAAGGGCAACGTAATCAGCATCATTGAGGGCGGATAATGGCATCAAAGCTCGGATCAATTTACGTTGAATTATCACTCGATGACAAGGTTTATAAGCAGAAGCTTGCATCAATGCCCGCCGACGCTCAAGCCACCACGAAGGGACTTGAAACCTCGTGGCGTTCCCTTGGAGTCAAGACAAACGAGTATTTCGATAACAGCCGGAAGGCCGCTGAGAACGCTTACAAGCTTATCGAGAAGTCCGGGAAGTATTCCGCTGACGAGATGGTGCGTGCGGAGCGGGCGAAGAACGATCAAATAACCCGCCTCAATGAACAGCAGTTCGGACAACAGACCTCCCTTATATCCTCTCTGAAATCCCACTACATTGCCGTCACGGCTGCGATTGCCGTGGCCGTGGGAGTCATCGGGAAGGCGTGGGATCTGGCCAAGGCGGGCGCAGATTTCAAGGAGCAAGAGGGGATTCTAAACAACCTCGCCCGCAAGTACGACACGACCGCCGATGATATTGTGTCCGCGATGGAGAAGGCCAGCGACGGCCTTGTTTCCAGAGCGGACCTAATGAGCATTGCTCTCGGCGGGCTTGCCAAGGGCCTCGATCCTTCGCAGCTCACCGACCTTGCCGACGCCGCCCGACTGCTTGGCGATACCGTGGGGATGACCGCCACGGAGTCATTGCAGCAGCTCACTACCGCCCTTGAAACCGGGAGGACGAAGGGCCTCAAGATGTTCATGGGTTCGGCCATCGACCTCGAGACAACGATGGGCGACCTCTACGAAAAGATGACCGAGGCCGAAAAGACTCAAGCTCTCTACAACATCACCATGATTGAGGCCAAAAAGTTACAGGCCGAAATGACCGGCGAAGTCAATGACGCTGGCGATAAAATTGAACAGCTTGAAGCGAAGTACGCTAATATCAAGACCACGGTTAGCGTCTTTGCTATGGAGACGTTGGTCGCTCTGTTCGATGCATTCGGTTATCTCAAAAAGACCTTCACGGAACAAGATGAGTTGATCGATGAGTTCGGGCAATCGGTTGACGTAGCGGCTCTCTCCACCGAAACCCTTGCATCGAAAATCTGGAAGTGGGTCGTTCCGGCCTTTGATGCGTGGATGGAGTCCGAGGAAGAGGCGGAAAAGCGCATCCTCGCCACGATGAACACCACCAAAGACGCGAGCAAATCCCTTAAGTCTCACACGGACAACATCAACGAGGAAAAGAGGGCCACCGACGCCCTGATAGCTCCTTATAAAGCAACGATTGATAAACTGAAACAGCAGATCGCCACGAGGGAGAACCACAAGAAAGCTATCGAAGAAGGATCGAAGGCTGCCAAGAAGGCCGCAGAGGAACGGATCAAGTGGGAAGAGAACGCCTATAAAAAGGAAATGGAACTCTTCGCCAAGACCGAAGAGGAAAACGCAAAGTATCTCGCCCAGATGGCGAAGGACGCGGAGAAAGCCGCTAAGGACGAAATCAAGTCTTGGCAGAAAGCAGCCGATGTCGCCATTGATTTGATGAAGGACGAAGGCGAGGCGGGGGCAAAGCTGACAAAGGAAACCCTTGAGCGCATGGACAAGGAAGAGAAAGCCGCTCTTGACCTCGCCGACAAGCGATCAACCGCCATGCGGGCTATGTATAAGGACCTCGATGGATACGAGGGGCAATACTACGAGTCCATGAAGGCCATGATCGAGAAGCAGCGGCAGGATTATGAAAAGCTGACCGGCGACAAAGTGGCCTCCGAGCGGTGGGCGACTAACCAGCTCAAACTTCTGGATGACGAGAAAACACTGTCAACCAATGACTTCTTCGGCGGGCTCAGGATCGGTTTCGAGAAGGCCGCAGAACAATGCGGGACATGGGCCAGCAACTCGAAGAAAATGGCCATTGACTTCGCCAACGCCTCCAAGACCGCCATCAGCGACACTCTTTTCGACGGCATCAAGACCGGGACGGTTGACATTCAAAAGATATGGGGTACCTTTACCGATACCATGCTCCGCACATTCACGGACTGCATCGGCGATATGGTAAAGGTCAAGATGGCTGAATTGATGCAACCGGGACTGAATAAGCTCGGCGACGCATTCGATGGTCTGTGGACCGCTACGAAGAACGCTTATACTTCGCTGGTCGGAGACATGGGGGATACGGACATCCTCGGTGGCTTAAAAGGAGGCTGGGACAAGTTCTCCAATATGTTTACCTCCTCCGGTTCCGGCCTCTGGGACAGCCTCAGTTCCGGTTACGATGACATCGTTTCCGCGATGGGGGAAACCGATATATCAGGCACGCTCATGGCCGGGTGGGATACGTTCTCGGATGCACTCACCGGAGAGAAGGGGTTTGCTGGGATCGCAAGCGAATGGTCGGACACGCTGACCGGAAGCGGCGGGATGCTGGGCGACTTCACAAGTTACATGGGAAGCATCATCAGCGCGGCGGGGGAAGAAATCACGATGACCTTCACCGCTATCTGGAATGCCGCCAGTATTGCCGTTATCGGCGCGCTGAAGGCGTTGGCCAAGTGGTTGGGCGATCCGTGGGATTCGTGGCACGAAGGCGGGCTTGTCCCTCAATACGCTTATGGGCTTGTGCCGGGGAGGGCATCGGTTCCCGGAGATTCACCCCGAAACGACACGCATTTAGCACTTGTCAGCCCCGGAGAGTTCATAATGCCCCGGTCAGCTGTCAACGCGACAACCATTCCCTATCTTGATTATATGCGCACAAACAAGAAGCCGTATGGATATTTTGACGGTGGGCCTGTTAGTGGAGACGAAGAGCCGCCGCCCTCGGACTACAACCAGATTTATGCCGACTGCGGGATGGCATATAAAAACCAGACGTGGAATACAAAAAGAGCGACTGCCGACGGATGGGCGTATGACCCAATTTCCGATCCCATCACCTATGCCGCAAAATATCTTGACGACAAGTATTACAAATTCCTCTACGGTGGCTTGCAACCGGCCGACCCGTCAAAAGGATTAACCTTCGACGACTATAAGTATTTGCTCGATTGGGTTCACGATTCCTACAACCCGAACATTTACACGGCCCCGCCGGAGTCGATGGACCCGTATGTGCATGAATTCGGCATGAGTCCGATCACGGGGTCGATGAACCCGAATGTCCTCTGGGCGGAGCAGGGAACCAAAGACGATTACATGCACATCTATATGCGGAACGGGGATGAGAGGATTGTCAATCCGGGAGAGTCGAACTGGCTCAAAAGATATATGCCTGCAATCATCCAAATTGGCGGACATATCGTGATGGCCATTGCGACGTACATGGCGTCACTTCCGGTTTCAATTGCACAGGCGGGCGTACAGGCAACGGCCTTCACCGGGTTGCTCGCCTCTGGATACACGGCCATGCAGACGGCAGCAATAATGGCCGCTCATGCAGGCGTGGCTGGCGTGCTGACATCGCTGGGTAACGGGGGGAGCATTGCGGGGGCATTGATATCAGGCTTGATCGCTGCGGTTGGCGGATATTATGCCTCAACGGCGGTGTCGGGCGGCAATGGTCTCGGGATTGCCGACTGGGCAACGGGCAAGGTCATCCAGCAGTCTATGAGATTCGGCGCAAAAGCACTCATAAATGATATCGTTGGAGATATGTTGTCATTTGAAAAGCCGAGTTTTTCGATGGACGCTGGCGGCGGAGGTGGCCTCGGTCAGATAGGGCCAGCCATGGATAATCTCCCCGATATCATGTCCGGGTCCGTGCCTCTCGCCTCCGGCATCGACTACGTCCCCTATGACAACTTCCCGGCACGGCTCCATAAGGGCGAGCGGGTGGTTCCGGCGGACGAGAACCGGCGCGGCGGCAACGTGTTCCATATCTACCTTGACGGCGAAGAAATCAAAGGGCGCATGCGAGTGATTGCGGACAAGGTGTTCGTGGATAGGGCATCGAGCGGCATCGGAACGATGCAAAGGGTATATGCGTAATGCTGTTAGTTGAAATTACCATAAATGCAGTCGTGAACCGCGTCTCCGTTGAGGGCCATGCGCTCACCTACAACTGGAAGCCGCGGATCATCGGCTTCGACGCGCCGACGCTCTGCATCCCCTCGGATCACGGCGGCTATGCCGAAATGCAGTTTGGAAGCATCACGTTCAACCCTTACCTGTTCCAGGCAGACTGGCCGCCGCCGGCATCGTGCCCGATATCCATCTACTACACCGACACAACCGAGGCGGCGAAGGAACTCGTTTTCTCCGGCACGGCGCACCTGACATCATTCAATAGAGCGGCGATCACCTACAAGCTGTTTGGGCCGAGCTATGACGAGACATGGGCCACGAAGGGCGTGGGGCCGCTGGTCGTCAATCAGGTATACGAGATAACGAACTACGTTGCTGACGACGACTTCACGAACGTGGGCGCAAGCTCCAATGCCACGGGCGTTATCTTCACGGCGACCGGGACGACGCCGACGAAGTGGACGAACTTCTCGGTCCTTTCCCCCCGTTGGAACGGGACGCTAAACGCAGTCCTCACGGCGATCCTGACCCGCATCCCGGAAATCACAACAGTCAACACAACCTATGCGCGGGCATCCTCCCCGAATGTCCTCTGGACGCTGACTTCGGAACGGCTGGCGATCAACGTGGCCTCGGATATCGCGGCGTTTTACTCGCATCTGATTTATGTTGTCGGTTCCACGGCTTACCTTGTGGACATGAAGAGAGACAACGGAACCCGGACGCTGACGGAATATCAGTATTTCGCGGCTCCGACGTATCAATACAAGACACCTTATGCCATGATTACATGCACATCCGACGGCGTGGTCTACAACGCCAAGTCCTCGTATCCCTACGGGCCGACCACGACCACGGACCCTTACCATGAGACGGCGGCCAACATCAACGCGGCCCTGACGGACATCCTTGCGCTTGAAAACGCGCCCAGAATCAGCATGGACATTCCGATGATTGCGGGGAACTTCCCGGCTCTGGGGGAGAAGATCGCCATTCCCGATACGGCGCACGTTGCGGACCTGTCCTCTTATATTCGCGTGCGGAAACTGCAATACAACTTTGTCGATCTGATTATCAACGTTGAGGGTGAGGGGGCCATTGCAGCCGCATGAAGATCATCTTCGACAAGGACTCCACCTCCACCCCTTATGACAACGTGCAATCGTATTCGGTTGACTCGGAGGATGCGAACTTTCCGAAAGAGAATCTTCGGGATGACTTCACCACGAACGTCTGGCGGGCCGAAGCTGTCACGGCGACCATCACGGTTAACGTGAGCAAGGGTTCAGCCGTTGAAGTCTTGAACACCAACGCAACGTCTGCCACCGTGAAGGCCATATCGGGCGAGGAGTATGTTTTTGAGGCCGATTGGGACTTTGAGACGGACTGGGCGTTTGCCTCTACCGTGGAGGTGTCCGCAACCGTCGTTTACTCGCTACCAGGCTCAGGCGGGCGGCTCTGGGCGGATTACGCCTTATTTGCGGCGGCTCATGTCGTGACGATCGAATTGACGGCGGCGGAGAATGTCTATGCGGGCATCCTCCGGGCGGGATATGTCGAGACCTTCCCGGACCCGACGCTTGGGATGCAGGAGAACTCCATTGATTACAGCGTGGAGAAAGAGCTGAACATCGGCGCGAATTACTACCGCAAACGGAATGTGGTCAGACAATTCAACGGCCTGTCCATCATCGACACGCGAGCGAACATCTGGGCCTTGAAGCATGAGATATTCGACGCGGTAGGCCCTCAGCCGCTGGCTATCAGGCTTATCAGCAGCACGGCAATCACGGACTGGGAGTTCGTGGCTTACGCGAAGTGCCTTGAAAACCCGCAGATGGAGCACATCACGCATGACTATTCGCGACTCAGTTTTACCTTGCAGGAGGTTATATAATGGCAAACTTGGTATTCATGGGGAAAACGGGGCTGATCGGGGGCGAGGCGACAAAGCTGGACAGCATCGACGGGGCCACCCTGACCGACAACGACGCGGCATTCGTGAACGTATCGAACGTGCAATACATCTACCGCCTCGATGCAGACTCCGGGGCGGCTGAATCCTCCCCAGACATCATCGCGCCGGTTACGAATCCGGGGGATAAGAGGTGGATACTGCAAGGGCTGAACGGGATGGGATCATCAAGTTTCTCAGCTTATCTCACGGCGGATCTGGATGACTGCACCGGCGACAGCACAGCGGTAGAGTTCAAAGGGGCATATTGGACAGAGACTTATGACAACGGTAGCGTGTTCAGCAATGGGGTCTTCACGGCACCAGCCACAGGATTCTATCTACTTGGCGCACAGGTATATATGTCACAACTTTCCAGCGGACACACGTATGGTTCTTGCGAGCTGCGTATTTCCACGGGTGACATTTATTACATGTTTTGGGGGAACCCTTATGCCGGGTCCACATCTGGCGAGTTCTCATGCCTTAACAGCATCTCGATTTACTTGACATCCGGGCAGACAGCTAACTTGTACTTGTTTGTTGCTGGTGGGACAAAAACCGTTCATGTTGAGGGGTCATCGACAAAAATATGGGGCTACCGCCTATCGTAACCCCTTATGAACTACATAAAGCCGGAGGAAAAGCCGGAAAAGGTGAATTATGAAGATCCTCATTGACCCAGACCTTTTGACCGACAACGTGACGGCTTACACGGCCTCGTCATCCGACGCGTCCTATCCGGCGGCCAACATGAGGGACAACTACCCCGGGAACGTCTGGAAGGCGGCCAGCGGGACGGTCGCCACGATCCGCCTTGTCGTGTCCAAAGGGTCGGCGGTGGCCATGTTCAACACGAATGCAACGGCGGTGACCATCTCCTATGGGGCAGGGGAGGGGTATGTCAATGAATCGGGGTATGCGAACGAGTCTGGTTACGTCTACTCGACTTCCGATCCTGCCGCCACGGTGGACGCCTCCGACCTGTCCGGGGCAAACGGCAAGCTCTGGGCCGAATACACGGAGCAGACCGTGCCGCATATAGTGACCATCGTTCTGACCGCCGGGGCCGCGCCTTCCATCGGAGTCCTGCGCGCCGGGAACGTGGAGGAGTTTGAGAACCCTGGACGTGACGGCATGGGCGAGGGCAGCGTGGATTACTCAATCGAGGCGACCATGCCGAACGGGGCAAACTATTTCCGCAAAAGGGACGTTGTAAGAACGCATTCGGGGCTTTCCATGATTGAGACGAGGGCCAACGCATTCGTTTTCAAGCATGACATATTCGATGCCGTGGGACCGATGCCTCTGGCAATAAGACTGGCCGCAGACAGCATCACGGACGATGAACTAATAGTGTTCGCAAAAAGAACGAACCCGGTCACTATCGAGCACATCACGAACACGCTGACCCGGATCAACTTCGAATTGCAGGAGGTCATATAATGGCTGACAAGGTAATCTACTGGAGCAAGACGGCATTAACCGGAGGCGGAGCGACGGCTCTGGATTCAATTGACGGCGCCGGGTTGAAGGATGGGGAAGTCGCTCACGTCTGGGTATCCAACGTGCTCTACATATACCTTTTGGACGTGGATTCCGCCGCGCCTGAAAGCTCTCCCGCAATTATCGCGCCTGATACCAACGCAGGCGACAAGCGGTGGAGACTGCAATCCTATTATTCCGGCTCCGGGACGCTCTATACGGACCATATCGCGGAGTCCACGGCGGGGCATGGGGTAGAGATTGACGGGGTGACTCTCAAGGACGGCGGGTTCGCCATCGGCTCCGACGCTGACGGGGATATGTATTATCGGGCAAGCGGGGCGTTGGCACGATATGCGTCTGGAAAGACCGCTTTAGATAGTGCAATCAGGGGTGACGGCACGCCCGGTCGAGTGCTGCGAATCAGTACGATACTGGTTGAAGACGGCACGGATGCCGCCCATATCAAAGCCACCATGCAAAGCCGCTGGAATGGCGATACACATGCCGTAGTAGATAATATCGGCAAGGATGATGTGGTAACAGGGAGTTATTGGTCGCTCAATGCTGCCGGGACACAGCTTACCCTTGTTGCTGCTGGTATAACTGGGGTTTTTGTTTTTCCACTTCCTATAACGGTTATCTATAACACAACCGGGACAGCGATCAGTTGCTACGGGGTTAATTCAGCTGGAAACATCTTGTTGAGTTTTTACAATGCGGCTAACGGGGCACCGCAGGACATCGCAGCCTTGGTGGACACAAACAAACAATTCACCATCGTTATGGCATACATCACCTCGGGGTAAACGATAGTGAAAGGATAGCCATTTTTGAGATGAAGGAACGGACGGAGGTGTGAAATGGCTCAGATAAAATGTCCAACTTGTGATGGGAGGGGATGGGTGGAACAGCTTGACGCGGATGCTCTGGACTACCTCAGGCGTTATCCCGATGTTGCGGCGAGTTCCTTTCGCACCAACCCACGGGCGCATTATGACCAGTACGGCAAGGCCGAGGGGCGCAGATGGGGGAGTGCTCCTGTCCCTCCGGGGCCACAGCCTCCCGGCCCGACACCGGGGAGCGGTCTGTCCCTGATCTACGAGGACTCGTCTGATCCGAACGAAGTCTTCTCCTATATGGAATTTGAAGGGCACACCTACATCGGTAAGTATGGCCTC
>Ga0172382_10007401_pt1 | contig 15601 bp, 12 predicted proteins | sample Leawel138RmetaG_FD_122245 | JGI IMG/M metagenome (GOLD analysis project Ga0172382, IMG submission 122245) | Leachate microbial communities from a municipal landfill in Southern Ontario, Canada - Leachate well 138R metaG | ecosystem: Engineered > Solid waste > Landfill > Unclassified | place...
GCCCTGAGGGTGTCGGAGAGCTCGCAGCACCGGTCGCGGACGCGGTCGAACGCCGGGTCGTCGAACATATCTGCAGGCCCGATCAGCTTCCCGTTGCAGACCTGGAACCCGAGACAGATGACCCGGGGCGGCCCGTCAAAAGCGGTACAGTTTGCGTCGGCGACGCCGACCGGCATGAACGGCCCGTGGTGTGAGCCCCGCATCCAGCCGGCAACGAGGATGGGTGTCCTGAAAGGATCGATGACCTCTCCCACCGCCGGGAACCCGCTCTGTGCCCTGACGATCATGACCGGGTCATCCTTCCCCACATACCGCCCGGCCATAAGGTTCAGCCGCTCGGTGCTGGTGGATGCCCCGATCGTTCCGTCCCTCTTCCAGACATACTTGATGACGTAGCGGCTCGGCGCTCCGATGTAGGCAAGGAGACTGTAGGACTCCTCGGGGGTGTTGAAGAGGATCTTGCGCTTCTCGATGACGTCGTGGACCTCGAATGTAAATCCTTCGTGCAGCGACGGATCGATGACGAGACCGGACGTGTTGAAGGGGTCGGCGAAGATCTTGTAGAGGAAGTAGTTCCATGCCCCGGGCTCGGTCTTATCGGCCATGAAGATCAGGATCGGGTCGGAACCCCGCTCTTCAAACTCCATCTCGGCGACACCGGGCCCCAGACCCCTGACGTTTCCGCTGAACGCATCTCCGAGCAGGTCCTGGCCGGCACCGTAGAGTTTCATCTCTTTGGCGAGTTCCGCGCACTCCATGAAGATGTCCCACGCCAACTTGTGGATCTCCCCGTTGTTCTCGCCTCTGGTGTGCGTCATGATCAGCTCGAGGTCGTCGCCGCAGTGGGTGACATACGAGTCGATGAGGATGCCTCCTTCGGCCTCCTTGAGTCTCCGGGCGGCCACCTCAAGGATCTTCGGGTGGGTCCGTGAGTGCCCCGGGAAACTGCCTATATCTGCTTTAATTACGGATACGGTCGTTTTAACCATTTGATCACCACTACCTGGATGGGCATAGCCCTTACGATTAGTAGATAGGTATTACTATATATGTAGATGTTGTTGCCTTGAAAAAAGGTTGGCTACGGCAACCTCCCTTCGAGCTATCTCCTCCCGGTGATCTTGTGGGGTATGTGCGCCCTGTGACGATACCGGTGCGATTATGCTGCAGTTTACCTATTACATCCTTTTCCCGGGCTGACTATAGAGGGTGGAGGTGTTTACAGGGTGGTGCTCCTGAGGCCTGCACGTCACGGCCCTTGTGCCGCCACGATGTGCTTGAAGGAGCAGGCATCAAGGGACAGAGCCGGACACACCTCTGTGAAAAAAAGGTAATCGGCTGCCCCGGTTGCGGGCCGATAGCGCTGTCGGCTGAAAATATTGTGGTATCGCCGGGGAGCCGGGCCGGCAGACGTCCACCTTTTCAGTCGATCCTGATCGACTTGCCCCGGGAGAATTTAACCTCCAGGACACCATGTTTGTAGTTCGATTGCATGGAATCGGCATCCACGACCGGCATCTCCACCGAAGTCAGCTGATTGCCGCCGGCGACGATCGTCAGCGTCCCGTTGATGAGTGACAGGAGGATATTCTCCTTCTCGACACCGGGGAGATCGATCGCCACCGTCACATCATCATCGGTCGTATACATCTCTGCTATCGGCTCGATGCTTCCTTCGGTGGAGAGATCTTCCGGCTCTGTTCCCGGGATCGCCTCCGTTGCCGTGCTCTCGGGCTTTCCGGCATCGTGAAGGATGATCTTGAATCCGTATGCAAACGGTCTGTTCTGGTCTCCCTGTTTTTTGAGCCCCTGCTCCATGAGACGTTTCATCAGTTCGTTGAGTTGCTCGAAGATGTCTGCTGGACTGTCACTCATGTGCATCACGTTGATTCTATCTGTTGGAGGGGGCTCGAGGCCCCCATCAGAACGCCACGCCCGTCTGGGGCAACGGCCGTTCCATTCTGGCCTTCAACTCCTTTGTGAGGCGTTTGATCTCGCTGAAGTCTTTCTTCCTCCGGTAGACCTCATCCTTGAGGGCCTGCGCGAGATCGTTGACTTCCTGCTCGGCCTTTCCGGCCTCCCGCATTCGGGCACGGTTGACCGTCGATATGGCATCCTCGAGTGCCGACCGCTGTTCCTGGTTGTAGAGGATCTGCCAGGAATGGCGTTCGTTCTCCTCCAGCCGGTCGAGATCGAGTGTGCCTCTCACACGGGTGAGGGCATCCTCGAAGTGTTTCTTCGTGATCCTCACGTTGCCGATCGCCTGACGCCGCTCCTCTTCGGTCTTCCCACCCATCGCAGCGATGAACTCGCGCATGGCGGAAGTCTTTGCCTCGCGGACCAGCGCCTCGACATCGGCGCCGACGTAGCCCTCGGTTCTGTCGACCAGTTCCTCGATCTCCACATCGTTTGCGAGGAGCTCCCTGTTCCTCAGGTACACTTCGAAGATCTTCTTCCTGCCTTCCCGGTCGGGCGGCGGGACGTAGATGATCCGGTCCAATCTGCCGGGGCGAAGCAGCGCATCGTCCAGCATGTCCGGGCGGTTGGTAGCGCCGAGAACCACGACATTGTTGAGCTCTTCGAGGCCGTCGAGTTCTGTCAGGATCTGGCTCACCACACTTTCAGTTACGTGCGATGATCCTATATAAGATCCACGTTTGGGCATAAGTGCATCAATCTCGTCGAAAAAGATAATCGACGGTGCTGCTTGCCTTGCTTTCCGGAATACCTGCCGAACGCCGCGTTCCGATTCTCCGACCCATTTTGAGAGGAGTTCGGGGCCTTTTATTGAGATGAAATTGCTCTCACTCTCGTTTGCGACCGCTTTTGCAAGGAGTGTCTTCCCGGTCCCGGGAGGGCCGAAGAGCAGGATCCCGCGGGGGGGTTCGGTATCGAGCGATGCGAATATCTCTGGATATTTGAGCGGCCACTCAACGGCCTCCGCAAGTTCGGCCTTTACATCATCAAGCCCGCCGACATCCTCCCATTTGACATCGGGGATCTCCACGAGCACCTCGCGCATCGCGCTCGGCTCAACATGTTTATGCGCTTCGAGGAAGTCCTCGTTCGTCACGCGGAGCTGATCGATGATCTCGGCGGGGATCTCCTCCTCGATCTTGATCTGGGGGATGATCCGGCGGAGGGCATGCATCGCCGCCTCTTTTGCGAGCAGCGCGATGTCGGCGCCGACGAAACCGTGCGTAGAACGGGCATAATCTTCGAGGTTCACATCCTCGGCGAGCGGCATGCCGCGCGTGTGGATCTGGAAGATCTGCTGTCTCCCCCGGGTGTCGGGGATGCCGATCTCGATCTCGCGGTCGAACCGGCCACCGCGCCGCAGAGCGGGGTCGATCATATCGGGAAGGTTCGTTGCGGCGATCACCACGACCTGGCCCCGGGTCTTCAGCCCGTCCATCAGGGCGAGGAGTTGGGCGACGATCCGGCGCTCGACCTCGCCTTTCACCTCTTCCCGCTTGGGCGCGATCGAGTCGATCTCGTCGATGAAGACGATCGAGGGTGCGTTCTCCTGTGCTTCCTCAAAGACCTCCCGCAGGCGCTCCTCGGACTCACCGTAGTATTTGCTCATGATCTCAGGGCCCGAGAGCGTGATGAAGTGAGCATCCACCTCGCTTGCCACCGCTTTTGCGATCAGGGTCTTGCCCGTCCCCGGGGGACCGTAGAGCAGGACGCCTTTCGGTGGCTCGACGCCCAGGCGTTCGAAGAGTTCGGGGTGCCGGAGCGGGAGTTCGATCATCTCCCGGACGAGCTGCAGTTCGCGGTCGAGACCGCCGATGTCCTCGTAGTGAATATCCCCCGCCGTCGTCTCACGCCGTCCCTCTTTGGGTTCGTACGGGGTCTCCTTGAGCTCGATCTCGGTGCTGTCGGTGACGATGGCGATGCCCTTCGGTGCTACTTTTGTGATCGCAAACGTGAGCGGGTTTCCAAGGAGGTTGACCCTGATGGGCTGCCCTTCCGTGACCGGTCTGCCCCGGAGGACTCTCTTCAGGTACTGCTCGCCGCCCACCAGGCGTATCGGCTGAGTCGGCTGGATGGTTACTTTCTTTGCATACCCGGCCTCGGCCTTCGTGATCCGGACCTTATCATCGATCCCTGACCCGACGTTGCTCCGGATATTGCCGTCGATGCGCAGGATTGCCCTTCCGGTGTCCGGTTGGAATCCGGGCCAGACAAGCGTTGCTGCCTTATGGCGCCCCTCGATCTCGATTACGTCGCCGCTGACGAGACCGAGAGCCTTCATGGTGTCGATGCTCAGTCTGGCTATCCCCCGGCCGGCATCCTCGTGCGCTGCCTCCTTGATGGTAACCTCAATGGATTCAGTATTTGCCATGTGAACAATCTCCTCCTGTGAGGGTTTACCATAGGTTAGCGCCGACTATTATATATATTTTTCCTATACCCCGTCATCCGCCACGCTGGATTATCCCTCTTTCTGTAACGACGCAATCCACCTTCACGTCGTTTTCGTCGACGGGAATGTGTTCTATCTGCTGGCAGGAGAATGCAATACCGATCCTCTTCGGGTGGGGATACCTGCAGAGGAAGCGATCATAGTAGCCTGCGCCGTAGCCGAGCCGGTTTCCTTCGAGATCGAAGGCGAGCATCGGTATGATGACGGCCTCGATATCCGCCGGACGGGCAGGGAGTTCATGCCCGATCGGTTCGGGGACGTTGAACGTGCTCGGGACGAGGACTGAAGGGTCCGGGAGATAGGAGAGGCGAAGGCTGCAGGTCTCCCGCTCGATGATGGGCACGACGACCTGCACACCCCGACGGTTCAGGGTTGCGATCAGGCGGTTCGTCTCGACCTCCGGCATCTTCGAGACATAGACCATGACGGTTGTAAACCCGTTGAGGAGGGCGAGGAGCCGCCGCTCGATGCCTGCACTGTATATAGCGATCTCCTCAGGGGAGAGGAGCGCCCGTGCCTCCTTTGCCCGCAGGCGAAGGGTTGCCTTTGTCCGGCTCATTATGGATGAGTTTGGCCTGATCAGGCCATAAAACATACGTGTTCCCGTGGACAGAAGTTCGTCTACTCGCTTGCTCCCCGCCCGTCGCCGCAGACCTCCCTGTACCGGCGAAGTGCTGAAGCGAGGACGCGGGTCTTTCCGATCATCGCAGCGATGAGGAGGACATCGAGGATCTCGTCACGGGATGCGCCCTCTTTCAGCGCAGCCCCGATATGCACCTTCAGGCAGCTGTCCGCCCCGGCACTCGCAGCGGCTGCGACGGCGATCAGCTCCGCGGTCTTTGGATCGAGCGAGTCCGGTCGGGAGGTCCGGTAATCCGCGAGGGTAGAGAGTGCGAAGGCGTCCGGGCGGCTCCGGAGGATCGGGAAGATGAACGGCACGATGCCGAGCATCTCCTCTACGTCCGCCACGATATCGTCGCTGAGATCGTCTGCGTGAGCGAGAAAGTCGTCAATGAGTCTTTCGTTCTCGGGTTTCATCGGTTATCCTCGTATGGGAGTGTGGGCGGGAGTGAGGATAATGGTGTGGTTTTATGATGTGGCCGGGCATGGGGGGCTACCGGGAGAGCCGTGCGCGATAGAGGCGGGGCCCCTCCTCGTCGTCCTTCTCCCCATGACGATATCCACTACGGCCCAGTATATGGGAAAATTCTGGAGAAAAACCGGGCACGGCTGCCCACTGAGTATCGCCATGACTGCCCCCGCCCCTAAGGGACGGGGGAGGAGGCCGAAGGCCGGGCGGGGTGGGGGTTACAGGTATCTCGGACTGGTAGAGGCAGGACAGAGGAGACAGAAACCGAAGCACGGGCTATCGATAGAGCCCTACAAAAGATGGGGAGAGGGGAGACGTCCCTCTTCATCAGAAGTTAAAATGCCGCCCGACAATCTTCAGTGCACAGTAATCCCCGCACATCGTGCAGGCATCGGCGTCGGCCGGCATCCGCTCGTCCCGGATCTTTCGGGCGCGCTCGGGGTTCATTGCGACCGCAAACTGCCGTTCCCAGTCGAGGTCGCGGCGGGCGTGGCCCATTTCGAGGTCGGCGTCGCGTTTCTTGAGCTTGATCATATCCCCGACGTGGGCGGCGATCCTTGAACTCATAACCCCCTCGTAGACCTCCTCGGGGGTTGGGAGCGCCAGGTGCTCCGCCGGCGTCACATAGCAGATGAAGTCTGCGCCGTAGGAGGAAGAGAGCGCGGCTCCGATGGCGGCCACCCGGTCGTCGTAGCCGGGCGCGATATCGGTGACGAGCGGCCCGAGCATGTAGAACGGCCTCCTGTTCGTGACGCGCTTCTGCAGGACGACGTTCGTCTGGATCTCATCGATCGGGATATGCCCCGGCCCCTCGATGATCGTCTGGACGCCCTCTGCATGCGCCTTATCGGCGAGTTCTGCGTTGATGAGCAGTTCCTGGACCTGGGCACGGTCGGTTGCATCGTGGACGGCGCCCGCCCGCATACCGTTGCCGAACGAGAGCGTGACCTCGTGCTCTTTCAGGATCTCGACCAGGTAATCGAACTCGGAATAAAGCGGGTTCTCCTTCTCGTTGTGGAGCATCCACGCGGTCATGAACGCTCCCCCGCGGGAGACGAGCCCGCCGTGTCGCCCCTGGTTCTGCAGGCGCTTCATCGTCTCGTAGTTGATCCCGGTGTGGATCGCCATGAAGTTGGTGCCGAGTTTCGCCTGCTCCGCCGTGATCCGGAAGAGGTCGTCCTCTTCCATGTGGACGACCGCCCCGTGCTTCCGGGCGGCCTCGATGAACGCCTGGTAGAGAGGAACCGACCCGACCGAGAGTGTGGTCGCCTCGACGACCCGCCGCCGGATATCCAGGAAATCACCGCCGGTGGAGAGTTCCATCAGTGTATCGGCACCGGCAAGCTCGGCCTGCCGGGCTTTCTCGATCTCCATATCGACGTCGACGATATCCGACGACGTTCCGATACTTGCATTGACCTTCGTGCGAAGCCCTTCGCCGATACCGCAGATCTTCACCTTCCGGTAGGGAGAGATCGGGATGACGATGTGGCCGTCGGCCACGCCGCGTCGGACGAAATCCTCGGTAACCCCCTCCGCAGCCGCGACGATCCGCATCTCCTCGGTGACGACACCGCGCCGGGCATCCTCTATGAGACTCATGACCCTATATTTGCAGAAAAGAGTTGATAAAGACTTGTTTTTAGGATCCGGGCTAAATCAGGCTTGTTCTCTCATCAAGTAAACTTGAATTTATATTATTCAGATCTTTTTTCATAGCCGGAAAGCCAAGACTTACAAGATATAACAAAGCACCTCTTTACCATCTGGTGATCATTTGTACGTCAATTTCGGGGGTTTTGTTCCCCTCAGCACCGTCGACTGGCGGGGGCGGGCGGCCTGCACCGTCTTTCTCCGGGGATGCCCCGCGCGTTGTTTCTACTGCCATAACATCGCTATCCAGGACGGCGAGGACCTCCGCGACGCCGACGAGATCATCGCAATGATCCGGGAGTCCCGCACGGTTGCAGGCGCCGTGGTCTTCTCCGGCGGCGAACCGACCCTGCAGGGGCCGGCGCTCGCCCACCTTGCCGCTGCAGCCCGCAAGATGGGGTTCTCCGTCGGCCTGCACACGAACGGCATCTTCCCCCGGGTGATCGAGGATCTCCTTGATCGGGGCATTCTCGATATGATCTCGCTAGACATCAAGACGACATGGGAGCACTACGACGACCTCCTGGAACTCACCGCCGCCGATGCCGTGAAGCAGTCGCTCGCCGTCTGTAAACGGGCAAAGGTTGAAGGCCGCCTTTTGGTCTGTGATGTGGTGGTCACTCTCTTTCGCGGCCGTGAGAGCGATCTCCCTTCTATCGCCCGGGATACCCGGGGACTTGACCTCGTGCTCCAGCAGGGCGTGGCCCCGGGTTATGTTCCCCTGACCCGGCAGGAACTCGAGGCGGCAGCAGCACCGCTCGGCCGGAGGGTTCGTATACGGACCCGGGAGGACGGTGAGATCACTTACGACCCGGAACCCTGACCCTTTCCGGTGCCGTTAAGCATAATATCGTCGAGAACGAACATTTACGGAGATGTTGCGGCGACAACCGCAACCTGCACTACCCGGGCTCCATTGTCGGTAACATACCGACACAGCCCGCTGTTCTGAATGAAATGGAGGAACCCTGATGAAGGTCATTGGAATTGTTGGTATGCCGGCAAGCGGGAAGGGAGAGGCATCAGGGATCGCCCATGACCTCGGGATTCCAGTCGTGGTCATGGGGAATGCGATACGGGAGCGGGTGAGAGAGGCCGGGCTTCCCCTGACCGATGCGAATTGCGGCGCGATCGCCGGTACGTTGCGCACGGATCTCGGCATGGATGCCATCGCGCGCATCACCATCCCGGTGATCGAGGCGACGGGCGCCCCGGTGGTGCTCGTGGACGGTATCAGGGGAGATTACGAAGTCGCAGCGTTCAAAGGGCACTTCCCCGACTTCACGCTCATCGGGATCGATTCGTTGTTTGAGACCCGGTACCGGCGGCTCACGAACCGCGGCCGGTCCGACGACTCGCTCACACCCGACGAGCTCCACGTACGCGATGAACGGGAGCTCGGGTGGGGGCTTGGCCGGGCACTGGAACAGGCAGACTTTCGGGTCATGAATGAAGGATCGCTTGAAGAATTCAGAGCAGAGGTCAGAACCCTGCTCATCCGGCTGGGAGGGATGCAAAGATGACACTCGTACCGTACTTCTCGGCCTCGTCCAAGATCTGGGAATCACGTGACTGGGTCTATGGGCTTGAGGAGATCGGATATGCCGGCTGGGAGATCGTCGCCGACGGGAAGTATCGCCTGGACAACCCCGAGAACTTCGCTGCTATCCAGGAGAACCTCGAGAGCACCGGCCTTCTCGTGACCGTGCACGCGCCCTACAGCGACTTAAATCTCGCATCGCTGAACTACCCCATCTGGCGTGAATCCATCCGCCAGACCTGTTGCTGCATCCGCCATGCGGCCGACCTGACCGACCGGGTGACCATCCATCCCGGCTTTGTCTCCCCGGTGGGCAAGCTCGTCCCCGAGAAGGTCTGGGAGATGCAGAAGACCGCGCTCGTTGAGATCGGGAAGTATGCCGAAGATCATGGCGTCCTCGTGTGCGTCGAGAACATGATCAGCATCAAGGATTTCCTCTGCCGTTACCCTGAAGAGATCATCGGACTCACTGAAGGAATTGCGGGGATCGGGATCACGCTGGACGTCGGGCATGCCAACACCAACGGGCTTGTGGATGCGTTCCTTGCACATATCGGGGAGGTCGATCACCTGCATATCCACGACAATCACGGGCAGTCTGATGAACACCTTGCCCTCGGCGATGGCATCATCCCCTGGGAGAAGGTCGGGCGGATCATCGCCCGCGACTACTCCGGCCCTGCCGTTATCGAGGGCAGGTCGCTTGAAGAGGCCAGGCGGAGCCTCGCAGCATTCAGGAAGTGGTTCGTATAGCCGGCGAGACCCTCCACATCCACTTCCTCGGGACAGCGGGAGCGCTCCCGTCGCCGCAGAGGAACCCCTCGACAATCCTGATCCGGCGGGGTTCCGACACCCTCCTCTTCGACTGCGGGGAAGGAGCCCAGCAACAGATGATGCGCGCCCGAACCGGGTTCACCGTGAACGCCGTCTTCATCACCCACTGGCATGCCGACCACTTTCTCGGTGTCTTCGGGCTCGTCGAGACGCTTGCGTTCACAGGGCGGACCGAACCGCTCCCGATCTACGGCCCGCCCTGGGTCGGCGAGTTCGTCGATCTCGTGCAGAGGATCAGTCGCCACAACCGGGGTTTTTCCATCTCCGCCAACACCCTTGAGCACGGTTCGGTCGTACCCTTCAACGGCTACACCGTCCGGGCGTTTGCATCGCACCACGGCATCCCTGGGCTCGGCTATGTTCTGGAGGAGGATGAACGACCGGGCAGGTTCAACCGCGAGCGGGCGATCGAGCTCGGCGTCCCCCCGGGCCCGCTCTTCGGGCGGTTGCAACGCGGAGAAGAGGTCCGCATCACCCGCGACGGTGCCGAGACCACGATCCGTCCTGCCGATGTTCTGGGGGAGTCGCGCCCCGGACGGAAGGTTGTCTACACCGGAGATACGCGACCGCTTCAGAACCTGCCCGATGTCGCTGCAATGATCCGGGATGCCGACCTCCTGATCCACGACGCCACCTTCGATGATCAGGAGAGCGATCGCGCCCGGGAAGTCCTGCACTCGACCGCCGGGGAGGCCGGGGAGGCTGCAACGGCACTGGGCGCCCGTATGCTCGCCCTGATGCACATAAGTTCCCGTTATTCGGGCACAGCAAACCATATACGCGATGCAAAGCGACAGTATGAGGGAGACGTGATTCTTCCGGCCGATCTGACGGTTCTGGAGATCCCGTACAGGAACTGATCGAGATGGGTGATGAGTGTGATGGAGCAGGGTCTATCCAGCCAGAACCGCCTGATACTTACGGGTCTCGGCGCCCTGCTCGTCAGTGCCGCGGCAGCGAGCATCGCGGGGATCTACCTTGGTTCCGCACGTGACGTTCTCGCGCTGATACCCGGTCTGATGGTGCTCCTGCCGTCGATCATCGATATGCGGGGCAATATCGCCGGCGTCCTTGCCTCCCGCCTCTCATCGTCGATGCACCTTGGAGCGTTCTCCATCGATTTCGAGGAGGGGACTATCCTCGGCGACAACATCCGCGCCTCGTTCATCATAACCGTCCTCATAGCATTCGTTCTTGGCATCTTCGCCTACCTGGCAAGCGCTCTCTCCGGCCTCCCGACGGTGGGCATCACCGATCTCGTACTGATCTCGGTCATGAGCGGGATCGTCTCGGGTCTCCTGGTGATGGGGATCACCGTGGTCATTGCGCTCGCGAGTTACCGCTACGGCCTCGACCTCGACATGATCGGCGCACCGACCGTCACCACATCCGGGGATGTCGTCACGCTCCCGATCCTCGTCCTCTCTGCGGTCTTCATCATGCAGCTTCCCCCCTGGGGGCGCCTGGCGCTCGGGGCCGTCGTGATCGCCATCGCCGTCGTCACCATCCTCTACACCTGGCACCGGCCGAAGGGGATCGGGACGATCGTCCGGGAGAACCTCGCGCTCCTCGTCCCGCTCAGCGTCCTCGGCACACTGGCCGGACTGGCCTACTCGCTCAATCTCGACAGTCTGGTGACGTACGCGGTGTTTCTTATCCTGATACCGCCTTTCATGGGCGGCCTTGGTTCAATAGGCGGCATCCTCGGGTCGAGCCTCTCGACCGGGATGCATACCGGCGAACTTACCCCCTCCCTCCTTCCCGGGCGGGACGTTGTGCATCATTTTATTATTTCCTATCTCTATACGTTGATATTGCTTCCACTGCTGGCGCTCATCGCGCATGGTGCGGCGGCGCTCATGGGTTTGAACAGCCCGGGTTTCGGGATGCTGATCGTCATCATCCTTGTGGCGGGTCTGGTGGTCATGACACTGGTGAACGGCGCGGCATACGCCACCGCAAGCCTTTCATTCCGATATGGCCTCGATCCCGACAACTTCGGGATCCCCGTTATCACAAGCCTGATCGACCTGATCGGTGCCACCGTGCTCGTGATGGTGATAGGCCTGCTGTTGTAGTAAAAAAATAGAGAGCGATGGTTAACAGGCCATGATGGAACATGAATACCAGCCGATCAGCTTCAAAGATGTCCTGATCGAGATGAAGGATATCTCCGAGCTGATGGTCGATCTTTCATATTCAGCAATCCTCTTTGATAGTAAGGAGATAGCGCTCGAGGTGATCAACCTCGAGGAGAGCATGAACAAACTTGTCTACCAGGCCCGGATCCAGAGTTTCCTCAGTGCCAGAAGGGTCGAGGAAGCCGAGGCGATGAGCGGTATGCTCCAGGTGGCCGAAGCGGCGGAGCGGATTGCGAACTCCGCCTCGGACATAGCAAAACTCATCTTAAAGGATATCCGCTTCCCTGCAAGACTCAAGCGTGTCTTTCCTGAGGCCGAGGAGATCGTCACCCGCATCATCGTCAGCCAGGGAAGCGAGCTCGTCAACCAGACGCTCGGCGACCTCAAAGTCCAGAGCACGACGGGTATGCAGGTGATCGCCATCCGGCGCGGGAAGGGCTGGATCTACGATCCCGACAAGGCCACGCGAGTGGAGAGCGGTGATATCCTGATCGCACGCGGCCCTGAGGCGGGAGAAGATATCCTCGCGGAGATGGCAGGTTCGGGTGGGGGGCCCCGGGTTGAGGTTCCCGTCGCGGGCGAGGTCGACGATCTCGACCGGGCGGTCGGGCTGATCATCGAGATGAAGAACCTCTCGGAGCTCTCTGTAGGGCTTGCGTATACCGCCCTTCTCTTCAACAACAAAGAGGTGGCTCACGAGGTTGTCGCCCTCGACTCGAAGCTCGATGATATGCGCTACGATCTGGATCTCTGGATCCTTGAAGCGGCACGAAAGATCGACGATGTGCGAAACCTCCGCGGTCTTCTGTATATGTCGTCGTTCGCCCAGGCGATCAGCGACTCAGCCCACTCAATCGTTGACGTCCTGTTGCGCGACATCGAGATCCCGCCGATCTTCAAGAAGATTGTCCGCGAGTCGGATGAGATCATCACGCGGATGTCCGTACTGGCATCATCACCGCTTGTGGGGAGGACGCTCAAGGAGATGTCGCTTGCGACGGTGACCGGGATGGTTGTGCTCACCATCAAGCGCGGCGACCGGTGGGTCTACCGCCCCGGAAAGAGTGTCAGGTTGGAGAGCGGCGATATCATCACAGCAAAAGGCAGGCGGGACGGTGAATGCCGGTTGTATGAACTTGCCGGGCATGTCGCCGATGAGCCTGAAGAATAAATCGGAGAACTACTATGGGAGATATGGAAGATACCATTGTTTACCGCCTCGGAGCAAACTGCGATCTCAATGAGGTGGAGGAAGGAAAGACGTATCTCGGACGGGTGCAGGGTTTTGCACCGTTCGGGATCTTTGTCCAGTTAAACGACCGGGTCAAAGGGCTCGTTCATAAGAGCAACGTGAAGGTGCAGCATGCCGAACGCGATCCGATCATCGTTCACGTCCTCCAGATCCGGAGCAACGGCAACATCGACCTTGAGGAGGTCATGCCGACAGTCTACCAGACCCGGGACGTTACGCGGAAGACAACGACCGTGCTTATTGCCGATATCGGGAAGAAGATCGGCAGGACGGTTCTGGTTGAGGGCGAGATCGCCCAGATCAAGCAGACATCGGGGCCGACAATCTTCACAATCGTGGATGAGTCGGGTACCGCAAATGCCGCTGCGTTCATCGAGGCGGGTGTCCGCGCCTACCCTGAGGTTGAGCTCGGGGCCATCGTCGGTCTTACGGGCGAGGTGATGCAACGCAACAACCAGCTCCAGATCGAGGTCTCGTCCATGGCGGTCATGGAGACGGAGGATGCTGCACGGGTCATGGAGCGGATCGATGTTGCGCTCGATAAGCGGGCAGAACCGGCCGACCTCCCGTTCCTGGTCGAGAGCGATGTTCTTCAGGCCTTAAAGCCGCAGATGCGGAAGGTGGCGAAGGAGATCAGAAAGGCGGTCCTGACCGCAAGGCCGATCATCCTCCGGCACCATGCGGATGCAGACGGCATATGCGCTGCAGTTGCCGTCGAGCAGGCGGTGACTGCGCTGATCCGGGAGACCGGCAGTGATTTCGATGCCGAGTACTTCCTCTTCAAGCGTTCGCCGTCCAAGGCCCCGTTCTACGAGATCGAGGATATCACACGGGATCTCGACTTCGCCCTCAAGGACAACATCCGTTACGGGCAGAAGATGCCGATGATCCTCCTGATGGACAACGGTTCCACCGAGGAGGATATGCCGTCGCTGAGAGTGACCCGGATCTTCGATCTCCCGGTGATGGTCGTCGACCACCACCACCCCGACGAGATCGTGGACGATTACCTGATCGGGCACGTCAACCCCTACCATGTGGGCGGCGATTACGGTGTCACGGCCGGGATGCTCGGCACGGAGGTCGCCCGCATGGTCAATCCCTCGGTCGAAGATCAGATCCGGCACCTGCCGGCGATTGCAGGGCTCGGCGACCGGAGCGAGGCACCGGAACGTGCGCGTTACATTGCCGTCGCCGCGCCCGAGTACACGGAGGACGACTGTCGCAACATAGCGCTTGCGCTCGACTACGAGCAGTTCTGGCTCCGGTTCAGCGACGGGAGAGAGATTGTCAAGGAGATCCTGAACCTCTCCGGCAACCCCGACCGGCACGAACGGTTTGTCAACCTGCTGGTCGAAGAGGCGAACCGGGCGATCGAGGAGCAGCTCGAGGCCATCATGCCGCACGTCGAGAGTCGGATGCTCGCAAATGGTGCCCACCTCTTCATGCTCGACGTGGAACTCTTCGCCCACCGGTTCACGTTCCCGCCACCCGGAAAGACCTCCGGAGAGGTGCATGACCGGCTGGTCAGGGAGCACCCGGGAGAACCGGTCGTCACGCTCGGGTTCGGCCCGGACTTTGCCGTTCTGCGTTCCCGCGGTGTCATGATGAACATCCCGCAGATGGTGCGCGAACTCCATAGCGAGATCGTCGGCGGCGGAGTGAGCGGCGGCGGCCATCTTGTTGTCGGGAGCATCAAGTTCGTGGAAGGGATGCGCGATACGGTGATCGAGAGCCTGATCAAAAAGATTGGTGAAGCGCCAATCTGATCGCTACCTCTTTCCTGCAGGCATTACGGTCCTGCCTGTTCTCTTCAGGAACGCCCTCCGGGGTCGGAGGGGTGCGGGTCATCGACGTTCTTTCGACAGTTTTAATAGGTTCTGCTCCAGGGCCGAGCAACAGATCCTGCGCATTGCACCATGTGATTGCAGCAAGCGCTGCCCGGATCTTTCTTATCCCCCTTCAGGTTGTCCCTGTGTAGTGGTTATTGCCGCCTAAATTTATCATCATATTGTCGTCTATCACATCCTTTATCCTCAGCCCCGGTGGTGATGAAAATCCATCCCGTAGCGAGCTGTGTAGCCCCCACCCCACCCGCGCCTTCAGCGCTCCTCCCCCGCCCACGAGGGGCGGGGGCAGTGCTCAGGCGTATAGCCGGGGAAAGCCGTGCCCCCGGAGTGCGATCAATCGGAAGTGGCTGATGCGCTCCTACGCATCAAAATTCATAAAATTAAGGGGCACGATGCAGTAGTCGTACTGCCGGAGACCGGATTTGGCGGGACGCCTGTGTAGAGTGTGTGGTGTTGCCCTGTTACAGGGTTTTACGGTCGGTTAGTCTTCGTTTTAGTTTCTAAATCGATCGAAATATAAAAATAGATCTATACCTAATCTGGACTCCCATGACCGGAAACCTATGGGTCTGGAGAACCCTCCTGATCGTGCTGTTTGTGGTAGTCGCGATTGCTGCTCTCCCTGTAGCCGCCCAGAGCACGGATAACTCACGACCTCTGACCTGGACACTCGCCCCGACCCCCGGTGAGACCCCGGAAGAGACTCCGGAAGAGACTCCGGAAGAGACTCCGGAAGAGACTCCGGAAGAGACTCCGGAAGAGACTCCGGAAGAGACTCCGGAAGAAACATCTCCTATTGAGACTCCGGAAGA
>Ga0172382_10007403_pt1 | contig 15599 bp, 11 predicted proteins | sample Leawel138RmetaG_FD_122245 | JGI IMG/M metagenome (GOLD analysis project Ga0172382, IMG submission 122245) | Leachate microbial communities from a municipal landfill in Southern Ontario, Canada - Leachate well 138R metaG | ecosystem: Engineered > Solid waste > Landfill > Unclassified | place...
CGCATGCCGCGTCACTACCCGTCCTCGCGGGGTACGCATGATGAAACCTTGTTGAATCAAATAGGGTTCTAATACATCTTCAATGGTATGCCGCTCTTCACTGATCGCTGCCGCTAAGCTGTCGATACCCACGGGACCCCCATCAAACTTTTCAATCATGGCGAGCAATAAACGCCGGTCCTGATGGTCAAAACCATGCTCATCAATATCTAGCAAATTCAACGCTTGATTGGCAATGACTTGGGTGATGTGACCGGTGCCACGTACTTGGGCGAAATCGCGTACACGACGTAACAAGCGATTGGCAATTCGTGGTGTTCCGCGCGAGCGGCGAGCAATTTCATAGGCGCCCTCCTGCTCAATCGGCATCTTTAAAATACCGCCTGAACGCGTAACAATGGTGGTCAGATCAGTGTCATTATAAAACTCTAAGCGCTGCACAATACCAAAGCGATCGCGCAGCGGATTGGTCAACATACCGGCGCGCGTGGTAGCTCCAACCAAAGTAAAGGAAGGTAAATCCAATTTAATTGAACGCGCAGCTGGGCCTTCACCGATCATAATATCCAGCTGAAAATCTTCCATAGCTGGATATAACACCTCTTCCACAATCGGCGGCAGGCGATGTATTTCATCAATAAAGAGCACATCGCCTTCTTCTAAGTTGGTCAGTAACGCCGCTAAATCGCCCGGCCGTTCAAGTACAGGGCCAGATGTGCTTTTCAGCGACACATTCATTTCTTGCGCAATAATATTGGCCAAGGTGGTTTTGCCTAAACCGGGTGGGCCAAAAATCAAGGTGTGATCAAGGGCTTCTTGACGGTTGCGCGCCGCTTCCATAAACAAGGCCATCTGCTCACGCACACTGGGCTGTCCAATGTATTCAGCCAAACTCAGCGGACGAATCGCTCGGTCAATATGCTCTTCGCGCTCACGGGGTGTCGCGTCAATCAGGCGATCAGCTTCAATCATAAACTGCAGTTATCCAATATAATGTGGCGCAATTACGCCATGCCTTTCAGCGCGCGGCGGATTAAGTCTTCACTGCTCAGTCCATCTTCAGCGACAGCACTGACTGCACGACTGGCCTCAGCGGGCTTAAAGCCTAAACCAATCAATGCACCGACAGCATCTTTTTCTGCATTGTGCGCTTGTGTGACTGTAGAAAGCCCAGCAGGTTCCATCGCTGCTTGCCCACCGAGCGGTGTGCTGTCCCAGTTTTTAAAACGATCTTTAAGCTCAACCAATAAACGCTCGGCAGTCTTTTTACCAACACCCGGTACTTTCATTAAACGACTGGTGTCCTCGGCATGCACGCACTGAACCAACTCATCAACACTCATAGCTGACATTAAGGCCAGCGCCAGCTTAGGTCCTACACCATTTAAGCGGATCAACTCACGAAATAACGCTCGATCGCGCTTGGCAAAAAAACCATACAACAACTGTGCATCCTCGCGCACCACCAAGTGCGTATGCAGCACCAAGGGCTCGCCCTCCGCTGGTAGCTGGAATAAAGTGGTCATCGGCACTTCCAGCTCATAGCCGACGCCATTCACATCCAGAATCACATGCGGCGGTTTTTTTTCTAATAATGTGCCACGCAAGTATCCAATCACAGCTATTCCTTATCAGTAATAATAACTGGCATTATATACAGTTAACGCTTTGCAATGCCAGAATCAACCAGCGCTTACTTTCGAGCAGACTGTACAGCTAAGCACTTCCTAGCCTAAATGTTGATATGCAAATACTAGGCAAGTCGGCGCAGTTAACCTATTCTCAGATATAACTGCAACCAAGGAGCAAAGCCATGCGTAAATATCTAACTTTAGTTATCACATTCTGCGTGATGACTGCGTCCAGCACTCTTACCTTAGCCAACCAACATGAACAGATGATGCAAGGCATGATGCAAATGCAACGCTGTATGGCCGAGAATGTTGACGCGAGCTACTTAGAAAGCATGTCCAAAAGTGGCGAGGCCATAGCCAACAAAATTGAACAAATGTGCCAAGCAGGCCAGCGTAAACAGGCTCAAGACACAGCGATGGATTATGCTAAAAAGATGCAAAGTGATAAAAACTTCCAAGCCTTGCAAAAATGCATGGCACAAATGGGCGATATATTGCCAAACTCACAATCGCTGCAAGACAACTTTATTATGGACGATCTTAATAAAAACCATGTGTGCGATGATCTTTAAGCCCAGTGTAAAGATCCCACTCAGGCGCCCGTCAACCTGCATATGACAAAACACCGCGCAGAATCTGCCATTTACACGATCTAACTCTGCGCGGCGCTTACTTCAGCAACTATACAGTTTTAATGCATTAAGCCACTATTGCGGCAATGACATAGTTCAACGCAGCACCACCCACGACTAACCAAGCAAACAACAGACCGGCGAGCATTAAAGGCTTAAAGCCAGCGCGACGAATCGCCTTGAGGTCAGTGGTTAAACCCAGCGCTGCCATGGCCATCGCCAATAGGGCTGTATCCACTTCAGCAATATGCACAATAGCCAGTTCAGGCAGCAAGTGCAAAGAGTTAAAACCGGCTACTGCGACAAAGATAAAAGCAAACCATGGCACAGTAACACCCGCTAACAGACCTTTAGTTTGAGCTTGCGCCTGATCACTCGTCTGCTTTGTGCTGACCCGTGCTAAATAGACTGCCAAACCAATTAAGAACGGCGCTAACATCATCACTCGCACCATCTTCGTAATCACTGCAGTATCTGCGGCAGTTGGGCTGATTGCCGCACCGGCAGCAACGACTTGCGCGACTTCATGCACAGTAGAACCGACAAACAAGCCATAGGCAAAATCAGTTGTGTCTAATAACTGCCAATGCAGATTGAGACTGTGCAGCAGCGGATACACAAAGATCGCTAAGGTTCCAAACACCACCACAGTAGCAACTGCTACGGTAACCTGCTCAGCGCGCGCCTTTAATACAGGCTCTGCCGCCATAATTGCTGCAGCACCACAAATAGAACTGCCAATCCCGATCAACATCGCGGTACCGCGCTCTAGCTTGAACAAGCGAATACCCAGCATCAGCGCCAGACTAAAAGTTGTGGTCAGCACCAAGGCATCAATCAAAACACCTGCCAACCCGACATACCCCATGTCTTGAAAGGTCAAGCGAAAGCCATACAGAATAATACCTAAACGCAGCATGTATTGTTTTGCGTAAAATACCCCTGGCGCACAGCGATCAACCATGTGTGGAAAGACTGTATTACCCACCACAAAACCCAGCATAATGGCAAGTGTTAATGCAGACAGCCCGTGCACCTGTAACCAAGACACGCGATCCAGCATTAATGCGCCAGCGGATAAAGCAGCGCACAACAATAAGCCAGGGATCAGATCTGCACGTAATTGCAACCACTTGGGTAGGCCGCTAACGATACCTGTGTTTTTCCTCGGTAATGCTAACATTTTAAACGCTCTCACTATTTCGGAAGGTCTGTGTCAGCACCTGATGTCGAATAGTGTATGAGTCAATGTTCAAACAATAAAACGAATTATATAGGTATAATTAAACGATATAACAGGTTAAAGACTCGCCCCGATCGGAGCCTCAGAATGCAAATCACCTTGCGCCAGCTGCATATTTTTACTGCGATTGCTTTATCTGGCAGCACTACAGCGGCGGCACACAGCATTGCTTTATCGCAATCGGCAACCAGCGCGGCTTTAAAAGAACTGGAAAGCCTACTGAATGTGGATTTATTTGATCGAATTGGCAAACGCCTCGTGCTCAACGACAACGGGCGTTTACTACTGCCGCAAGCACGACAAATGCTTGATGCCGCACAGACCATTGAGCAGCAATTCAATAGTGCTGGCTATCCAGGCGCAGGCTTACACATTGGCGCCAGCACCACGATTGGTATTTATCTATTACCGAAGCTGCTGGCCCAGCATGCCACACACAATAAACAACGCTGTCCACGCGTGATAATTGCCAACAGCGCTGCCATCGCTACAGCCGTCGCGCATTTTGAAGTGGATATAGGCATCATCGAAGGCCCCTGCCATGAGCCTGACTTGCTTGCCGAACCTTGGCTTGAGGACGAGTTAGTGATTGTTTGCGCAGCGACGCACCCTATTTTGCAAGGCAATGCGCAACGTAAAATATCGCTGCAAGACTTGCAAGATGCCTTGTGGCTCTTACGCGAACCCGGTTCCGGCACCCAAGAAGCCGTTGAGCACGTATTATTACCGCACCTACACCAACTACGACCTGCAGCTGAATTTAGTAATTCAGAGGCGATTAAACATGCCGCCGCTGCCGGCTTAGGTTTAGCCTGTTTATCACGAACAATTGTAGCGCGCTTTTTGAGCCGCGGAGAGCTTGTAGAACTCAACACATCACTGCCAAAACTAACACGACGCTTCTTTTTGATTTACCACCGCAATAAAACCCTATCACCGCAACTCATTGCATTCTTAAATCATTGCCGACAGATACAAACCTCTTAATTTCCAGAACAAACCTAATCAACCGTTGCGACACTGCATCAGCGTCACAACGGTACATTTTTAGAAAGTATAGGTTGCAAACACATTAACACTACGTTTCGCACCGTAGAGCTGCTCATCGATAGGACGATAAGTTTTATTAAGTAAGTTATTTAGCTCAACCCCAAAGCTGTTGTTTTTTTCTGTTGTCATATTTAAGCGCAGGTTCAATGTAGCGTAACCATCAGCCTGATAAGACTCACTGTTTGGCTTACTGACATTTTTTGCGGATGTCGCACCTTGCACAAAGAGGTCAGCTTCACGTTCAAATGCATTCCAGTGGCTGGTGTGTTTTAAACCAACGCGCGCAAACACACTTGGTGTACCGCTATCATAACTGCGGTAGTCTGCTGTAGTGATTTGGCGGCGCATTAAAGTGGCCGTGGTGTACGGGATAAAGTTATTGTCTTGGAAAGTTTTCTCTGCAACCAACTCAATACCATAGCTTTTCGCCTTATCAGTATTTCGATAGATTTCCTCTTTAACGCCGCTTGACACTGTATCGATATAATCTTTTGAGCGACTATAAAACACTGTGGCATCCAACAGTAACTCACTGGTATCGTAACGGGCACCCAACTCAAAGGTGGTCGATTTCTCCGGTTTTAAATCAGGGTTATTAAATTTCGTTACTCCATCCCCTGAGGTAGTCAAAAACATCTGACTCAGCGTTGGATACACATAGCCTTGGGAGAGATTACTGCGCAATACTAAAGCATCACTGGCCTGCCACACTAAACTCATTGCACCCACAGTATGGTTATCGGAGTTATCGCTACGCGACTGCGCAACATTATTCTCAAATGACTTATCGTGCTTGGCTTTTACATAATAATGACGGGCACCAAAACTGGCAGTCAGGTCTTCAGCCAGCGGTACACTGTGTTGGGCAAAGATAGACGTCGTATCAATACTGGCCTCATCAAAGCTTTTTTTAGGGATAGTCGGGCCAGGTGTTATGACCGTCAAAATATCTTTTTTTGTTTTAAGACTATCTTGCTCGTATTCGACCCCAATCACTGTGTTATGACCACTGATTAATGACAGCTCGGCTTGCATATTCAGACCGTGAGTGATTTGTTCATCATCTGAGAGAATGTCAACACTGACACTCCTAACTGGCGCTCGCTGAGTCACACTATTACGAAAATCACGATCAACTGTTTGTCGATAGATGTCGATTTTGAGCTTATCTAAAGTTTCAGTCAGCTGATTGCCCTGATAAAACAAACCAACTTTATTAAGTTCGCGCTTAGGTAAATCCATCAGCACACCATCTTTCTTCCAAAAAACCTCTGCCGCCACATCATAACGCTGTGCTTTTGCTGCGATGTAATGCGGTCCAGCTTGATAGCCTAGATGAGCTGATATATTGCTATCGTCAGTTGAGGACGGCTTTAAGCGCCCTTTAGGTGTTGCACGATCATTCAATTCAGAACGTGACACCCCTAAGCGGTAATCAAAACCCGCTTGGCTGCCAGATAATGCAGTTGATGCTCGATAGCCTTTACTTGCCGAGAAATAACCGGCTTGCGTGCTGATCTCTAAAGGCTTGTCAGCACCTTTTTTGGTAACGATATTCACCACACCACCAATCGCACGACCACCGGAGACCACAGAAGATGAGCCGCGTAATACTTCAATGCGCTCAATGGAAGCGGGATCAATCAACAGCGGCTGCCCATACTCGGTGTGATCTGTGAGCTTCTGACCATCGATAAAAATAGCCACGCGGCGTGAATTCTCACCACGGATAGATATTCGCTCAACGCCATCTTCAATAATCTGCACACCTGGTATATTGCGCAAATAGCTCGCTACCGATTGCCCAGCGCTTTTATCCAGCGTAGCGCGATCAATCACACTTACAGATGCAGGGTTGGTAAATACTTCAGTTTCTTGCGCCTGCCCTAGCACCGTCATTTGTTCGAACTGGTAAGGCTTACTGTGCGCTACACCTGCCGTAGTCAGTAGAGCATTACCCAGTACCAAGCTAAGCCACAATTTTGATGATTTAAAATGCATATAATCCCCGCGCAAAAAAATAAAACACAAAATGATCCTCGCCAGCAGGGGAATATCATTGCATGAAATGAGTAACAGGCATAATACGCATACACTCAGCAAAGTTCCAAACAGCATCAAGCCAAGTGCGGCTTTTATTTATGCATGCCACACTTATTAATACAGCCTCACAGCCTCAAGCAAAAGCATCAAGCAGTTTATGTGTATGCCGTACCGTGCAAGTGCCGCTCTTCCCTCAACGGGTCGTCCTGACCTGACTCGGGCGCACGGTACTCGTTGATCACAGGTGTGGTGTTCGGTTCTGTAGCATGGCTCTTTTAAAGCAAGCGCATTGCTCAGAGGTAGGGTTTGCTAATCTTCTAAAAACTCAAGCCAGTAAAGCCAGGAGTAAGAACCAAATCTTAGAGCCCAGAGCCAGAGCAAAAAACTGCCTGCCAAACTGAGCGTGTAAATACAAAGCGTCCAAAAATAGCTGAGCTTTATATTAATAGCGCTATCAACACCACTGATCAACCAGTGCTTCGGGGTTGGTGTGACAAGCGTGCCAAGGATGGCACGCGCCGGAGTTGAACCCCGGACGGGTTCATCGACGGATAAACACCAATTCCGAAGCACGGCATACTCCGCATTGATCAGCCCACCCACAATGGAAAATACCGATCCCGAAGCATGACATACACCCCAAAACGCAAAACGCCCCGCTGTTTAAGGCGAGGCGTAGTTGTGATCTACTTTTACAGCAAACAATAATTACATTGCTGCGCGAAAAATCGCGGCCACTTCTTTATCATTCAAACGGCGCGGGTTCGTTAACGCACACACATCTTGCTGCGCATGCTTAACCATTGTTTCAATATCTTCATCCTTCACGCCTAGCTCAGTCAAAGTGCTCGGAATACCAACATCGGCTGACAAACAACGAATAGCTACAATAGCCATCTGCGCTGCTTCTCGTACGGCCAGACCATAAATATTCTCACCTAAAGCCTCTGCAATATCAGCATAACGCTCTTGCGCAGCCATTAAGTTCGCCTCACACACGTGCGGCAATAACAGCGCATTACACACCCCGTGCGGCAAGTTATACATACCACCCAGCTGATGCGACATCGCATGCACATGACCAAGACTTGCGTTATTAAACGCCATACCTGCTAGGTATTGTGCATACGCCATACGGTCACGGGCTTCCAGATCATCACCACGGGCTACGGCCACACGTAAATACTTCGAAATCAAACGAATCGCTTGCAAGGCCACTGCATCGGTAATTGGATTAGCTGCAGTCGATACATAAGCCTCTACCGCATGCGTTAGCGCATCCATACCTGTCGCAGCCGTTAGCGAAGGCGGCATATTGACCATCAACAGCGGATCATTGATTGCTAGATCCGGCGTCACGCGCCAATCAACAATAGCCATTTTCACATGGTTCGAAGTGTTGGTAATAATCGTAAAGCGCGTAATTTCACTGGCGGTACCCGCAGTGGTATTGATCGCAATATACGGAGGCAGACTTTTCTTCGACTGATCAACGCCCTCATAATCAGCAATCACACCACCATTGGAAACCACGAGACCAACACCCTTACAGCAGTCATGCGCACTACCACCACCTAAAGAAATCAGCATATCGCACTGACCTTTTTCGTAAGCGTCAACGCCTTGCTCAACGTTTTTATCGGTCGGATTAGGGATGGTTTCATCAAAAACTGCATAAGCAATGCCTGCTTGATCCAGCAGATCAGTGACTTGTTTAGTATAACCCATCTGAGTCATACCTTTATCAGTTACAATTAACGGCTTCTTACCACCCAGTGATGTCACGCGGGCGGCCAACTCAGTCAGCACATTAGCACCAAATAACGATACACTCGGCATGAAAAAACTTGCACTCTGGCTCATATTTAATTCCTTATTATGTGCCGTAACCTTGAGTCAACCGCTACGGCCTAGATATTTAACTATTATTTTAACCCAAACTCGTGCTAAACGTGTTGATGCTGCTCAATATTGGTCACGTTATTGAAATTCAGAATACTCAACGGTAACTGCACAACTCAAAGCATCTGGCACTATTTACGTATGCCGTACCGCGCACGTGCCACTCCTCCCTCAATGAGCCCACCCTAGACTCGACTCGGGAACTACATTATCCATTGCGTACTTGCCTCGTCACTCGCACGGTACTCATTGACCTTCGGCATGCGTTGCCAGTCTTTTAAAAACAATAACCTGCAAAGACAAAGGCAAACCCTAAAACACCAAACCTGAAAGCACGACCCACCCAACCAAATCCCAAATAGAAAATCCTGTAGAAGCAGATGAGTCCTATATAAATAGTACAAACAACGCCGCTGATCAACGAGCGCTTCGAGGTAGCCAGACAAGCGAGCTATACATCACGCAGCGCCGGAGCTGAGCCCGGACGGGTTCATCGACGGATAAACACCAACTGCGAAGCACCGCACACACCACAATCTAAAATGCGTAACACTCAAACTGTTACCCGCCCCGCACCACAGGTAACACTTAGCGTAGCCAGTGGTAACACTTCAAGCAAAAACATCATGCGAATAAAGCTTTAAAACCCAAACAAAAACACAAGCACTTGATTTTAAAGGGATTATTAAAAGCTGGCACGCCACATGCTTTGTATATAGGCACAACAACAATAAGAAACACTGAACATACAATAAGAATAAGACGTAACGGCTTCAGCATAATAAAAACAACAGCATAGAAGACGCAGCTAACTGATTACTTTGCAGAGGATAATGATTGAAGCGACACAGATGATCCGAGAATAACAAAACTGCACCCATGCAGCACCCGTATCGACTGTAGGCGCAACAACTAGATCAGCATTCAAAGCAATCCGTTAACTTTTCTACAGCTTATATGAGCTGTAAAAAAAAGCAGGCAGATAACAACAACAAAAATGCCAAGAAGAACAATAAAAACGCAGACAAATATTTACGAGGGAAGCTATAGCTTCCCTCGTAATCTTATAGTTTCGCCCTTCTACGCTCTATTTATCGCCACTCCCACACCACAGCAATGCAACACTCTAAGCTCGTTAAGAACTTTCTTCGTTCACCTCGCACCCTAGCGGTGGTAGAATCGCCAACCATGATGTTCTACCTACACTATAATAATTCTTTTCGTTTAATCGCACTGGCCGCATTGCACGCTTTGCCGCTAACTTTATTGTGCACAGCGTTGATGAATTATCCTTTTGTCGCGAGTCGCAAATAGGCACTGTTATGCTGAAAAAGCTTTTTAAACCCTTTCGCCTTTCACGCCAGCGCAAAGGACCCGAGCAACCCACTGTACTGGAAGCTCACGAGCACCGGCTTAGCTGTGCAGATTTTAGCCGCAACTCTGCTAATGTCGCTGTGCGCTTACAACAAGCTGACTTTCAAGCTTATTTAGTGGGCGGCTGTGTGCGTGACGCATTACTAGGCGTCACCCCAAAAGATTTTGACGTCGCCACCAGCGCAACGCCCGAACAGGTGCGTAATGAGTTCCGCAATTCGCGCATTATTGGCCGGCGCTTTAAATTAGCGCATGTGCATTTTGGCCGCGAACTTATTGAGGTCGCGACCTTTCGTACAAACCATTCAGAAGAAGATGAGAGTAATAACGACCGATCAGCGCATGACGCAAGCGGTCGTATTTTGCGCGACAATGTCTACGGCACCATGGAAGATGACGCTCAGCGTCGCGACTTCACCATGAACGCATTGTATTTTGATGTCAGTAACGAAAAAATTTACGATTACAGCACAGGTTTTGCTGATATTAAACGCCGCTTAATCCGCCTGATTGGTGATCCAGAGCAACGCTACCTGGAAGACCCTGTGCGCATGCTACGCGCCATACGTTTTGCTGCCAAACTGGACTTCGAAATTGAAGACAGCACTGCTGAACCCATTCGCCGTTTAGCGTATTTATTAGCCGACATTCCACCCGCACGCCTTTACGAAGAAGTTCTAAAATTATTTCTCAGCGGCTACGCACTGCGCACCTATGAGTTACTCCGCGAGTATGATTTATTTGCACAACTGTTCCCCGGCACCGCTAAAGCCCTGCTCAGACATCCAGAGAATGTTGATCGCTTACTGCGTAACGCTTTTAAAAATACAGACAAGCGCGTCAACATGGATCGCCCCGTCACTCCAGCATTTTTATTTGCAGCCTTACTCTGGCCATCATTGACTGTACGCGCGATCGGTTTACAAAATGACGGCATGCCCCCCTTGCCAGCCATGCAAGAAGCTGCGCACCAAGTATTGCTCGAACAAGTACAGCGTATTGCCGTACCTAAACGCTTTAGCATTCCCACTCGAGAAATCTGGGATATGCAAGAACGCTTGCCGCGCCGTGCTGGCAAACGTGCCGACACTCTATTGGCACACCCGCGTTTTCGTGCAGCTTATGATTTTTTATTGCTGCGTGAAAGCGCGGGCGAGCAAACTGAAAGTCTTGGCAACTGGTGGACCGAGTACCAAGATGCCAGCGACAGTCAACGGCGTGAAATGATTAGCAATCTGTCTGGCAAAAGCACAACAGCGCGCAAACGTCGACGCAAGCCGCGTACCAGCAAACCTAAACATACAGCACCAGGTCACGAATAATGGAAGCGCTGTACATCGGTTTAGGCAGCAATTTAGCTGAGCCTGTGCAACAACTGGATGCGGCTCTGGTTGCTTTAACGCAACTGCCACAGACACGCTTAGTCGCCAGCTCAGCCTACTATTGCAGCGCACCATTAGGACCCAGCGATCAGCCGCGCTATACTAATGCGGTTGCACACCTTGAAACTACCTTAGCGCCGCACGCGCTGCTTGATCACTTGCAGGCTATAGAGCTAAACCAGGGGCGGCAACGTAAAGCTGAACGCTGGGGCCCACGCACACTGGATTTAGATATTTTATTGTTCGGCGAACGCATAATCGACGATGCACGTTTGCGTGTACCGCATTACCATATGCAAGCACGGCCTTTTGTCTTACTACCTTTGGCCGAATTATGCCCTGCTGACTTTACCCTTGCAGACGGTCGCCAACTGCTTGATTTATTACATCAATGCCCAGTCGATCCAACCCTGCAACGCTTACACACACCTCAGCTATGCACAACTTTAAGTCAATCCACATAGAAATGATTGACTTAAGCCTAAGCCATCAGGACTATAGCCACCTTGATACGTGTACCCAGAAGGTACCAGAGAGGACTCATTAAATGTCTGGCGTCACATTAACAACCCTAATAGATTTGAAGCAGCGCAGTGAGAAAATCACCATGCTGACTTGTTATGATGCGACCTTTGCTGCCACCGCCTGCGCTGCAGGCGTGGAAATCCTATTGATCGGTGACTCCTTAGGCATGGTTCTACAAGGCCATGATAGTACGTTACCGGTTTCAATTGATGATATGGCTTACCACACCGCGGCAGTACAACGCGGCAATAAAGGCGCATTGATTCTTAGCGATCTTCCTTTTATGAGCGCCGCCACCCTTGAGCAAACCTACCGCAGCTGCGCCAAGCTGATGCAAGCCGGCGCGCACATGGTCAAGATCGAAGGTGGCGCTTGGCTGGCAGACACTGTTAGTTTATTAGCTGAGCGCGGCATTCCAGCTTGCGTACACTTAGGCTTAACCCCACAGTCAGTTAACGTTTTTGGCGGCTATAAAGTGCAAGGCCGTGGCGAGCAACAAGCGCAAAAAATGCTCGATGACGCCATTGCTCTTGAGCAAGCCGGCGCAGCCTTACTGCTTTTAGAGTGCGTGCCCAGCGAACTGGCTGCGCGCATCAGTCGCGCTGTGCGTATTCCGGTGATTGGCATTGGTGCTGGCCCCGGTACAGACGGTCAAGTGCTGGTATTGCACGACATGCTTGGTTTATCCATCACAGGCCGCACGCCTAAGTTTGTGCGCAACTTTATGCAGGGACAAAGCAGTATTACTGAGGCTATCAGTTTGTATTGTCGCTCGGTGAAAGACCAATCATTCCCTGCACCTGAACACGAGTTTCGCGCATGAATAGCGTACAGTCGCTACAACAATTACGCACAGCCATCACCCAAGCGCGCAATGCAGGTCAACGTATTGCCTTGGTGCCGACCATGGGGAATTTGCATGCTGGGCATCTGGCACTGATTAAACAAGCCGTTGAGCGCGCAGACTTTGTGGTGGCCAGTATTTTTGTCAATCCGTTGCAATTTGGCCCCAATGAAGACCTTGACAACTACCCACGCACCTTAGTCGCCGATCAAGAAAAACTGCTCGATGCTGGTTGCAATCTGCTGTTTACTCCGGACGCACAGGCAATGTACCCCAACGGTATGACGCAACACACTATTGTTAATGTTCCTGACGTCTCCGCTGGTTTATGTGGTGGCAGCCGCCCTGGGCATTTTGATGGTGTTGCCACAGTTGTCTGCAAACTGCTCAACATGGTTCAGCCAGATATCGCGCTATTTGGCGAAAAAGACTACCAACAGTTAGCTGTCATCCGTAAAATGGTAAGCGACTTAAATATACCTGTGCAGATTTTTGGTGTACCCATCGTGCGCGACACAGATGGTCTCGCATTATCATCAAGAAATGGGTATCTTAACGCACAACAACGTGCCAACGCCCCTGTGTTGCAGCAATGCATGCAGACTGTTAAAGCACAAATAACACAGGGTGAGCGTGATTATGCAGCACTATTTGCGCAGTTCAAAACCAGCCTACAAGCAGCGGGTTTTCGTCTCGACTATGTAGAACTGCGTGATGCACTAACCCTAAAACCGGCTGACGCAGAGAGTACTCAGCTGGTCTTATTAGCCGCAGCTTATCTCGGCACAACACGCCTAATCGACAATCTGATCTTTGATCTGTAATAACGACAGACGCTGAGCACTGCCGCTAATCCCGACAGTGCTGCGCCGAGTCAAAGAGGACAACACCATGCAAACCATTATGCTCAAAGCAAAGCTGCACCGAGCAATTACCACCCACGCCGTCGTTGATTACGAAGGCTCTTGTGCCATTGATGGCGACTGGTTGGATATGTCAGGAATTCGTGAATACGAGCAAATTGATATTTATAACGTCACCAATGGCGAACGCTTCACCACCTACGCCATTCGTGGAGAAGCTGGCTCGCAGATCATTTCTGTCAACGGTGCGGCTGCACATAAAGCGGCCGTTGGCGATGTGCTTATTATTTGTGCCTACTGCCTCTATGATGAAAATGAAGTAGAAACCCATAAGCCTCGCTTACTCTATCTAGGTGCTGACGGCTCACTGAGCCACAGCAGTAACGCAATTCCAGTACAGCTGGCTTAACTAGTCTGCACTCAGCGTTGGGTGGCGCTATGCCACCCATCCTTTTTTCCCTAGGTAGACTGGTGTATGACCCATTACCAACGCCCTTTGGATGCCTCGCAACTCCCCGCTTGGCAGCAACTGTTTAAGCAACGCCAAGTCATGCAAGATTTTCGCATGCAGGATGCCTTCGCTACAGATTCGCTGCGTTTCCAGCGTTTTTCTTTAAATCACGACGGCTTGTTGCTGGATTTCTCAAAAAATCTGTTGGATGACACCACCCTTAAACTGTTAATGCAGCTGGCCGAACAAAGCCAACTGCAAGGTGCGATCCAAGCCTTATTTAATGGCGAACCGGTCAATGCATCTGAGCAACGTCCAGCTTTGCACACAGCCTTACGCCGTCCAATTGGTGACAGCCTGATAGTCGACGGTGAGGACTTGATTCCTCTGATTCACGACGTGCTCAACAGCATGACTGAATTGGTCAATCGCATTCACAATGGTTTATGGCGCGGTTACAGCGAAAAACCTATTACCGACATCGTTAATATTGGTATCGGTGGCTCCTTTTTAGGCCCGCAACTGGTTTCAGAAGCCTTACTGCCTTTTGCCCAGCAAGGCGTTCACTGTCACTTTCTAGCCAATATCGATGGCAGTGAGTTTCACGAGCTAAGTAACAGCCTGAATGCCGCAACCACCTTATTTATTGTTTCTAGCAAGTCATTTAACACTCTAGAAACCTTAAAAAACGCACAAGCTGCGCGCAGTTGGTACTTGGCCCAAGGCGGCACTGAAGCCGGTCTGCACCGTCACTTTATTGCCGTATCCAGCAACGTGGAAGCCGCTGTTGCTTTTGGTATTGCTCCAGAAAACATCCTACCCATCTGGGATTGGGTCGGTGGGCGCTACTCTCTGTGGTCAGCCATTGGCTTACCCATTGCCCTATCAATTGGTATGTCTAACTTTAAAGAGTTGCTAGCCGGCGCATGGAGCATGGACCAGCACTTTCAAGAAGCACCCTTTGCGCAAAATATGCCAGTGATCATGGCCATGCTGGGCATTTGGTACAGCGATTTTTGGCAAGCACAAAGCCATGCGATTTTGCCCTATGACCATTATCTGCGCAACTTCACCCAGCACTTGCAGCAGCTCGATATGGAATCTAATGGCAAGCATGTGCGCCAAGACGGCTCGGCGTTAACCTACCCGAGTGGTTCAGTGATCTGGGGTGGCGTTGGCTGCAATGGTCAGCATGCCTATCATCAGTTACTGCATCAAGGCACTCTGCTAGTGCCTGCTGACTTCATTGTGCCTGTGGTCAGTCATAATCAAATCGCTGATCATCACCAATGGTTGTACGCCAACTGTTTATCGCAAAGCCAAGCCTTAATGCAAGGCAAAAGCCGCGCACAGGCGGCGCAAGAGTTGCGCGATAAAGGTTTAGCGGACAGTGAAGTACAGCGCTTAGCGCCGCACAAAGAAATTCCCGGCAATCGACCCAGCAACACCTTGGTTTTGGAGCGTATTTGTCCGCGCCGTCTCGGCGCATTAATCGCCCTGTATGAGCATAAAGTTTTTGTTCAAAGTGTGATCTGGGGCACTAACGCCTTTGACCAATGGGGCGTAGAGTTGGGAAAAGTACTTGGTGAAGATGTCTATAAGCGCTTAACAGGTCAAGCACCAACACAGTCAGCTGACGCCTCCACTCAAGGTTTA
>Ga0172382_10007404_pt1 | contig 15599 bp, 17 predicted proteins | sample Leawel138RmetaG_FD_122245 | JGI IMG/M metagenome (GOLD analysis project Ga0172382, IMG submission 122245) | Leachate microbial communities from a municipal landfill in Southern Ontario, Canada - Leachate well 138R metaG | ecosystem: Engineered > Solid waste > Landfill > Unclassified | place...
CTACAGGTGCGCGTGGAAAACGCCGTGCTGCTCCGTGCATCCGAACAAGTGCCCATGTCGCGTTTGCTTCGCGCTACGATGCGCTTGCGACCCGACCGAATCATTGTGGGCGAGGTGCGCGGTGGCGAGGCATATACCTTGCTCAAGTCATGGAATAGCGGTCATCCCGGTGGCCTGGCCACGATTCACGCCAACAGTGCGGAAGAGGGGTTGGATAAGCTCAGTCAGTACATCTTCGAAGCGCCGGATGCCCGGAATTTCTCGCATGACATGGTGGGCAGGATGATCGCCATTACGGTTAATGTGGTGGTATTCATTGAACGAACTCCAATGGCACCGGGGCGGCAAGTCAAACAGGTCGTGCGCGTGCGCGGCTTCAAGGATGGCCGGTTTGTGTTTGAGGGGTAGTCGGTAAAATTAAGGACATGAATCGCCACATCAATAATGGTAACGTCAGACAGTTGGATCGTCCGGGACTCTACACCTAACGCTTCGGCTCCAGGCGACCCGCAAAAGCGGCGTACCGAACGCATGATAGGACACTGAACCCGCGCCGCTTTTGCGGGTCGCCTGGAGCCGATGGTTAGAGTTCATGAATTACGATGTGTTCTGGGCGAAAGATGTTTGCCTGTCCACTCTCGTATTCCTTTAGCCGCCACCTATAACCACCGGAACGGATAAGCTGAACCGCTGCTGCCACCTCAACCACCCCAGCGACCTTATTTTCTGCCTTTTGAATTTTGTCGCTGTTGTTCTTGCGCTGAATCTCCTCAGAGAAGATCGGGAATGTTCCGTCTTGCTCACGATACGGAACGAATACCTTTCCATGACCTGCCCCTTCATGCCAAGGGCGTAGATGATGTAATTGACTGCCATAGTTTTCTTCTGAACTCTAACGTAGAAGTCACCGGTGCTGCGCGGCTTTATCGCGCAGCGGATGGGTGGACTGCCGGGTTAGCTGACGTTTCCACTAGACTCGGCATGAGAAGCAGAAAAAAGCTCTTGAAGTAATTCTGCGTGCTTTTTCACATCGCCTTTGCCAAGCCGAATTCGATAGCGATTCCAGCGATTATCGTAGTCCAAAACGTCAAGCCCAGCCGCTTCAATTTTTTGCTCGATTTCGTCTCGTTTCTTTAGTCTTGGTTCCACGCGAATGGAATTCTTCTGTGGGCGGAAGATGACAAAATTGTCTGCCTGCCCCTGACGCGCAAGGCCAATGTAGAACTTGTTAAATTTAAGTTCGAGCGCAGGATCAAGTTGTTTGAGTACATCAAGCAACTCGTCAGCCATTGCTACGGTTGCCTTGGAGCCGCGACCTTCCCAATACGCCCTGTCCGTGGCTTCATGAACTTCTTCATCTTCATCCACAAGACCAAGTTGCACTTGATCTAGGACTGTTGTGAAAACGAGGGAAACCGAGTTGCCAAGCTGAACCGCTCGCATTTGGATTGCGATAAGGGGAATGGTGCCGTTGAATAGAGCAATGACGTTAAGGAATCTGCTCGTAATTTCCTCGGTAACGATAACGGCGGTATGGTCGTATTGAGGGTAACGCTTTCGCTCAATGTCCCAATACTCGATTGTGCGGATGATATGAGACTCGTCTGTTTTTCCGAGCTGAATTTCTACCTCATAACGCCGATTGCCTTCTGCTTCCTGAAGAAGCAAATCTAGTCTGCCTGCGCGTGGCTGGTTTCTCTCGCGGTCTTTCAGAATGACATCACCAAGCCCCAGAATCGTCGGATCTTCGGCAATACGATCCTGTACCCACTTCTCATCAAGCGTTGAATGAGTCTTCAGATTGAGGTGGGTCAGTTTTTCGTAATTGAGTGCCATGCTTACTCCGATTAAAGGCAGCTAACGTTGAAGCTGTGCGGCGCAAACGCAGCGCAGCGTAGTTTGCGTCCGAACGAGCGCCTTTTTAGCCATCGTCTTCCTCCTGCCAATGCCCGCAGAGCTCACAGCTACCACCGAAGATCGGTACAGTGGGCGTTTCACATTCTTCGCAATAGGTTGTGGGAGTGCCCGCCTGCTGCATTTTTGCCTCGATACGGCGCCCGTGGGCATCGGCAAACTCTCTCAAGTCATCTATCAACACGCGCCATGTGTCGTCTGACCTAAAGTCAGTGGATAAATCAATTCCTAGATGCTCCTGCGCGAAGGAAAAAGCAAAACTTAACGCATTCCCAACAATAAGTCGCGCTTCACGCTCCGTAGTTTCCCATTCGTAATGCTCAATTGCATTCCTGGTTCTTCGAAGAGATCGAAGCTGGTCAAAATCTTGGTCAGTGATGGTGATTTTTGCGATTTTCTTGAGTCGCGATACTGCTGTATCCACGGTAACAGTGCGCGCCTCTAAGCTCGGATACTTATCTACGTTCTCCCAGATCAATGCTTCATTGGTCCTTCGTAGTCGCTCTTTCAGTAGCAGCTCGACAGCATGGGCTGCGTGTACGATTGCATGTTTCAACCGACCGTGGTCATCTCCTACCTCTTTCCAGGCCATAAGCTCGACAGCCTGTCGGAGCGAATCTTTTGCGTTGGCAAGAAGGTCAAACTTTATCGGCATCGACTTTAGCATTGACATGTTCGCTGAAGGCTAACGCTAGAGCTCAGGCGGCAAAAAGTGAAGCGAGGAACGAGCGTAGCTTTTTGACGTCCCTTGGAGCCCATTGTTATGCGCTAAATTTGCTAGATATGTATTTCGCTGAGTTTTCAATGTAAGGAAATGCTGTGCTTTCATTGATATTCAAGCTATCCAATTCGCCGAGTATTTTTTCTTTTGCGCCCTTATTGATGTCGATGCGTTCAATTCCAATTGAAGCAGTCCCAGATTCAGGAAGCACGACATCTCTCCCGAAAAGAAGAAAAGCACCTGATTGAGAGAGAATTCGATTATTGTTCATTTTTCCTTTTACGCAAATTATAGATTTGAGATCACTTGGTACAACCCTATTCAGAAAGAATGGTTTTTCTTCTTTTATAAGATGAACCAATTTTTTCGCTTCTTCAGTTTCGTTGAAATCGTCTATATTCAAGGATAGATCAAGCTTTCCTTTATCCTCTTTAGGAAGCCTAGCAAGGTTTGAAAGGCAACTCGCCGTATCACTATCGAAAAACTTCATTTCATTTTTCTTTATCCGAAAGACTACCACTTGGCCGGTTTTGTCCGGCTTGCTTTTGCATGCAAAGTAGAGAGCCATTAGTGGATTGGAGCTTATATCCAGTAAGCGTGTTGGAAGCGAATGGTGCTGCATTCTCACAAGCTTATCTAAAGTTGAAATATCACCAACAAAATCGGAAGGATTAGAGATCAGAAGCTCCCGGAACATGACTGCCTCGTTCTCAACATGCGCAGCCTTTCTGTGCAATGACGGTTCTAGTTTGTACTTGTCTTTGTCAGAGTGTCCTCGATAGAAAAGCAATTCATCGTTTGACTGAGAGAGGCTGAAAACCTTTCTGATCAAACCTTCCGTGCTGGTAATCCCTTTACTCATGCTTTGCCACTATTATTTACGCATAACGTTATAGCTCAGCCGCGCCGCTTTTTGGCGTCGGCTGGAGCGCCGTGTTATGTGCTTTCATGCCATCTATGAACTCTGACCATAAATTTACACATTCGGTGGCAAGCTCAAGAGCATCTTGTAATTTTTCATCAGCTACAATGCTGTATTTTGACTCCATGACCTCACCACCTCCATTGCCTGTGAGCCATGTAGATGTTTGATGCTCTTTGTATGTAATATGGGGTTGATCTGTGGTACGCAGGTTCCGAGTAAGCCTGCAATGTTTTGAGCCATTAGCCAAATCTGCGCAGACTCTAAGAGCAAGGTGTTGATTAATATAATTATCAACCTGCTTAGCAGTAATACCAACTTTGTTTAGATGAATAATCCAATCCCTCACATGATAACAATGTATAAAAAATGAGATTACGTCATCATCATATTGGTACTTGTCATGCCCTGTAGACGAAAAGATACCTGAATATATTTCATTCATCTTCACTAGGTACCTTTTTACTCTTTCAAACTGCTCCAAAACTTAATCCTTTTTACACATAACGTAATTTAGACGACATGATAATTGGTTGAGTGTACCAACCAATCAGCTTTGATTTGATGTAACTGTCCGTTTTTCATGTTGTTTATCTCTTTCCTTGTCCATTTAGGCAGCCTAAAATTTTGCGGATGAATCGTCAAGAATTTAATCAACAGCCGCCAAAATTATTGGATCGGGTTCGTGCCGAGATTCGTGTGCGTCACTATAGCATTCGCACGGAAGAGGCTTATATCGACTGGGTGCGGCGGTTTATTTTTTCCCACCATAAGCGACATCCTGCGGATATGGGGGCTGAGGAGGTGGGGACTTTTCTGTCGTATCTGGCGACGGAGCGTCAGGTGGCGGCTTCTACTCAGAATCAGGCCAAGTCTGCATTGTTATTCCTGTATAAAAAGGTGTTGGGTGTTGAGTTGCCGTGGCTGGATGAGGTGATTACGGCTAGGTCATCCAAGCGATTGCCGGTTGTGCTCACGCCGACCGAGGTGCGGCGATTGCTCGATGGGACTTCAGGCACGATGAATCTGATTGTGAGCTTGTTGTACGGCACGGGGATGCGCCTTCTTGAGGGGCTGCGTTTGCGGGTGAAGGATGTGGAATTTACCCGTCGGGAAATCATTATTCGTGAGGGTAAGGGCAATAAAGATCGGGTGACGATGCTGCCGGAGAATCTGGTTTTGCCGTTATCGGCTCATTTGGAAAAAGTCAAAGCGCTGCATCAACGTGACCTGGATGCCGGATTTGGTTCGGTTTATCTGCCTGGTGCGCTGGCAGTGAAATACCCCAATGCACCCACGGCTTGGGGGTGGCAGTTTGTGTTTCCCTCTGCGGTTCGTGCCAATGATCCGCGCTCGGGCATGGAGCGCCGGCATCATATTCATGAGGCCAGTGTGCAGCGGGCTGTGCGCGAGGCGGCCAAGCTGGCGAATATCTCCAAACCGGTTTCACCACATGTGCTGCGTCATTCGTTCGCTACCCATTTGCTTCAGGCGGGTTACGACATCCGCACCGTTCAGGAATTACTCGGCCATAAGGATGTGGCGACGACGATGATTTACACCCATGTGCTCAATAAAGGTGGGCGCGGGGTGGTGAGCCCGCTGGATGTGTGAGTGCGTGTTCGCTCATTGAGAGTCTGCTTTAGCCGAGATTAACTTATTGATTTCACCCAAACTCAGAAGAGCCACTAGGCGTGAAGTAAGTCGTGCTCGTGCGCGGCTTCAAGGATGGTCGGTTTATGTTTGCGGGGTGATGATTGCGCTTATTCAAGCAAGAAACTAGAATAGGTCTGTACGGCAATATGCCGTATTTAAAACCAATGGGAGGACGCTAACATGTCCACAGTCGCTTCTACCGCTCGCCTCGAAGCCCGAATCAGCACCGATCTGCATGCGATGCTCAAGCGTGCCGCTGAACTTCAGGGGCGCACCATGACCGATTTCGTAGTTTCCGCCGTGCAGGACGCTGCGCAGCGTGCCATCGAGCAGGCCGAAGTCATGCGGTTGTCGCTGGCCGATCAGGAGTGCTTTGCTCAAGCGTTGTTGTCGCCGCCGTCCCCTTCGCCGGCTTTGGAGCGTGCTTTTACCCGGCGCAGTAAACTTCTGCGATCTGAATGAGCGATATTACGTTCCAACTCGTGTCACTCGATACCATGCACGACCGTGCCGCCTTTAACAGCGGTTCTGAGGCGCTTGATCGGTACTTACGAGAGCATGTCACTCAAGATATTCGTCGGCGCGTGACGGCCTGCTTCGTGGCAGTGACCGAAAAGCATCGTATCGCTGGCTATTACACTCTGGCATCAGCAAGTCTGTTGTTGGCTGATCTTCCTGCCGACAAGGGCAGGAAGCTCCCCCGCTATCCGACCGTGCCTGCCGTTCGTATGGGACGCTTGGCTGTCGATCTGGCATTCAAGGGGCAAGGTCTTGGCGGCGCATTGCTGGCCGATGCGCTCGACCGCGCCGTTCGTTCCGAGATCGCGGCTTATGCCCTCGTGGTGGATGCCAAGGACGAAACAGCGTCGGCCTTCTACCTTCATCATGGCTTTATTGCCTTGCCAGATGCGCCGTTCACGCTGTTTCTTCCGCTGGCAACGGTGCCAATTCCTCGCTAATTTGAATTCTCCAACCCCTTGATAGCTTGGTGTTACGGGAAAAACCCGTTGCACCATTTTTGAATCGAGAGGTTGATATGAAAAAAATCCTGTCTGTGTTCCGTCGCGCTGGCGATGCGGTCAATAACAAAATCTACCACTATGCCGCCATTGGCGCCGCCGACCAGCGCGTGACCAAATTGGGGCGGCGTTTTGCCTTTCTCGGCGTATTGGGCGCGGCTGCCATGGCCGTATCTGAACCTTCTATGGCGGGAACCGCCACGGGGCTGCCCTGGGAAACGCCGATGGATACCATCAAATCGTCATTGACCGGCCCGATTGCTTTGGCGATTTCAATTATTGCCTTGGCTGCTGCCGGTGCCGCCCTGGTCTTTGGCGGCGAGCTTTCTGAGTTCACCCGCAAAATCATCATGCTGGTGATGGCCTTGGCGTTGCTGGTTTCCGGCGCGTCGATCATGACCAAACTCTTTGCCGCTTCTGGCGCAATCATCCACTAAACCATGCCGAAGGGCGTGCTTCGACACGCCTGTCTGTTGAGAGAGGGGGGCGCCATGAGCGAAGAAAACACACACCGAACCATTCCAATTCACACCTCGTTTAATCGAGCCCATTTACTGCTTGGCGCAGAACGAGAGCTGACCCTGCTGACGATATTGATCGTCGCTCTGGTCGTGGCCTCGGGCATGAATCCCTTGAGCTTTGGCGTGGGGGCTGTGCTGTGGGTCATCATGTTGGGGATTGTGATCCGCATGGCTAAGGCAGACACGATGCTGAGTAAAGTTTACTTTAAGCATGTGAAGTATCGAGCCTATTACCCCGCAAAATCAGGCGCATACACTAGGAATTAACCAAAATGCTTAAATTAAAACAATACCGCGATGCCGCCGTAGGGCTGCCTGATTTACTCAATTATGCGCTGATGCCGGATGAAGGCATTGTGCAGGGCAAGGATGGCTCGCTGATGGCTAGTTGGTACTTCCGGGGCGAGGATATGGGCTCATCGACCGCGCAAGAACTCGCCCAACTTTCTGCCCGCCTGAACCATGCCCTGGTTCAATTGGGTTCCGGCTGGATGATTCATGTGGATGCCATCCGCCAATATGCCCGAAGTTATCCGCCTCTGTGCCCCTTCCCCGATCGCACGACCTTGGTGATTGATGCCGAACGCCGCGTGCAATATGAACAAGAAGCGGCTCATCTGGAATCGGTTTATGCCATGACGCTGACTTATTTACCGCCAAAAGCGGCTGAAACCAAGATCGCGGGCTGGATTTATTCGGGTAAGAAAAATGATACCGAGGGTCTGGCCGGGCGCGTGCTCGCTAATTTCAAAAACGCTTTGATGGATTTTGAGTCCGCCATTTCCGGTGTGCTCAAAGGTCGCCGCATGGTGACAACTGAGCACACAGACGGCTTGATTGGACACCCCACATGGGGTGCCGCCTATACCCTTGATGAGCAACTGCGCTTTTTCAATTACTGCATTACCGGCGAAGATCGCCCCGTGCGCTTACCTGCCGTGCCGATGTATTTGGATGCACTCATTGGCAATCAGCCCTTACTGACCGGCATTGAGCCCCAAGTCGGTGACAAACACATCGCGGTGATTGCGCTCGATGGTTATCCGCAAGAGAGCTGGCCGGGGATGCTGGGCGCACTGGATACCTTGTCCATTACCTATCGGTGGAACACTCGATTCATCTTTTTGGATGGTCATGAGGCGAAGGCCATCATGAATAAACACCGTAAAAAGTGGCAACAAAAGCAACGTGGCCTCAAGGATCAGATATTCAAAACCTCAACCGGCGCGGTTGACCTCGATGCCCTGCAACAAACCAACGATGTGGAATCGGCCATGTCGGAGGTGGAATCGGGCGTGCTGAAATTTGGCTATCACACCGCCAATATCATCGTGATGCACGACGATCCGGTCGTGCTCAAAGAGCAAGCGCAAAAGGTGCGAAAAGCCATTTTAGAGCTTGGCTTCGGTGCCCGAATTGAAACCATCAACGCCGTCGAGGCATGGCTGGGCTCCTTGCCGGGGCACAGCCAATACAATGTGCGCCGCCCATTACTGCACACCCTGAACCTATCTGACATGCTGCCGATCACCTCAGTTTGGGCAGGGAATGAATTTAACCCATGCCCGTTTTATCCCGAGCAGTCACCCCCTTTAACCTACACCGCCACCACGGGACATACCCCGTTTCGCCTGTCGCTGCATGTGGGTGATGTCGGCCATACCCTTATGCTGGGCAAAACCGGCGGCGGGAAATCCACCGCCTTGGCCTTTCTGGCCGCCCAGCATTTCCGGTACCCCGATGCTCAGGTGTTTTCATTTGATAAGGGCTATTCGGGCTTCGTTCTCTGCAATGCCGCAGGCGGTGCGTATTACGACATTGCCGGTGAACAGAGCGATTTAGCCTTTTGCCCGCTGGCGCAAATCGATTCAAAAGAAGAGCAATCCTGGGCAGTTGAATGGGTTGAAACCCTGCTTGTCCTTCAGGGTGTGACGATTACCCCCAATAATCGCAGCTTGATCTTTGATGCCGTGCAACGGCTCAGTCACAGCAGCGTGCGCACCCTGACTGAATTTGTCTCACAAATTCAGGATGTCGGGATGCGCAGCGCCCTGAACTACTACACCGTGGCAGGACCACTGGGCCATTTGCTGGATGCCGAAAAAGACGGCCTAAAAAACAATCGCTATCAGGTGTTTGAGATGGAGCATCTCATGAACATGGGCGAAAAGGCCGTGATTCCCGTCTTGCTCTACCTGTTCCGCCAAGTCGAGCGGCGCCTGGATGGCCGCCCCACCTTGGTGTTCATTGATGAAGCTTGGTTGGCACTCTCGCATCCGATGTTCCGCGAAAAAGTGCGCGAATGGCTCAAAACATGGCGCAAGAAAAACGCCGCTGCCGTGTTGGCCACGCAAGAACTGGCCGATGTTATGAACAGCCCGATTCGGGATGCGATTCTCGCCAGTTGCCCGACCAAGATCCTGCTACCGAACCCAGAGGCACAGGAACCCGCTCAGCGCGACTGGTATCACGAAATCGGCCTCAATAATCGTGAAATCGAGATTTTGGCCACAGCCACGCCCAAGCGGCATTACTACTACAAGTCACCCAGTGGGCGACGGGTATTCGATCTGGGCTTAGGTGCCGTGGCACTGGCATTCGTTGCCAAGTCCAGCCCCGATCACATCAAGCAGGCGCGGACTATGATTGCCCAATACGGCGAATCATGGCCAGCTCACTGGCTCGATCAGCACGGATTGAGCGATTGGGGAGATTATTGGCGGGCGCTTTGACCTGATTCAGCGGTGTTTGGTGCTCAACTCATAAAAACCGAATTCCGAGTCCGATTGTTAGCGTGTTCCTTGTCACCAAACAAGGAACATCGCCATGAAACCAAAATTCCATCTGATTGCTGTTGCCTTGGCAATGGCTTCCCTTACTTTCCTGAATTCACCGACGGCTAGCGCCAGTGGCGTCGTTGCTGGGGCGACGGAACCCACTCAGATCATGAATAACATTGAGTTGGTGGCGACCAATATCAAAGAGGCCGAACAAATTTCGAATCAGTTGACGCAGATTGCGAATCAGATTCAAGCCTACAAGAACATGGTCACCAATACCTTGAATGTCCCGAACCAGATTTGGCAGAACGCCGACGGTTTGTTGCAACAACTGGTCGGGGTGGTCAATCAAGGTCAGGCACTGGCCTTTTCTGCAACCAACATCAACAGCCTGTTCCAGCAAAAATATCCCGGTTACACGCCGCCACAAGACTTCGGTGCGGCGTATCAGAACATCAATGAAACCACACTGGATAGTGTGCGTGGTGCGCTGAATGCCGCGAATATCCAATCTCAAGATTTCTCCACCGAACAGGGCGCTCTCAATGCCATAGAAGCTCAGAGCCAGTCCGCCCAAGGTCGTATGCAGGCGATTCAGGCGGGCAATCAAATCGCCATGGCACAAGTGCAGCAGATGCGCAAGCTGCGTGCCCTGCAAATGGCGCAAATGCAGGCGCAGAGTGCGTATATATCAGGAATCACCCAGCAGAAAGCCGACGACACGTTAATGACCAAGCAAACGTTGAATTTACCGAATCCACCGACAACTAATACCTCAGCCACATTGCCCCGTGCCGGTAAATAAATCGAGGACTACGACATGTTTATTTCAAAGAAAATCATCTTAATGCTGCTTGCCACGTTACTCATAACGGTTGCCTTGGTTTATGCCGTCGCTCACAAGCCGATTGAGCAAAAGAAAAAAGAGATGACGGCAAAGGATTTCTTGACCCTGCCCGATCCTCCGAAAGTAGATACGACAAAAACCTTGCCGAAAGCTGGAAACTAAAATGAAAAACAAGTTATTGCTGGCTTTCCTTGTGATGGGTTTGGCGGCGACCAATCTGGTTTATGCGGCAACCCCCACCAATCCCTCTGACCCAGACGTATTTCTTGATTTGGCAACCCAATTTCATGATGCCGCCGATAACTGGACTGTCACGGCCCAAAATATCGGTTATTGGATTTTCTTTACCTTGGCGACACTTGAAATGACTTGGGCGGCAGCCCTTTGGGTCATGGAAAAAGACAGCGCCAGCTCACTCATCGTCGCACTGGTGCGCAAGATGATGGTTTTGGGTTTTTTCTACACTTTCCTGGTATACGCACCCACTTGGCTGCCTGCCATCATTAACTCATTGTTGGGTGCGGGCGAAAAAATTGGTGGCCACGCAGCGACACCCGGATCATTAATAGCCACTGGTCTTTTGGTGATTCAAAAACTCTGGGCCGCGTGGGGCAATACACCTGTTGACGGAATCAGCTCTTTTTTCCTATCACTCACTGCTGCACTTTTGCTGATTCCAGTGTCCTTTATTGTTATTTTCGCATTTGTGTTCATCGCAGTGGAGCTCATCATAACCACGATCGAATCTTATATCGTGGTTGGCATGGGATTGGTGCTTATGGGCTTTTCGGGTAGCCAATGGACGCGGGATTTTTCCCAAAAATACCTCGGTTACGCGTTTTCGGTTGGCGTTAAATTGATGGTTTTAACCTTGATCGTTTCGGTCATCATCACAATTACCAATGCCTGGCCATCAATGATTGCCAGCTCGTTGACTGCGACCGATATAAAATCATTGGTTTACCCGCTATTCATGATTGCAGGCGCGTCCGTGCTCATGGCGTTGCTATCCATTAAAATTCCCTCGCTCGCTTCATCCTTGCTGTCTGGCGCACCCTCATTGGGCGGTGCCGCTGCGGTGGGTGCGGCGGCAGGTGCTGCTGCCGGTGCGGCAGGTCTAGCTGTCGGTGCTTCAAAACTCCTTGGGGCCGGTGCAAGTGCTGCTACTACGGCTGGTGGTGCGGCTACCAAAGGTATCGCCGCTGCGGCCGCTGGGGGTGCTGGTATGGCTCAGGCTATGGGGGCGGCATCAAATCTTGCGACGGCTTCCGGATTTACACCGGGATCATCGGCGCACATGGGCGCAACCGCTGGCAACATGGTGGCTGGTTTGGGTGGGATGGCAGCAACGGGTATGAGCGCTATGGCGGGTTCGGCCAAGTCGGCTGTTTCTGGTGCGGCAAAAGGCGTGGCTGAAAACTTCAAGGGCGCTGTGTCAAATTCCACAGGTGGCAAATTGGCTGCAAGCCTCGATGAAAAAGCCGTAAGCAGGCTCAGCTCAGGCAATAATCAGACGGGGACAAAATCAAACTCCACGGGGGGCAATGCTTCAAGCACAGCGGATTCATCCGCTGCCACTGTGAGTCCGCCCAGTAGTACCGCAACTGCTTTTAACAGCACGGTCTCGGCGAAGGAATCGATCTCTTCTGCCGTCACCGTTCCTCCGCCATCCCTTGGCGGCGAGACACCGGCTGGTAGTGGCAATAATCCTAAGCAATCAGAACGTGTCGGCGCGAGCGAGCATCTAAAAAAAGCTATGAAGCAATTACCGCTGGATCATGGTGCCGTAACGGCCGCCGCACCCAAATTGGATCATCACGAACCGTAACTTTGGTTTTGATTTAACCCCATAACCTCAATTCCGCCCCGACTCGATACCTTGGTATCAGTCAATCAAGGGGCGGTTTTTTATGCGCGTTCACACAAAGAGTTTGCTCGGTGTTTCGGCTGTGATCGGGATTTTCGTCACCATAATTTTATTGGCGCGCGGGTTGGGCGTGTTTTACAACGACACCCCATCCATCCAAGAAGGGTTCTGGTATTCGACCAGCAAACCAAGCCCTGAAGTGGGTGATTTCGTAGCGGCTTGCCCGCCCATTTCCGCCGCGAAACTGGCGCTTGACCGCGATTACCTGCCTGCGGGCCACTGCCCTGGCGGCACGGTGCCGCTGTTAAAGCGGGTGTATGCCGCCCCCTTTGACCTCGTGCGCATCGAGGGTGGCACCTTGTACATCCAGCATGGTGATGCCGCCTTCAGCCACTCAATAAATGTAATGAAAACTGATCCCGAAGGCCGACCGCTGACCCAAGCCCCCGGTGGGGTGCTGAGTGCTTCGCAGTATTGGCTCGGCAGCCCGTGCCCGATTGGCTTTGATAGCCGCTATTTCGGCGCGGTTCAGCGCCAAAACATCATCTCGGTCATTCGGCCGTTATTCACCTGGTAGGGGAAGAATCATGCGCGTGTATCTATGTGAAAAGCCGTCTCAGGCTCGGGACATTGCAGCCGTTTTGGGTGTGCAATCTAAAGATAAAAGCTCAATTACTACAAGCGACGGGGTGGTGACCTGGGCGTTTGGCCATCTCCTCGAACAGGCGCCGCCCGATGCCTACGATGAAGCACTCAAGCGCTGGGCGCTGGCTTCATTGCCGATTGCGCCTGCTCAATGGAAAGTTGAGGTGAAATCGAGCGCCAAAGATCAATTCAAAGCCATTGCTGCTTTGCTTAAAAAGGCGTCAGAGGTTGTGATTGCCACTGATGCGGATCGTGAGGGCGAAATGATTGCCCGTGAATTGATGGACTTCGTGGGCTTCAAGGGCAAAGTTCAGCGATTGTGGTTGTCTGCCCTCGATGCCGCTTCGGTTAAAAAAGCCTTGGCAGCCCTGAAACCGGGCGCTGAAACTGCGGGGCTGTATCAATCAGCGCTTGGTCGTTCGCGGGCAGATTGGCTGGTGGGGATGAACCTCACGCGGGCATTTACCTTGGCGGGGCGCAGCCAAGGCGGTGACGGTGTGCGTAGCGTGGGGCGAGTGCAAACCCCAACCTTGAGCCTGGTCGTTGAGCGAGATCGGCTCATTGAGCGCTTCAAACCCGTGCCGTATTTCGAGCTGTTCGGGTTCTTTGAAGCGGGGCAGTCATTCAGTACGAAATGGAAGGTGCCCGAAGGATCGGGGGATGACGCGGGGCGTTGTCTGGATCGATCGATCGTGGATGCCGTCGCCAGCAAAATCACCGGAAAAACGGGCACGGTAAGCCAGTATGAAACCAAGCTCATCAGTGAAAATCCCCCGCTGCCGTTCAGCCTATCTACTTTGCAAAAAACCTGTTCGGCGAAGTTTGGTTTGGGCGCGCAAGAAGTGCTGGATATTGCCCAGGCACTGTACGAAACCCATAAAGCCACCACCTATCCCCGATCGGATTGCAATTATCTTCCCGAGGAGCAATTCCAAGAGGCATCTTCCATCGTAACGGCATTGGCCAAGTCAGATACCGAAGTGCAACGGATCGTTGAATTGCTCGATTTCAGCCGGAAAAGCCCGGCATGGAATACGAAAAAAATCACCGCGCACCATGCCATCATCCCCACGCAAACGCCGCCGAATCTGGACGCGATGAGTGGCAACGAGCGCAAAGTCTATGAGCTGATTCGCCGCCAATATCTCACACAATTCTTCCCGGCCTATGAATACGACCGTACCCAGATTGGCATCAGCATCGAGGGCGAGTTATTCCAGACTACCGGGAAAATTGACCAAGTGATCGGCTGGCGAGCGCTTTTCGGCAAAGCGGATGCAAATGACGAGGAGTCCGGCGACGACGAGGTGCAAACCTTGCCCGCCCTGTCGCAAGGCCAAACGGTGCCGCTGGCTCGAACTGAAATTGCCGCCAAACAAACCAAACCGCCTTCACGCTACACCGAAGGCACTTTGATTGATGCCATGCAAACGATTGGGAAAAACATCACCGATCCCCGGCTGAAGGCCATTCTGAAAGAAAACTCAGGCATCGGCACCGAAGCCACGCGCGCGGGCATTATTGCCAACCTGATTGAACGAGGTTTCATCACCAAAAAGGGCAAACAGGTCATCAGCAGTGATGTCGGCAGACAATTGATTGATGCGTTGCCAGATTCCGTCAAAAGCCCCGCACTCACCGCACTGTGGGAACAGTCACTTGAAGAGATTGCCGAAGGCAAGCGTGAATTGGCGGGATTTGAGGCCGATGTCGTCAAATTCATCACCGCGATTATCGACCAGATCAAAAAGCAACACGCTGATGCACCCGCACCAACGCGGCCGACGGCAGATTGCCCTGCCTGCAAGGCCCAAGGCCAAGCCGAAAAAGTCTATTCCAGCAAGAAGCAATGCCACTACTGGCACTGCAAAGCCTGTGACCAATGGTTTGATGATGCCGCCGGAAAGCCCGTGCCAAAAACAGCAATCAGCGCGGCGAAAACAAAGCCCGCACCGCGCAAATCAACCACGGCGAGAAAAGCAAAATGAGCAGCTTGATGGCGGATTTCCCCACCGATGACTACTGGCCCAGTGAGTACGAGTTAAACGAAGAGCGCAATCTCGATGATTCGTTCATTGATGAAATCCTAAGTTTTTGTGAAAAGGATTTAATCGAAAAAAATGAGCAACGATTCAAGAGGCTGCTCAAATGAACCTGAGATTGCTGTCTCTGTGGCGCATTCCCACCGGTTTGGCGGTGGGCTATCTCGCTTGGAATGGCACCCATCCGGCGATACTGATGCTGGCCTTGGTCATGCCCTTGCTGGTCATTAAATCACCGAACCGCAATACGGCGGGGCTCACCGCCTTGGCATACTACCTGGGCTCGGCATGGGATTTGCCCCGCGGCGCCGCCGTGTTTTTCGGCGACAACCTCGGTACCGGTTTATTGAACACAGTAAGCGGTTATGCTTTGTGGATTGGTGCATCGCTGGCATTAAGTCTGCCCTGGTGGGCGCTTTGGACCAGCCAGCATCGATGGCGCGGCCTCCACCTACTGCTTGCGCTGATCTTGGTTGCGCTTCCCCCAATCGGTATTGTGGGCTGGGCATGGCCATTGACCGCAACGGGCTTGGTTTTGCCCGGATTCGGCTGGATTGGTTTGGGCTTAATGGCATTCTGGCTAGTATTCCTGGCCAGTATGCCCGTATCGAAGCAAGCCATGAGTGTGCTCTTGGCTGCGCTGTCCTTCATGATTTTCTTGCCAG
>Ga0172382_10007405_pt1 | contig 15597 bp, 12 predicted proteins | sample Leawel138RmetaG_FD_122245 | JGI IMG/M metagenome (GOLD analysis project Ga0172382, IMG submission 122245) | Leachate microbial communities from a municipal landfill in Southern Ontario, Canada - Leachate well 138R metaG | ecosystem: Engineered > Solid waste > Landfill > Unclassified | place...
AACGTCAGGCTGGTTCTTTGGAGGTGCACAAGGAGATGCGGCTGACCAACTTTCCACATTGCGTCTTGTTGCCGGTACCCCAATGCCCTGATCTGAATTTGCAGAGAAGAATTTTCCGGGATTTTTTGCTGATCTACCAAAAACTCAAAGCGCCCTTCCAGATCAGTAGGGGTCACAATGTTTGAATTTAGCAGGGTAACGGTCGCCCCGGCCAAAGGCAATCCCGTTTCGGCATCCAGCACCTGACCCTGTAACTGCACCTGCGAAAAAGCGAAATGGGCATCGAGTCCATAAATCATCAAACTTAATAAGATTACCTTTCCGAATTTACTCAGCATGCGCACTAAATTGTTGAGGACAAGATACAATTAGTTGTTGTAATTCATTCCTATTTCGTTATTTTTGCTGTTAATGGAGTTTATAAATGCCACATTAGGGGATTATCTCAATAAAAATTGTGACCCGGAATCGGCTTTACTGGCAAAGATTAATAGGGAAACGCATTTGATGCAGACTCAGGCACACATGCTGTCCGGCCAGTACCAAGGCAGGCTCCTGGCTATTATCAGCAAATTGCTCGCCCCCTCAAGGATTCTGGAGGTCGGAACCTATACCGGTTATGCGACCTTATGTTTGGCCGAAGGCCTGACCAAAGACGGAGAAATCCACACCATTGACAATAATGAGGAGCTTCAGGATAGGGTTCTTGCTTATTTCAATGAGTCAGCATATGCTGATCGCATCCATTATCATATTGGAAACGCTGAAGAAGTTTTACCCACCCTGTCGGAGAGTTTTGATCTGGTATTTATCGATGCGGATAAAAAAAACAATCATTTTTATTTTGAAAAATCGCTCGAAAAAATGCCCTCAGGTGGTGTTATTTTGATCGATAATGTGCTTTGGAAAGGGAAAGTGCTCGGAAATGAGTCTCCCGACAGGCAAACCCGGCAAATTATCGAACTCAACGAAAAGCTGGCTGCTGATCCTCGTGTTGAAAAAGTGATTCTCCCGGTTCGGGATGGGGTGTACCTATTACGTAAAAAATGATTTTTCAGAAAAATGAAAAATAAAGCCGTCTATCTGATCATTATCCTTTTCTCTTTTACCTCCTGTCTGCCCCGGCATGAAGTGATCAGATCCACAGACAACCGGCAAGCAGATGGCAGACCGGCAGATAACAGGCAGGCGGATAACAGAGTCGCTGCCGCTGAGCCTCCAAGAACAGGCTCCTCCACCACTTCACCCTCCACCCTGAAACCGGGCACTTCCCTTGCAGGAATAAATTACATAGAAAAGTATAGGAATATTGCCATTGAAGAAATGGAACTTCACGGGATTCCGGCAAGCATCAAATTGGCTCAGGGCCTTCTCGAATCGGGCAATGGTAGCAGTAGACTGGCCAGAGAGGCCAATAATCATTTTGGAATCAAGTGCACCGGAGATTGGGTAGGTGGCCGTATTTTTCATGATGATGATGAAGAAAATGACTGTTTCCGGGTCTATCAACATGCAGAAGAATCCTTTCGGGACCATTCCCACTTTTTACTGCGCAGGAGATATGAAAAATTATTCACCCTTGATAAAAGAGATTACCGTGCCTGGGCGGCCGGATTGAAAGAAGCGGGCTATGCCACCAATCCCCGTTATCCGGAATTGCTGGTGGATCTGATAGAGCGATATGAATTGTATCAATATGATCAGGTGCGGGGTGAGCGGACGGCGGCAAGTCAGTCAGAAATAGGTCAGCCCAAAGCTATGGTGATGGACAACAAGCCTATAGAAAATATGCACAAAGAAAACGTTGCGACACAAACTGGCGCTGTTGAATCACATACTGTCAATAAAACCCCGGTCGCCATGAAAATCCATGAAGTGACTGAGGGTGAGACGGCTGCCATCATTGCTTCCCGATACGGCATCACCTTACAGGAATTGTTGACCGTCAATGGACTGAGGAGTCAGGATCTACACAGAGGGCAATTGCTGATCGTTTCCAAACCCGATTAAATGCTAAATGGTGTTAATTTTTTTTTAGCTTCCCAACTAAACCTTAGATTTACAACCGTGAGACTTGGAATTAGGTTCGTAGGCCTTTGTTTGATACTATTGTTTGGGGGAAGCATCAACGCCCAGGAAACTGCGCATGGCATCGTGATCGATCATGAAACCAAGCAGCGGGTGGCCAGGGTATTTGTCTATAATGCGGAGAATGATGCCGGAGAATACAATAATACCAGAGGCGAATTTACGATCGCAGCAAAACCAGGAGATGTACTGATTGCGGCGGTAGAGGGGTATTTTGCGGACACAATCACTGTTGTGGCAAACAAAACCCATATTTTTCAGCTAAGACGTTCCTCCATTCGTATTCAGGAAGTCCCCATTATCGTCAGGAGAAGTCCGGAAGAGCTGTTGAAAGAAAGACAAAGAGAATATAGTTCGATCTATTCAAGAGGTTCGGGAGGTTCGCTTTTGAGTGTGGGGCCAACAGGGGCCGGCCTCAACATTGATGCCCTTTACAAACTGATCAGTAGAGACGGTAAAAACGCACGGCGCCTACAGGAAATCATAGAGCGGGATTACAGAGAATCAGTGATTGATTATAGGTTCACTCCCGAATTGGTCAGCCGTACCACGGGCCTTAAGGGAGAAAAACTGCAGGATTTCATGATACAATATAGACCATCCTACTTTTTTGTCTTGGGTAGCAATGAATATAACCTTGTCTTTTACATCCGCACCAGTCACGCTCAATATCTTCGAAATCCGGCTGCCCGCAGACTTCCTGCTTTGAATGATTGAAATTGCCATTTTCTAAAAAAAAGCAAAAGAATTTTTGAAATTCAATAAATAGTATTGATCTTTGTTGGCTGGAACAACTTATGTTGTTCGCTCAGATAATAGAAAATGAACACAAAAAACTACATACAGTTTATCAGCAGACTTGGTTTCCAAAACTATGTCGGTGGCTTTTTTTGTGAATTTTTTAAGGCAGAACGTCCGGTTCTGAGGCTCCGACGACCTATTTTGCCCCGGGCTTAATAGCGGCATCACCTCCCCAATCCGCGCCTTATCAGTCCGGTAAAGCGCGAGTCCAAGCAGTAGATATCTTAATTTTTTTTTTAGAAGACCCCGTTTAACGGAAAGTTTTCATGTATTGGGATCCTATATCCAAATGAATGTTTCAGAATTCTTGATTATTCCCGCATCGGAGCAGCACATCCATTATGCTGAACGTATTTGCGAAGAAATGTTTGAGTCGGCAAAAGCCAGAGGTACTGGAATAGCCCGGAGAAGTCCGGAATATGTTGCCAACAAAATGAAGGAAGGTAAGGCCGTGATTGCCTTGCACAAAGATGGTCGGTGGGCAGGTTTTTGTTATATTGAAACCTGGAGCCACGGCGAATATGTGGCCAATTCCGGCCTGATTGTCAGTTCGGAATTCAGGCAATATGGATTGGCTAAGGCCATTAAAAAACGTATATTTGATCTGTCGAGAGAAAAATACCCCAAAGCCAAGATCTTCGGATTGACCCCTGGGCTGGCCGTAATGAAGATCAATTCGGATTTGGGATATGAACCGGTGCCCTATTCCGAGCTTACCCAGGATGAAGAGTTTTGGAAAGGCTGCCAATCTTGCGTCAATTACGATATTCTAATGATGAAGGAACGGAAACACTGCATGTGTACCGCCCTGCTGTGGGATCCGGTGGAAAAAGAAAAGGAACTTCGGGCAAAGATTGAGATGAAAGCCAAAGCCAGGGAGCGGCTCAAGGAGATGACCAAAAAATCATCCCTGCTAAAGCGGATTGAAGCCAAATTGTGGAAATCTACCAAAAAGTTTGTGCAAACTGCCTTACTGCCACGCAACTCGGGGTCGGATAAAAATGGTTCAACTATTCCGCAAGGAATCAATAATTAAAATATAACTAATGGAAAAAGTAGTTTTAGCTTTTAGTGGAGGATTGGATACTTCCTTTTGTTGCATTTACCTGAGCAGAGACCTGGGAATGGAGGTTCATTCCGTCATTGTAAATACTGGTGGTTTTTCGGATGAAGAGCTCAAAACGATAGAAGAGAGAGCTTATGAGCTCGGCGTGAAATCCCACACTACGATTGATGACACCGAAAACTACTACAAGAACACGATCAAATACCTGATCTTTGGGAATGTGCTGAAAAACGCAACTTATCCGCTTTCGGTATCAGCCGAGCGGGTATGCCAGGCAACGGCTATTGCTCACTATGCCAAAAAAATCGGTGCTTCGGCCGTGGCCCACGGTTCTACCGGGGCAGGAAATGATCAGGTGCGCTTTGACATGATCTTCAATACTCTGATTCCCGGCGTGCGCATCATTACCCCGATCCGGGATCTGAAATTGAGCCGGGAAGCCGAAATTGAATATTTAAATAAACATGGATTTGAGTATTCCGCTGAAAAGGCCAAATATTCCATCAATAAAGGGTTATGGGGCACCTCGGTTGGTGGCGCTGAGACCTTGACTTCGCACCAATACCTGCCGGAATCGGCCTGGCCTACTCCGGTGACCGCTACTGAGCCTCAGCAAATCAGCATTGATTTTGAAAAAGGCGAGCCGGTGGCGTTGAATGGCGAAAAAATCGGTGCTGTCCGGGTGATCCAGGTCTTGCAGGAGCTGGCCCAGCCCTACGGAATAGGTCGTGACATCCATGTTGGAGATACCATTATCGGTATCAAAGGCCGTGTTGGTTTTGAAGCTGCCGGACCATTGATCCTGATCAAAGCACACCATCAGCTCGAAAAGCACACGCTGACCAAATGGCAATTGTCCTGGAAAGATCAGATAGCCGGTTTTTACGGCAACTGGATGCACGAAGGGCAGATGCACGATCCGGTCATGCGGGACATAGAGGCATTTCTGTCCAGCACGCAACAGGCGGTTTCCGGCCGTGTTTTTGTTGAATTGCAACCACATCGTTTTGTCATACTGGGAATAGAATCGGACCACGACCTGATGAATAATGCGTTTGGCAGCTATGGGGAAATGAATGAGGGCTATACCGGGGATGATGTCAAAGGATTCTCAAAAATATTTGGCAACCAGACCATTATCTGGCATAAAGTCAACCCGGGGGAATAAAAGAAAGGATTTATCATGAAGGATAAGATCAGAGTAGGAATCGTAGGCTCTGCAGGTTATACCGGTGGAGAATTGCTGCGGATTTTGATCCACCATCCACAAGTGGATATCGTGTTTGCCAATAGTGCCTCAAATGCCGGAAATAAGGTGTATGAGGTGCACAATGATTTGTTTGGCGATACTGATTTGAAGTTTTCATCGGATTTCCATTCGGATATTGATGTTTTGTTTCTTTGTGTCGGACATGGAGATGCGCGCAAATTTCTGGATGCCAATCCTATAGATTCTTCCGTAAAAATCATAGACCTTTCGCAGGATTACCGCCTGAAAGCTAATACAGAATATCAGGGACAACGTTTTGTTTACGGTCTGCCGGAACTGAACCGGGAAGCTATCCGCACAGCCCGGTACATTGCCAATCCGGGTTGTTTCGCCACCAATCTGCAACTGACCCTGCTGCCCCTGGCCGCTGCCGGGCTGCTGCCTGAACAAATCCATGTCAATGCGACTACGGGTTCCACCGGAGCAGGCCAAAAACCGGGTCCGACCACCCATTTTTCCTGGAGAAACAACAATTTATCGGCCTATAAGGCATTCGGGCACCAGCATTTGCAGGAAGTTTCCGAATCTTTGGATCAATTGCAGCCGGGGTTTTTGCCGCAGGCCGGAGAAAATACCGCTGCAAGCGGTGGGGTTGACGCCGGAGGAAAGTCATTGTTGGATCGCGCTGCCGAAAGGATCAACTTCGTGCCGCAACGGGGGGATTTTGCCCGTGGCATTTTTGCCGCCGTCTATCTGGATTGTGCGTTATCTGAGGCAGAAGCCTTTGATCTATACCAAAATTATTATGCCAGCCATCCATTCACGCATGTGAGCCGCGCGGACATTGACCTCAAACAAGTAGTCAATACCAACAAAAGCATCCTCCAGCTACAGAAACACGGAGAAAAATTGCTCATCCTGAACGCCACCGACAATCTCGTGAAAGGCGCCTCCGGGCAGGCCGTGCAGAACATGAACCTGTTGTTCGGGCTGGACGAAACCGCCGGGTTGCGATTGAAAAGCGTAGGGTTTTAGGGATATTTTTACGCTCCTCCCACATTATTTTGATTTTCTCCTGCAAAAAACGACATGGATTTTCAGCCCATCCCCTTGTGCCGGCTAAGTGAGGCTTATTTGGCTGTTCGGTAGAGTTTCGTAAATTTGGGTGTAAGTGATCCTTTCAAGGGACGACCCGAAGTCAGGAAAAACCAATAAAACGAAAGTTTATGACAACTGAAAAAAGCAAGGAATTAGTTCATTGAATGACTGAGACAATGAGAAAAATAGTTTTAGACTTAGCTGTAACACTTGACGGCTTTATCGAAGGTTCAAACGGAGAGATAGATTGGTGCATTATGGATGATGATATGGACTTTGGGGGTTTTCTATCCACCATAGATACTATATTTTATGGCAGGGTAAGCTATGACATGTGGGGTAAATTTCAACCTGACAAAACCGCAACTGAAGCGGAGGTCAAACTTTGGGAAGGAGTTCACTCGAAAAGAAAATATGTGTTTTCAAAACAGAATAAACAAGACAAAGCCGCAACTTTTATCAGTTCGGAAATTTTAGAAGAAGTAACCAACATTAAAGAGCAAGAAGGAAAAGATATTTGGCTCTATGGTGGAGCAAGCCTTATCAAAACATTTATTCAGCTTGGACTTGTTGATATTTACCGAATTTCCGTTCACCCGACGGTTTTGGGAAATGGCAAACCATTATTTGAAGGTCTAAAAGAACGAATAAATCTAACTCTGATTAAGACCAACACCTTTAAATCTGGAGTTGTACAACTGATATATGAAAGGAAAAAATAAACAAGGGCCTGCCACAATTGGGTTGACTTGCTTCTCATGACAATTTTTTTGACCACATTTACATTAAATTTGAATGCACAGAATGGAATGTATCAGGACCTTGAACATTTGTCACGTCAGCGGTTTTACTTATGTTTTTTCGTATTTTAGCCGATAGATAATGACAATCACCCTTTCATCGGAACATTTGGCTGGTTTGGCTTCCAAACTGGAAGGTCGGTTTTACTATGACCGAAGTCCAAAGCATCAGGCGGTCCTACTTGCCTATGCAACCGATGCTTCAGTATATCAGGAACTTCCGACGGCGGTAGCTATTCCCAAAACCAAACAGGACCTCAAAGAGCTGATCAATTTTGCAGCGGTATTTGGAGTGACCCTCATCCCCCGGACGGCAGGAACTTCTCTGGCCGGGCAGGTAGTCGGAAAGGGCATTGTGGTGGATGTGTCCGAACATTTCAATCAGATTCTGGAGGTGAATGTCGCCGAACGCTGGGTAAGGGTACAACCGGGAGTCATCCGTGATGATCTGAATGCCTATCTCCGGCCTTTCGGATTGATGTTTGGGCCAGAAACCTCTACGGCCAGCCGGGCCATGATTGGAGGAATGATTGGGAATAATTCGAGCGGCCTGCACTCCATCGTCTGGGGTGATACCCGCAGCCACCTCCTTGAAGTCCAGCTCTTGTTGGACGATGCTTCGGAAATCAGGGTAAAAGCCCTGGAGGCCGGAGAGCTGGAAGCCAAAAAACGAGTTACCGGCCGGGAAGGAGAGATTTACCGGCAATTGTCTGAACTTCTTGCCAATCCCGAAAATGCAGAGGCCATCCACAGGGGTTATCCCAAAAAAAGTATCACCCGGCGGAATACCGGCTATGCACTGGATCTCCTGCTGGATCAATTTGAGGGAGGCGGTGACATCAACCTCTGTACTTTATTGGCAGGATCAGAAGGCACCACGGGTATCCTAACCGAAGCGCGGCTCAACCTCATGCCCCTACCCCCCAAAGAGGTGGGTTTGCTTTGTGTACATTGTGTTTCCGTATTGGAATCCATGCACGCCAATGTTACGGCCTTGCAGCACCGGCCCGAATCCTCCGAACTGGTAGATAAATATATCCTGGATTTCACCAAAGGACACCCCACTTATCAATATAATCGATTTTTTATCGAGGGTGATCCGGGTGCGCTGTTGATTGTGGAATTCAGGGCTGAAAGTCTGGAAGAAGTCCGTCAAAAAGCGGAAGCCCTGAAAGCGGACTTGCAATTGCAGGGCCTGGGCTATGCCTATCCCCTGATCACCGGACCGGAGACCAATCTCGTCTGGGATGTGCGGAAAGCAGGTCTGGGCCTGATCCGCAACCTGCCCGGCGATACCCAGCCGGTCAACCTGATCGAGGACTGTGCGGTATCCCCCGAAGATCTGCCGGCATACGTGACCGAAGTAGAGCAGATCCTGCAAAAGTATGGTCTGCGGGCATCGTATTATGCGCATGCTGGAGCGGGAGAATTGCATATTGAGCCCCTGATCAATCTCAAATCACCTGATGGACGGTATGCCTTCCGCCAGGTATTGGCCGAAACGGCCCAATTAGTTAAAAAATATAATGGCTCGCTCAGCGGAGAGCACGGAGACGGGCGCCTTCGCGGCGAATTTATTCCGACAGTCCTGGGCCATGAGGTCTATGCCCTGCTCAAGAAAGTGAAGCAGATTTTTGATCCGAATACAGTGTTTAACCAGGGGAAAATCGTAGATGCCCCTCCGATGGATCGCTTTCTGCGATATGAAAAGGAAACCCATTCCATTGATATTCCCACCCTATTTGATTTTAGCGGACAGGAAAGCATTCTCCGGCTTGCAGAAAAATGTTCAGGTTCGGGAGACTGCCGCAAAACCCATATTACCGGAGGCACCATGTGTCCATCCTATATGGCCACGCGGGAAGAAAAGGATACCACCAGGGCCCGGGCCAATATGCTTCGGCAATTTTTGACCAATTCAACCAAGAGCAATCGCTTTGACCACCGGGAGATCAAGGAGGCTATGGATTTGTGTCTTTCTTGCAAAGCCTGTAAAAGTGAATGCCCTTCAGGGGTAGATATCACCAAAATGAAGGCGGAATTTCTGCAGCATTATTACGACGCCAATGGCACCCCTTTCCGTTCCTGGGTCATCGGAAACTTTACCAAATCGCAGCAGCTTGCGGCAATGATGCCAGGATTTTATAACTTTGTCATCAACACTCGGGTGCTTTCCCGCATGGTCAAAGAGGTGTTGGGTTTTGCCCCGCAGCGTTCCCTTCCTGAAGTAGGCAAGACTACCTTGCGTAAGTGGATACAACAGCAAATCAGGTCAGGGAAAAAAGCGGGAACCGCAGGCACTGGTCGCAAAGTGTACCTGTTTTGTGATGAATTCACGGATTACAATGACGTAGAAATCGGAAAGGCCGCCTATAAATTGCTCACAGCCCTTGGATATGACGTCTTACTGGCCAATCATTCCGAAAGCGGGCGGGCTTATCTTTCCAAAGGTCTGCTCCGAAAGGCTAAAGTACTTGCGAACCGCAATGTCAGCGCCTTGCGATCCTTGATTACCGCAGAAACGCCATTGATCGGCATTGAGCCTTCCGCCATCATCACTTTTCGGGATGAATATCCCGATCTGGTAGATGAAGAGCTATTGGAAGATGCCCGAAAGCTGGGGAAAAACACCTTCCTGATCGATGAGTTTCTGGCTTCGGAGATGGCTGCCGGTCACATTACGACATTGCAATTTAGCCCGGCTCCCCGAAAAATCAAGCTCCACGGGCATTGTTATCAAAAAACCTTTCACCTGATGGGTGCTACGGAACAAATTCTGGCATTCCCGGTAGGTTACGAGGTGGAGACCATTCCTTCTGGCTGCTGTGGGATGGCCGGTTCATTCGGGTACGAAAAGGAGCATTTTGAAGTGTCTATGAAAGTGGGGGAATTGGTATTGCTGCCCGCAGTAAGGAAAGCTGCTGCAGAGGAAATCATTGCAGCGCCGGGGACCAGTTGCCGCCACCAGATCAAAGATGGGGCTGAGCGGAGGGCATTCCACCCGGTTGAAATCCTGTGGGAAGCCCTATTGGACAAAAAAGAATTTAGATAAAAACTTGACAAATAACCAGTAAATAAATGGAAATAACTTTAAAAAAAGTAAACGATGCGGTCCATTTTGAAGGTACCGGAGTGGTACCGGACATAAAGGTACATATAGACGGCACACCTGAAATCGGCGGGCAGAATCTGGGTGCAAGACCCATGGAACTTGTCCTGATGGCATTGGGTTCCTGCGCTTCCCTGGATTTTGTCACTATCCTGACCAAACAGCGACAAAAAATTGAAGGGCTGGAGGTCAAGGTGACAGGTCAACGCCGGGACGAATCGCCGCGAATTTTTACTGCTATCCATATACATTTTGCCTTGCAGGGTGAGATCGACACTACCAAAGCTGCAAAAGCCGCCGAGCTCGCTGTAAAAAAATATTGCTCCGTCCACGATATGTTGGCTGCCGGAGGGATAGAAATCACGTATGACTTTAGGATAAATTGAGGTTTAAAATGACAAAAACACCCTCCTCACCCGGGAAAAAATTTCTGGAGAGCGGAAAAGTTGAAGTGTTTGGTGCGCGGGTACACAATCTCAAGAACATCGATGTTTCTTTTCCTCGCAATCAGTTGGTGGTCATCACCGGCCTGAGTGGTAGTGGTAAGTCTTCATTGGCTTTCGACACTATTTATGCTGAAGGGCAACGCCGATACATGGAAACCTTTAGTGCCTACAGCCGGCAGTTTATGGGGGGCATGGAACGCCCGGACGTGGACAAAATCAATGGTCTCAGCCCGGTAATTGCTATAGAACAAAAAACTACCAGCAAGAACCCCCGCTCTACGGTGGGAACGATCACGGAGGTATATGACTTTATGCGTTTGCTTTTTGCCCGCGCCGGCGAAGCTTATTCCTATGTGTCCGGGCGGAAAATGGAACGCATGTCGGATGATCAAATTGTGGATCGTATCCTCACCCAGTTTGACGAACAACCGATTTATATCCTGGCTCCCATGGTCAAAGGTAGAAAAGGGCACTATCGTGAATTATTTGAGCAGATTCGCAAACAAGGCTATTCCAAAGTTCGGGTGGATGGGGAGGTATTGGATTTGGTGGCCAAAATGCAGGTTGACCGCTACAAAATCCATGATATAGAGATGGTGGTGGACAGGCTTGTTGTCCAGAGAAAGGATCAGCAACGGCTTTACGAATCGGTAATGCAAGCTATGAAAGTGGCGCGGGGCATTATCAAAATCAGTGACCAGCACAATAAGGAATATTTCTTCAGCCGATACCTGATGGATATGGAATCAGGGGTTTCCTACGATGAGGCTCAGCCCAATTCCTTCTCCTTCAACTCACCTTACGGGGCCTGCGAGCATTGCAACGGGTTGGGCTTTGTGTTTGAAGCGGATCAGGCTGCCGTGATTCCCAATCCCAAGTTGAGTGTGCAAAAGGGTGGGCTGGCCCCTTTGGGGGAATATAGGGAAAATTGGGTGTTCCAGATTATCAAAACCCTGCTCAAAAGACATGGGATGGCGATCAATGACCCTATTGAAAAATATCCGGAAGCCTTGATAGCGGAGTTGTTCAATGGTTTGGATGAACCTCTGGATGTGCCGTCGACGTACAGTTCCTGGGGCAGCAAAACCCATGCGGTGACGTTCAACGGCTTGTTCAATTTTTTAGAGGAACAGTACGAAAAGCTGGGGTTAAACAGCCAAAATCTGGATGAATACCGGCAAAAACGCGTCTGCCCAACCTGTGAAGGCGCCCGGCTGAAGCGTGAATCCCTGCACTTCCGGATGGCCGATAAAAATATTTTTGAGCTCAGCCGGATGGATATAGGGGAATTGAAGGCGTGGTTCGACGTCCTGGAAGGGAAGCTCAGTGAGCGCCAACAGCGCATTGCTGTTGAAATCCTAAAGGAAATCCGGGCACGACTGGGCTTTTTGCTGGATGTTGGCCTCAATTACCTGACCTTGGACAGACCTTCGGGATCCTTGTCCGGAGGAGAGGCGCAGCGGATCAGGCTGGCGACCCAGATTGGCTCTCAGTTGGTCAATGTGCTGTATATTCTGGACGAACCGAGTATTGGGTTGCACCAGCGGGACAATAATAGATTGATCAGCTCTCTGAAAAACCTTCGGGACATTGGCAATTCGGTGTTGGTGGTGGAGCACGATAAAGATATGATCCTTCATGCGGATTATGTGATTGATATGGGTCCCGCGGCCGGGGAGCATGGAGGAGAAGTTGTGGCCCAGGGCAGCCCTGAGGTACTCCGCAAAAGTGGGACGCTCACCGCTCAGTACCTGAGTGGTGAGAAGGCTATCCCGATGCCTGAGCAGCGTCGCAAGGGGAGCGGACACCATTTATTGCTGTCCGGGGCCTCCGGCAACAACCTAAAAAATGTGGATCTCAGCCTGCCCATGGGCGGACTTATCCTGGTCACCGGGGTTTCCGGCAGCGGAAAATCTACGCTGATCACCGAGACCCTTTACCCCATTTTGAACCATCATTTCTTCAGGGCCAAGAAAAAACCGCTGCCATATACCAAGATATCGGGCCTGGAGCATATTGACAAAGTCATTGAAATCGACCAAAGCCCGATCGGCCGCACCCCACGTTCAAATCCGGCCACCTATACAGGGGTGTTTTCGGATATACGGAGCCTGTTTGTGCAGCTGCCGGAAGCCAAGATCCGGGGTTACAAGCCCGGCAGGTTCTCCTTTAATGTCAAGGGCGGCCGATGCGAAACCTGCCAGGGGGCAGGCATGAAAGTGATAGAGATGAATTTCTTGCCCGATGTGCAGGTTCCCTGCGAGACCTGTCAGGGCAGGCGATACAACCGGGAAACCCTGGAAGTCCGTTACCGTGGCAAATCCATCAGCGATGTTCTGGATATGAGTATCGATGATGCTGTGGAATTTTTCGAACATATCCCTTCAATTTTCCGTAAAATCAAAACACTCCGGGATGTTGGTCTCGGCTATATCACCCTGGGGCAATCCTCCGTGACGCTATCGGGTGGAGAAGCCCAACGGGTCAAGCTGGCCACCGAACTTTCCAAAAAAGACACCGGCAATACCTTCTACATACTGGACGAACCCACCACCGGCTTGCATTTTGAAGATGTGAGGGTGCTGCTGGGGGTGCTGAATAGGCTGGTTGACCGGGGCAATACCGTTTTGGTCATCGAACACAATCTGGATGTGATCAAAGTGGCTGATTGGATTATTGATCTGGGCCCGGAAGGGGGAGCTGGAGGCGGTGAAATCTTGTTCAGCGGCACACCGGAAGATTTGGTAAAGGTAAAGCGTAGTGAAACAGCCCGTTTCCTGGCTGAGGAAATGCGATAACCGAACCGCTAATCTTAGAAAAGAGGGTACTATTCGCTATGGTTATGGCTGAATACCCACTACCATTTCTTTTCTATATTGATGATTATAACTTCCCGGAGCCCAGGTTTCGGAATAATACCAACCATTATATCCGCTGTTTCCCCAGCCCCAGTTCATATGTAATAATGCAATACTCCCATTTCCGTTCCGCTTTTCCTGATCTGCAGTGTCAAAGCAACCATCTGCCACCCACGCATGTCCTTTCCCCGGAAGCCAATTTGATTGGCTCCAAAATCCTGTCAAGATAACCGGACGGCCATTTGCAATCTCATGTTTAGCGGTTTGAAAGTCAAAAACACGATGATCAACCGTGGGTGAATAATTGAAATTATTTTTAAAGGTTTTGACGATGTCAACAATGTTCGCAGCTGCCCCAGTAGCTTCACACTCCGGATCTACGGGAAGCGAAGAGGAAATATCAAAAATAAGCAGAGCAGCTTCATTTGTGCCTTTAGATACAACATTCGCCGTATTTACTACTTCAGGCATTATTGAATAGTCATATTTTTTGGGATACTCATAATACCGCATTATTTGCGCCATAGCAGTTGCCACACATCCCGTATATGCACGGCCCTTATTTTCAGGGGGTAATGCTGGATAGGAAGAAGTTCCACAGTAGTCTAATTTTGGCATAAAATTGTTAAATCCCATCTGTTGGGCCCATAGTGTTTTTAAAGTGTCGGGAGGTCTTTTCCTGCCAAATAATTCGATAAATTGATCTATCTCAGCTTCATAGGTCTTTTGAAGAGGCAGGTCCTCTTTCCTTGTTGCTTCTACCAATGATATCATTTCACCAACCCACAATGATATGCCAGTGGGCAATCCTCCTTTAAATCCAAAGCTATTCCCTTCAGAAAATGCCAAAACGGCCTGAGTCCGCTTGTCCGCCGATAAAATAACGAATCCTCCCTCAGCAAAATTGAATATATGTAGTGCGGTTAGGTTATTGCCCCCCGGAAAAGAATGATATGAAGCTATCAAATGATCTCTAATCTGCCCGTTTGAATGGTTTGAGCGCAAAATCTGATGTCCTTTTGTAATGCGATAAAGTTTCAATGCCACTTTCTGTGCCTCACTTTTTTTCACATAGTAATTTTGTTGATTGGAATTTGGAGAAAATTTCAGAGGGAAATACGTATTACAGGAGATTTGAAACCCGCATAATAACAAAATCAATATGGCAATACTCCTTCTCATTTCGTCTAAGATAAAACAAACATTAATAATTTAAAATAATAATCTTGTTTTTCCATTGAAAAACAGTACCTTATCAAAAAATTAATAAGCTATGGCAAAAGATAAGGGTGCAAAAAAGGACTCCAGCAAGAAGACCGCTGTCAAAAATCTCAAGGAAAAAAGGGCAGACAAAAAACTAAAGCAAGCGGACAAAAACCGAAATAGCGGGGATTAAAAAAAGCCCCCTTCAAAATTCGTATATGTACTCTTTAGCAAATATTGCGTGTAGTATTTGGCGATAAATTTACCATATTCCACATTATCTATCCTCTTTTGACTAAGTTTACGGTAAGATTGAAAAAGATTCAACCAGTTATATATCGCATATGTGTTTTCGCCAAAAACTAAATTCCGCAAAAAGCGCACTTATTGCGGAATTTGGTTTTTCAAAGCCACACTAATCTGGGGAAAAGTATTTTCAGTGGAAAGGATATAAAAAATCTATCAAAACAAGGCCGTGCTGGCTCAGGAAATGCGGTTAGTTACTGTGTGGTTTATTCATTCTTGATGATCAGAATATTACCCTGAGGAAATAATACACCGTTTACCCTCACATCCTTAAGGGTAGTGTGCCGTCCCCCCTGTGTATGTCTTTTTCCAGTGATCGTGTCCGGCTGTCTATCTTTATATTCAAGAATATATGTAAATTCGCCATTTTTAATCTTGACGGGTGCATGATCAATACAGATTTGCAATTTGTACCTATCGCTCCCTTCGTACCGGCTTATTGTGATACCCCGGTGCTGTTTCGTCTTGATACCATCTTCTATACGGTACACATAGATAAAAGGAGGAATAATCGCATCCTCCGAGTTCGGATTTAAGAGATCAACTCCATCTTTCGATTGAATGTGGATGGTAAGGCACGTGTTAATAATGTCTCCTACTTTTTGACAGGAA
>Ga0172382_10007406_pt1 | contig 15597 bp, 12 predicted proteins | sample Leawel138RmetaG_FD_122245 | JGI IMG/M metagenome (GOLD analysis project Ga0172382, IMG submission 122245) | Leachate microbial communities from a municipal landfill in Southern Ontario, Canada - Leachate well 138R metaG | ecosystem: Engineered > Solid waste > Landfill > Unclassified | place...
CTTTTCTTTTTCATACTTTTCTTCCTATCTTAGCATGATGGGAAAAAAACGACCTTCGATCCTAGTGATCAATGACGACGGGATCACTGCCCCGGGTATCAAAGTACTGATTGAGGAGATGCAGCATTTGGGGGATGTCACCGTAGTGGCTCCGGAGGGTGCGCAATCCGGTATGGGCCACGCCATCACTATCGGCAAGCCTCTGCGTATCGACCGGGTACATATTTATGAGGGCGTTGAAATGTATAAAAGTACCGGCACCCCGGTGGACTGTGTAAAACTGGCGGTCAATAAGATTTTCAAGGGTAGAAAACCTGATCTTTGCGTTTCGGGCATCAACCATGGGCTCAACAGCTCCATTAATGTACTCTATTCCGGCACCATGTCGGCAGCGGTAGAGGGAGCCATCGAGGGCATTCCCTCCATTGGATTTTCCTACGATGACTTTGATTATGATGCTGATTTTTCCAAATGTCGCACCTTTGTGCGGGCCATTGCGCAGCAGGTATTGATGAATGGTTTGCCAAAAGGCGCTTTGCTGAATGTCAATTTTCCCAATGTGCCGGAAATCAAAGGCATTAAGATCTGTCGTCAGGCGAATGCCAAATGGGTAGAAGAATTTGATGAAAGGACCGATCCATACAAACGTAGTTATTTCTGGTTGACAGGGGTTTTTAAGCTGCAGGATCGGGGTGAGGACACGGATGTCTGGGCTCTGAACAATGGTTTTGTATCGGTGGTGCCGGTACAATATGATATGACGGCACATCATGTGATACCTGAGCTGAATTCCTGGAGTTTTAACGGCACACGCTAATGCAATTTTTTCGGAGCGATAACTTTGTTGCAGGGGTCATTATTGGCTTGATTTTTCCCTTGCTGGCATTTTTGCTGACCCGCTGGACAGATTGGGCGATGCTGATTGGCAATAAACCGCTTAGTCTTTATGTAATCGCTGCCCTTTTCAATTTGCTGTTGGTTCGGTACTTTTACCGTCAGGGCAAAGAGAATTCCGCCAGAGGCGTTATCTTAATGACTTTCATAGGCGTATTATTGCTGATCTTCGTCCAGGGTGTTCGGATTTAACATAGATTCCGTATTAGGAAGCCGGGTTATATTTGCAATTGTATAGAAGCTAAAAAAATATAGTGAAGCATGAAATTAACATTGGGGTTTTCCCCCTGTCCAAACGATACCTTTATTTTTGATGCGCTGATCCACGGTAAGATCGATACCGAAGGATTGGAGTTTGATGTGCATTACGAAGATGTGGAAACGCTCAATCAGCGGGCCTTCCGGGGGGAGTTGGATATAACCAAGCTCAGCTACCATGCTTATGCCTATGCTGCCGAGCAATATGTATTGCTGGATGCAGGGAGTGCACTGGGTTTTGGTGTTGGGCCGTTATTGATCTGTAAAGACCCCGAATTGACCAGGAAAAAGGATCTGAGCACATTGACTGTGGGCATTCCGGGAAAATATACCACTGCAAATTTCTTGCTCGGCCTGGCTTATCCGGAGCTGACCGACAAAAGGATGATGGTGTTTTCCGACATTGAAGACGCACTGCTTGCCGGTGAAATTGATCTGGGCCTGATTATCCATGAAAATCGATTTACCTATCAAGCCAAAGGCCTGCATAAAATTATGGATCTGGGCGATTATTGGGAACAGACCACCCACAAACCCATTCCGCTCGGCGGGATAGTTGCCAAACGCAAGCTCCCCCTCGAAGTCAAGCAGAAACTGAATAGGATTTTACGTAAAAGTGTGCAATATGCCTTCGATCATCCGGATTCAGGAATAGAATTTATCCGCAGCCATGCTCAGGAAATGGATGATGCGGTGATTCGCCAGCATATAGCGTTATACGTCAATACCTATTCGCTTGAATTGGGGCAGGTAGGACGGGATGCTATCAGAGAACTCTTCGCCAAAGCGCATTCGCTACAATTAATCCCCAAAGGCACTGGGCTGCCGCTTTTTCTGGATTGATTCCCTTCTAATTCTCTTTTTCCCAATGCGGAATATGTTAAAAAAAAGTTAATTACGAAAAATTCGTAAGAAATATTTGGCGATATAATTTAATTACTATATTTTCGTAGAGTTGAAATTTGAAAGATGAAAAAAATATTGGTTTGTTGGGTAATTGTATTAGTCGGGTTTATGGGTTTTGCCCAGGAAACAGAGCCGGCTTTGGCCCGGGTGCATTATGAGTTCTTTCATATCAATGATACACTCCAGCCGGACAAACCTTCTTTGGAAGAAATGGTTTTGTTTGTGGGTCAAAGTAGTACACTATATGGAAGCTTCGAATTTGCTAAGATTCTTCAGCAACTTGAAAAGCAGGTAGCGGATCCTGGTTTTGATGGCAATCTGGTCATTGCATCGAGTAGAGGCAATACTCCATCTTCTTATTATACCGATTTGTACCAACGTGAGTTTAGGCATATTTATCAGAGTCAGGGCGCCCATTATTTAATGGATGAAAAGTTTCCGGTTATTGACTGGGTGATCGGGGAGGAAACAAAGCAAATCGGAGGCTATGGGGTACAGCAAGCCAAAGGATGGTTTGGAGGAAGGGAATACGTGGTATGGTTTACAAGCGAGCTGCCTTTTCAGGGTGGACCATGGAAGTTGCAGGGTTTGCCGGGGCTGGTTCTGGAAGCAGTTTCTACTGGTGGTGATGTACAGTTCACTTATGCGGGCATGGAAACGGTTCTCGAAGGGGAGTCCCGGATCGGAATACCTGCAAATGCCATTGCTACTACACCCCAGGCGCTGGATCGACTGCTGGAGGCCGTCAGAAGGAACCCACAGGCGGCCATGAATGCCAGAGGTGCCGCCAACCAGCCCAGGGAAGCTGCTACAGCGAACCCCGGCTCGGGTCAGGGTGTCATCACCTTTTCAATGGGTGGCAACCCATTGGCAAACCCGGCATTGGATCCGACTAAAATCAAAAGTATTTCAATCAACAGGGCAAGTAGTAGCCGTTCACAGGTTGTCAACAATCCATTGGAGTTGAAAAATTGAAAGGTTGAAAAACCGGAAAATATTTGAGAATATTATTGAAGTAAAGTTTAACCAAAGAAATATGAGAAAGACCATTTTGTTTTCAGCAATTTTATCAGGAATCTTCCTGACAGGGACTATTGCCGTCAAAGCTCAAAAATCTGAAGCAGCCCTTGCGAGTATTGATTATGAATTTGTCCATGTCAACGACACCAACAATCGGGATAAACCGATCAAACTCAGTATGCGGGTGTATCTGGGTGTGGAGGGTAGTCATTACGTAAATCAATCGATGGCGGAAGCCAGGGAAAGACTGGAGGCCCGGATGAGGGAAATGAATTTGGCAAGTAGTGGAACGGTTTCCGGAGTCCGTATTAATATGGGGTCGAGTTATTCCCGATCAGGGGCTGAAGAATTTTTCCTGTTTCCCACACAGAAAAAACTGATTATGACCGATCAGATTGCTACCACGGAATATCTGGTCGAGCATAATTTTCCGGACCTTGATTGGGAAATCGGTGAAGAAACCAAAGAAATTGACGGGTTTTTTGTGCAGGCAGCCCGGACCAGCTTTGGGGGCAGGGATTATACGGCTTGGTTTGCGCCGGAATTGCCATTTTCCTTCGGTCCATGGAAATTGCACGGTTTACCGGGTTTGATCCTGGAAGCCAGGGATGAAACGGCTGAGGTCCAATTCAATTTCAAAAATTTCGATAGGTTGGAAGAAGGCCAGGTCGCCATTGCCCTGCCCGAGAAAGGAGTGAAAGCCACTCCGACCCAATTTGCAAGAGCCAAAGCTGCCTTTCAGGAAAACCCCACGGCAGGAATTCAAAATAGTTTGCCGGCATCTGGCAACACGGTCCGCGAAACAAGATTGGTCGTGCGGGAAGCAAGTGGTGGAAATCAGCGTGTACTGAGCGGGGCAGAAGCCGAAGCAGAGATGGAACGTTTGCGCTTGCAACGTATTAGTTCCAATAATAATCCGGTGGAGCGGGAAACAAAAAAGAAAAATTAAGGATTCAAAAATCCGAGTTAAAATTATAAATCAAAATCTTATGAAAGTTAATATCTTTAAGAATACCCCAACTTTCAGGTTGTGGGCAGGGACAGTACTGGTTTTTGGAATGGTGGTTTCGGCCTTTACGTCAACGGCTCAGGAAAAGGCGGACAATCCTGCCTTATTCAAAGTCGTTTACGAATTTACGCATGTCGATGACAGTACCCAACGGGACCGGCCTCTACAGGAAGAAATGAATCTTTATATCAACGGTACCTCAAGCCTTTATCGGAGGTTTAATGAGGAAGATGGTGAGTATCACCGTCACCGGCAGAGAGGAGGGAATAGCGAAACTTTTGATCTCAACCTCATATTGGAAAACACATCGTCCTTATATCATTCTCTTGAAGAACAAAAGATGGTCAATACGGAAAGAATTGTTACTCAAATGCTCCAGATCCGCGAATCTATGCCTGCAATCGATTGGGAAATAGAGGATGAGCAAAAGCAAATTGGAGATTATACTGCCCAGTTGGCCAGAGGTAGTTTTGGGGGGAGGGATTATCAGGTTTGGTTTGTCCCGGAGATTCCCCTGCCCTTTGGCCCCTGGAAACTGCAGGGTCTGCCCGGCCTGATCCTGGAAGCCCGGGACAGTAAGGATGATGTGGTGTTTACCTTCAAATCATTGGAGCGAATGAGCGGTCCAAAGGTAAACTTAATCTATCCGGAAGGAATAAAACAAGTAACCGGTGCTGAGTTTACGAGAACTTACAAAGCTTTCAGGGATAATCCTGAAGCATTTTTCAGGGCTACTGCAGGTCCGGGGGTAAGGATAGGTGTGGCCTCGGGGGCTGCAGGTAGCATGCCAGCCCGGGAAAAAGTCTATAACAACCCAATGGAATTAAACAACCGGTAATGAGAATAAATGCGTCCTTTATTTTTCTGAGTTTGGTCTTGATACCAATGCTTAGTGCCACTGCTCAACAACGAAAAGTGGACGGTGTGCTGAAAACAGCAGACGGCAAAGCGGTACCCCATGCCACGGTGATGCTGAAACATACATCCAATAGGATTCTGGCCTTCAAGCCCAGTGATGCCAATGGGCAATTCCAGTTGGTGATCCCGGATACGGCAAGCTGGTCCTCCCTTTTTATTGAGGTCAACCATCTGGGCTATGCAAAAGTCAACCGGCCCCTGGAAAATGGGGTAAATCGCTATGAAATTGAAATGTCCGTAAAGGCTATTGACCTGACCGAGATCGAAGTCCGAAGCCGTCCGCGCATAGATTCTTATGGAGATACCCTTAGTTATGACGTGGCCTCATTTGCCAGGGCAGAAGACAGAACCATTGGGGATGTGTTGAAAAATATGCCCGGGATGGAAGTTAGCGAAAGCGGACAGATTAAGTACAATGACAAAGCTATTTCAAACCTTTATATAGACGGTGATGATCTGCTTGCGGATAAATATGCGATTGGCACCAGGACTATACCTCATGCCATGGTCCAGAAATTGGAAGTCATCCAAAACCACCAGCCCCTGAAAGTGCTCCGAAATAAGACATTGAGCGATCAGGTAGCCATCAATTTGGTGATCAAGGAGGAAGCCAAGCTCAAACTGACCGGACAGGCAAAACTGGGTGCCGGACTGCCCCATCAATATGATGGCGAGCTCAACACTATTCTGTTTAATAAAAAATACAAAATGCTCAATGTGGCAAAGGGCAATAATATAGGCACGGATCTGTCCACTGATTTCGCTTCAATCGGCCGTTTTGGTGTGAGCGGAGGTTCGCGACCATCGGCTCTGTTGAGTGCGGGTATCGGATCGCCACCCCTGACCAGAAACCGCTATTATCTGAATAATTCGGGGTCACTGAATGCCAACAATCTGGTCAACCTGAGCAATGGCCTGCAACTGACAACCAATATCCATCTATGGTTGGACCGCAATGAGATGGAGGTGAGCCACCAGACTGAGGTGTTTGCCACTGGTGATACCATCCGCTACTGGGAAAATCAGGCCATGACCAAGGATCCTTTTCTGACCGCAGTGACCTTAAGTGCCAATTCCAATAAGGACACTTATTATTTCAAAAACGACCTGAGGCTAAGCTATCGGGGTGATCTGGGCCGCTCATCCCTGCTCAGCAATTCCCAGGATTTCACTCAATCCCTGCGCAGCCGGATACGCGATTTTTCCAATGATTTGCAATACGTACCTCAATTGAGGAATAATAATATTCTCAATCTCGGATGGTATATCAATCATTTTAATCAACCCCAGACCCTGCTGATCCAACCGGGCCTGAATGCCGACCTGCTGAATGAAGGCGAGCCCTTTCGGGAGATTGACCAGTTTGCAGAAATTCCTACCTGGTACAGCCGGTTGAATCTTGCCTATCAATTGCCGAGGGGTATGATCCGCCAGTCATACCGCATCAGCTCTGTCAATGAATTCCAGCAATTGAATTCATCATTGCGCCTGATGCAGGAGGATGGTTCTATCCGACCCTTCTCGGGCAGTCAGGATAATGGATTGGATTGGCGAAAAAATGAATTGTCCCTGTCAGGGAATTATGAGTATAAAAAAGGAAGGATAGAGGCCACTATGGGATTGCCCCTGATTTTTCAACATATACATTATGATGATGCGGCATTTGACCTGGAGGTAAATCGTGCGCGGCTGCTCTTTTCCCCCTCGCTGACCACCAAAATCATGACGACCGCGGAGGACTATCTCTCTTTCAATTATCGGTATGGCGAAAATACGGGAAGCATCGGCGGGATATTCCGGGGTGCGGTACTGAGTGGCTATCGCTCGCTGAGGGCCAATGATGCCACCTTACAGGAAAGCCGGGGCCACAATGGAAGTTTACATTACAATTTTCAGCGTTCCATCAGTATGCTGTTTATGAATGCGGGCATAAATTACAACCGCTCCATTGCCAATACCATCGCATCCAGCATCATGAACGATAATATTTCGCAAACGATCCTGATTCCCTTTGACAATGATATCAGCAGTTTCGGGGCGAGTGCCGGTATCAGCAAATATATATTTGCACTGGGCGCCACGACCAGCCTCAAAGGCTCCTGGTCCACCAGCCGCTCCAATCAATTTCTGAATGGCGAATCCCTGCCCTACCACAATGAATCTTGGGCTGTTTCGCCTACTATTGAGGCACGGTTGTGGAAAAAAATCAGCACAAATTACGAGGCAACCGGCTCCTGGACAGTAAGCCGCTCTGCAAGGGAGGATGCCAATGCGACTGCCCTTAACCGCCAGATCAGGCGATTTGACCAAAACCTTAGCTTGAGCTATTCGCCGGTCCGGTCCATGTTTTTCCGGGTGACCGGACGACATCAGTTTGTGCAACAACCCAGTATGGAGGATTTGAGTTATTATTTTCTCGATGCAAAGGTCCGATATACGCTGACCAAACACAAAATGGATTTTGATCTGGATCTCAGCAATTTGGCCAATGTGCGCAATTATGAAACTTTTTCGTTGACGGCCAACCAATTTAGCCATAGTCAATATCAGTTGCGTGGTCGGATGGCGGTATTGAAAGTATCTTTTAATCTCTGATGCCCAATACATCCAAAATTTTTATTCCGCAATTTTTTATATATTCGTTGCGATAACCAAAAAAACCGAGATGTTGCGTGCATTGGAAAGGCAACGAGCCATTTATATAAAGGGGATGTCAGGTGAGAAGCCAACCGTGCCCTTCCATGCCGGGACCCTGCGTGAGGCTGCGCGACAAAAAATGTCGTCCACTACCTGGGCCTATATTGATGGGGGCGCAGGGGATGAAAGCACCATGAAAACCAATCTGGATGCTTTTGCCGAAGTGCGGATCAGTCCTCAAATGATGCAGGACAATGCTGCTGCCGACTTTTCAACCAAGCTATTGGGGCTGGATTTGAATTTTCCCCTATTGGTCGCACCAATTGGCGCCCTCGATATGGTATGCGCCGATGCTGACCTGAAGGTAGCTGCGGCATGCCGGGAAACCGGTACTCCTTTTGTTTTTTCAAATCAGGCCGGTGTGCCCATGGAATCCTGTGCAGCAGCAATGGGTGAAGTGCCACATTGGTTCCAGTTGTACTGGAGCAAATCCGATGAGTTGGTCTTGTCTTTTGTGAAGCGTGCAGAAGCATCTGGCAGCAAAGCCATTGTCCTGACAGTGGACACCACCTTATTGGGTTGGCGGAGCCGGGATCTTTCTCTGGGGTACTTGCCTTTTTTGCGGGGTTTGGGCATTGCCCAATACACTTCAGACCCTGTATTTCAGCGTTTACTCAAGGAGGGCGCAGACCAGTTCCTCCCCACAGGCGCTCCCGCAGCAACACCAAAGATTAACCTGACAACCATAGCCAATTTGCTACAGCTCAAATCCAATTATCCAGGAGGCCTCTGGCACAACCTGACTCGTAGTGAAGCCCTGGAAGCAGTGCGGCTTTTTGTCAACATATATTCCAATCCGTCCCTAAGTTGGGAGCAGGTTCGCTGGTTGCGCACCCAAACCCAACTGCCCATCCTGATCAAAGGTATCCTGCGGATAGAAGATGCGGAGAAAGCAGTAGAAGCAGGTGCAGACGGGATCATTATTTCCAATCATGGAGGCAGACAGGTGGATGGCGCAGTTTCATCCTTATCGGCCCTTCGGAATATACGGAAAGCACTGCCCAGACCTTTTCCATTACTTGTGGATAGTGGGATCCGGTCCGGATCTGATATGTTCAAAGCCCTTGCTCTTGGAGCAGATGCGGTGCTATTGGGCAGACCCTATGCCTATGGATTAGCGATCGATGGTCAGTCGGGCGTTGCATCCGTCATCAACAATATTTGTAATGATTTTGAATTGACGGCACGATTATCGGGTTGCCGGAACCTAAACGAAATAAGTGAAAGTAAAATAATATAATGCAGGGAAAACAACTGATCATCATCCTGTTGTTAGTAGCAGGAGTTTATGTGCAGGCCGGTGAGGACAAGCATGGAATCACTCTCTCAACACATGAGGCACCTGAAAGTAATGAGCCGGGACCCAAACTCCGGCCACTTAGTGCATCCGGATTGTTCCTTGAAATTTTTGACAAATACCAGCAGCTGCAGCCTGCCCTGAGGGAATTGGATTTGCCGGTGTTTATGAATGCCTACCTGGGTTTCCTCAATCTCCAGGTTTCAGGGCTTGCCGAGTCCTCAGTTCTTACCATTGTAGATTTTAAAAAACCGAGTACCCAGCCCCGAATGTGGATTTTGGACCTTGAAAAGGATAGTCTCCTTCTGCATACCTGGGTTGCTCATGGAAAGGGAAGTGGGCTGGAAATGGCCGAAACCTTCTCAAACACGCCCGAATCCTTGCAGACCAGCCTGGGATTTTACCTTACCGCAGAGGAATACATCGGGAAAAACGGTCGTTCCCTACGTTTGGACGGGTTAGATGATGGCTTCAATACCAATGCCCGCAAGCGACATGTGGTCCTGCACGGAGCGGACTACGTGAGTGAGAAAATCATTGCTGAAAAGGGCTTTTTGGGCAATAGTGAAGGATGCCCGGCCGTTTCACGCGAAGTCAACGATCAGGTTATCAATTGGGTCAGGGGCCGTTCCGTACTATATATAACGGGAAATGCGGAAGGCTATCGTTCCCAGTGGTTGGATCCGCAATTATTCCTCTCCCTGGGTCCGCACACCCGATAGGGAATTTATAATCACCTGCCGGAATGAGGAGTCTTTTTCCTGAAACTCAACCCGTCGGTGATAAGTGTCATGTGTGAAGAAAATTTCCCCCGGTTCTTCAGCATCCAAATCAAAAAACAATTTGAAATTGTTGGTGGACGGTTTGCTAAAATCTACTGCATTGTGGTTGGATGAAAAGACCAGAGGCAATACCGGCTCGCTGGAAAAGCTGTTGCTTGTAGCTTCAGTTTCCCAAATAGTGGCGAGCGCAGCGATAAACCGGTCGCTTTCTTCTCCTGAACGAAGAAATTTAATGGTACCGGTTTGATAGCCATCCTCAGCATTGATGTTGCCATCTTCAAATATTCCGGCTGGAATATTTTTGTCCATAGATAGATAGAATCCCACCGTATCACCATTGTATGCTCCCCTAACGGTATAGAGAAAACTCGTATCCTGTTCGGTTTGGTCCACGATGGAAAGGAACAACGATTTATTGTATTCGCCAGAACCCGTCAGGGACAATACCCGTGTTGTTTCCTCTTCGCTTTGTTTGTTTCCGGAGCAAGCGGCTGCCACAATGGTTATCATCAATAGCAACAGTACCTTGTTTACTTTGTTCATGTTTACTTTGTTCATGATTTCTAAATTTTATAAACGATTGATAGAAAATGCAATATGATCGATGATGTCTTTGGAAATCTGGGTGTAATACCCGCCCATCTGATATCCGTGCCAGGACATGGTCACCGTCTCGTATAAATTGGTTTCGTAATGCTTGTCGTGGGTGATGTAGCCCATATAATTTCCGTTGAAGCTCGTGATAATCAGGTCAAGACCCTTTACTTTCGCATATTCATCCAGTTCTTTCATGATTTCACCCGAAAAATCCGCAGGCATACCCAACATCAGCGTGCGACCGATGAGCGTGACCTTGATATCGCCCGGCGAGGCACCAAAAAGGCTGTTAAATACCCAGGTACGCAAGGCGTAATCCACACTAATCCGTGCTGTAGGGGCAGGCAGGGGGATGTGGATCCATTGGGAATAAAAAGGAAATTGCTGCCTCAAGCTGTCCGCGCTACCCGGGTTGTCCAGCATAGCCGTTTTGGCCGGATCACCGAAAGCATCCATACTTTTTTCCCGATCATACCTGGCCAAAAACCGGTCAGTCAGCTGCCGGCCCATATAGGCCGATCGTTCCGATTTGGTCTCTCCCTCGGCATTATAACCCATGCTGCCCACGGCGCCGGCAAAAAACAAGGCAAAATCCACCTCCTCCTCTGCTTCCAGATCATCCACCACATGTCCCGGATAATCCCGAGAAAGTTCCAGCAATTCTGCCGGCAATATCACCGTATGCGCCCCATAGACCAGCATCACCGCTTTTTTCCCGTCAGCACGGGTAAAGACCAGATTCCGGACTTCCGGATCGATGGTTTTGTTTTCCACTTTAAGTCGGTTTTTGATGCCCTCCTCATAGGTAGTCTCCATATATTCAATGGTAGCCGCTACCGGATTCTCCCGGGAAGCCAGGATCGCATCCCGGAACCGCTCGGCCAGCATTATTTCTACCTGCTCATCGTATTTGCCTGCAAACAGCCTGCCAATCAGCTTTTTCCCCCAGCCCCCCAAGCCATGATGGGTGTGGATGGCGCCCAAATGAATCTCTTCTTTTGCGATCCCTTCCTTTTCCAGCAAGGTTTCCAGCCTCAAGCGCACGTCTATGGGGACAATCAGCAAATCTGCCGCCACAAAGGTGACATTACCTCCCGGCGTCAATACCGATATTGCCCTCACAAACAGGGAATCCCGGACCCCTTCAAAATGCTTGCCCCAGCGATCGCCATAACCCGCCATGGGATAAGATTGATCAGGCGTAATATTCCTTTTGGCCCAGGCCACCTGAACCGGCTGCCTGTTGACTGCAAAGTCCTGATCTGCGATCCAGGACTGCCAGGCCACATAATGCTTCGTTTCCTGATAGGGAGTCCGGTCCACTCTGCCTACTAACGCAATCAGAATGATTAGCAGCACCAGTACGATAATCCCTAATACTTTGAGAAATTTTTTCATCCGTATAGTCATACTTGATATTTGATAAAGTTATCAAATTTTTTATACCACCCCTCGTGAAATTTTCAAAAAAGGTTTGACCGGGTAAAAATGTGGGAGAAAAGTGTATTTTAGAGGTGAAAAATCGGGAGAAAAGTGTGTTTTTTCGTTGTTTTTTTGGGAGAAAAGTGTAATTTAGAGGCGAAAAACCGGGAGAAAAATGTATAGGAATAGAATTAATAGCCTGAATAAGTGGAAGTTATCCAAGAAAAGAAAGCCGCTTGTATTCTTGGGTGCAAGACAGGTGGGGAAGACCTATCTTTTGCAGGAATTTGGAAAAACAGCCTATAAACAACTGGCTTACGTCAATTTTGAACATCCCAATGCACCGAAAAACTTGTTTGAAATAGATTTTGATGCCGACAGGATTATGACCGTACTGAATGCTTATTGCAACATTAAAATCAACGCCGAAGATACATTGATTGTTTTCGATGAGATACAAGCGGTTCCCAAAGGCATTACGGCATTGAAATATTTTTACGAAGACGCTCCCGAATACCATATTATAGGAGCTGGCTCGCTTTTGGGTGTAAGCATTCATCCTGAAACGTCTTTTCCTGTGGGAAAAGTGGATTTTATGAGGCTCTGCCCGATGTCATTCTACGAATTTTTGCTTGCTATGGGCGAAACGGGAATGGCAGAACTTTTGGAAAAGAACGATCTGGAGAACCTGAATTTCTTCAAGCAAAAACTCATCAATTATTTGCGTTATTATCTGTTTGTAGGCGGAATGCCCGAAGCTGTTGGTGATTTTGTTGAATACCGGGATTGGCAAAGTGTACGCCGCATTCAAAACCAGATCATCACATCGTACCGAAGCGACTTTTCAAAACATGCCCCGAAGGAAATTCTGCCCCGCATCAATATGGTCTGGGACAGTATGCCTGCCCAATTGTCGAAAGAAAACAAAAAATTCATTTACGGAGTCATCAAAGAGGGGGCAAGGGCAAAAGATTTTGAGCTGGCCATCCAATGGCTTACGGACGCAGGGCTGTTGCATAAGGTGTATAATACTTCCAAAGCGGCCTTGCCACTGGTTGCCTATCAGGAATTGTCAGCATTTAAGCTCTTCCACAATGACGTTGGGTTATTGGGGGCGATGTCCCGGCTGAATGCCCGCACTATTGCCGATGGCGATGCTATATTCTCCGAGTTTAAGGGCGCATTGGCAGAGCAGTATGTCTTTCAGCAACTTGTTCAAAACGAAGCACTCTCTGTTTATTACCACACCTTCGACAACAGCAAATACGAACTTGATTTTTTGGTGCAGACCGAAAATGATGAGATTATCCCAATCGAAGTGAAAGCCGGAGAAAATTTAAAATCAAACAGCTTCAGGCTCTTTTGCCAAAAGAACAATCCCAAAACAGCCATACGGATTTCGTTGTCGGATTACAAAGAAGAAACCTGGATGACCAATATACCCTTGTACGGTATCAGTGCCGGTTTTTAAGCCTTGAATCCAGCGTTATTTTTCAGGAGGGGTGATTCCCGATTCATAGCCCTCAGTTTCCTCTAAAAAATCAGAGTCAATTTGCTTGGAGGCCTTGGCTCCCAGCTTTTTGAGATTTTCTACTCTTTTGATCACATTGCCGGCGCCTGACCCCAGTTTTTTGCGGGCCTCTGAATGTGCTTTTTGTGCATTTTCCAATTGGGCGCCTACCTTGTCCATATCCGTCAAAAAGCCCACAAACTTGTCATACAGGGCGCCGGCTTCTTTGGCGATATCCAATACATTGCGGGTCTGCCGTTCCTGTTTCCAGATACTGGCAATGGTCCTCAGGGTGGCCAGCAGGGTAGAGGGACTTACGATCACTACCCGGCGATCCCAGGCATCCGAAAACAACTCGGATTTATAGGTCACCGACATGCTGAATGCCGACTCGATCGGCATAAATAGCAGCACAAAATCAGGCGAGTTGATCTGATAAAGCTCCTGATAATTTTTTGCAGACAGACTCTTGACATGGTTTTCAACCGAAATAACGTGTTGCCGGGCAAACTGATCCCGCTCCTCCTCTTCATCCGCATTCACCCAGCGTTCGTAGGCCACCAGGGACACCTTTGAATCCACCACCAGGTGCTTGTCATCCGGCAGGTGGATGATTGCATCCGGTTGCAGACGCCGTCCATCTTCATCCAGCAGGGAGGCCTGCAAGCGATATTCCTGATCCTTGGTCAGGCCGGAACGTTCCAGCACCCTCTCCAAAATGACTTCACCCCAATTTCCCTGTTTCTTGCTGTCCCCACGGAGGGCCCGGGTCAGGCTGTTGGCTTCATCCTTGATATGCCGGCTCTGCTCCATCAACTGCTCCACCACTCCCTTAAGCGTATTTCGCTCCGCTGCCTCAGTATTGTAGGTCTTCTCTACTTTTTCCTCAAAGGATTTGATTTTCTCCTTCAGCGGATTGAGAATCTGATCCAGGTTGCGGGTATTGGTTTCGGTAAATTTCTGTGTTTTCTCCTCCAGGATTTTATTGGCCAGGGCCTGAAACTCAAGATTAAAGTCTTTTTTTGTCTTTTCAATATCATCCTTCTGGGCTTGGAGCTGCTCGGACTGCGATTTAAAATAGGCTCGGGCACTCTCCAGGGACTTTTCCGCTTCCAGATACTTCGCGCGCAAGGCCTCCAGCTCCATTCGCAATTGCTGTTGCTCCTCTTTGAAGAGCTGGCCATTTCGCTCTTTCTCTGCCTGGAGCCCTTCCGCCTGCTGCTGTGACCGCGCCAATGCAATGGTCAGTTCCTCTTTTTGGCCCTTTAAGGCAATCAGTTCCTGCTCCGATGCCCCCGAAGCAGTATTTACCGATTGATTTTTACGGAAAAACAAAACAACCGCTATCAATAAAATAACAACCGAAAGGATAATTGGGTACAGCTCCATACTTACAAACTTACATAAATTGTAGGAATATTTTTAAGGGGTAATGAAACCCAAGGCGCATTTTCAATTCTAAGTTATGCACTCAGCCAACAACAGCGCCACAGGGCTTCGGCTATCAACCTGCTGGATAACCGGCATTATATCCAGGAGATCTCCAATTTTTATTCAATTAAATATATCGCTTCCGCGAAAAACACTTTTCCGCAAAAAGTGCACTTTTTGCGGAAAAGTGTTTTTCGTGAATTACATTATATAATCCCAAAACAATAAGCCCTATGGTTTAGATATGTTGAACCTTAGATGATTAATTGACATCCCTCATGTGCCCCCATCCATCTATCCTCCCAACAAAAGTAACAGGTAATTACTGCAGTTTCTGGTGGGTGCGCCACCAGAGGTCGGGCATTTCGCCTGACAAAGCCTCCTGATAATCCTCATAACGGCAGGGAACCATATAATAGCGTTCATTGACAGACTTGGATCCAAAGTAGGGCACTTGCATCCACCAACGGTCTGTTTTTTTGCTTTTGACAAAAACCAATTCGTGTCCTTCATGTTCCAGGGTAGCCCGGTAGGTAATGTAGGACGATGGCGGACTGAATGGAAGATCGTTCTTGCGATTATAAAAGCCATCTATAAAATACCAGATCATCTGCGCCAATAGGGTAGCGGTCTGACGGCGAACATCAAGGGTTGGATTGTATTCATAAAAGCCTATTGACGAAAGTTTATCATTCATCCCTGCATAACGGCAAAGCTGACAAGCTTCCTGCCCAAACAAGCCATTTGGAGTCACGTTGGCATTGGCCGGGGCGTCCGAAAATCGAATAGCAGCCATATCAAAACTCAACATATCCGCACTCCGCACCAGAGGTTCGGCATATTCAATTTTTCCGGC
>Ga0172382_10007407_pt1 | contig 15595 bp, 13 predicted proteins | sample Leawel138RmetaG_FD_122245 | JGI IMG/M metagenome (GOLD analysis project Ga0172382, IMG submission 122245) | Leachate microbial communities from a municipal landfill in Southern Ontario, Canada - Leachate well 138R metaG | ecosystem: Engineered > Solid waste > Landfill > Unclassified | place...
CCTCCCCCCCCCCTTAAATCTTGAAATTGACCATCTTCGTCATCACTGCCACGCCCACCGCCATCCACAACAGGCCACACACCAGGATGATGTTGCCCAATGTGTCGGTGAACAGCAGCCCGATGTATTCGGGACTGAGCAGGTAGACGAAGAATGAAACCAGGAACGGCAGCGACCCGATGATGGCGGCCGAGGACCGGGCCTCCGACGACAACGCACGGACCTTGTCCCGCATCTTCTTGCGGTCGCGCAGCACCGACGACAGGCCTTCCAGCGTCTCGGCGAGGTTACCGCCGGTCTGCTGCTGAATTTGCAGGACGATGGCAAAGAACCTGTACTCCGCCGTGGGCACCCGCTCCAGGCCCCGGCGCATCAGGTCATCCAGCGCCATGCCGAGCTTTTGTCCTTCGACCAGCAGGCGGAACTCCTCGCCCACCGGGTCGGGCAGTTCGCGCCCGATAATGGCAAGGCATTCGCCGACCGGCAGGCCCGACCGGATGCCGCGCACCAGTACGTCCACGGCGTTGGCAAACTCGGCGGTGAACTTCTTGCGCCGCCGCGCCGCCATGATCTTGAGCACCAGCCGGGGCAGGCCCATGCCGCCGGTAATCCCAATGCTGGCGGATACCCATGGATTCATGCCCAGGCCGAAAAACGCCAGTCCGATGACAATACCGGACACCACCGCGCCCAGCGCGACCTTACCGACGGAGATATCCAGCCCGGCCTGCAACAGGTCGGCCTTGATCTGGTTGCGGCGGCGCGACCGCTTTTGCTTCGAGGTCTCAAGCTCGACCAGCTTTTCCTGGATGCGCCGCTGGCGGGCCGCCGCCGGGTCGTTGCGCGCCGCCGCCTTGCCTCCCCCCTTTCCAACCAGGCCGAGCATTTCCTTGCGCTTGCGCAGCCGCCGCTCGCCCCGCCCGCCAAGGGCCACGAGCGCGGCCATCAGCAGCGTGAAAGCCGAAAGCAGCACGGTGCCAGCGACCAGCATGACCAGGGCGGCATCGGGGCCTGTGGCGGCGGTCTCACCCATGGCTCAACTCCAGGGCCTCGGCCAGTTTGCCGTCCAGCCCGAAGTAGCGGGCCTTGTCCCAGAAGTGCGGACGCAGGCCGGTGGAGCGGTGAGCGCCCAGCACGCGGCCATCAGGCGTTTCGCCGGTGTAGTCGAAGGTCATCAGGTCCTGGAGCGTCACCACCTCGCCCTCCATGCCGATGACCTCGGTGATCTGCACGATCTTGCGGGAACCGTCGCGCAGGCGGGCGGCCTGGACGATGATGTCGATGGAGGACGCAATCTGTTCTCGCACCGCCTTGGCGGGCAGGGTAAAGCCGCCCATGGCGATCATGTTTTCCAGGCGGCCGATGCCTTCGCGCGGGGTGTTGGCGTGGACCGTGCCCATGGACCCGTCATGGCCGGTATTCATCGCCTGGAGCAGGTCGAACGCCTCGGGACCGCGCACCTCGCCGACGATGATGCGTTCGGGCCGCATGCGCAGGCAGTTCTTCACCAGATCGCGCATGGTGATTTCGCCGACGCCCTCAAGGTTGGGCGGGCGGGTTTCCAGGCGCACCACATGGGGGTTGCGCAATTGCAGTTCGGCGGCGTCCTCGCAGGTGATGACGCGTTCGCCGTGCTCGATGTAGTTGGTCAGGCAGTTGAGCAGCGTGGTCTTGCCCGACCCGGTGCCGCCCGACACCAGGATATTGCACCGGCTGGCGGCGGCGACTTGCAGCACCACCGCGCCGGCCGGACTGATCGAGCCGTAGTCGATCAGGTTCTGGAGGGTCAGCTTGTCCTTTTTGAACTTGCGGATGGTCAGGGCCGGGCCGTCGATGGCCAGGGGCGGCACGATGACGTTGACGCGCGAGCCATCGGCCAAGCGGGCGTCGCAGATCGGACTGCTTTCATCGACCCGCCGCCCGACCGCCGAGACAATGCGCTGGCAGATGTTCATGAGCTGCGCATTGTCGCGGAACTTGATGTCGGTCAGTTCGATCTTGCCGTTGACCTCGATGTAAACCTTGTCATAGCCGTTGACCATGATGTCGGCGATGTCGTCGCGGGCCAGCAAAGGCTCCAGCGGACCAAGGCCGAGGACATCGTTGCAGATGTCGGTGATGACCTGCTTCTGCTCCTGGGCCGACAGCACGAAGCTGCGCATGGCGATGATTTCGGAGACGACATCGGTGATCTCCTCACGCACCGCCTCGGGCGTGAGCTGGCCGAGTTGGGCCAGATCCACCGCTTCCATCAGGCTGTTGAAGACCGAGACCTTGATTTCGTCCAGGCGTTCGTCGGCGGGGCCGCGCACCTTTGTCGCCGAGGTGGGGGGCAGCGGAGCGGGCGCGGCGGTTCCCTTGACGGTGTCCAGCACGGCACGCGGCGCGGACGGCGTCGCAGGAACCGACGCCGCCGGTCGGGGCGGAAAGCTTCCGTTGCGCCGCCCGAACATGATCAGGCCTTCCGGCTGGTCAGCGAGAACCCGCCGAACAACCCGGACAGGGAGAAGCCGGACGACACGGCCCCCTTGGCTTTGGCCTTCGACTTGGCCTTGACGTCGGACCGTGACCGGCCGCTGACCATCCAGGCCAGATCATTAATGGCCTTGGCCGCCGCGCAACTCGGCGCGGCGTTGACGACCGGCTCCCCAGTGTTCATGGCGGTGACGAAGGCGGTGGCGTCATAGGGGATGGACAGGGACGGCCGGACGCCCAGGCTTTCCTCGAAATCCTTGGCGGTCAGTTCGCCCTTGCGGGCCGCCCCTTCGCGGTTGAACACCACGCGGGTCGGCGCCTGTATACCGCGCGGCTCGGCCAGATGCTCCATCAGGTTGCGGGCGTCGCGCAGGTTGGCGAGGTCGGGATACGTCACCAGCACTAGTTCATTGGCGTCGAACAACACTTCGCGCACCCACGGACTCCATTGGTGCGGCAGGTCCACCACCACGTAGGCAGCGTTACGGCGCAGTAGGGTGAACAGCGCGTCCAGGCTGGCCGGAGTGGGGTCGCTAGACCCGTCGCCCAGCACCGCGGGGGCGCCGAGCAGGCTGAGGTGGTCATCCACCTTGACCATGAAACGGTCGAGCAGCAGATCGTCCAGGCGATCGGGCGCGGCCAGGGCCTCCTGCACCGTCTGGCGGGGGTTGAGGTTGAGCGCCAGGGCATCGGTGCCGAACGACAGGTCGAGATCGACCAGCAGCACGTCCTCGTCCAGTTCGCGGCCCAACGCAATGGCAAGGTTGGTGGCAACCGAACTCGCCCCCACGCCACCACGCGTGCCGTAGCAGGCTATGACCCGCCCCACAGTCTCGCTGCCTTCGCCGCTGAATACGGTGGTTGCCACGCCGGCGAGATCGGCCGGGTCGATATCGCCCACCAGATACTCGGAAACCCCCATGCCGAGCAGCGCCCGGTACAAGGCGATATCGTTGCTGCGCCCCAGCACCACCACGCGGGTCTGCGGTGCCACCGCCGCCGCCAAGGCGTCGAGGGCTTGCATCAGATGGTCGCCCTGCATGTGGCTTTCCAGGATCAGCAGGTCGGGACTGCCGGACATTGCCAGATGCCGCGCCGCCGCCTCCAGGCCGCCATCCTGAACAGCGACGGTGCACCGGCGCAGCCGATGGTCGGTTGCCATGACCCGCACGGCGTTGGCACGTTCATCGGTTTCCGTGAAGGCGACGATGGAGATGCGCATGGCCGTCCCCCTTTCCCAAATTACCTGTCGACCTCGATGGTGGTGATTTCGCCGGGTGGTGCCTGTGTCCCGATGCCCTGTCCGGTCCGATAACGGTCCAGGGTGTTGACCAAGCGCGGCGTGTCGGCCGGTCCGGTCGTCGGGGCACCCAGAAGTTCGCCGGGGTCACTCAGCATCAAGCCGATGTTGCGTTGGGTGGCGCATCCGAAATCGGTGTGCGGCAGGTTTTCCGGGTTGAACCCGGCGCCTCCCCGCCAGTCGCCGCATTCGGGCACGACCGCCACGTATGCCTTGAAGAATACCTCGATGGTGCCGTCGTTGGCTGTGTCGCCAATCACTGGATCCGAGGGCACGGCTTGACCGACGGAGGCGGGAATGAGCCGTTCCTCCAGCCACGCGGCCAGACGGCGGCCAGACGCAAGGGCGTGGGCGTTGGGGACCACCACCGTCATGGGACCGCGCCCGCGCCGATAATATTCCTCCACGAACTGACCCGGCAGCGGCTGCGCCATGGTGGCGCGGGCCAGGGGAACCTTCACCCGGAAGGTCTCCAACTGGGGCCGGATGACATGGGTCTTGGTTGCTTCGGGCGTGCCGGCCGGGGGCGTGGTGCAGGCACCAAGCGCCGCCCCAAGCCCGGATAGGGCCGCCACAAGGCATAGGGTCGGAATCGTTCGCATGGTCCTTACTCCATGATGTAGCCCATGGGGCCGGCAATGGTCAGGGCCTCGCCGCGCACCGCGCCGCCGTAGCGGGAGTGCAGGCGGCCCAGCAGATAGATGTCGAGGTCGCTGGCCGGAACAAAACCGTCGGTCGGCAGGGCCATGCCCTTGGCAAACTCGATCGGCCGGACACGGAAGGCCTGAACGACGACCACCAGTTCGGTCCGCTGGTTGCGGAACTCGTGGCTGCGGAACAGTGCCCCGATCACTGGGATATCCATCAGGCCGGGCACGCCGGAGAACGAGTTGATTTCGTCGTTCTGCAACATGCCGGCAATCATCAGGCTGCCACCGGACGGCAAGGTGACGGTACTGTCGGCCCGGCGCACGGACAGCCCCTTGATCGATACTTCGCGCCCGGTGCCGCGAATGACAAACGGCAGGGCGTTTTCCTCGGACACGCGGCTGACCTCGGTGGCGATGCGCAAGGACAACTGGTTATTGGACAGCACGACCGGCGTGAAGCTGAGCGACACGCCGAACTCGCGGAACGTCACGCGCACGTTGCCCTGGTCGTCAACATCGGACGGCACGGGGATTTCGCCACCGGCCAGGAAGTTGGCGGTTTCGCCGGAGATCGCCGTCAGGTTCGGCTCGGCGAGCACCTTGATGAGGCCCTGACTCTCCAGCACGTCGAAGGCCATGCTGTCGATGCCCAGCGCGCTCATCCCCCCGGTCACGGCGCTCACCACCGGCTCCCCGGCGGGGAACGGCAGAGTGGAGGTAATGTTGTTGCCCCCAATGTTGACCGACAGCGCCTTCAGCGTGGTGCGCTGGATTTCGGCCACCTTGACCTGGAGCAGAACCTGCTGATCGCCGATGACCCGCAGGGCATTGATGACCCGCACTTGCCCCGCCCCACGTGAGGCGCCCCCGCCGGATACAGCTTGGAATGCCTCGGCCGCGCCAGCTTCGGCGGAAGCCCCTCCGGCGGCGCGTTCCGTGGCCTGAAGGCCGCCGGGCAAGCCGGTGCCCAGGAACTGCTCCACAACTGCCTGGGCGTCGGCGGCTTCACGGGCGGAGTGCACCGATCCGCTCATCACCACGCTTTGCCCGACGGCGCGCAGCTCAATGTTGGCTTCGGGCAGCAGGCGGGCCAGCACGGTCTTGGCCGCCGTCAGATCTGCCGACACCAGGACCTCGGCATTCAGCACGACATCGCCGTTGGCGCCGATGAAAAAGATGTTGGTGGCGCCCGGACCACGGCCGAGCACATAAACCTGACGCGGCCCGCGCACCAGAACGTCCACCACCGCCGGGTTGGCCACGATGACATCGGAGATCGGCGCGCGCAGAGGCACCGCCATGGTCCGCCCGACGGCCATTTCCAGGGGTGTGGCCGGGCCGACATTGCTGCGCAGGTTCAACGCGGCGGGGCTGCCCTCGCGCACACGGACGCTTTCCATCTCGATGAGGTCAGTGGCAGGGCTTGCTGACGCCGGGAGGGCGGCCAGGGCCATCAGCCCGGCCAGCACCACCCCATGAAAGCTCGCGTTCATCATCCCATTCCCCCGTTAGCGCGCATCGATGGTCTGCACTCGGCTGACCCCACCGCGATAGATCGACACCGACCACGCCGGTTTGGCGGGCGCGGCGGCCGGTGCGCCGACGGCCCCGGCATTGGTCGGCGCTTCGGACCGCCGTACGGCCGACGCCATGGCACGGGCCAGAACCGGGCTGACATCCACGTCGCTGATCGGAGCGGAGTCATCGGGCACGGTCGGCGCATCCAGGCTGCGCAGGGCGAGGCTCAACGACCCCATGTTGGCCGCCAGGGCCAGAACCTGGGCGTCCTGGGGCATGACCTCCAGCGTCGCGGTCTTGGCGACCACCGCCTCGCCATCGGCGTTGTGGGATACCGTCTGGTCGACGGCCAGGACGCGGATGTTTTCGAGCACCGTTTCGGCGGCGTTCTTGACCACCCCGGCGTCGCTGCCGAAGTCCTGCATGGTTCGCGGCAGGCTGCGGGTAATGTCGTGTGACAGAATGACGTCCACCTGATCGCCCGGCAGGACGAAGCCGCCCGCCCCGCTTTCGGCGGTGATGGCGACGGACATGGCGCGCATGCCGCTGTTCAAGGCGCCGGCCAGGAAGCCGACCGTCTGGCGATCGAACACCTTGGCGTCGGTCAGCGGCTCGCCCGCCGCGATGTGGCGGCGCGCCAGCAGGCCCTCGAAGCGGGCCACGGTCGCCTTGCGGGCATTACCGTCGTCCTTGACCGGGTTGGTCGTGACGTATTCGGTCCGCACCATGTCGTCGGGCCACGGCTGCCAACGCATGGCACCCGAGCCGAGCGCCTTGCCGGGGTCGATGTCGGTGGCGGCCACCAGCACCAGAAGCCCGGCAACGGGCATCGGCTCGCCCAGATCGGACGACGCCACCACCCGTGGACCGGACATCATGCGGTTGGCGAAGAAGGCGGCCCCAGCGGCGGCCAGCACGGCCACGGCGATCAGAGCAAAAACGGCACCTCGCATCTTTACCCCCCGGCCGCTGGCGGGTCCAAGCCCGCGCACCAGCCTTGTTCAGGAAAGCGTCTGCCCGGAAATCAGGGGCAGCACGATGAAATTGGTCACGACCCCGGCGGCGATGGCCACCCCGTAGGGCACGCCATGACGCCCCGATACCAAGCGTTCAAGGCCGGGGTGGGCGGTGGTCAGGCGGGCCGGCAGGGCGCGTCCGGCCAACAGGGCCAAGGTAAGCACGCCGCCAAAGCACGCGACGGCGAGGACAAGGTCCGCAAGGCCGCCAAACCCGGTCCACAGCGCCGCCGCACTCATCAGCTTGACGTCGCCGCCGCCAAATACCCCGAAGTGAAAGAGCGCCAGCCCCACGGTGAAGACGACCAAGGCGGCCCCCATGTGTTCCGGCACCTGGGCCGGAGCACTCTGCCCAGCCACCACCGCCACCCCGAAGGCAGCCACGATGCCGAGCGAAATCCAGTTGGGAATGGTGAAGGATGCGACGTCGCGGCACCCGCCATAGATCGCCAAAGCGATAAAGGCGAAGACGCTCACTCCCTGCACGACGGCCGAGGCCGTCAGGGCGTCGCCCCCGGAAAGGACGGACAGCACCGCACCCCTCCTCCCCCGTTTAAACGAGTTCCAGTCCAAGGCGCCCCGGAACCCTCCGGGGCGCCCGGCCGGGGCCGCTGTTACAGGGCGGCGCTGACTTCACCGAACTTGGCCACCAGATCGGTACCGATCAGGCTGACGGCGCCAATAATGACGACCGCAATCAGGGCGGCGATCAGGCCGTATTCGATGGCGGTGGCGCCGGACTCGTTGGTGCGGATCGCCTTGAGGGACTGGATCATCTTGGTCATTGGCTTATCCTCCGATGGGAAACGCATTCACGGTCATTCGAGTAGGGCGTAGCCGAACTTTAGAACTACGACCACCCCAGGGAGCCAGGGCCTCAGGCCCGGTATAAGGCGTTTTCAAACGTTTTTAACCGTTTGATTTCCTTTATTTCCGGGGAGCCGCAGCCCCCCCTCATCCCTATGCCCAGAGTATAGCCAAAGGATGTAATAACTGTATGCGTGCATGGTGTGAACATTGTGAATTATGTGTAATAATCAGGTGAGTGCTTAACACAGGTTTAAAATTTATCTTCACAAAATGTGACCTTCATCACACCCTCCGTGATGACGGGCACAGGTCGAGTGACGGGCCGCACGAGGCCAGTGATGACGCGCACGGCACCAGGAGGCCACCCACCATGCAGAATCCCACCCCACGACGGCGAGTCGTCGTTTTGGACCCCGACTCGGGGCGCCGCAAGGCCCTGATGGACGTCCTTTCCCGCGATGGGCACGACCTCGTTCCAGCAAACTCGGCAGCGACCCTTTATAGACTCCTGGGGGAGCGGCCGATCGACGCCGTCGTGATGGACATGAGCTTGCCGGATGACAATGGACTGGCGGTGCTGCGCACCCTGCGCGCCGGTTCAGCCCTCGGTCTGATCGCCCTGGCCGACAGCGCCGACACGCTCGATTGCATCGTCGCCTTGGAAATGGGGGCCGACCACTACATGAGTCGCCCGATCGAAGCGCGGGACGTCGCGGTCCGTCTGCGCAATCTTCTATGGCGTGTCGGCGGCACCGGGGCGGGAACGGCGCCGACCGCCGCCGGAAGCGGCAAGACGCAGTACCGATTTGGCGACTGGCTGTTCGATGTGCCCAAGCGCGTTCTCCAATCCCCCGCGACCGGCACGTGCACCTTGACGCGTCAAGAGACGGCGGTGCTTCACGCACTGGTCTCCCACACAGGTAAGGTCCTTAGCCGCGATCAATTGATGGACGCCGTGAATCGCGAGTGGAACCCCACCGACCGCACCATCGACGTCCTGATCGGCCGCTTGCGCCGCAAAGTCGAACCCGACCCGGCGCAGCCCGAACTGATCGTCACCATTTATGGGGAAGGGTACCTGTTCACCGCGGCGGTTCTTTAGGGTGAGGGTGGGATTCCGCCCACCCTGAATCCACAGAATTCAAAGGGGTGGGATGAAATACCACCCGCATGGGTGCCGCGACGGCTCTCCTGGCGGGCGGGATTTTACCCACCCGTAATAGTTTCACCCACCCCACCGCAGGGTGTTCCGGGGCTTCCCCCGAACAGGCAGACATAGTAGCACGGCGGTTGATTGGTGATTGAGCGGTCCTCACCCCGCAAAGGCACCGACGGCCAGACCTTAAAAGAAACGTCCAAGCGGAGTACCAAAAAGATGGACCAGTCCAACCGCTATGCCCGTCTCGACCTACGGGAAGAGGATCTGATCGCCGGCGGCAAGCACGTCCTGTGCGCCTACATCATGAAGCCCAAGGCCGGCTACGGCTATCTTGAGGCCGCCGCCCACTTCGCCGCCGAAAGCTCGACCGGGACCAACGTCGAAGTCTGCACCACCGACGACTTCACGCGCGGCGTCGATGCCCTCGTCTACGAAATCGACGAAGCCAAGGAACTGATGAAGATCGCCTATCCGGTCGATCTGTTCGACCGCAACATCATTGACGGCCGCGCCATGCTGGCCTCGTTCCTGACCCTGGCGATTGGCAACAACCAGGGCATGGGCGACATCGAATACGCCAAGATGCACGACTTCTATGTGCCGCCCGGCTACCTGCGTCTGTTCGACGGCCCGTCCATGAACATCGTGGATATGTGGCGCGTGCTGGAGCGTCCGCTGGTCGACGGCGGCATGGTCGTCGGCACCATCATCAAGCCGAAGCTGGGCCTGCGCCCCGAGCCGTTCGCGGCGGCCTGCCACCAGTTCTGGCTGGGCGGCGACTTCATCAAGAACGACGAGCCTCAGGGCAACCAGGTGTTCGCCCCGCTGCGCACGATCATGCCGATGATCGCCGACGCCATGCGCCGCGCCCAGGATGAAACCGGGCAGGCCAAGCTGTTCTCGGCCAACATCACCGCCGACGATCCGGCGGAAATGTATGCCCGTGGCGAGTTCATCCTGGAAACCTTTGGCGAATTCGCCGACCACGTCGCGTTCCTGGTCGATGGCTACGTCGCCGGGCCGACCGCTGTGACCGCCTGCCGCCGCCGCTTCCCGCAGCAGTTCCTGCACTATCACCGTGCCGGCCACGGCGCCGTGACCAGCCCGCAGTCCAAGCGCGGCTACACCGCCTTCGTACACTGCAAGATGAGCCGCCTGTCGGGCGCCTCGGGCATCCACACCGGGACCATGGGCTACGGCAAGATGGAAGGCGACGCCGACGACAAGGCCATCGCCTACATGCTGGAGCAGGACGTCGCCCAAGGCCCCTACTTCCGCCAGACCTGGCAGGGCATGAAGGCGACCACGCCGATCATCTCCGGCGGCATGAACGCGCTGCGCCTGCCCGGCTTCTTCGACAACCTGGGCCACTCCAACGTCATCCAGACCTCGGGCGGCGGGGCGTTCGGCCACAAGGACGGCGGCGCGGCGGGTGCCAAGTCGCTGCGTCAGGCGAGCCTCGCGTGGCAGCAGGGCGTGGACCTCGTGGACTACGCCAAGGAGCATCCGGAACTCGCCGGGGCCTTTGAATCCTTCCCCAAGGACGCCGACGCGCTGTACCCCAATTGGCGTGAAAAGCTCAAGACCGTGGCCGCCTGACGGCGGTCCGACGGGGGGAGGCCACCCGGCCCGCGCGCCTGGGGGAGCGCAGTGCCGGGTGGCCGATCCCGTACCGTCACCCCGGAATTTCTACGTGTTCCAACGCCACCGCCCTCGTATGATAAAGAGAACGGGCGGGGCACAGGGAGGGTCGAATATGTCGATCAGACACCCCATCATTGCTGTGACCGGCTCATCCGGAGCCGGCACCAGCACCGTCAAGGAAGCCTTTTCCCATATGTTCCGCCGCGAGGGCCTGACCCCGGCGGTCATCGAGGGCGACAGCTTCCACCGCTACGACCGCACAGAAATGAAGAAAAAAGTGGCCGAGGCAGAGCAGGAAAACTGCCGCAACTTCAGCCACTTCGGCCCGCAGGCGAACCTGTTTCCGGCGCTGGAGAATCTGTTCAAGACGTATGGCGAAACGGGCACCGGCCAGCGGCGGCTGTACCTGCACAACGAAGCCGAGGCCATGCCCTACGCCGCACTCGGCCTCCAGCCGGGGCAGTTCACGCCGTGGGAAGATCTGCCGCAGAACACCGACCTCCTGTTCTATGAAGGCCTGCACGGCTGCGTGGTGTCCGAGCCGGACCAGGAAGACAAGTACAACGTCGCCCAGCACGTGGACCTGCGCATCGGCGTGGTGCCGGTCATCAATCTGGAATGGATTCAGAAGATCCACCGCGATACCAGCCAGCGCGGCTATTCGGAAAAGGCCGTGATGGATACCATCATGCGCCGAATGCACGACTACGTGCACCACATCCTGCCGCAGTTCAAGCTGACCGACATCAACTTCCAGCGTGTGCCGGTGGTCGATACCTCCGACCCGATCATCGCCCGCGACATTCCCTCGCCCGATGAAAGCTTGGTGGTCATCCGCTTCCGCAAGCCTGACCGTTTCGGGGTGGATTACCCGTACCTGCTCCAGATGATCCCCGGCTCCTTCATGTCCCGCCGCAACACCATCGTTGTGCCCGGCGGCAAGATGGGATTCGCCATGGAACTCATCCTGACGCCCATCCTGCGCCGCATCATGGAGCAGAAGGCCAAAGCTGCCGAAAAGGAACTGGCGTCGGCCTGACCGCACTCCGAACGTCCCCCCTGCCCCCTCCCGCTCCGGCGGGAGGTTTTTTTTGTGCGTGGGGCTACCGTCGGCCGCCCTGGCACGGTTGGACTTCGGCAAGGCAGCAGGCATACTGAGCGCTCTGCAATCCCCCACGGAGACTCAAGGTGCCTGAGCGGTCCCCCGGCACACTGCTGATCGTCGACGACGAGCCGAGCAACATCCAGATTCTGTTCGCGGCTCTCAAGGGGCAGGCCCAGGCGCGCTTTGCCACCAGCGGCGAGCAGGCCCTCGCGCTGGCCCGCCAGCATCGGCCCGACATCATCCTGCTCGATATCTACATGCCGGGCATGGACGGGTTTGCCGTGCTGGAAGCCATACGCTCTGAACCAAACCTGGCGCGGACAGCAGTGGTGATGGTGTCAGGATCGGGCGACGAAGCCCTGATAACACGCGCCGTGGCCAGCGGAGCAGACGACTTTCTGGTCAAACCCTGCCCAGCGCCGCTCCTGCAACGCCGCGTCGCGCTGTTGATGGAACTGATTGCTCATCGCCGCGAGGCCGATACGGCGGCGGCACGCCCGGCGCCTGCGCCACGTCCTGAGAACCTTGGGCGCCAGTCTGTCCTGGTGGTTGAAGACGGCGAGATCAACCGGGTCATTCTTTGGGAAATGCTTCGCGCCCATGACCACGATGTGACCATGGCGGTTTCCGGCGAGGAAGGCTTGCAACTACTTGCCGACAAATCGTTCGACACCGTTCTGCTGGACATTCACCTGCCGGGTCTCGACGGGCTTGAGGTGGTGCAGCGCCTGCGCGCCCATGAATACCCCGCCGAACGACATTGGGTGGTTGCGGTGACAGGCGACGCAGCAGGCGAAACCGTTGCGCAATATCTCGCTGCCGGATTCGATGCCGTGGTCCGCAAGCCGGTCGATCCCGCCGCACTCGACGCAGCATTACGCCGCCGACCGTTGCCGGTCGATGCCGCGCCACTGGTCGAGGAACAGCCGTTACCGGCCTTGCTGGTCGATCGCGACCGGGTGGTTATTCTGCTGCGGACCTACAGCGGCCCGCGCCTCACCGCTCTGTTCGGCCTGTTCGAGCGCGAAACCGCAGGATACTTGTCGTCCATGCGCGCGGCCCTGGACAGCGGTGACATGACCGAGGTTGCCGCCATTGCGCACCGGCTCAAGAGCGCCCTGGGCCACTTCGCCTGCGTCCGGGCCGCCGCCATCGCCGACCGCATCGCCCATGGACATGCGCCCCTCCCCCAGCAGCGCGCTGCCGACGTGGCCGCCCTGGAAAAACTTCTGCCGGAGACCCGCCGGGCGCTCCGTGGGGCGCTGGATTTGGCGGAGTAAGCGGAGACGACGGTCCCCGCTGCACCTGACGTCGGACTTGCCCCATGAGTCCGCTGACGAGGAGAGGCCTGCCCCAAGCGGCTCGGTCGGCAGCCCGTCCGCGTAAACGGAAGCCCCTACCTCACATCAACGACAAAACGCGCCCCCAAGCCGGAGGCGCGTTTCGATCGGATCGTCAGTCTTCGGTGGCCGGCTCGTCTACGCCGGGGCTGCCCTGCATCTGGGCGGCGATCAGCCCGGCATTGGCGCGGATGGCGTTTTCGATCTCGGCGGCGACTTCGGGGTTGTCGCGCATGAACTGCTTGGCGTTCTCGCGGCCTTGCCCGACGCGGGTGGAGTTGTAGGAGAACCAGGAGCCGGACTTTTCGATGATCCCGGCCTTGACCCCCAGGTCGACCAGTTCACCGGCCTTGGACACGCCTTCCCCATACATGATATCGAATTCGATTACCTTGAACGGCGGGGCGACTTTGTTCTTGACCACCTTGACGCGGGTCTGGTTGCCGACCACTTCGTCGCGGTCCTTGATCTGCCCGATGCGGCGAATATCGAGACGAACCGAGGCGTAGAACTTCAGCGCATTGCCGCCGGTGGTGGTTTCGGGGCTACCGAACATCACGCCGATCTTCATACGGATCTGGTTGATGAAGATAACCATGGTGTTCGACCGCGCCACCGAGGCGGTCAGCTTGCGCAAGGCCTGGCTCATCAGGCGGGCATGGAGACCGACATGGCTGTCGCCCATTTCGCCTTCAAGTTCGGCGCGCGGCACCAGGGCCGCCACCGAATCCACCACCAGAACATCGACAGCGCCGGAACGGACCAGCGTATCGACGATTTCCAGCGCCTGCTCACCAGCGTCCGGCTGGGAAATCAGCAGGTCGTCCAGGTTGACGCCCAGCTTGCGGGCATAGGCCGGGTCCAGGGCGTGTTCGGCGTCCACGAAGGCGCAGGTGCCGCCCTTCTTCTGAGCCTCGGCCACGCAGTGCAGGGCCAGGGTGGTCTTGCCCGAACTTTCCGGGCCGTAAATTTCGATGATGCGGCCACGCGGCAACCCGCCGATGCCCAGTCCCAGGTCGAGACCCAGGGAGCCGGTCGAGATCGCGTCAACGTCCACGGCCTTTTGCTGGCCGAGACGCATGATGGAGCCCTTACCAAAGGCACGTTCAATCTGGCTGAGGGCAGCGTCCAGCGCTTTCTGCTTGTCCATGGTGTCCTTGTCGACGAGTCTGAGTGCGGTCTGAGACATCGGTGCCACCCCTTATTCCACAGGTTCTTTGGGCCGCGCAACGATCCTCACAGTACATGCTTTGTTCTTTTCGGCAACGGAAAATGCGAACGCAACAAGAACGGCTCCCGCAGAAGTCGCGGAAACCGTTCTGATTCAAGCGCCTACGCTCATGACCTCTTTTACCTTTGCGGCCAGTTGCTGCAGGCTGAAGGGCTTGGGCAGGAAGTGCATGTCCGCCGAATCGGTAATTTCACCGCGTGCGGCTTCCTCCGAGTACCCGGAAATCAGGATGACCGGCAGGTCCGGCCGGTCGCGGCGCACGGCGCGCGTCAGTTCGGCGCCGTTCAGGCCGGGCATCACCATGTCCGTGATAAGGACATCGATATGGGCGTGCTCGGCCAGCAGATCCAGGGCGCCTTCGCCGGTGCGCGCCTCGATCACCGTGTATCCTTTGTTGCGCAGCGCGCGGGCGGCGAACACGCGGACGGGGTCCTCGTCCTCGACCAGCATGATTAGCCCGCCGCCGGTCAAGTCGGCATCGGACGGCTCGCCGCCTGGCTTGGCGGCGGATACTGGGCGCGTCGCGGCAGGCTCGGCGGTCGCCTCGGAGCGGGGGAGATAAATGGTGAACTCGGTCCCCTTGCCGAGCACCGAATCCACAAAAATGAACCCGCCGGTCTGCCGAATGATGCCGTAGACCGTGGACAGGCCGAGGCCTGTTCCCGTGCCCACCGCACCGGTTTTGGTGGAAAAGAATGGCTCGAAGATGCGGCCCAGGTTTTCACGTGGAATACCGGCGCCGGTGTCGGCCACGGCGATGACCGTATAGTCACCGGCCGGCACCTGCTCGGGGCCGCGCGTGAACGGCTTGTCCACGCGTTCAGACCGTGTCCGCAGTTCCAGACGGCTTGGCTTGCCGCCAGTGTCGCCGGCCTGTTCGGTCATGGCATCGCGGGCGTTCACTGCCAGATTGATGATCACCTGATCGAACTGGCCCGGATCGACGCGCACCATCCCGGCATCCCGCCCGTGCTTGATGTCGAGTTGAATACGCTCGCCCAGCAGACGGCGCAGCAGATGGTGCATTTCAGTGAGTGCATCCGTGACGTCGAGCAGGCGCGGCGCCAGCGGCTGCTTGCGCGAGAACGCCAGAAGCTGCCGGACAAGATTGGCCGCCCGGTTGGCGTTCTGCTTGATCTGCATGATGTCGGCAAACGAGGGATCTCCAGCCCCATGGCGTTGCAGGAGCAGGTCGCAGAACCCGATCATGGCGGTCAGAAGATTGTTGAAATCGTGCGCGACCCCGCCGGCGAGCTGGCCCATGGCCTGCATCTTCTGGGCCTGGGCGAACTGAGCCTCCAGGGTGCGCTGCGCCGTGGTGTCGATGAAGTGGGCAACCAGGGCGTC
>Ga0172382_10007409_pt1 | contig 15592 bp, 11 predicted proteins | sample Leawel138RmetaG_FD_122245 | JGI IMG/M metagenome (GOLD analysis project Ga0172382, IMG submission 122245) | Leachate microbial communities from a municipal landfill in Southern Ontario, Canada - Leachate well 138R metaG | ecosystem: Engineered > Solid waste > Landfill > Unclassified | place...
TTCCCCGTATTCCCCGTGTCCCCCGTTGTTCAATCTCTTCCCCGCCACTGCTTGATTCGGAGCGCCAGTCTACGTAGGCTGGATTCATTACTCCAATTCATCTTTTTCATAGAATCGATTCCTGTCAGGCATCCGACATGGACATCCCCAATCTCCAGGCCTTCGTGGCCGTGGCCGAGCATGCCTCGTTCTCCGCAGCCGCGGAGCGGCTGTTCCTGACCCAGCCGGCGGTGAGCAAGCGCATCACCGCCCTGGAGCAGGAATTGGGCAGTCCCTTGTTTGACCGCATCGGGCGGCAGGTGACGCTCACCGAGGCCGGGCGCGCGCTACTGCCGCGGGCGCGGCATATCCTGGAGGCGGTGGAGGACAGCCGCCGTGCGCTGTCCAACCTTTCCGAACGGGTGGAGGGACCGCTGTCCTTCGGCACCAGCCATCATGTGGGTCTGCACCACCTGCCGCCGCTGCTGCGTGCCTTCGCCGCACGCTATCCGGCGGTGGACCTGGACATCCGCTTCCTGGACTCGGAGGAGGCCTGCCAGGCCGTGCTGCACGGCGACCTGGAACTGGCGGTCGTAACCCTGCCGGAACCGGCCCCCGCCAATCTCGCCACCCGTGTGCTGTGGGACGACCCGCTCGCGGTGGTGGTCGGACACGACCATCCACTGGCCGCACGCAAGCGCGTTAGCCTGGAGGCGCTGGCCGCCTCGCCCGCCGTGCTGCCTGGACAGGGCACCTTCACCCGCGCCCTGGTGGAAGCAGCGTTCACCGAGCGTGGACTGCACCCGGTGGTGAAACTGTCCACCAATTACCTGGAGACCATCAAGATGCTGGTATCCGTGGGACTGGGCTGGAGCGTGCTGCCGCGAACCCTTGTGGACGGCGATACCGTGATGTTGCGTGTGCCCGAGCTGATGCTCAAGCGCCACTTGGGCATGGTGCATCATTCCGCACGCACGCTGTCCAATGCCGGACAGGCCATGCTGCGATTGTTGGAGGAACAGTGAAAACCGCCCCCGTCTTCATGAGGCTGGGCCGCTGGTATGCCGATCCTTGCACAGAGGCAACGGCGCGTACGGTGCTCGCACGCATCGAGTCCCGTGAGCAACGGCGCCGCCGACGTGGACAGGGTTCGCTGGCGCTCAGGCTGGCCGCACTGCCCGCCCGCGCCGCCCTGGGCGAGCCCATAGAGCAGGACTACGAGCGGCTCACCGCCCTTACTGCGCGGCGCGGCACCCGTGCCCGCGCCTTGGTTGAGCTGGTATACGGGCAAGTGCTCATGACGCGGCGACGTCCCGGCGCCATGGCCCACCTGAACCAGGGCTTCGCCCTCGCACGTCACCTGTTCGCACCCGGCGACTACTTCGTGGTGCTCAAGCGTCACACCCTGCTGGCCCTGCTCCCACCGGCGGACCTGCCGCCCGAACCACTGGATGGCCTGCTCACCACCGCACGTGTCATGGCACGCATGGGTGTGCGTCAGAATCAGGTCCGTCACGATGCCAACGACACCTTCGGGTAAGGTACGCTTACACCGGCTTTACGAAGCGCCTGCCTCCGTCAAAACATGGTATTGGTGTTCACCGCCTCGGGCGGCACCGGCTGGATCACGTCCCAGTGCTCGACGATCTTCCCCGCCTCGTCCAGGCGGAAGATGTCCATGCTTGCCCACACCGGCTCCGGATCGCCGGGCCATTCCTGCTCACAGTGCACCACCACCAGGTCGCCTTCGGCGATCACACGCCGGAAGTGCACACGCTTGGCGGGATACTCTCGTGCCAGGCGCTGAAAATATTCGATGAAGCCATCCTTGCCGTCGCGCACACGCGGATTGTGCTGGATATACCGCTCACCCACGTGACGGCGCACGGCCTCAACCGGGTCGCCGTGGAAGGCCATCTCGTAAAATGCCTTCACCACCTGCTTGTTGCGTTCCAGACGTGCACTGCCCATGCGTCCTCCCTGGCCCATGAAGGGTTCCCGCTCACACGGCCATCATGATCTTCGCACCGCTGGTCGCTGACACGTTTTCCGCAATAATGATCAACCCGCGGGCATGCCTCCACCACCCGAGGAGTGAACGGCTGCGTGCAGCCACGCACCGAGCTGTTCTGCCGGAAGCGGCGGCTGGCACAGGAAACCCTGGTATTCATCTGCGCGTAGCCACGCGTCACCGTCCGGTGCCAAGGCGCGCAGGAAGTCCAGTTGCTCCCCCGTGCTCACACCCATGGCGGTGACGGATACGTCAAGGGTATGACCCAACGCGATGATGGTGCGGACCACGGCGCCACTGTCAGGGTCACTCGTTACCTGCGCCACGAGGGAAGGATCGATCTTGAGTACGTCCAATGGGGTGCGCTGCAAAAACCGGAGGGAGGTGTAGCCGGTGCCGAAGCGATCGATGGCTAGCTGAACACCCAATGCCTTCAATTCGCGCAGGCGCCCCACGGATTCGTCACCGTGGCGCATGAGCCACTCCTCGGAGAGTTCCAGCACCAAGCTTTGCGGCTCGCATCCGGTCTCGGCCAGAATACGGTCCACCTCCTGCACACATTCTTCGCGGTTGAGCCACTTACCCGACAGGTTCACCGCAATGCGCAGTTGTATCCCTTGGCGCTGCCACTCCCTGCCTTGCAAACAGGCGGTGCGCAGCACCCATTGGTCCATGGGACTGACCAGCCCTGACTGTTCGGCAATGGACAGGAAGCGCTGGGGCAGCAACACGCCATGCTCAGGGTGGCGCCAGCGTACGAGCCCCTCCACACCCAGGATCTTGCCGGTCTGCACTTCCGCCACCGGCTGGTAATGCAACACCAGTTCCGCGCGCTCCAGCGCCTGCCGCAGCCCGGTCTCGAGGGCGATGCGCTGGTGAGTGCTGGCGGTCAGGTCTTTCGTGTAGAACTGATAATTGTTGCGGCCCTGCCGCTTGGCTCGGTACATGGCAGCGTCGGCCTTGTGCAGCAGGATCTCCAGGTCGCGCCCGTGTTCCGGATAGATGCTGATGCCCACGCTGGCACCCACGGTCGCTTCGATGCCGTCCAGGTCGAACGGCCGGTGCAGGGCGTCGACGATTTTTTGGGCCACCCATCCGGCGTCGGCCGCATCTTGCAGCGGCTCGAGCAGCACCGTGAATTCATCACCGCCCATGCGTGCCACCGTGTCTTCAGCGCGCACACAGGCCTCCATGCGCGCAGCAGCCTCCACCAGCAGACGATCGCCTGTTTCATGACCGAAGCTGTCGTTGACCTGCTTGAAGCGGTCCAGATCGGCAAAAAGGATACCGACGCGGGTGCCTTCACGAGCCGCACGCTCGAGGGCATGGGTCGCGCGGGCATGGAACAGCAGCCGGTTCGGCCTGCCCGTGAGCGGGTCATGGTGCGCAAGTCGGTCGAGCCGCTCCTCGGAGGCCTTGATGGGGGTGATGTCCGTGAGCATGGCGATGTAGTGGGTCACCTTTCCCGTAGAATCGCGCAGGGCGCTGATGTGCTCCCATGCCGGAAAGGTCTCTCCCGACTTGCGGCGGTAACGGATCTCGCCCTGCCAGGTACCCTCTGCCCGGAGTTGTTGCCGCAGCGCGCGGGTGAATTGGCCGTCGCCGGTGGGCGCAATGATCGCATCGGCATGGTTGCCCAGCACATCCGCCTCGGCGAAGCCGGTGATACGCATGAAAGCCGGGTTGACCGCCACGACGCGAAACTCCGGGTCGGTGATGATCACACCTTCGGCGGAGGTCTCGTAGACTGCGGCAGCCTGGCGCAGCCGCGCTTCGTCGCGCCGCCGCTGCGTCACGTCTTCACCGGAAATCAGCGCACCCGAAACGCGGCCTTGCCCGTCCATGAGCGGTGCCGTGCGCCAGGCGACCAGGCGCTCCTCGCCACTGCGGGTGACCAGCCTCCCCTCGTGGAAGTCTCCTTCGCCCATCTCGCCTTCCAGGATTCTCCCGAGAGCGGTGCGCGCCGCCACCTGCTCGCTGGCCGGTAACAGGGAGAACCAGTCGCGCCCCAGCACCTCCTGTTCGCTCCAGCCCGTCACCGATGCCGCCTTGCGGTTGAAGCTGAGTACGCGTCCCTCGCGGTCCAGCGCCACCAGCATCACTTCCGCCACATTGAAGTAGCCGCGCACGCGATCCCGCTCCTCCGCCAGCAACTCGGCGGCCCGGTGGCGCGCGGTGACGTCCCTCGCCACGTGCACCATGCCCACGGCGCGGCTGGACCAATAGAACGGGGTCAGCGCGATTTCGCACCACTGGCCACGTTCGGGATAAAACAGTTCCACGCCCTGCGACGGCCTGGCCGCGGCTATCGCCTCGCAGACCGGACACCTGTCCCTTGCCAGGCCCTGCGGATGCAGGAGCGTGTGGGCAGGCCGGCCCACCGGTTCGAGCTCACCGCTGTCGTGGCGCAAGGCGCTGTTGGCCTGACGTATGGTGCCGGCACGATCCACCAGCGCGGTCGGTTCGGTAAATGCATCGTAGGTACCTGCATGACGCCCGAGGATCTGAAAGGGATTACGCAGGGTGAACTGCACCAGGGCGAGGTAGATGAGCCAATAGGACCAGAACTTGAACAAATGCCCTACGGCCATGGCGACGCTGACGATCTCGACGTACTGCGTGAAGACCAACTCGGCGACGATGGTCAGGCCCACCGCTGCCAGAATCAAACGGTTCATTTTCGCGTCCATGCGCTCCCGTCGGCGCCAGAGCATCACCGATGCCAGCAGCAGGATCAGCACCACCGCGTATTCCGCGTAGATCTTGAAGGGGGTGAGTCCCACGCCCTCCACGTATGCCGTGGGAAACAGGTCGAAATAGATGAGCGCGCACACGCCCAGGAACACGGCCCCACCCGCGGCCAGGACAGCGCTCGGCTCCATGTGCTTGCGCACGGCGAAACTTGCCGTCAACAACAACGTCGCCTCGAACAGCCGGCCGGCCACCCAGAACTGCGTGGCGGTGTTGGCGCCCGTAATGGGGAGCACCCCCATGCCTTCGTACACCAGGGTGTGGATGAGATCGAACCCAGCCACCCAGAGATAGCCGCAACCCAGATACAACAGGAAACTGCTGCGCGTGAACGGGTAAGTGTTCCAGGCCACCGTGAATACCGTCACCGCCACGCCGACGGCAAACAGCTCCGCCAGGCTGTGAAAGAACAGGAAATGGGACGGCGCCGTGGCCACCAGGACGAGCGAGAACACGAGGGGTGCGAGCCAGGTCGCATACCAGGGCCCGGGAGAGATTGCCTCGCCTGCCGTCAAGGGACGCCAACGCATAGTCTCGTCCTGATGCTTTCTTCGGCACGAACCAGGAACGCGGAATCACCATCCGCTGGTTGTAGTGTGGCCTCCAAATATCCGGGGTGCCGGTCTCGCGCGGGGCACAGCGAACGGAAGGAATTTTTTCGGTCGGCGGCGTGTGGCGGAAGATGGACTGTGCTTTCTTATGGATCAAACCCTATGGTTCAAACGGGTCCTGGAGAGAGCCATGCGCATTCACACCGGTGTGCTGGTGGGTTTGGGATATGGCAAGTACGTGCGCTCCGACCGGGTGGTCGCTGTAGTACCCATCGAGGAGGAACGCGGTCCCGGCCGCAGGACCTTCGTGTACGTGGAAGGCGCCGACGAACCCATCGTCGCCTCCCGGGCGGAGGATTCCATCGTCCGGGATCTGGTGCGCGAACCCCAGGAAGTCACCCGCGGACGCCAGCAGCAGGAGATCCTGCGCGACATCCTCGAGGACCTGGGCACGGTCAACGAGACCGTGCGCCAGATCGTGCGCGACCGCAGCCGCTTCGATATGGAATTGATCGAACGACGCATCCGTGACGTGCTGGAAGGCGGCGCCGATTAGCCCCCCTGGAACGATCTCCATGCCGTCATTCGCCGACAGTGTCGGCTCCTGCAACGATTCCCCGTAGGCGCCCATTGTGGGCGAATGGGCGGCGTGAAGAAGATTCGCCCACAATGTGCGCTCCTACAACGCCTGCATCCCTATACTCGGAACATGGTGAAGAACGCGCCGCCGTCCCGGGAGGCCGATCTGAAACGCCTGCGGCGTCTCGCCCACGTGCTCGATGAGGCGGTGCGGCTGCCGGGCGGGCATCGCATCGGCATGGACGGCATCGTGGGTGTAGTGCCGGCGGTCGGCGACAGCATCGGGGCGGCGGTATCCGCTTACATCGTCACGGTCGCGGCGCAGCTCGGCGTACCGACCGTGTACCTGCTGCGCATGATTCTCAACATCGGACTGGACCTGCTGGTCGGCCTGGTGCCGGTGCTCGGGGATCTCTTCGACTTCGTCTGGAAGGCCAATACGCGCAATCTCGCGCTGATCGAAAAAGGCCTTGGCCGCGCCAGCCGCGGCAAGGCCGGCGAGCGGCGACTCATCGTTCTCATCGTGGTACTGGTCGCATCGCTTATCGCCGCCATGTTCGCGTTGTCGGTGCTGGTGGTAGCCGCGTTGGTGTCGCTGGTGCGCGGTTGAAACGTGCAGCACGCAGTTGAAACGCGGACGACTTTCGTATCACAAACGACCTGCGCGATACACAACATGGGTTGGCATACCGCAGGTGATACGCAAAGGCACAGGGAACCGCGCTACTTCCTGTTGCTCGCTGGCTGCAGCCTGCGCGGATGCAAGGCTGCGAAGTCGCTGATGCGCGGCTGATCGGATCAGCGCAACTGGACCTGATACTGAAGCAGTTCCTCCTGCGCCGTGCCCGCCTCGCGCAACACGCCCACTCGCACGACCTCTCCCGGCTTGCGGCTGAGCAAGGCCAGTTGCACGTCCGTGGTGTCGTCCACCGATGCCTCATCGATGCCCACGATGCAGTCATTCTGTTTCACGCCCGCTTCCTGTGCAGCGCTGGTCTCGGTGAAGCGGGTCACCCGCACGCCCTTGTCGGCGGTTTCCATGAGCACGCCCATCATGCCCTTGGGCGGCAGCGCAACCGGTGCGGGAAGCAGCACGAAATCGGCCACCGCCGGGGACAGGGTCTCCTGGGCCCCGCTCAACACCACCGCGGAGGAGAGTGGCATGCGCCTTTCCAGGCGCCGCGGAATGCCGTCGCGATAGGCCAGGTGTCCGGCGCCGGCGAGCACCACCATGCGGCGTCCTGGGTGTTCCTGCAGATAGCCCGCCGCACGAGCCGCCATGCCCTCGTCCCACAACAGCTGCACCTCGAGGAAGTTCTCGAAGCTGCCGCCCTTGCGCACGGGATGGGCTTCGTACAATGCACGCAGACGTTCGCGATAAGGTGCACTGCCGCGGTCGATCTCCGGTAGTTGGGTGCGTTCCTCTTCACTCAGTGCGGCGATACCGTGCTCGGCTACGCGCGCCGTCAATTCCTTGGGCATATTGAGCGCAACCAGGGGGATGCGATGCTCGCGTGCATATTGCAGGATGGGCTGATACAGGCGGTAATCGTAACTCCAGCGCTCCATGTACTCGGTGCGCCGCAGCATGGTGGCCTCATCGATCTCGCCGGCCACGAAGGCATCCAGGTGCGCCTGGAAGGGCTGCTGGAAAAACTCCACGCCCAGGGCGATGTCTCCATGCTCGCGGTGGAGTGCGCGGATGATGGCGAGCTGCACCAGATGATGGCTGTACTGGTCGTGGTTCTCACCCACGAACACCACGCGCTTGTCGACCAGCTGCGGCAGGATCTGTTCCAACGAAGGCAGCTTGTGCAGGTCTATGGCGGGCGCCTCGAGCATATCGGCCCGCGCCCCGGTCATGGACAATATGACTAACATAAGGCTCAGGCAGGCGCCCGCACCCGGAAATGATTTCAGACCGGCTGGAGTTTTCATGCACTCAATCATATGCAAAAAAAGACATTGGGCAGGGATATCCGGTTTCTTTTTCGCGCTGTGTCTCGCGCCCTTGGCGAGCCGGGCCGATGCCCTCCTGTACCACGACCTGCGCGTGGAACTCGCCCCCACGCGCCACGCCTTCACCGCCGAGGACAGGCTGACCTGGCCGCAACCGCCGCCAGCGCCCCTCGAGTTCGTCCTGCATGCGGGGCTGTCGCCCCGTACCACGGGTGCTGCGCAGCTCAGCCACCTCGGGCATGTCGAGGGCGCCGTGCCGCTGGAGCGCTGGCGCCTGCGCCTGCCCGCCGGTGCACGCAGTGTGACCCTGCACTATGGCGGCATTATCCATCATCCACTCACCGCTGCGGGCCAGGGGCCGGGCCACGCCGGTGAGGCCACACCCGGGATCATCGCTGCCGACGGTGCCGTGCTCAGCGCTGCCAGCGGCTGGTATCCGCGCTTCAGCGCCTACCCGCGGCACGGCTTCACCCTGGACGTGGCGCTGCCGCCGCACTGGGAGGCGGTAAGCCAAGGGGCACGCGAACCCGTGCCGGGGCGCGTGCGCTGGCAGGAGACCATGCCGCAGGAAGAGATCTATCTCATGGCAGGCCCCTTCACCCTCTACCAGCGCGGGGAGGCGCCGACGGCCATGGTCTACCTGCGCACACCCGACCCCGCACTGGCAGAACGCTATCTGGCGGCGACCGCGCGCTATCTCAAGCTCTACACCGGGCTGCTCGGGGACTACCCCTACGCCAAGTTCGCGCTGGTGGAGAACTTCTGGGAGACCGGCTACGGCATGCCTTCCTTCACCTTGCTGGGCCCGCGGGTGATCCGTCTGCCCTTCATCATCGACAGCGCCTATCCCCACGAGGTGTTGCACAACTGGTGGGGCAACGGCGTGTACGTGGATGCCGCGCAGGGCAACTGGAGCGAGGGCCTCACCGCCTATCTCGCCGATCACCTGCTCAAGGAACAGGCCGGCGCGGGCGCCGAATACCGTCGCGACCAGCTGCAGGCCTATGCCGCTTACGTCTCGGAGGCGCGCGACTTTCCCCTCGCCCGCTTCCTGGGCCGCCACAGCGGCGCGTCCCAGGCCGTGGGTTACGGCAAAGGGCTGATGCTCTTCCACATGCTGCGGCTCGAACTGGGCGATGAGGTCTTCCTGGCCGGGCTGCGCCGCTTCTACCGCGAACAGCGTTTCCGCTTCGCCGGCTTCGACGCGTTGCGCGCGGCCTTCGAGGCGGAGAGCGGCAGGTCGCTCGCGCCCTTCTTCGAACAATGGACCGGGCGCACGGGCGCGCCCGCACTCGCCATCGCGCAGGCGCGTTTCGCGCCCGACGCCCTGGCCCTCACCCTGGAGCAGACCCAGGCCGAGGCGCCCTTTCGCCTGGCCGTGCCGGTGGTGGTCGGCCTCGCCGACGGCCGTACGCTGACGCACACCGTGGCCATGGACGGCCGTACCACAGCCGTGGAACTTCCCCTTCCCGCCGTGCCGGTGTGCGTGGCGGTCGATCCGCAGTTCGACCTGTTCCGCCGTCTGCTGCCGGGGGAACTGCCCGCCGCGCTCAATGCCGTGCTCGGCAGCGAACGCCTGTTGATCCTGTTGCCCGCGGCGGCCGACGCGCCCCGGCGCGAGGCCTACCGGCGGCTGGCCGAGGCCTGGGCCCACGGTCAGCCCGGCGTCGAGATCCGTGAAGACGAGGCGCTGGCGCAGCTGCCCGCGGACAGGCCGGTGCTGTTGCTGGGCTGGCAAAACCGGCACCGCGGGGTGGTCACGCCCGACGGCGATGACGGCGTGGACCTGGAAGGGCGGCGCTGGCCGCGCGCCGGGCACGGTTTCGTGATCACCGCGCGCGACGGCGCGCTGGCCTGGCTGGCAGCCGACGACCCGGCGGTCATCGCCGCCCTCGCCCGCAAGGTGCCGCACTACGGCAAGTACAGCTATCTGGTGTTCGCGGAGCCCGGCGGCGAGAACCGGCTCAAGGGCCAGTGGGCAGCGGACGACTCGCCCCTGGTGCGGCGCACGGGTGCGGGCGCATGCAACCCGCCACCCCGTCCGCCGCTGGCGGGAACGGTCACAGATCGTTCAGGGTGAAATAGACGGTCGCGCCCTCGCCGGGCGAGCCCTGCGCCCACACCCGTCCACGGTGACGCAGGACGATGCGGCGCACCGTGGCCAGGCCAATGCCGTTGCCTTCGAAACCGTCGATGCCGTGCAGCCGCTCGAACGGCTTGAACAGCTTGTGGGCGTACTGCATGTCGAAACCCATGCCGTTGTCGCGCACGTAGTAGACCGTTTTCCCGTCGTGCTGCTCGGTGCCGAACTCGATGAGCGCATCCTCGCGCTGTCGCGAAAACTTCAGCGCGTTTTCCAGCAGGTTCTGCAGCAGCGCGCGCTGCAGGGTCGGATCGCCCTGCGCGCTCACACCCGGCTGGATGCGGATCTCCGCAGGTCCGGCGCGTTCCATGTCGGGCAGCATCGCCACCACCTCCGTGGCAAGGGCGCTCAGGTCCACGCAGGTGCGCTGGAGCTCGCTGCGGAACACCTGCGCCAGGTTGAGCAGGCCGTCGATGAGGTCGCCCATGCGCACGGTGGCGTCCTGGATGCGTGCGATGCAGTTGAGGCGGTCTTTCTGCACTGCATCGCCCAGTTCCTCGGCGAGCACATGACTGAAACCGTTGATGGCGCGCAATGGACCACGCAGGTCGTGGGACACTGAATAGCTGAAGGTCTCCAGTTCCTGGTAGGCGGCCTCCAGCTCCGCCGTGCGCTCGTGTACCCGCTGCTCGAGCAGGCGCCGCGAAATGCTGCTCTTCACCTCGGCTTCCTGGCGTTTCTGTTCACGCTCGGTGGCGTCGATGAGCGCCAGCACCACGGCTTCCACTTCGCCGTTGGCGCCCTTCACCGGCGTCAGGGTCCAGTCCCAGTAGGTGGTGCCCCGCTCGGGCTGATCCGGGTGCGGGAAAGGTTTGGCCGCTACCGTGAAGGCCTCGCCCGTCGCCACCACCTCGCGGAAGATCGCCTCGTTCTCCGCGTTCGGATAGAGCTCGAAATGGTTGACGCCGATGAAGTCCTCGGGTTGGCGCCTGGTCGCCGCAGCATACGCCGCATTGACGCGCAGGAAATTGAAATCCGGATCCATGATGGCCATGATCACGTGGGTGTTGGAGAACATCGCCTCCAACTCTTCCGTGGTGCGCCGCAGCGCCTTTTCCGTGTTGTGGTGCTCCTCGATCTCCCGCTTCAGCGAGCGGTTGGCCTCCTGCAGTTCGGCCGTGCGGGCCTGCACCACCCGCAGCAGCGAACGCTGCCAAGCGAGGGCGACAAACCATGCGACTACCAGCGTGACCACCACGGCCAGCACCACTAGCACGTGCGGCGCGCGGCTCTCCTGGACCGGAGCGAGCCATTTGTCCATCAACCGCGCGTAGGTGCCGTCGGCCACGGTGAGGGCGAGCCCCTCGTTGATGATGGCCAGCAGCTCATGGTCGCCCTCGCGCACGGCGAAGCAGAACTGCTGGAACTCGCCGATGGGTGCACCCACCACCTCCAGGTCGTGGAGCCCCAGCTGGTTGATCAGTGCCTGACCGGCCAGCTTCTGCACCACTACCGCGTCGTGGTGACCATCGGCGAGGAGTTGCAGTGCTTCAGCAACCGAAACAGTACGGATGATCGTGTCGGTGATGCGCTGTCGCTGCACGTATTCGTCGGCGATGTCGTCACGCATGACAATGATCTCGCGCCCACGCAGATCGGCCACACCCCGGATGCGCTCATCACCCTTGCGCACCACCACGGCACCATGCATGGTGAAGTACGGGACGCTGAAGTCGTAGAGATCGTTGCGCGCGTCGGTGCGCACCATGAGAGGCAGGACCTGCAGCTTGCCCTCGGCAAGCTCTGCCTTGAGCTGGTGCCAGGGTGCGACCTTGAACTCCACCTCACGGCCCATGGCGGCCAGTGCCGCGCGCAACAACTCCACGGAAAGGCCATCGGCCGTGCCGTCGGCGCGTGTCAGGGAAAAGGGCGGATAGTCGTACTCGCTGCCGGATTGCAGTGGGCCGGCGGCCCACGCAGGTGCGCAGGCAAACAAGAACAGCCAAGCCACGCAGCGGAACGGGCTCCAGATAAAAAACGCGCGGGACATTGGGCTCCTCTGGTTACCGTCAGCGACGCCAGCGCCATAGCATCACTGCAGCTGGAAGTCTCGGGGGCCGTCCAGGAACCCGCGAGGCGATCGCGCCACAAAACGCGGAGACGTGCAAGTACTACATAGCCGTTGACCAGGCCCGCCTCAGCAAACGTGATTAGATCAATGACGAGGAACCCACCGATCATCAGCGCGGGGTAGCGCAGGAACGCGCGCGGGTCCCCCGCGGCAGGATTCCCTGGACTAGCGCCATGCGTCCTTCCCATCTGCCGCCGTGCCCATCAGCGGTGTCACGCCGGTGATGACTTGTCTTTCACTTTCCGGGCGATGCCCAAGGCACTCACGACTGTGACAGCTGCCGCGCGTCCAGACCGTCTTCATCGCAGCAGGCAGCGGCCACCTCGTCGGGCCTGTTGGCCAGTCTCCTCAGGACGCGGGCCAGTTCCCGCCGGTCAAGGCAGTCGCGTCTGGGCGAGGGCTGCACCAGTGCGGTAAGCAGGCGCACGTAGCCTGCCAGTTCACGGATCTGTTCTCCGGGGGAGGTGGGCACGATTCCTTGTGCATCGCGTCGGGGGTCCTTTGCGGCATGCACCTGCGAGCGCGCGGCCGGGGTGCCGGCGCAGGTCCGGTCAGCACCGCGGCAGAGGCCGGCCGGAATGGGCCGAATCGTAAACCAAGGCGCGTGCGAAAGGAAAGGCGTGGAATCAGCACCGTCTTGCCATGGCACGGCAAACCATAAACCGGTGCCCCGCGTCGGTGCGCTGGGTGGTTTGTTGCAAGCAAGAGGGACTTTGCCAAGCTTTGATCTCAGGCCGGCATACGAGGAGGGAGTCCGTGAGCCCGCGTATCGAGACTGTGTCGTCCCTGGGATTCCGCCCGGCAGGGATACCTCATCCCTCCCCTATCGACTGGCGGGACCACGTCATCTATTTCCTGTTGATGGACCGCTTCGACAACAACGCCGACAACGTCCCGCCATTCACACCGGCGGATGCGGGCATGGGTCGAGATCCGGCAGCAGGCGCACGCTTCCAGGGCGGCAATCTCAAGGGCGTGGTACGCCGCCTCGACTACGTCAAGGGCCTCGGCTGCACCGCCATCTGGCTCAGTCCCATTCTCCGCAACCGCCTGCGGGAGGATTCGTACCATGGCTATGGCGTACAGGATTTCCTCGAAGTAGACCCGCGCTTCGGCACCCTGGAAGACCTGAAGACGCTGGCCGCCGAGGCCCATGCCCGCGGCATGTATGTGATCCTGGACGTGGTGCTGAACCACGCCGGTGACGTATTCGCCTACAAGGGCCCGGTGGGCTGCTACACGGGCCAGACCTACGAGTTCGATCACTGGAACGAGGACGATCCCAGTCCCGGCTTGCAGGCACCGGACGGTGTATGGCCGCGGGAGCTGCAACGGCCGGAGGTGTTCAGGCGCAAGGGGCCCATCTGCAACTGGTACAACGATGAAGAGGCCAGGAATGGTGATTTCCTGAGCCTGAAGGAACTCGACACGTCCGACCCGTACGTGCTCGACACACTCATCAAGGTCTACAAATACTGGATCGCCGAGGCGGACCTGGATGGCTTTCGGGTCGACACAGTGAAGCACATGGAGGAGTCATCCACAGCCATTTTCTGCAATGCCATTCGCGAATACGCACAGCGCATCGGCAAACACAACTTTTTCCTGTTCGGCGAGATCGTCGCGGACGACAGCACCATCCAACGCTACCTGGGCCGGAACGCACGCCTGGAGTGGACCCACGAACGCTTCCCGTCACTGGATGCGGCGCTGGATTTCCCGCTCTACTTCAGCCTGGAGGAGGTCATCAAGGGCTTTGCCAACCCTTGGGTATTGCGTGCACGTTACGACAGCTTTCACCAGAACTACGCCGACCACGGCGAGGCCGCGCGCCACTTCGTCACCTTCGTGGACAATCACGACCAGATGGCGCGGCCGCACCGCCGCTTCATGCACAAGAACCCCTATGCGCGCCAGGCGGTGCTTGCGATGGGCTATCTGCTCACCAGCCAGGGCGTCCCGTGCATCTACTACGGCACCGAGCAGGGATTCGACGGCGGCGGCCCCGACGACCGCTACGTGCGTGAATGCATGTTCGGCGGCGAGTGGGGGGCGTTCGACAGCACGGGACACCACTTCTTCAATCCCGATCACCCGCTGTACCGGGCCATCGCCGCCATCGCGCGGGTGCGTGCCCAGCAACCCGCGCTGCGCTACGGACGCCAATATTTCCGCGAGATCTCGGGCAACGGCGTGGACTTCGGCCATCCCATCGACGGCCAGTGCACGCTCGCCTACTCGCGCATCCTCGATACGGAGGAGGTGCTGGTGACGCTCAACCTGGACAGCCAGCCGCGCAAGGACTGGGTGGTGGTGGACCGGAACCTGAGCGCGCCGGCGGAGATCATGCGCGACCTGCTCGACCCCACCCGTCGCTGCACCGTGCACGAGTTCGGCGGCCGCGCCTGCGTGCAGGTGGCCCTGGACGGGCACGGCATGGCCATTCTCAAGGTCGGTTGATGGCTTGGCCCGGCGGGCAACCATGGCGCGCCGTATGCGCCATCGCCGGTGATGTCTTTCATCCACCACGCTGTACCGACCCCGTGCATTCGCCGACAACGTCGGCTCCTACAAAAAACCGCTTGTAGGAGCCAACATCGTGGGTCGAATGCCTTTCACCCGCCGCGTTCCACCGATCCCGCGCATTCGCCGACGATGTCGGCTCCTGATATGGATTGACCTGTCAACTATTGGCACCAGGTTTCGCTTTGCTGCTTCCGTCAATGGCTTCGGTTCAGGATATGAAAGGCGTTCAGCGACGGTGGATCACTCTGATATGCGTGGGTTGGTTCCCGACCTGACTTCACTTCGTCGCGGAGCTGCCCTTCTCTACAGTCGTGGGTCTGTCCTCCGGAAAGAGGACGCCACATAGGAGCGCCTGGGGTTCTCCTCACCGGCCTCCCATACCCTGAACCGAAGCCACGGACGGCCGCCGTTCATGCCAGTGCCTTGCTGCCGTGCGCCTTGCCGGTGACTTCGCAGGCCATGGCCCAGATGAACCCCGCCAATTCACGTGCCACCGCGGCCGTGACCTGCTGCTTTGCGGGGAATGAGCGACGGCGCCACCACTTCGCACCGGTGTCCCAGCGCGGTGAGCTCCCGGAAAAGCCCATACCCACACGGCCCGTCTCATAGCAGATATTCAGCACCTCACCGTCGGGACTGAGCTGCTTGAGCAGCTTCCGCATCGCCTTGCTGCTGTTCTCGATTTCTCCACGATATTCCGGGTCACCCCGTCCCGCCCGTGCTACCGCTACGGAAATCATCGCCTTGTGGACATCCAATCCCACGTAAATCCCGTTAAACTCGTTCACGACCTGCCCCCCTCGATGTGGCTCTGTATTGAAGGTTGTTTTCCCAATCCCGAAACATAACCCACGCGTTTCGAGGTCGGGCAGGTCAATCCATGGTGTCTACAGAACCCTCCCGCCGCGGACACCCTGACGCGCGGTGTCCGTCAGCACTGCTCATCAAAATCGTCGATTCGGTTCCGTTGTCCCTTTACCCCTCCGCGACTGCCGGCTCGGTCACATTCGTGCTGGCGTCAA
>Ga0172382_10007411_pt1 | contig 15590 bp, 13 predicted proteins | sample Leawel138RmetaG_FD_122245 | JGI IMG/M metagenome (GOLD analysis project Ga0172382, IMG submission 122245) | Leachate microbial communities from a municipal landfill in Southern Ontario, Canada - Leachate well 138R metaG | ecosystem: Engineered > Solid waste > Landfill > Unclassified | place...
ATTTTGAAGAGAAGCTAAGACAGAACATTAAAGAAAATAACGAAGTAATAACAAAAGTTTATGGGTCTGATTCTTTGGATACTGAAGAGATTGTTGAAACATATTTGAAATTTGACAAGCTGATTGACCCATTTATAACAGATACTACTACATTGATTAATAATGCTGTACATTCAGGAAATAAAATCCTTGCAGAAGGAGCACAGGGTGCTTTGCTTGATGTTGACCACGGCACATATCCTTATGTTACGAGTTCGAATCCGATTTCCGGTGGTGCTTGTACTGGATTAGGAATTCCCCCTACTTCTATCAAAAGAATTATCGGAATTACTAAGGCATATTGCACAAGAGTAGGACACGGACCATTCCCGACGGAACTCCAAAATGAAACCGGTGAATTATTACGTAAATCAGGAGCAGAATTCGGAGCAACAACAGGCAGACCAAGGAGATGCGGTTGGCTTGACTTAGTAGCTTTAAAATATTCTGTTATGATAAATGGAATTACAGATATTGCACTGACCAAACTTGATGTACTCGATGATTTTAACGAGTTAAATGTATGTTCCGCTTATACTTTAAATGGTAAAATATTGAAATATTTCCCTATAGATTTACCAACTCTTAATAATATTGAATGTGATTATAAACAACTCAAAGGTTGGAATCAAAGCCTAAGAGGAATTCGTAAATTTAAAGATTTACCTCAAGAAACTCTTGCCTATATCAAGTATATTGAGGAGTTTGTCGGAGCTAAGGTAAGCATAGTATCTACAAGCCCGGACAGGAATGATACTATATTCTGTGAAGAATGATTTTCAATTTCATTCTAAAAAACAGTATAGTTTTACAATATTATTAAGTAAATTCGTTATTTTGCGTTTAATGAGTTAAACTCGCATTACTCTTGTTTATTATTTTTAAATTTGACTTAGTTACAATGCAAATACTTTGTTTTTGTATTGTATGCAAGATTAATTAATGGAGCTAAGTATGGCAAAGAAAACAGTTAAAGATACTACTGTTGAACAGGTTGAAGTACAAACGGCTAATAAAACTGCAACCGATAAAGGTTCTAAGGTTAAGACAAGCACGAAAAATGTTAAGTCAAAAACCGAAGCCAAAGACAATGATTCCAAATCGGCTAAATCAAAAGCCGTGACTAATACTGTTTCTAACAAGGATGCTGTGAAATCAAAGAAAAAAGCTCCTGCAAAGAAGTCTGTAAATAATATTGACAATGAAGTCAAGCTACAAAAAGATGAAGCTCCGGAATCGGAACAAAATATAATCAATCCCGAAGCTGAATTAATTGATACTCCCCTGAATGAATCCGTAAGCCAGATATCTGACAGTGATATAAGATACTCCGATGATGACTTGGAGATGTTTGCAGAGGTAATTAATGAAGCTAAATCAGAAGCCCTTGATGAGCTTAGAATGTTGAAAGAAAGATTGGAAGACCTTACGGCATTTGATTCAGGCGAAGAGAGCATGATTTATTCCATGCACATGGCTGAGCAAGGTTCAGAAGCACAGGAAAAAGAAAAAACTTATGCACAGATACAACGTATCAGTGAACATATAAAGAAACTTGAAGATGCTATGGACAGGATTCGCAATAAGACCTACGGTATATGCAGAGTATGCGGTTGTTTAATTGCTAAAGAGCGATTGCTTGCCGTACCTGTTACTACTCTTTCGGCTTCTTATAAGATTCATTCAAAATGTCCGGAAGACGGTGTGGATAAAATTGAGCCTGTAAGATTTTAATTTTATTTGGAATTTAAATAAAAATATATTATTTTTGAAGTTCGTAAAATTGTATTAATTAATGTAGTTGGTGCATCATGGCAAAAGCACAAAGTTTTGGCGACAAGCTTAAGAAGAAGAAAACTGAAGAGAAATCGGTTGTCAAAGTCATTAAAGGATTTAAAGGTAATGACGGTTCGATTCGCTTTGTAGAACAATTTATTAAAATTGACGATATAAATCAAGTAGATAAAATTGATATTAATAGGTAATAATTAAAAATGAAAAAAGGCATTCACCCATTTTACCAAACAGTTGACGTTGTTATGACCGACGGTTCGACTTTCAAAACTCGTTCATGCTATAAGAACGAGAAGATGGTGTTAGAAATTGACTCAAAGTCACATCCTTTCTTCACAGGTAAGCAGGTACTCGTTGATACTGCCGGCCGCGTGGATAGATTTAACAAGAGATTTGCTAAAGCTCAAGAAATGATGGATTCAAGAAAAAAGGAGAATAAATAATGAACGCTATTCATCCTATGCAAACCGGTAATACATTCAAACCTAATAAGAAAACCGGTAAGAAGAAACACAATCCGCTAAAAGACCAAAGAGTCGTTGATTATCTTGATGCTAAGTATTTATCACGATTTACAAACGATCAAGGCAAAATATTGCCTAGAAGAATTACAGGTGTTACAGCTTATCAGCAGAGACTTGTTGCTCGTGCTGTGAAGTATGCAAGACATCTGGCTTTGATGCCGTTTGTTGCTCAAGATATTAATTAATATACAATACGAATTTATGCTATAAAGCAGGAGTCTATATGATTCCTGCTTTTGTGTTTATATTCTTTCTGAACCTCAATTAGATTTTCAAATAATTGATTTATTCCTCTATTCCACCCTTGAATATTAAAATAAATAGAATAATATTTAAAAGTTAATGTATTTTTTCGTAAATTGCACTTCTTAATTTAACTAAATTAAAAAAAACTATTTTTCTATGAATTTATTCCGAAAAAAATCAGACAAGGAAATGAATTACTTGGAACTGACTCCTTACAGATTGTATGAACATTCTAAAAAGGAAGATGGTCTGATTGACGTTTTGGTACCAAGATTTTCCGACAAAATACTTGGAAAGTTATTACAACCAAGACTAAAAAATCCATATATACGAGCAAATCTCGATGAACTGGGAACAGCTGCATGGTTGGAAATTGACGGTAAGCAAAACGTTGCACAAATCATAAATACATTAGAAATTTCCCAGGGTGAAAAGATTCAACCTGCTCAAAAAAGGATAACCCTTTTCCTATCTTATTTGCATAGAAACGGTTTCATTAATTTTAAAGAATTTAATAAGGAATACTAATTATGGCTAATGCACTCGCAGGGATAAAACCCGAAATCGTCTGGCATTATTTTGAAGAAATCACAAAAGTGCCAAGACCATCAAAGAAAGAAGAAAAAATTGCAGCTTATATCAAAGGCTGGGCTAAAGATATGGGCTTCGAAGTGAAAGAAGATAAAATCGGTAATTTTGTAATTCGTAAACCTGCTACTCCGGGCATGGAGAATCGTAAACCTGTATGTATTCAGGGACATATTGATATGGTATGCGAAAAAAATTCAGATGTTGAGTTTGACTTTGACAACGACCCTATACAAGCATATATTGATGGTGACTGGGTAAGAGCAAAAGGTACGACCCTTGGAGCCGATAATGGTGTTGGCGTAGCTATGGGTATGGCTGTTCTTGCTTCAAAAGACGTGCCACATCCCGATTTGGAAGTGTTGTGTACTCTCGATGAAGAAACAGGTCTTACCGGTGCTATGCAATTGGGTAAAGATTTATTACGCTCACAGATTTTGATTAACCTTGATTCTGAAGAAGACGGCACTTTCACTATTGGCTGTGCCGGAGGCATGAATACAAGAGCTATATATAAATATCATGCAGATACTGTTCCTGCTGACCATTCAGCTTTCAAATTGGTTGTAAAAGGACTACGTGGCGGACACTCAGGAATCGAAATCCATACAGGACGCGGTAATGCTGCTAAATTCCTGAACAGATTGTTGTGGAACCTCAACAGTAAATTCGATATCAGATTATCTGATTTTAATTCCGGTAATAAGCACAATGCTATCCCACGTGAAGGTTTTGCTACTATAACCGTTGCATCTAAAGATGTTGATGCTTTCAAAAAGTACGTTTCAGAATTTGAGTCTCAATACAAAAAAGAATACGGTACTAAAGAACCAAACTTGGCAATTTTCGCTGAATTAACCGATAAACCTTCGAGAATAATGACCAAAGAATTTCAAGAAAGACTTTTGAATTCGTTTTATGCTGTGCCACACGGTGTATATAGAATGAGTCCTGATATCGAAGGATTAGTCCAGACTTCAACCAATTTCGCTATCGTCGAAACAAAAGATGATTCTATTGAAGTATTGACAAGCCAAAGATCATCAATTGAGAGCGAAAAACAAGATATGGTTTCGAAAGTAGCGACTTCATTTATTCTTGGCGGTGCTGAAGTTCTTTATGGTGACGGATATCCAGCTTGGGAACCTAATGTGAATTCACCTATTCTTAAAGAAGCCGTCGAAGTATTTAAGAAAATATTCGGTAAAGAACCACATATCGAAGCTATACATGCAGGCTTGGAATGCGGACTCGTTGGCGAGAAGTATCCCGGCATGGACATGTTGTCATTTGGTCCTACATTGAAAGATGTTCACTCACCTGATGAATGTATCAACATTCCGACAACAGAAAATTGCTGGAATCTCTTGAAAGCTATCTTGGCTGATATTCCTGTTAAATAATTTGTATATTTAACTCTATTCAGATGCCGGAGTGTGATAAATTGTCACCCCGGCATTTTTTATTTGATACCTTGTCGAATTTTATATCCTCATATTTCAACTTTCGAAGAAGATTTTTTGGTAAATTATAATTTTTATAATAATATTCCGTATTTAATTTTAAATAAATCAAAAAAAAATGATTTTTTGTGAGACATTTTTTAAGTTGATGTGTCTATGTTAGTGAGGATTGACATAAAATAAAAAATCCTGCTCTCAGAATTATGCGGAGACGATATATGACTAAGTTGATACAAAGTTTCTTATTCATATTGTTACTGATGAATATTTCAGGCTATCGCAGTCTATCAGCCGACAACGAGTATGAAAAGTATGTAAACAGTAATCTGGGTACCGAGTTTTGGTTTACGGTTCCTCCGGCGCTTATTGAAAATGGTAATTCCACAGGAAATTATGTAGGATTATATATAAGTGCACAGAAAGAAAGCCATATTCAAATAACAGTGTCAGGAAAAGGTTATTCTTTTGAAAGCACAATACTTCCGGGTACAACTTATGAATTCAGTTTAGAGCCGCATATAGCTCAACCGTATATAAAAACCGGATTAGACCCGGTTTCATTCAGCGACGTTTATAAAAATACAGCAATCTGTATTAAATCCGATAATCCTGTTTCTGTACACACTGCTGTGAAGTATAATACCACAACAGAGGGATTCATAGTATTGCCGGTCAATGTGCTTGGCAAAGATTACAGAGTGTCCTCATATCCCGATGCTTCGGTGTATTATCCTGTATATAACAGCTTCCCGTCACTTTCAGGCATTGTAGCAGTTTATGATGGTACAGAAGTAGAGTTTACCCTTGGCGGTAATGATGAGACAGTAAGCTCCTCGGGGCAAAAGCCCGGAGAAACTGTTAAGAAAATCCTGAATAAAGGCGATGTATGGATGGTTTCGTCAAAAGGCAGAGATGCCGATTTGAGTGGCTCAATTGTAAAAGCCTCCATGCCTGTTGCAGTTGTATCAGGCTCCTATGCCGCCAATATTCCATCAGTAAATAAATTCTTCGGATATATTGCCGAAATGGAATTGCCAACAAATACTTGGGGCAAGAAGTATCATATACCTCATATCTTTGGAAGGAAGTTCAGTGCGGTGCTTAGAGTGTATGCAAAAGATGACAACACTGATATATTTGTTGACGGAGCCTATCATACAACAATAGCGAAAGGGGGAGGAAAAATCGGAGAAGGGTATATCGAACTCCGTTTCAGCGAATTGAATGGAAATAAAACAGGCACCATATCATCAAATAACCCGATTTTTGTAACTTTGATGAATACAGGAGTTGAAGAAGACGGTCTGCCGGAACCTCCTGGTGACCCATTCCAATTGTCATTGTCATCAGCTGAAAATTTCTCAGGCGAAATGTTTTTTGCACTTCCAGCTTTGAATGAGTCCGGTGCATATTCATCCAATTATCTCAGCATAGTTTATAAGAAAGATACTCAGGGCAAAATTCCTGATGATATCATGCTTGGGAAATATACTTCTGGTGTATATAATTATATTAGTCTAAATGAATTACAAATCCTTGAACATTTTGATTTACTAAATGAAGACTATGGAATTGCAACAGTCAAAATAGCGGGCACGGGCTCGTATTCTGTCAAAGCAAATGATGGTTTTGCTGCATACATGTATGGTTTTAATAGAGAAACGTCTTATGGATTTCCTGCAGGATTAAAACTTAATACATTGAACACAGCAGATACCATGTCACCCAAGATAAGCTGGGATATTGATTGTCTCGGAATGGTAAACGGTGAAACAATTGATATGCCTGAAGACAGCCAAAACAGAAGTAATCTCGCAGGAGTACTTTTCTTGAGCGACAGAGCTAAGAATATTCAAAAGAGCAAATTTGATGATTTAATTCCCGGTGTTAGTAATAAAATAAATTGGATTTTAAAAATTCTCGACAGACGTCTTGATGCCGAAGCAGCTGTTTTGTTCTGGGATGCCGCCGGAAACAGCAGTCTTGCAAATATTTATTACACTGCTGCAAACACTGTCATATCACCTGATTACGAAAACTTCGGATCCTTTAATTCACATTCTGAAGCTCTTTCTAAACTATTTAGAATTACAAATAAATCTGATACAGCATTTATCATCAGACAAATATCATTGAAAAGCGGTGCAGAGGGATTCGCTCTGGAGCCTATTGAATTGCCTGTTACGATTCAAAAGGAACAATTTATCGAATTTTATTGCACTTTTACACCTGATACTTCCGGAAATTTTATTGATTCAATTGGCTATGGTGATGATTGTCATTTTGTATATGCCGCAGAGGTCGAAGCAGTAGTAGGTAATCCTATTATTGAAGTTAAAGATGTATCTTTCGGTGATGTTACTGTTGGCGGTGAGTATTCAAAGCAATCATTAATTCTGAACAGTGGGGTCAGCCCATTGATTCTAAACGGATTCAAAGGCACAAACTCAAATGATTTTGATATAATTTTCGACAAGGATTTTGGTTCAGATAATCCCTTGACTCTCATGCCCGGGGATGAATTAGGCTTCACAATAATTTTTAACCCGAAATTACTCGGTAACTACACTGATTCAGTGAAAATATTTTCTAATGCTGATATTAGGGATAATGTCTGTATTATTAATGCATTTGGAGTAGAACCGGGATTAGTGGCTGAATCTTATGACTGGGGTAGAAGAAGGATTTTCAGGTACGATTTTCCCGCAGGTCCTTATCCGATAGATAATGAAAGTTCTTCGATAAAAATAAAGAACACTGGTACTTCTGAAATTCAGATTCATGGAATTGAAATTGAAAGTGGAATCAACAACGAAGCATTTGAGTTTAACAGACAAATGTTTACAAATTTGACGCTGGAACCAAATCAGGAGTTTGAATTTATAGTGCACTTCCGCCCCGTTGTTAAAGGTGAACATTCATTAAAAATCAAGTATTTGAATAATTTTGGAAGTAAAAGTACAACCGAGTTAAGAGGATTCGGGACAGTTCCACTTGTCGAATCTACAATTGTTGATTTCGATACCGTAATTGTAGAAAATTATGAAACACCCGGAGTCAGAAGGATAGAAATTAAAAATTCATCGGTTGATGAGTGGGAGTATGCAGATACACTTAGTATCTATGATTTTCAAACACCTGACGACGGTAGCATATCAAGCATGTGGGCATTTTTCGGAGAAAAAGGTTTCAAATTGGACAAGGAAGTAGTAAAGTTTCCCATTAAGCTGGCTCCCGGTAAAACATTTATTTTGGTTGCCGGATTTGTACCGAATGTTTATGGTGAAAGCAGCTCGGAGTTTCAAGTAATTAGTGATGCTATTGATACAGCCGATATATTATTGAAGGGATTCGGAATAGAGCAAGCACTGACCTTCACCGGAGGTACCGGTGAGTCATGTTTGGGCTTTGAATCGGTAATTTCCGGTACTGTTAAGAACAACAGTAAAAATGATATTTCAATCGGCTCTGTATTGATAGTGAATCCTGAACCCGAATTCAGAATTATAAGTGTTGATATTGTTGGCGGGTTTACTCTCAGCCCGGGGAGCGAAAAGAATATGGAAGTGGCGTATAAACCGGTATCAGAGTACGAAAAGTCTATCGAAATTGTACTTGTTGATGCAAAAATTCCTCTACTGAAAAAGACTGCAAAATTCACCGGTAAGCCTATTAAATTTAATACCGACATTGTAGTGAGTCCGGCTATGCAAGATGCTGATATAGGCGATACCGTCATGTTCAAAGCCAAATTCAGAACAGATTTTGATTTGAATGGATTTAACTTGCTGGATTTAAAAATCAACATCAGATACAACAATGGAATTCTAAAACCACTTAGCTCCGAATTATCTATCGGGAGTGAGTTGGAAGGTATATTCAATTTGGAATATGAAGAGGAGAGAAGTAATCCCGGCAATTTAGGCTTATGTTTAAAATCAATAGCAGGCTTGGAAATAACAAAGGATTGCGATTTATTTGAAATACCTTTCTTAGTTTTTTATCCAAACAGTGTTGATAACGAAACTGATGTAATATTCGATATCACAGCACGGGACAATGATTGTATCGAAATAAATTCTACAAGCAGTCGAATAAGCGTGAATCCTGTATGCGGTGATGAGCTTAGAGTGGTTAATTTCAGCAATTATAAGTATAAAGTCGGCAGAATCAGTCCCAATCCCATTAATGGTGCTAATGCAAAAATCGAGTTTAGTATAGGAATATCTGCTCAAACAACTATAAGGATTTATAATTCAATCGGAGAAGAAATAGCCGAGCCGATAAATAGGATTCTTGATAAAGGTGAGCACGAAGTTTCGTTTGATACTCACAGCTTAAATTCCGGACTGTATTTTTATAGAATCAACTCAGGTCCCTTTGTAGAAACCGGTACGTTTGTTATTCATAAGTGATTTGAATTTGAGATTTTTATTCAATATATAATGATTGGAATAGATAACCGACATTATCAGTATAATACTTTAATCGGTTTATTATAATTTATAGTAAAAGAAACAAAGGGTAGTAATCTGAATGTACTACCCTTTGTTTGTATATCATCTTATTTGAACAATTCAAATAGAATATCAATATTCGGTGTTAAAATAATTTCTGTTCGTCTATTGATAGCTCTTGCTTCAGGAGTGTCACCTTCTTCAATAGGGAAGTATTCACTTCTGCCGGAAGCGATAATTCGCAAGGGACTGACTTTGCCTTCATTTGTGAGGTATCTTACTACTTCAGTAGCACGCATGACACTCAGGTCCCAGTTATCCTTGAATCTACCAGCTTGTGCAGAAATCGGCTGATTATCGGTATGACCTTCTACAAGTATGTTAATATCATTTTGTTGATTGAGAACTTCAGCAAGTTGGAGTAGTGCATTAAGACCCTGTTGGTCAATTTCAGTAGAACCTGTTCTAAACAGAAGCTTATTTGACAGTGAAACATAAAGTTTACCGTCTTTGATATAAACTGATAGTCCACCTTCTTCTACACCTGCCATTGCCTTTTGAATTCTTTCTCTCAAAGCTGTCAGGAATCTGTCTCGTTCATCAAGTTTTTCTTTTATTTCTTGTATTCTGCGTTCTCTTTCTGCTATATCCTTTTGCAATTCCTCAAGCTTAGTAATCATTTCCAAAGCACCGGCGCTCGAATTTCTTTTCAATGCGTCGTAGGTCTCTTTTAAATTAGCAAGCTCATCTTTTAAAGCATTCAAATCACGCATCAGTGTAACATTGGAACTGTTCAAACTGCGTATGATTGATTGGAGTGAATCATTCTTTGACAAAGCTCCGTCTCTTTCTGCAACCATATCGTCATAAGTTCCTTGTGAGACACATGCAGAGATTAATACTCCCAAAATAAGTGGGAACAAGATTCTTTTTACCATTACTAAATCCTTGAAATATAATACATAACTATTTATTTTCACTAATAAAATAGAAATCAAATTATTCATTACAAATCTAAATATAGACGATAGTCTGCGTAATTCGTTTTCAGTCCGGCTAATACAGTAGAAAATTTAAAAAAAAAATTAATCATAAGCTAAAATTAATTAAAAAAGTCTTCGTTTTTAAAGTATAGTTTTTAACCGGGTAATATAAAACAGGATATTTATTATGTCATTAAACAGAAATTTATCTGAAAACCAGATATTATTGAGACAGACTGTTCGTAAGTTTGCAGAGGAAGTCATAAAGCCGATGGCGGGTGAACTCGACGAAAGTGAAGAATTTTCGTATGATATAACGAGTCAAATGTCAGATATGGGGTTTCTCGGTGCCTTTCTTCCAGAGGAATACGGGGGCAGTCATCTTGATTATGTTTCATATATTATCATGGTAGAAGAGCTTGCACGAGTAGATGGTTCACAAGCTGCTACAGTTGCTGCTCACAACTCACTTGGTTGTGGTCCTTTATATTACTTCGGAAATAATGAACAAAAGGAAAAATATTTACCACAACTTGCTTCGGGTAAGCTTTGGGGATTTGGTCTTACTGAACCTGAAGCCGGTTCCGATGCCGGTAACACATCCACCCGAGCTTATGAAGATGACGGAGATTGGATTATCAACGGTTCTAAGATTTTTATAACGAATGCATCAACCGATATTACACTTGGTTCTACAGTCCTTGCAGTATCAGGTCAACAACCTGACGGCAGAAAAGAATTTACATGTATGATTGTAGAAAATTCCACTCCGGGATATGAAACTCGCAAAATGAAAGGTAAAATGATGTGGCGAGCTTCAAACACCAGCGAATTGTATTTCCAAGATTGCAGAGTTCCTCTGAGCAATACATTAGGAAAAAAAGGCGACGGATTTAAGCAGATGTTGTCCACTTTGGACAACGGGCGCCTTTCTATTGCAGCTATGGGATTAGGACTTGCTCAAGGAGCATTCGAACTTGCATTAAAATATTCAAAAGAAAGAAAGACTTTCGGGCGTCCAATTTCTACATATCAAGCAAATGCATTTAAGCTTGCAGATATTGAAATGGGATTGGAACTTGCTCGCAATTACCTTTATGAAGCCTGCAGAATGTTGGATAAAGGTGAGAAAATTACGAAAGAAGGTGCTATCGCAAAACTTTATTGTTCGGAGCTTGCTCATACTGCCGCCAATCATTGTGTACAGATTTTAGGCGGATATGGCTTGATGAAGGAATATGGAGCTGAAAGATTCTATCGCGACCAGAAACTGCTCGAAATAGGGGAGGGTACTTCTGAAATTCAAAGATTGGTTATTTCACGTCTAATTGGTTGTTATGATTAATTTTTACGGTTGTTAAACAATGCTCAAATTGATTGAATGTCCCCGTGACGCAATGCAGGGACTTGAGAAATTCGTTCCTACGGAATTGAAAATACAATATATTAATGCACTTTTGAAATGTGGATTCGATACTCTTGATTTCGGCTCCTTTGTCTCGCCAAAAGCGGTTCCGCAGATGCATGATACTATTGATGTCGTTCGCAAACTAAATTTGTATGAATCTGATACTGCTCTACTTGCTATTGTAGCAAATTTACGAGGAGCTGAACAAGCTGTTTTCTTTGATGAAATTGATTATGTTGGATTTCCGTTCTCTATTTCCGAAACCTTTCAACAGAGAAATACCAATTCTTCAATTGATCAGTCACTTTCCAGAGTTGAAGAAATTAATACTCTGTGTGAACAGAACAATCGGGAAATGGTTGTTTATCTTTCTATGGCTTTTGGTAATCCTTACGGCGACCCATGGGATGAAGAAATTGCAGCTCATTGGGCTGAAAAATTAAGTGATGTAGGCGTCAATACAATTTCGCTTAGCGATACTGTGGGAGTTTCAACAGTGGATAATATCAATAGAATTTTCTCTACTCTTACTAAAGAATTTTCATTCATTGAATTTGGTGTTCACTTGCACTCTAAGCCGGAAGAGTCTTTGTCGAAGATTGAATCTGCTTTTAACGCAGGATGCAGACGTTTTGATTCTGCCATGATGGGTTTCGGCGGTTGTCCTATGGCATCTGACAAATTAACAGGAAATATTGCTACAGAGAAAGTAATTGAATTTTTTAAAGAAAAAAATATTGACACTGAGTTGAATTTTGAGGCATTGAGAGAAGCCTCGAAAATTGCGGCAAGAATTTTCGGACAATTTTAAATGATATCGTATTATAGGAAGATTAATTCAGCAGTAATTTATTATATCTGTCTCCTCAAATCATAACATGATTTTTGAGGAGATTGTTATTTATCCGTAAGTTGAAATTATCATATAATTATAAGATAAGTATATACATGATATTTATATAGATTTTCAGGATTCGATAAATAACTCACAAAAGAAAGTAAAGTTCAAATATATCAATCCCATTATTATTTCATCAAAATTCTAATACTTTCTAAAGCAGAAGAATAATACTCCGCAGGTACGAAAATTTTGACAACTGCAAACCCGCCGAAAGTGAAAGGTCGCATCGAATCAGACTGTTTCAATATTTGACAAGGTATAGAAATACTTTTCAGATTCTCGCAAAGATGAATGGCAGTAAGTTCATCGGATGTTTCATAAACTTGCTGCCATTTCGATTCATCTGTATGTTTGTAATTGTCTGTATCTATGTAAGAGAACATTAATCCTCAAATAAATAAATCTTCTCTACCTGAAGAACTTCTTTGCTGGTATTATCATGTACAAATACTACTAATGATAACTTCTCAACTCGCCAATCCTTACTTTCGGGAATAATATATTTGAATGGTAAATTGAACTTTTGTCCTATGCTAATTGGTCTATCCGAAACCTGTAAGCCCCATGTCCCTGTGAAAGAACCTCGCATAACGTTATCGTGGACATAATTCTGTACGTGAATATTCGGATATTCTCTGTCGTCTTGTTGATACTGGACGACACTGTCTTCGAGGATATAAACTGCGATGAAATGATCAGAAGTACCGGGTTTTACATATTCCAATTCGACATTGAGCGATATTTCCTTATTACCTTCAGAGTATGAGGCGTTCAAATCAATTTTTAAATCAGCATCTTTTTCAAGCTCACTTGTGACATGACCACCCCATGAAGTAGGTGCAAGCAGTGTTTGTCCGCCGAAAGATGCTCTATTGACCATACCGTAAGGTGTAGCTATAAGGTTATAATACTGAGCTAACTCTTTTGTTTCATCCGTTCTGAAATCATATTTACGAACCGGAGTAGGTAAGGATAATGGTCCGGCATGCAAGGCGATTTTAATAACCTTACCCGGGTAAGTCTCAGCTATCTGATGAGCCAGATGAGCTGCTTCAGGACAATTACCGCACCTGAATCCCGTGAAATCTTCGAGAAGAACATTTCTTTTTGCGGTGTCAAGCGGAATTGGCTCTCCACCTTTTTGATACGGCGGCTCAACAATATCACAAGATATGAATATTAGAGCCGAAAATATTATTAATGCAATATATCTTAGTAACATTTTATTTTACTCCTTAAAATGACGAAGTAACTGATAGAAAAACTCCATTAGAAGCAGGTACGGCTCGACAAATACCACCAACGCAAATTATACCGCCACGTTGTTTACCAAAACCTAATTGTACTCGAGTCGTTCCTGTTAAATATGCGATTGAACCGTTAATATAGTGTATTCTTCTGTCAGGATCATCATTGCCGTAGTTGAATTGGTCATAAACGGTGAAATACCAATGCGGTGCTATAGTGTATTCAACCAGTAAATGAGCCCAATTGCCGTTCATATTCTCAGGTTCGATGATAGCCGAGTCCTGGACTGACCATGAGTGTTGAAATTCACCCCTGATTGAATGACCGTTGTCGAACATATACTGGGCATCCATTATAATAACATTTTGGAAGACCTTACCGTACAATGGAGCACCTTCATTTTCCATAACATCTCTGTCGTATATTACGTTCAGATACGTCAAATCACTTTTAAAATTATTTGACCATTTTCTCGAAATATCAATGTTGAAATCCCTGAAATATCTCCTATTACCAATTCCTAGGAAATTGGACTTGTATGTAAATTCATCAATATGACTTGTATCTATCGAATGTACATCAGAATAGTTTAAAGTAATTGTTGTGCCGTATTTACCTCCGATAGACGAACCTCGCGGAACCTGATAAGTCATCTCAAGTTGGATTCCGGCTTCATTATTAAATTGGGTAGCAAATGGGTACAAGGCTGCAAGGGCATAAGCATGTTGCTTGGTAAGAGGAGGTATAAAGTTGAGGAATAATTCCTGAGCCCGTGCATTACGATCACTCCGCATATCCATATTATCAATCCAATGGGCATTCACAGCGAGTCCGAATCCGTCACCATAGAGTGAACCTTTGACAATTAATCCTTGCCCGTCGTTATACTTGAATTTATTAGTAGCATTCGGGTCATTGTATTTGTAAGCATATTCAGCGTCAATGGCAAACATATCCGAAATAACACCCAATCGAGTAGAATATGCCATAACATTTTCCGGCATTTTCAAAAATATATCGTTATCTGCCTGATACTTGCTAACCACGCTTGCTCCAAGAGTAAATCTGTAATCTTCGGGCATATATGGTTCAAACAAATCATTAAGAGATATGTTCAAGTCGCCACCACGGACAATACCATCACCCTTTGACCAAAATACCCTATTTCTGCCTATGAGACCGGTAAATTCAATACCTTCGATAGGACGGAGTTTAAATCTAAAACCGTCAATAGCATTATCAACACCTAAGGCAAACTCCTGGTAAGAACGGAGTATCAATCCACTGCCGAACTGTTCGTAAAAATCGCCGCCTGTTACTTCAAATTTCTCATCCCTGTATGTGAAATACCTGTAAGGTATGCCTTGTCCTTTCAGTCTGCCATCATATCCGAGTATCGGATTTAGATAATTCTCATAACGGAATCCGATTTCTACACCTTGATTACGATAAATCAGGTTTATGAAAGCATTTGACAACAACTTTTCATCTACATCCGGAGCCCCCATAAGAGAGTCCGGAGTATATGTCTGGGCTTCCAATTGCACATTTCCTGAGATTGAACCGCCCTCAAAACTTTGCGAGTAGGCTGTTTGGTATGTTATTGTCAGGATTGCCAAAATCAGTAAATATTTCATGAACATTATTTTTTAATATGTAAACAATAGAAATAATAAAAATAATACTTTATGGTAATATAACAATATAATTTATAATTGTTTTACCATTTTTATAAAAAAAACGGCACTCGCTAAGCGAAATGCCGTTTTCAAAATCGAAATACTAAGATGATTACCTGACGATAACCATTCTCTGAGTGAGTACAACAGCTGATGATTTTAATACAATGTTGTATGTTCCTGAAACAAGGTTCAGAGATTCAACATTGACAGTCAAGTTGTGAGTACCTTCACTTGTCATCTCATCTGACAGCACTGCC